>OEIU01000368.1_pt1 | contig 44012 bp, 62 predicted proteins | sample 1539221 | NCBI WGS metagenome assembly OEIU01 (sample SAMN03792071, study PRJEB22550) | activated sludge metagenome | feature: wastewater treatment plant; material: activated sludge; isolation source: Wastewater treatment plant of a petroleum refinery complex | place: Argentina: Zarate | collected... | reverse complement strand
GGGAGTACCCTGGGGAACGACGACTATATTAGTGAGACAGAATTAAGTTTATGCGCACATTCTCTTACCTTCACGCCTACAGGCGGCACGGCATATATACGTCTGTTGAGCAGAAAGAACTATACGAGCTATGTGGATAGCTGCAATATAGAGGCCGTAGGGGTAATGGAACTACCTACCTCACTATCCGATAGTAGCTTCAGCGACATACGCTCTGCGCAATCCGGTGACGTAGTGTTCTTGTCATGCGGGTTAACCCGTAAACCTCTTCGTATAGAGCGAAGATCGACGACTTCCTGGTCAGTGGCGGATTATGTGACAAAGGACGGTCCATTCCGTGCAAGCAATACCGGACCGATAACTATGTCGGTTAGTGGTTTGTCCGGGGATGTAACTCTTACTTCATCGGTGCCTTACTTTACAACAAGTAATCAAGGATCGCTATTCAAGCTGACACCGAACGGGCAGGCGGTATCATCGACGATAAGCGCGGCTAATGTGTTCACGGACCCCATACGGGTATCGGGAATAGATCGGGGACGCCGATTCACCCGGACGATATCAGGCACATGGTCAGGTACGATAACGCTACAGCGGTCAGTGGGCGCCCCCGGTGCCTGGACAGACGTAACCACCTACACAGCGAACGGTTCGTCGGTCGTCGATGACGGATTCGATAACCAGATCATCTACTACCGTATCGGTTTCAAGACGGCACAATATACCTCGGGTTCGGCGTTGATGTCGCTTGATTACCCCGGAGGGACCATAACGGGAATAATCAAGGTTGGGGGTTTCGTTAGTTCCACTTCGATGAACGGACAGGTTTTACAACCCTTCGGCGGCACTACCGCTACCCCGGATTGGGCGGAGGGTGCATGGTCCGACAGGCGCGGCTACCCCTCGGCTTTATGTTTCTTCGGGGCGAGATTATGGTGGAGCGGTAAGGACAAGGTGTGGGGATCGATAGTAGATGCGTTTGATTCATTCGACGAAACGTTCGTCGGAGACGCTGGCCCGATAAGCCGCAGTATTGGATCTGGCCCGGTGGATTCCATAAACTGGCTATTGCCATTGCAGACCATGACTCTGGGTGCCCAAGGTGCCGAGTTCCTTTGCCGGTCATCCTCACTGGAAGAACCGTTGACCCCGACCAACTTTAATTTACGGGAAGCTACTACTTTCGGCTCGGCCAACGTGGGCGCGGAGAAGATAGACGGCGGCGGCGTGTTCATTGACCGTACCGGATCTCGCGTCATGGAAGTGGTAACGGATTCCGCTACGCTTACCACCACTGAATTAAGCGTGATAAACCCTACCATTTGCAAACCAGGTATCGTCCGCATGGACATTCAGCGCAGGCCAGACACTCGCGTCCACCTTGTACGTTCGGACGGCGTGGTAGTGGTGCTACTGTTCGATCGAGCGGAAGATGTGAAATGCCTGGTCACGGTCGAGACCGACGGACTGGTAGAGGACGTGGTAATCCTGCCCGGAGTGCCGGAGGATCAAGTCTACTACGTGGTAGCCCGGACAATCAACGGTAGCACGGTACGCTTCCTGGAGCGTTGGGCCCTGATCTCGGAGGCCGAGGGCGCGACAGCGAACAAGATGGCTGATGCCTTCGTAGTATATTCAGGCGTGTCTACCGCTACGATAACAGGACTCTCCCACTTGGAAGGCGAGGTCGTGTCATGCTGGGCGAACGGCAAGGATCAAGGTACCTTCACTGTATCTGGGGGTTCTATCACGATACCGGAAGCCACTACGTACGCAGTCTCCGGGCTGGTGTATGAAGGTCGGTTCAATAGCGCGAAGATCGGTACTTCGATATTCGGACCCGGAATATTGAACAAGACGAAGCGAATCAACAGTCTCGCGTTGATACTGTACAAGACACATTACCAAGGGCTACAATACGGACAGGATGCGGATCACCTGGATAACCTACCGCTGGTAGAGAATGGCGCCACGACACCCGCGGATACAATCTGGGGCTACTATGACGAGAAATCATTCCCGCTGAACGGCACGTTCGAAAGCACAGACACGAGACTGTACTTGAAGGCTACTGCGCCCCGCCCGGTTACTGTACTGGCCGCGGTAGTGGACCTCGATAGAGGACGGTAATGGTTGAGATCAGACAGGCTACACAGAAAGACGTAGACGAGTTTTACGGGAAGAAGCCAATGTATTCCATGCGCGCTTATGTCGCGGTACTGGACGGCGAGGTTATAGCGATAGGCGGAGTATGCCGGCAAGAAGGACACATGGTAGCATTTTCGGAGATGAAACCGGAAATGCGGAAGCACAAGAAGGATATTATTCGCGTCGGGCAGAAGATATTTGAAATTATTCAGGGGTATAATACGGTCTTCACGGTTGCCAATCCGAAAGAGAAGCACGCGAAGAAACATATAACAAGATTAGGATTCGAACTCGTGGAGATAAACCGCGAAGGCGAGGAGGTTTATAGATGGCACAAGCCGCCGCACCGTTAGCCATAGGGGGATCGCTGTTAAGCGCATTCGGTTCGTTGACCGAAGGCAGGCAGATGTACGCCGCTTCTCAGTACCAGGCTAAACAGATGGAGTCCAATGCCGGGCAAGCCGAAGCAGCCGGGCAGCGGGACGCGATCAACCAGCTACGCCAATCCGAACTGATGCAGTCCCGCGCCCTCGCCGTGGCGGGAGCATCCGGAGCGGGCGCCACCGATCCTACAGTGTTGAGACTAATTTCCGGTATCGCGGGCGAAGGTGCCCTCGCCGCCCAAACTGCAATGTTCAACGCGAACGAGCAAGCGCGCGGTATGCGCAATCAAGCTGCGGCCACTAGGTTCGAAGGTAAGCAAGCTAAGAGCGCGTCGAAGATGAAAGCTATCTCCACTGTGTTGAGCGGGGCAGGTTCGGCAGCAATGGCCGGTTCCCGGTTCAATAATGGCGGATGGTTCGGTATGGGCAACGCTGCCGGTTACGGCGGATATGGTGCTGCATAATGCCGACACTTCCAGATCCAAATGCGATAAACAGATTACAAGCGAACCCCAGCAGCGCGGTAGCGAACTATCGCCCCGGTGCCACGGGTCAAGCCCTTGAAGGTCTCGGTAAAGTAATCGAGAACCAAGGCAATAACTTTCAGTACGTTGTCGCTCGGCAACAAGACCACCTTGACAGGCTAAAGGTACAGGATGCCCTCAATCAGCTTGAAGTCCAACAGCAGGAAGCCACGGTCGGCGAGAAGGGGTACAAGCGTGTCCTGAACGGCGGCGTGCTGACTCCCGACTACCAGAAAAACTACGTGCAGGGTTTCGATACCGCTGTCACTGGTCTGTCGATGAACTTGACACCCCAACAAAAGGTATTGTTCGATCAGAGCGCAAAACAGCAGCGCGTCCAGTTCCAAGCCGGACTGATGCAACATGCCATCGGGCAGACGGCGAGCTACGAGGAACAGGTCTACAAGGACACGATCACCAGCGCACAGAGCGCAGCGGCCACGAACTGGAACGACCCAAAGGCTATCGAAGCGTCATTGGTGAAAGCCAACGTCACCCTGGCCGATCGGCTTGACAGGATCGGCATGACCGACAAGACGACACGGGAAGTTCACCTGAAGGAAACAGAAGGCGGCGTGCATTCTGCGGTTATCATGGCAGCGGTCAACGCTGACAATGCAGGGTACGCCAAGTCATACTTCGATGCGAACAAAGAATACATGACACCGCAGCAACAGAAGGCGGTAGAGTCCCAGATTAAACCGGCTACCGACTTCGCGCGCGGGCGGGACTTGGGCACGGAAGCATTCAAGATGTTGCAGTCCGGCAAGAATGCGGTAGAGGTTGAGCAATACCTGGTATCGAAGGCGGAGACTCCGGGCATCCACCAGCAAGCACAAGCCATACTTGGGCAGTTCCAGCAAGCGGTCGTCAAGCAGGATGCCAACGCCAAAGGTAGCATAATCGAACAATTCTCGTTGGCCGGTGCGAACGTCGGGGCGATGAACAAGATACTGAATAGTCCAGAGTACAGAGCATTGACCCCGGAACAGCGCGGGCCGGTAGCGGAGTATATGCGCGGGCAATCACGGCAGACGAGCGAATTCTTCCGGACGCAGAGTGATCGTGCGGACGCCAAGAAAGCGAATGACCCCAAGGTATTCGCGGCTTTCATGGACACGATGGACAAGCCGGGATTCTCGGAAATGAGCCGTCAAGAGATTTACGCTTTGTCGCCTACACTGGGTACCCCACTGGTCAAGCAGCTACTGGCCGAACAGAAGAACGTACAGGCAGGCATCAAGTCCGCGAAGATTGATACCGACCTGATCAACGCTTCCATACCTGCGAGCGCGCAAGGTGACAAGGAAAAGACACAAGCCTACAAAGGCATGGTAGAATCCCGCTTCCAGGAATGGAAGGAAGTAAACAAGGCGGCGCCGAACCTCGACCAACAGAAAGAGATCCTGCGTAGCGCGAGTGAAGTTTACATAGAGACCGGCCGGTTCTTCGGAACCAACGAGCGGGAAGCGTTCAACCTTACGGAAGGGCGCCCGTCGTACCCGAAGGCATTCGCAAGTCAAGCGGCCGCAGTAGTTGGCAACGACCCGGCAAAGCTGGCCGATGCCTGGGGCTTCGTGTCTGGATTGCAGCAACTCGCCCGGATGAAGAAAAAGAACGTGAGTCAGGCTGAAGCGTTAGCGGAATACATGAGGAGTCAAGCAGGTAGCGGGCTGTCAAATAAAATACCACAATAAGGAATTAAAACCTTGACCTACGATTTCGAAGCAGCACTTGGCAACATCGAAAAGCAACGCAACGGACAACCCCCAGAACCGACACCACCAGTAACCGCGCCGAACACCACAGCGTTGGATACGCTGGGTACCAGTTTGCAAAGGGCGGCGACCGCGAACCCGGTTGACGAGTCGAAACGCCGCAAGCTGTCGAGTCAGCTCAATATGCCTACGGCTATCATGCCGCCGACCGCCGACGCGGAATCCCAAGCCTTCCTGAAGAACACCAAAGCCCAAGAGATCATGGCGAAGTACCCTTCGCTTGCTCAGTGGGCACAGAATCCCGATAACGCAGCAGTAGCCGGCAAGGATCTGCCGACGCTCGGACCAATCGAAGAGACAGCCAAGTCCCTACCACAAGTTGCCTTCGGTTACGGCAAGAATATCGCCGGTTCCGCGGCCGCCGCTTTCCCGAATGCCAACGCTGCTATCTGGTCGTTCGTACAGGCCGCAGGTGCGATTCTCTCTACCAATGTTACCAAGCCCCTGGCCAATGCCGTCGGGACGCCTGACGTGGGTTCTCTGCTATCGGCAACCGCCCTTGATATGCGTCAGCGGGCTACACAGATCGGTAAGGATATCGCGCCCGATATGTCCGGGCTGGGCACGGTAGAACGCGGTGTTTACAGCGGCGTGCAGTCGGCGGCTACTTCCCTGATGATGCTACCGCTGTCCGTGGCCACCGGTTCACCTGCCCCGATGCTTGCTGGGTTGTCCGGCATTACTGCGGGCGGCTCGCTGGGTGAGGCCATGGACAAGGGACTACCGCTCAATGAAGCCCTGATTCACGCTACGAAACAGGGGCTTATTGAATACGGTACCGAATTATTCCCGGTGGGTAATTTACTAAAGAACCTGACGGCTAAAACCGGATTGCTGAAAACAGCTTCAGAATTCATGGTCCGGGAAGGCATAGGCGAGCAAGCGGCCACGGTATTGCAGGATCTGGATAAATGGGCTACGCTTAATCCTGAAAAACCTTTCAGCGAGTATATCGCCGAGCGGCCGGAAGCAGCACTCGAAACCCTGATCGCCACAGCGGTCGGCGGTTCCATCCAGGTCGGCGGAGGCAAGGCGGTAGCGAAGGGCATTGATTTATTGCAGAGATCCACCCTAGCAGACATGGGCAAAGCCGACCAGGCCGAAAAGAATCGCGATGTAATGATGGGGCTGGGTGAACAGGCGGCGGCCCACCCGCTGCGTGAGCGTGACCCCCAAGCCTTCCATGATTTCATGGAGACCATGGGTGAAGATGGGCAGTCCGATGTTTACGTAGACGGGGCGATACTCGGCGAAGTACTGAACCAGTCCGGGATTCCGCAGGATCAGATCGCAGCGGCGATGCCTGAAGTCGCCCAGCAATTAATGGAAGCTCAGAAGACCGGCGGCGAAGTGCGTATCAGTTTAGCCGATTACGCCACGTACATCGCGGGCACGCCTGCCGAGAAGGGGATCATTGACCACTTGCGCGCGTCCCCGGAAGGCATGACGTATACCGAAGCCCAGCAGTTCTACCAATCGCAAAAAGAGGATTTGAGCAAGCAAGCCGAAAAGATCATGGCGGAGAATACCAAAGTCCTGACACCCGAAGAGTTCGCGGCGAAGCCGGAACTAGCGGAAGTGGGTACTTACTCTGATTACGTCGCCGCCCACGGCAATTCGGTAGCCACGTATCAAGCCGACTTGCAGCAGGTCCATGACGGCATTCTCGATCAGATGAACAAGGCGGGCCGGTTCACGAAAGAAGTGAACGCCGCTTACGCCGTGCCGTTCCGGGAGTTCTACGCCGTGAACGCTGCGCGTATGGGTGTGTCGCCTTCGGAACTGTACAAGCAAATGCCGCTCAATTTCGCGCCTATGAACAAGGGCGATGTTCTGAACCAAGCCGTCTTCCACGGCACCCCGCACGTATGGGCACCGGAAGAAGGATTCCCACACGGGCGCCCGCGGCTTGACAAGATGGGGACTGGGGAAGGTGCGCAAGCCTACGGATGGGGATGGTACAGTGCTGAGAATAAGGATGTTGCGGGCGAGTACCATAAAGTTCTGACAGATGCGCCGGTATCCCGCACGGACAGAATGGTCACTGAATTCGGTAGCGAAGAAAAGGCGATAGCCGAAACCAAACGCCGTCTTGAAAATTACAAGGCGATGCCGCAGAGTGACAAGCGCGATACGTTTATAAAGTTTCAGGAAGAAATTCTCGCGGAGTTCGATAGGCGTGCGAAGGGAGAAAGTAATCCGGGTTCTCTCTATTCCCTCGACATCCCCGATTCGGTATTGCCGCGCCTGTTAGATTGGGATAAACCGTTAAGCGAACAGTCGCCTGAAGTCCAACAAGGCATAGCCGAACTGCGCGATGTCTACGGTCAATTGCGCTCCGGCAATAATGCCCTAGATGGTGATATGAGCGGTCAGCATTTCTACCAGTTGTTCTCGGCTTCAACTATGGCGGGATCGCAACAGAAGGCCAGCCAAGAGATGGCCGCAGCGGGCATAGTCGGCAACCGGTACCTGGACGGCGGTTCGCGTGCCGACGGCAAGGGCACCTACAATTACGTTATCTGGGATCAACCCACACTGGACAAGATAGCCTTGCTTGAGCGCAACGGCGAGAAGCTGGACGCTATGCGGGATCTTGCACAATCCCCGGCGATACCCCAAACCGAAACCCCCGCTTTCAAATCGTGGTTCGGTGATTCCAAGGTCGTGGACAAGGATGGTAAGCCGCTGGTTGTTTATCATGGTACGGACAAGGACGTAAAGGCATTCCGGGTGAAGAACAGGGGACTAGCGTATTACTTCACACCTGACGCGGATCAGGCGTCATCTTATTCGGGACAGAAGGGCGCGAACGTTATACCGGTGTATCTTTCCGTAAACAAACTGTACCGCAGCGGGGATACCGAAGCAGAAGCGACCATACTCGAAGCCGTAGAGAAAGCTGACGATTATTATCCGTATCGATTACCAACAGTGGAAGACTGGCTACAGACTGGAAATCCTAGTGCATTCCATCTGCCGAGTGTTGTCGATGCTATACGCGGCATGGGGTATGATGGTTTCGTAGAGATGGAAAACGGCGTAGAACAATACGGGATATTTAACGCCAAGAATATAAAATCCGCAATCGGGAATAAGGGGACTTTCAACCCCGACAGTCCGGGTATATTGGATCAAGAAAACCGCGCCGGATACAACCCCGACACATTCACCATTTCCTTACTCAAAGGCGCGGATCTGTCGTCTACATTGCACGAGGGCGGACACTTCTACCTTGAAGCCCTGGCAGAACTGGCAAGCCGACCGGAAGCCCCGCAACAGATCAAGGATGATTTCCGCAAGACTCTGGAATGGTTCGGCATAACCGGGAGTGAGAATGTGCAGCCGGGAACGCGGGGCGGGGATTTGGGGCAAGCAGCGAACAATGCGAAGGCTGAAGCCGCTGGGTTTGATACATCAACCGTATGGATGCACGGAACGACCAAGAACTTCAAATCGTTCAAGGTAGGCGATAAAGGAGTGAATGAATTAGGTAAGGGAGTGTATTTTACTACCAGTACAACAGAAACGTATTTTCATTCTCGGGGCGAGACGGGTAGGGTAATAAATGCGTACCTGAAGAAAGGCGATATGTTTGACCTTTCGATTATGCGCGATACTGGACAGACGGTCGGCGGGCGGACAGAAAAGAAAGCGGCGGCGTACAGAGAGATAGCCCGACGCGTAAAAGACAGGACGGACGCCATAACCGATCCGCTTATCCTAGAATGGGCGAATCAGCCGTTACAGGACTTGGCGGACCACATAAAGAAATCGAGCGGACAAACGGACGATCTGAATTTCTGGCTAGATAAAGCCGGATACATAGGTGCCACCGATAGCTTCAGTCAATACCCCAATCAGGCTGTCGTATTCGACCCTAAGAATATCCGTAGTGTAGACGCTAAATTCGATCCGAAGAAAGCGGACAGTAGGAACATATTCCACCAAGGCGGCGAACCGGGAACCCCCGGCGACTTGCCGCCCGGACGCACCCCGGAAGAAGTATGGGCATCCATGACCCTTGACCAGAAACGCCCGTACCATGAACAGTGGGCGCAATCCTTTGAACGCTATATGCTGGAAGGGAAAGCCCCGACTACCGAACTGCAACCCGTATTTGCGCGATTCAAAGCCTGGATGCTGAATGTCTATAAATCCCTGGAAAACTTTCTCAAACAGAACCCGCTCGCCGGGAAGCTGAACGACGAAGTGCGGGGGATTTTTGACCGACTCATAGCGGCGGAAGAGTCTATCCGGGCTACCGAATCAATCCGCGCGTACGCCCCGCTGTTCGAAAGTGCGGAAGCGGCGGGCGTGACTCCGAAGCAGTTCCAAGAATACTTGGATCTCGGCGACACTGCCACTGATCGCGCTATTGACGACCTATCATCCCGTAGCCTGCGCGACATGAGATGGTTAAGTAACGCCAAAGAGAAAGTAATCAAGGACTTGCAGAAAGAAGCTAAAGCCAAACGCAAGATGGTTGAAGCCGAAGTCCGGCAGGAAGTAATGGCCGAACCAGTAGAGCAAGCCCGCGCGTTCCTGAAGAAGGGCGAGATCACCGACCCAGTAACGGGCGAAGAAGTAAAAGCCGAAGCGGGATTCAAACTCGACAAAGCCGCAGTCGCTGAACTGTATAAGGGAGATACGACCAAGCTGCGCGGTATGACGGAGGACGGCGGCATCTCTCCGGATCTCGCCGCCCAGATGTTCGGGTTCACTTCAGGCGAAGCCCTCGTCCACGAACTCGCGCTCGGCGAATCAGCCAAGGATAAGATCGAAGCCGGCACCGACCAACGCATGCTGGAACGTTACGGCGAGTTGTCATCCGAAGAGGACATCGAACGGGCAGCCGAGGCCGCGATCCACAACGAAGCGCGCGCCCGTTTCCTGGCCACCGGGTTAAAGATACTGGCGAAATCCCCGATCTCTGCATCGCAATTGAACAAGGCGGCAAAGGAAGCCGCCGAGAACACGATCGCTTCCCGCAAGGTGCGCGACCTGCGCCCCGCACAATACGAGCGCGCGGAGACCAAAGCCAACAAGGAAGCGATCAAGCTGGCGCCTAAAGATCCGAAGGGCGCGATGTCCGCACAGCGGGCAGCATTGCTTAATAACAGGCTGGCCAAAGCGAGCGGAGAAGCTGTACAAGAGGTTGAAAAGATTCTCCGGTATGTTGGTAGGTTCCAGACCGAAGGAACGCGCAAAGCCCTTGACATCGATTATATGGAACAGATCGATGACTTGCTGAAGCCGTTCGATTTCCGCAAGGGTCAGACCCTCCGGCAAATTGACAAGCGTCAATCTCTTTCGGATTGGATCAGCGAACAGGAGGCCATGGGCTTCGAACCCGCGATTGATCCTTCCCTGATGGACGCCGCGAAACAGAAGTCCTATAAGAACATGACCATGGAAGAACTCCGCGGTCTCGTGGACTCGATCAAGCAGATTGAACATCTGGGTCGACTGAAGAACAAACTACTGCTTGCGAAGGATCAGCGGGAATTCGACGCTATCGTATCGGAAGGTATGGACGCGATCAACGCGAACGCAAATCGCACCGTAGCTGAGAAGGCAACCCCTTCGGATGCTATCGGGATCGCGAGCAAGTGGTGGAGACAGATGACCGCCGATCACCGGAAGTTCGCCAGTATCATGCGGGAGATGGACGGCAGCAAGGACAACGGTTTCATGTTCAACCATTTCTTAATGGGTATGAACGAAGCAGGCGACGGCGAAACCCAAATGAAGGCCGAAGCTACCGAGAAGCTGGCTGTGCTATTCAAGGCGATAAAAAAAGATCCGATACCCGGAAACCTGTACGCCAAGAAGCGAGTAGTGCCTGGTACCAATCTGTCCATGACTCACGAACAGCGGATTATGTTCGCGATGAACTGGGGCAATGAAGGCAATAGACAACGGCTACTCGACGGCGGGCTGTCGGGCAACCGTGCCTTATCACTGCCACAAGCGAACGCGATACTGGATACTCTCACCAAAGAAGAATGGGACTTCGTTCAGGGCGTGTGGGATTTCATCGGCGGGTATAAGGAACAAGTCGCGGCATTAGAGCGGCGGCTGACCGGCATCGAACCCGTCTGGATCGAAGCCGCGCCCGTGCAAACGAAGTACGGCACGTACAAGGGCGGCTACTTCCCTGTCAAGTACGACACAGAGCTATCCTCCCGTTCGGAATCACTGGAAGCGGCGACCGACCTGCACATGGGTATGAAGGGCGCCTTCAACTCGGCAGCCACTCGTTCAGGATTCACGAAAGCGCGGGCGGATCAAGTTATCAATCGTCCGGTGTTGCTGAGTTACAACGCGATTGCACAGCACGTCAGCGAGGTGACACACCGCCTGTCATGGCAGGAATGGCTAGTTGATTCTAACCGATTGCTGAAGGCTTTGGATAATCCTATCCGTACCCACTACGGCGCGGAGATACTGCGCACACTACGGGATACGATTGTCGATATAGCCGCCGGGGACGCGCCGGCAAAGAACGGTACCGAGACCGCAATCAATCGGCTGCGGGTAGGATCTACTGTCGTCGGTATGGGATGGCGAGTCACCACCGCCTTGTTGCAGCCTTCCGGGCTGGCACAAAGCTGGGTGCGGGTAGGTGGTCGGCACATGGCGCGCGGCGTTTACCAGTTCATGAAATCCCCGTTGACATCTTCGGCATTCGCGAATAGCAAATCGAAAATGATGGTAGACCGCGGTCGTACCATGCAGAGGGAAATAAACGAAGTACTGAATACCGTACGCGCGGGCGACAAGGTATCTGCGTTCAAAGCGAGCTACTTCATGCTGATAGGCAAGATGCAGCGTTCGGTAGATATTCCCACATGGCTGGGTGCCTACGACAAGGCTACCGAAGAACTGCATTTAGAGAACGCTGGTTCGGCGAGCGAGCGGGAAGCGATAGAGAAGCAGGCGTCGGCACTCGCGGACCAGGCTGTCATCGACTCGCAATCCGGCGGGCAGTTGAAGGATCTCGCCAAGGTGCAGCGCGGTAGCCCACTTCAGAAAATCTTTACAAACTTTTATTCATACTTCAGCGCCACGTATAACCTGAATGTGGAAGCGGTACGGAGAACGAACTTTCTGTCACCTTCGCAAGTAGCGTTACTGGCTACAGACATGATCATCCTAAACACTGTACCGGTGCTTTTCTCGGTAGCGTTGAAAGAGATGTTGAAGGGCGGTTGCGGTGACGATCTGGAATGTCTTGCCGGGAAACTCGGACATGAACAATTGAACTTCCTGTTCGGGCAGATGGTACTCTTGCGTGAAGCGGGCGTAGCTATCGACGCGGCGACCGGGGGCGAAGGGTTCGGGTACCAGGGGCCTGCCGGTCTGCGGTTCTTTGCTGATCTTTATAAATTGGGCACCCAAACCCAACAAGGCGACGCAGATATAGCCTTCTTCAAGTCTGCGAATCAGGTGGCGGGAGCGTTCCTGCACTCCCCCGCAGGGCAGATAAACGCTACCGCCGAAGGTATCATGGCGATAGAATCCGGGAAGGTGGACGGTATGGGTATCCTTCCTGCTCTTATCGCGGGACCACCTAAAAAGTAACTTGACATTATTACCGATTCTGGTAGTATACGAAATGGGCATAGCCCACGATGTCGAGAAGTAAGCGGCTGAAACGGTTACATATGAGTCGGTTAAAAGGTGTAACGCCCTCCGTAGACGAAACGGAGTCAACCCAAGAGTTGATGTAAAGAGATACTGACATGCGAAGGCTCCCTAACCGGAGCCTTCGGCCTTTGTAGAGCCTAAAGAAGTAATTGATATTTGAATGCTTTAGCCGTATAGTTCTGGAAATTCTAGGAGCTATATGGCTACTACACAAGACCGCATAAATGGACTGCTTGGGGATCTGGGAATTAAACCTCCGGTTCTCGTAGCGACCACCGCACCGATTACCCTCTCCGGCGAACAAACTATCGATGGCGTAGCCATTGTCGCCGAAGATCGGGTATTAGTCAAAGACCAGGTAGACCAGACAACGAACGGTATCTATTACTGTCAATTGTCTACTTGGGTACGCGCACCGGACTTCGATGGTGTACGGGATTGCCTACAGGGGACGCTCGTATTTGTGGCTACTGGTACGGCGAACGCGCGTACCATCTGGGCCCTCTCTACAGTAGATCCGGTCATAGGAACTTCTAACCTGACGTTCGAACAGAGTGTAGGGCTTACCGCGAGCGCGTTCATACAAACACTACTCGACGATACTACAGCAGCAGCCGCCCGCACCACCCTGGGGGCTGTCGGATTAACGGGTACCGAGAACGTGGCGGGGGTAAAGACGTTTACGAGCGGAGCACCTATCAAGGGTACCGCCACGAATGATAGCGCAGCCGCAGGCTACATAGGCGAGGTCATATCTTCAGCGGTACTTTTCGGCTCGGCAGTCTCCGCGACATCAGGTAATAACCTGAACGTAACATCAATCTCGCTAACAGCCGGGGATTGGGATGTAGCCGCTTTCGTGGGCTTCCTCTTCGGCTCAAACGCGAGCCTTACTGAGATGACGGGATCGTCCAGTACAGTATCCGTCACCCAACAGTCTCCATCGAGCCTACAATCCGCGGCTTACGTACAGGTAAACGGTTCGTCGAACATCATCCCTACACCTTATAAACGGATCTCACTAGCATCCACGACCACCATATACCTAGTCGGAAGAGCTACATTTACGGTCGGTACGGTAGGTATATACGGAACGATATCAGCACGGAGGGCACGTTGATCTACGCACAATTTAATGATCAAGGGAAATTAGTTTCCCTTGGTAGCGGTCCGGTAGTACCGGAAGGCATGGTAGAGATTACCGAGGAGCAACACTCTTCCCTGATCGCAGAATACAGCAAGACGGTTATTACCGACCCGGTAGCCGAAGCGAAGCAGCGTATCCGGAACAGCTACGAAGCGGCGGTAAGTTCATACGCGCAAGGATATACCTCGTGGGAAATAGCTTCCTGGCTGAGACAGGAATCTGAGGCTCGTTCGGTTCTCAGTGACAAGCCTTGGATAGCGGCAGCGGCAGAAGCCGAGGGTATTACCGAAGAAGCATTGGTCGATAAGATCAAAGCAAAATCGGAGGTCTTTACTTTCGTGCACGCTAACGCTACTGGGAGACTGCACCGTCTACTCGACGAGATAGAAGCACTGGGCAGCGACCCAACAACCGAACAATTGAACGCTATCGAATGGTGATCTAATGGACTTGGTGGATGTTACTGGAAACCCTCTCGCGGATGCGTTGAAAGTTAATTCTAACTTCGTAACTGTAGCTGCGGCGATTGCTGCGATACCGACTTCCCCCGCTGGCGGTTCGGTTCCGGGATTCTTGGACGTGAAAGATTTCGGCGCGGTAGGTGACGGCATTACCGACGATACCGTAGCTATCCTGGCGGGCTACGAGGCCGCCTGTCTCGTGAAAGGTACTCTGCTGTTCCCGTCCGGTACTTATGTCTGTAGCGGACTCGACATGGGCGGGGCACCCCATCGAGGCTGTACGCTTCAGGGTGCAGCCTATGACGGACGGGGCAATGGCTATCTGTCCTCCCGAATCCTACTTGCACCGGGCGCGAACCGCAACCTGTTTAAACTCCTCCCCGGCGATGCCCCGCACCAGATATTCCGTAACTTGGTATTGGACGGAAACGCAGTAAATCAAACTGCGAATGAATACATAGTCAAGTCCGAAGACGATACCACGCCTTCGGTTTACCCTTATGGTTTCCACATGGAGTTCGTCCATTTCACGAATGGTCGAGGCGGCGGTTTGTATCTCGGCAAGAGACGTGGATGGAACTACCTAAACAATGTCATCGGCTACATGAATGGGGTAGGCAACGCAGGGCATGGCATCTACGTGGATACCTACGATGTAACCATGAACCACGTGAACATAGGGAATTCATACGGGTACAATCTGTATCTGGCATCCACTTCACAACTCGAAGCCAACGCCACGAATTTGTATTACGGTCAACTCGGCGGTATGTACATCGGAGCCGGAGTTACGGACATGGCTTTCACCAATGGTAGCATTGACCGCAATCTGCGGTTCGGTATCCAGAGCGCGAAGAACACAAGTACCACATACCTGGGTGCGCGCACGTTCATGGGTACCCGCTTCCTGGGGAACAGCAGCATAGGTGACGGACAGTTCCCCGACGTTATGGTACCTACCGGAGACAAGGACTTCATATTCACTGGTTGCAGTTTCATGGGTGCTGACACAGCCAATCGTTCGGCGTTCGCCATTCAATTCGCAGACACCACCGGTTCGGTGAAAATAGGTCCGTGCAAGTTCGCCCCGGCAGCAAGTTTCCGGTGGGGTATCACGAGTGCCCCTTCCCAAGTAATAACCGATAACAGGATATCCTAATTGCCTACTCCCAAACTGTCTGAAGCAGTACTGATTCAAGCGTTAGACCTGGTAGAAGAATACGGAAGTGAACACCTAGCGGAAAAGGCGGGTTGCGGAATACCCCGTGCTACCTTACGAGATCGGGTCAACCAGGCCCGTATCCAAGGTCTACGTCCCCTGTTCAAGAAAGAAGCAAAGCGCATCTATACCCCACAACGTCTAGGTAAGATGCACATAGTCATCCCAGATGGGCAGGTCAAGGAAGGCGTAAACACCGACCATTGGGAATGGATCGGTAATTACATCGCCGAGAAGCAACCCGATAACATAATCAACATCGGCGATTTCTGGGACATGCCCAGCCTGTCCAGTTACGATAAAGGCAAGCTGTCATTTGAAGGGCGCCGGTACGTGAAGGATATCAAGGCCGGCCGGGACGCGATGGAGAGATTACTGAAACCCATACAGGCGGTACCTGGGTACAAACCAATAATGGATTTCACAGAAGGCAACCACGAGGTGCGCACACAGCGGGCGGCGGATCTCAACCCGGAGTTTAGCGGCAAGATTGATCGATCTGATTTCGGTATAGAAGATTACGGCTGGAACTTCCACCCGTTCCTGTCGGTAATCAAGCGAGACGGAATCGAGTACAGTCACTACTTCATAAGTGGCGTTATGGGACGTCCTGTGAACAGCGCAGCGGTGCTGCTACGGGAGCGGCAATGTTCCGCCACGATGGGGCATGTACAGCACATGGACATAGCCGTCCACAAGAAGACCCTACAGACCGCGCTATTCTGTGCCACTTGTTACTCGCACGATGAAAGCTACTTGGGACCGCAAGGGAACAGCCAGAAACGCGGGATCATAGTAAAACATGAAGTAGAGGAGGGCCGCTACGATCTGATGACTGTAAGTCTGAAGTACTTGGAAAAGGCATACAGTTAAAGATATTTGAATCTCTCAATGGTACAATTCGCGTGTAGGTGAAGACATGAGTATTACGTTTTATAGGAGGAATAAAATGGCTGATTTTAATGATGCTATCAAAGACGCTATCGCCAAAGCGAAAGCCGAAGGTCTGAAAGTAAACATCAATTTCGAGAACGAGATAGACCCCCTTCTGGTCAAATGGGCGAAATCAAAATGGTCAGGTGCTATCGCCTGCGGTTTCGGTGTTGCATTGCTGGCTATCGGTGGGTTCATCGGGCACCTGTTCTTCTAGGGTTTCCCGATAGTTGGCGTGCGGCATGAGGAGGGTGATAAATTGGAACTACCGAAATGGCTATTACCAGCCTTGGGAACTGCCGCCGTCAGCGCAGCTACAGCGTTTGTCAATGTCTACGTGGATGTCGCCGTGTTGAAACAAGACGGCGCGGTCAAGGACCGCATGATCTACGAACTCCGCCATGAAGTGGCCGAGTTGAAACAAGGCGACCACCAGTTCCGCAGTGAAGTACTGGACATACTGCGGGGGCGCCACAAATGATTAAGTACGGGATAGCTGTTTCGTTGCTCCTGGCAACGGTCGGGCTTGGGGATAAACCAATCCCGCAGATGGAAGAGCAACCCGCCGAGTATACATACTCAGAAGTCCTTCCGGAAACAGTAGGCAGCATGACCATGGAACAGAAAGAATTCCTGGAAGTTCTCCGCTTCGTCGTCAAGGAATCATGAATCCCAAAGTAAGAATACTGGTTGCTGCTATGTCTCTGGGCGCAGCGACACTGGTGGGCATTGCTGGGCACGAGCAATACAAGGGAGTCGCATACATGCCGACCCCTAACGATGTGCCGACGATAGGATTTGGGTCTACCGACGGCGTCAAGATGGGTGACAAGATAGATCCAGTACGCGCACTGGTGAGACTTCAGCAGGAACTCGATGACGTGTACGTAGCGGGTGTGAAGTCCTGCATCAAAGTTCCGATGTACGATTACGAGTTCGGTGCCTCAGTTTCCTTGGCCTATAACATCGGCGTGAAAGCATTCTGTAATTCAACCATCGTCAAGAAATTTAACACTGAAGATTACGCCGGTGCGTGCGCCGGTTTCTCCGCATGGAACAAACAGGCCGGCAGAGTCTTGCCGGGGTTAGTAAAACGGCGTGCCGAAGAGCGCGCGATATGCGAGGGTCGGGCATGAAGGATGAAGGGTCGGTAACGATAGAATGGAGTGTCGGTTTCGTCCGTTTGCACAAGACGCCGGCGAAGTTCGGCGACTACGTACCTTTTGATGATGGGTTCGCCGTGGTCCAGGTTGAGCCGGGAGTCTTCGAAGCTAAAATAGCACGGGGCACCGTACTGACCCCGGCACAGCATAGGGATTTAAGGGAGCAACTCGAAGCGATGGGTGCGCAAGCCGTGTTCTACTGGCGGTGTAAAGAGGGGCGCGCACCGTATAAGAAGTGGATAGCTCGCAGAGAAGATAAGGAGGCACCATGCCCGGATTCGGAATAAGTTTAAAGCCGCTTGATTACGTACTGGCCGCAGTGTTCGTACTGTTACTCATAGTCAGTGGTTTATATTGGAACAAGAGCGTACAGTACGATTTGAAGAAAGCGCAGTACGATACCTTCGTCGCCGAGACCAAAGCAGTAGGGGTAGTCGCCGACCTGAAGGGTAAGCTAACAAACATGAAGTATGAATCGTTTAAAAAGGAGTCCGATAATGAAATCACTCTTGCTCGCGGTAGCCTGCTTGCTCTTGCTAACCAGTTGCGCGCTAACGAAAAACGTCCCCGTCGCAGCTTATTGCCCACCCCCACCCCCGATGCCGGAAACGCTGATCGCGCCACGTACGACCTCTCAGACATCGTTGACGCGATGGCAGGATATACGGCAGAAATGGGAGCTATCCGAGGAGAAATTACGGAAGGCTTTATCGGATGCGCAGCGACCGAAATAGAATTTGAAGGGGTAAGGAACTGGGCATCGAAAATAGCCAACTACAAAGGCGACTAGCCCCTAAGTACTATGCCTTATGTGCGATTCCGACGGCGGGAGGGCGATAATCATACACACTAAAAAGAAGGGGGCCGCGGCCCCCTTACTTGTATTCTTTTACGACAACTTTACCGTTCTTCAGTCTCCGGGAAAAGACAGAGTAACCGCATAGTTTCAGGTACCCCTTGACGATCTCGTGCTGCTTACGGGGGATGGGCACCGGCGAACACATAGCCATTATCTCGCAACGCCAAGGGTCGAGAATCCTGACGCAACAGGTAGCATAAAAATCGCAGTCGTACGGACCGGTGCCGGGGGTGTGGAACCTGACGATACCCCCATTATCAAAGGCCCACTGAACAGAGACACCATCTTCGTAGTGGTCGTAGGGTATCGGGCAATCCCGGTAATCGTTCTCTATCTCCATTTCCTCCCCACAAAATAGATTATAAAAAGGCCGATCACAGTCAGGATTCCGACTGCACCGAGGGCGTCCAGAAGGCGGCTCATGATTCGTCCTTTAGGAATTTGCGGAGATTTTCAATCAAAATAGGACTCATAGTGGGGTGATAATATATGTCCATATCCCTCGCAGCCGCCTCCAGATTCAGCGGATTCCCCTCAGCGTCCCATTCGGCTTTAGGGGATGGTGGAGAAGTGAATAAAGGAACCGGTGACTCTTCGGAAAGAATCGATTGCTGTTCCGCGTAAAGCTTTGACCGAGTTACATCACCTCCGGGTGTTAACCAAGCGACCGGCTCAACTTCTGGCGCTTTGGGGAATGGTGGATTAAGGTATAATTTCGCCTGTGTGGGACATTTTCTCTCTGCTTCAGGTGAAGTGAAATTTATGCACGTCCAGTTTCCGTGGCGCTCTACCCAAGCGACCGGCTCAACCTCTGGCGGAGCAGCGTCCAATGCGGTGCGGTTATCGGCTATCTGCTTCATTATCTCTTCCCGCGACCGGGTTTCATACAACATCGCTACGAGCAAACTTGAGCTTTCTGCAAGAGCCTCTGTTAATTTACTCATCCTCACTCTCCTTTATCAGCCATTGCGGCGTCGATTGCCGCATCTAGCGTTTTATCGTCATGTATCTCTGCCGAGACCTCGATGTACACCGTCTCAAAACAAGAATTATTCCTTAACCACAGGTACCGCGCCGCATCCTTCCGCAGCTTTTCGTTCTCGGCATTGAGTTCTTTATTCTCCTCAATCAGAAGAGGAGCCATTTCTTCATGAATTCGAAGCATCTCGTTTTCAGCCTTGAGCGCGGCGTTTTCTTTTTTCCACTTCTCAAATTCCTCGCGCTCTGGTGTGGTCATTTCCCCTCCAATAATTTAATTTTCGCGGACAGTTCCAGTATCTCGTCGTCCCTGGCCGACCAACCAGTCCACAGTAATTGGGTGTCCTTTTTGTGATAGCCGTCGAACCAGTGCCGGGTATCGTGGTCGCGTGACTTCGCCCATTGTTCGAAATCGATACGGCTTTGCGTGATCACCTGCACTCCTCCAAGTCTTTAGCAAACTCGGCTTTGCAAAGTATCTTACGTGCCATGGTCTGCTCACCGATGCCGTGGGCGATACGTGCTGTCTCCCGGATCTCGCACTGTTCCAGGGTGTACGAAGCCGCGAACCCCACCCCGGCAATGAAGGACGCGAAGCCCCCGGCCGTTGCCTGGCACGGCGCGGTCGGTGCCGGTGCGTTCATGAAGACGCTGGGGGATTGGCGGATCTGCTCGAACTGTGTCACGTTCCCCGTACCGTTGCCGCTCGCGTTCGAATTGGAGTTCGCTGTCCCCCCTTTGTTGGTGATCTCGTTATTGCTTATGGCGGTATTCGAATTCATGTTCGCGTTAGACTGCAAGCTGCTGCCGTTTCCGACCGTGTTTATATTGGTCAGTTGCGGGTATGCGCTATCTGCAACTGCATACGAAGATAACAAAACGAGTGATACTATTACCGCTAATTTCTTCACGCTTTGACTCCACATTTTTGATTGTAAATCCCGGTCAGGTACTCTACCCTGGACCGGGCTGCTTGTTCTTCCTTCTCTGCTGCCCCGCTAAAATCCATAAAGAAAGCAGGGATTAAAATAAGAACACCTGTAGCTGCGTAGATGGTGTTCTTTCTCTTCTGAACCCGTGCCGCTTCGTGTGCCGCCGCTACGTCGTTCTTGGTAAGGTTGATATCACGAAGCAGTACGACGCACGGTTTTCCCTGGTCGGAAGCCATTGTCAGCGGGACAAGGTTGGGCTTTGTCGATGCGCAACCAGTCACGAGGATCGACAGTAAAACAATTAAAGTTCGCATTTCTAATCTCCTGTTTATGATTGTCCGTGAAACCGAGAAAGGCTACTCCGGTTACGACCCAGAGAACAACAGCCCACGGCATTAATTTATGGATCACTTGAACCGCCGGAACAGCAAGTCATACAGTCCATAGGTCAGCAACACCGGCACCAGCAGAATGACATTAAACATTGCGTGTCCCATTTTTATGCTCCTTGGTCTTGGCTTCGAATAAGCGGAGGATGTACTCCGCTTCCTCTTGTTCCAGTTCGGCGAGGGCTTCGCTAAAGTTCTGGTACCCGGCACCGTCGGCATTGCGGTGGCAGTTCCCGTTCTCGGAGATGTACATTATTCGTAGCTCCTTTCCTCAGGGTAGTACTGCTCGATACACCGGAACTGAAATACTTCTTGTTCTTGTTCCGCTACTTCGTCGGCGAGGTCTTCGAAATCTTGTTCGTTAAGGTTGTACATTTTGTATCTCCTGATATTTGTTGGTTGACGGTTCTCAATGTATCAGGAGATAAATACCTTGTCAAGTACCTAGATCAAATTAATTTCAGTTCATCCCTGCACTTCGCACAGCGTCCTCGTACGATCCTCGCAAACTTGCCGCCGCATTCCACGCACTCGCCGGCTTCGCCTTTGTCCATATGCTTCGCCTTGGTACGGATCAATTGGAGGTTGTCGTCCATTACCACGTTATGACTTGCTGTCTCCGATCCGGCTATGTCTGCTTCATCTGCCATGGTGTTCTCCGCTCAGTTGATCTTCGATTGTTCTGTTACGTCTCGGCAAAGGGCACCAGGCTATAAGCCCCAGCCCCTTTTCCCACGGTCCGAGAATCGCTACCCCCTGCCGGGTTAACAGAAGCATCTTGCGGCTTCTGTCTGCTGGTTCCGTGTAGTTCCAGTGTAGATCACCGTCGGGCGCGGTTAGTGGTTTTTCGTTGTGGAGGTACATACGTCCTCACCTATTAGGGCTTCGTCTTTGCCGTAGTTATCCCGGAAAGCGTAGAGTTCAAACAGCAAGGCACCGAATAGTTCTATCGCGTTCACCGGCCCGCCACTTAATTGCGTCAGTTCCTTGGTAAGCTGCGCGATTATGGATAGTTCTTTTTCTGAGATAGTTACCATTAGTGCCTCCGTCGTAATGCTTCGAGTAAAATATCCTGTACTTCTCTCTTTGTTTCCACTCTGGCGAGAACCAATTCGTCTACCGTGTCTCTCGCCAGTATGTTATGGATGAACACGTTCCTATCATACCCTGCTTGCATCTGGCGTACTGGTCCTATCCGCTCAATTATCTGTAACCTATCTTCTAACGACCAATTCAATCCGAAGAACACCAGGATGTTGCCCCCGTCCTGTAAGTTCAGTCCGTGCCCCGCTGATTGGGGATGTGCGAAGAGTACGGGAATGCGTCCCTCGTTCCACTCGCGGATTGTACTCGATTCTTTATCAAGGTGCCGACCGTTAGGGAAAGCCTTAAGTAATCTTGCAAGGTCGGACTTGAATTGGTACGCGACCAGAACAGGAGCGCCGGCCGCTTCTTCGATAATTTCGTCAAGGGCTTGGATTTTAACATCATGGATCTCCTTGAATTCTTTCGATTTGGGATCGTAATCTGTCTCGGTCAGCGGGTCAACATAGCACGCGCCATTTGCTATTTGCAACAATTTCTGGGTGCGAGCCGCCGCATTGAATGCCTCGATCTCATGTCCGCTTTCCAATTGAATAAAGAAATCTTTCTCCATCTGGTCGTACAGACGGCGGGGACCGGGCGGCAGGTCAACGTAAATATTATTGACGATTGGATCTTTCAGATCAAACCAGTCTTTAGCGTCGATGGTCAGGCAGATGTCGCCGAGTAGTTCTTGGATCTCCGCTTGTGCATGATCGTGGGGTTTCATGGTAAAACCGTCGAACCCGGTACTGAACCAACGGTCGCGGAACCCCGTGTAGTTTTTACCCAGTCGCTTGCCGGCATCCAGAAACCACATCTGCCCCCACAAATCCTGTAATCCGTTGGGTGCGGGAGTGCCTGTCAAGGCCGTGAACCGCTTGATGTGTGTATGGGCTACCTTTGCCAGTGCGCGTGCGCGCTTCGTCCCCTGGCGAAGTCTGAAGCCTTTTAACCGGGTACTCTCGTCAGACACCACATGTTCGAACGGCCAGCGGGTACCGAAGTGTTCGATCAGCCAGGGGATGTTCTCGTAGTTCGTGGTGTATACGCTGGCATCGTACTTCAACGCCTGCCGCCGCTCGGACTCGTTGCCGGTTATAGGCATGACACTGATGTTCCGCAGGTGTGACCACTTCTTCGCCTCTTCCGGCCATGTGGACTTGGCTACGCGTAAAGGAGCGAGGATCAAGGTCGGCTTATCCGAACCGCACATGATCAGGTTGTCCAGGGCTGTGAGGGTACAGACTGTCTTCCCCATGCCCATGCCCGCGAACACCGCACCGCGATCCACGTCCATGATGTGGGAAGTAATTAACCCGCCGTATGGGCGGGGTGTGTAGACTGAGCGGGTCATTATCTAATAACCAGACTACGGCTCTGTGGGTTCGTGAACGCCGTCTTTGATTCTCTTATGCTACCCATCTTTATATCTATGCCGGCGCGAGCTTCGTAACTCAGACGATTGACGGCTGTACGGCAAGGCTTACAGTATGCGTCTACGTGGCCGCTCTTATACACGACTCGTATACCGTTACCGCAGCGGTTACATGGCAGATCCGCATATATTATTTTTGCCTTCTCCTCTTTCGGTTCGACCTTACTTATCAGGTCAAGCCATGAAGGCATCGGGGGTGGGCAAGCTGCGGGTGTCATAGCTCGTTCACCTGCTTGAATATTTCCGGTCTTGTTCTGAACATTTCTACTTCCTCTTGATTGAATATTATTTCCGGGGCGTATGTTATTATGTCTGTCACGCCGTCGGTAATGAATCGTGCCATTAAATGTTTTGTGTTATCGATTAAAACTAGAAGGTTGTTCCTCAAAATATCGGTCTCCGCACCCACCATCTTATCTGTCTGTCGATCTCTTCGAAGGAATCGAAGACGAACACGTTTGTATTATGTGCTTCCATCTTCTTATGCTCCCTGACTTGCTCTGCGCGGGGCTTCTCGCCCGGCGCCTTCAACTCTACCCAGTGGCACCCGCGCAGAAATACAACCCTATCCGGCGCGCCCCTCCTGCCCAGCCAGGCCACCTTGCGGATTTCGCCGCCGGCTTCCTTCACTCGCTTAACGAGGTACTTCTCGATGTCACGTTCTCTTATTTCTTTCATCTAGATATGAACGCAAAGAGAAGAATAAATACGATCAGAACTAGCTCCATTCTGGCTTCCTCCTTCTGATTTTCTGTTTTGGTTCCGAGACTGCATAGTAACCGTCCTCCCATTGTTCCCTGCGGTACTCGTCCTCGTAGGGGTTATCCTCCGGTCTCTCGCCGTGTTCGGCTGCACTTTTACCCTCCCTGAACGGTGAGTTCATAGTATCAGGAGTAAGAACAACGCGAAATAGAAAAGAATGATCCAGGGGTTCATGCGTGATACATCCACAGGAAACATATCACGAAACCGAACAGCACGCCGACCGCGAATTCGATCATTGTAGAACTCCTTTCATGTGCAACCAATTAAACAGCCGGCGAACCCAGTACCCGCGGATCAGCGACACGACGGTGAAGACCGCAGCTATTACCAGGTTCTCGCCGAAGGTAACATGCAGGTCGAACATTGGGAGAACGAGTAGCTGGGTCAGCACAGCGACACTGTAGCCTATCGCCGTGCCGGTGCAGGTCTCGATCAACGATCCACGTTTAGACTGCATTAGAACTTCTTCCCATTTGCTAATGCTCGGTTCTCTGGTTTGTGATCCGATCGCTGGGCGTTGTACTCCATTTTCTCGATCATCGCGCCGGCAAGATCGTAATCGTAGGCACCTGCGTAATCAAATATACGTATAAGGGCGTCGGCTAATTCTACTTCCGCCATTCTGCGATGTGGTAGTTTGTCGTCCATCAGGTCTTTACGTTCGCCTTCCATTGCTTCCGATATTTCGGAGACCATAAGCATGAGCATTTCGCCCTTGTTACGTTGTAGTGGCTCTCCGGTGTTGAGATCTGTCCACCAGCCCGCCTTTACCGCCGCCCCGTGACATACTTCTACCGCCATTTCAATACCTGACTGCATCTGAAATAAATTCACTTTATCACTCCTGTTAGATTGCATTCAACCCCCAGCCCATGAACCCGCCGAACCAGACACCGAGACAATATTCGGTAACGAATAGGAAAGCGATCATGTACACTAGGCATTTTACTTTCGGGTCGTTCATGCGAATTGACCCCTTTCGACGGTTGAAGCTATCGCCGCTTGCCATGTCTTCCACATACGATCCACTTGCCGGTATTGGTAGTCCCCGTCGGGTGTCCTGCGGAAAGAATCACTTGGTAATATCCGCGCCATAGTTAACTCGAATTTCTCGCGTTGGGTCATTTTAATCTTCCTCTTCTACTTTTTGTTCAATGGTTTTAGGGGTCTGTTCGGTACCGTACAGATGTTTGTAAATCTCTTCACCGAGCACGAGACCGGGCATAGTGCGGGAGTTCCTAGACAGGAATTCGGCAGCCTTGAACAGCAAGTCGCGGTCGGTACTCACAGATCACCAATGATGTTCGCGAGACGCATCTGCATTCTTTCGATGGTCTTGTCGTTCATGAGGCACCTGTCTTCATCTAGGAACTTTACACCTGCTTCGGAGGCGTGCCCTTCTACTGGTGCTGTATCACGTACGACGTGGATTAGTAATCCGTTCTTCTCCCGCAGGAACCGGGCTTCGTTCTCGAAACGCACGTCGGAGATCACGATACCGGGGACTTCTGGTAGGGTGTTCTTTATGAACTGATCGGCAAGCAGTAACCATCCTTGACTGTTCACGCATTCGCGCATCCATTCTGTGCCGAGAGTCTGTGCCATTCGGCGGGGGGATGCCCCGAACACCGGATGTTTTCTTTCCTTCGTGTCACGGTTATCGCAGTCCACACCGATAACCTTCAGCATTTCTTTCAGTGGTCCCGCGAAACTGTACTTAATGAATCCGTAATTCTGAACCAGGTAATCCGCTGCGGTATCCTTCCCCGAACCGGCAAAACCGGTCAATCCGATTAGCTTCATTAATCTTTCCTGTAACGATACGTTTCAAAACCCGCGGCTGCGAGCGGGAGTCCTTGTGACCACTCTTTATTGGTAGACATTATATCACTGAGTAACGATTCTGTAAAGTGATTTGTATCAGGAGTCTCGGTAATCAATTCATCGTGTACCGATAACAGGATCTCGAAACCAGCGGCTTCTATCTCCGGCATGGCATGGTACATGACATCACGGGCTACGGCTTGGGTTATGTTCTCCGCGATCTTCCCGCCGTAGGTCTTGATCCTCGACCACTTCCTCGTGTATTGGTCCTGTCCCTGGTATGTGATCTCGTCGCCTGCCCCGACCTTCGGGAACGGGTAACACAGCGCGCGTCCTGACGGCAGTATAACCCGCACCCAGGCACCGTCACGCCGTACCTTCAGCCTCCTACAGGTGAATGTGTTCCCTTTCTGGTTTATAGCTTGCCGGACTGCGGCTTCCAGTTCGCCCCAGAATGACGCGGTGCGTGGGTGCGCGGCTCGCCATAATCTCTTGAACACATCGCAAGTTACGAACGCGCGTTCGGATAATCCGAAGGTGGGCTTTTTCTTTTTCAGAACCCACTGGAAAAATCCCTCAGCCTCGTGGACCTCGGCACCCGGTAGGGTATCCCAAGCCGTATTTGCGAGTTCTTCAAGATCGAAGTTATAGGATGCGGCCCCTGTTACGAACGCGCCTACCCCGCCACCGTACCCCAGCATCAATTCCATGACCTTGCCTATCTGCCGCTTGTCCTTGGTCACTGCTTCGACCGGTACCCGGAATGCTTTCGCGTATGCCAAGTTATAGAGATCCGGACCGGTGCCCATATCGTAATCCCTGAACGCCTGTAACTTCCACTCCTCTTCGGCCAGCCATGCCAGTGCCCGCCCCTCGATGTTGGCAAGGTCAGCGATTACCAGTTTCTTACCCGGCGGTGCGATGATACAGCCACGTATCGCGGAACTGGTCAGCTTCATTACGTTATCGAAGGCCATGTCCGCGCAACCAGTCTTCAGCATCTCGATACCGATAGTAATTTGGTCAGCGGGCAGGAGTCCGCGGCTGGGCAGGTTTTGCGGTTGGAACGTCCTGCCCGCCGCCCGCCCGGTGCGCGATGCCCCACAGAACTGAATCGTACCCCGCAGCCGGTCGTCATCGTTCACGGCTTTGATTAGGGCTTTGTACTTAGTGGTGCTGGAAGCCGACGCCTGCAACCGTATGGCGATGAGTTCTCGAAGTCCGGCCGGCAGATCTTCGTCAGCGAGCCGGCGTTCCAGGGTTGCTTTTTTAAGGTCGGGGAGGTCTACGCCGTAGGATTCGAGGATGTGTTCAAGAAGCACGTCTCGCTGTGTAGTGGACTCAACTGCATCTGCGGTATTGATTCGGGTTTGTTTTCTGAGTTCGATTTGCTCTCGATCGACAGCGTCAATTGCGCTCCTGGCAAGTTCCGTATCCACCAGGAAACCCCGGTCATTAATTCGTTGATCGAGGTGCCACAACGCCAGCTCCTCTCCCGTGTAGTTCCATCGGGGCAATTTACTTGCAACTTCGCGCATTGCTGCAATGTCACTGCGGGCATACTCGATAAATCGCTGCCATTCTCCAGGGTGAGTTTCACGTGTTGCCCTCCTTAATTGTGAGTTCTTGGGTCGGGGTTTGCAAAACAATTGTATGAGTGCCTTGCCGTCTTTCTGCTTGGCGAGGTCGTCGCCTACTCGGAAGATACCACACAGGTTATCCAGACTTCCGGGTAGGGAGTGCGCGAGGGCTTGGACCATTGTATCGCGCCAGCGTTCTATGGGCACGTCGATGCCCAGTCCGTACTTCAGTACGTTGCGGTCGAACATGGAGTTATGAGCCGTAATCGTCTGGTGGGTAAGCGACAATAGCAATGAGTGAGGGGGTACACCGGGGTGTTCGGTAAAGTCCCAGTGCTGTACCGGTCCGTCGTCCACCGCCCACGTAGCTATCATAACTTCGCAAGTACTCGCGTACTTGTACGTGCCGTCTTTGATCGGGGTCTCGGAGTATGTTTCGAAATCAAGCCAGAGCATTAGAGCATGTCCGCGAATTGGGTCAAGTGAGCGTCGCCGATACGCGCTTTAGCGATAGCGTGGTACGCCTCTTCCATTTCAATACCTACAAACTGGAAACCTTCGAGCATTGCCGCTTTCCCGGTACTCCCGGAACCCATGAACGGGTCAAGGACGATGCCTCCGGGCGGGGTCACGAGACGGCATAGGTAGCGCATGAGGTCAGTCGGCTTTACCGTGGGGTGGGTATTGGCGCGAGCTTCCCCACTCGTCCCTGCATATGGGTTAGCTTGCCCCCCTTCCACGACTAATCCCGCGCTGCCCCGTTTACGTCCTGTCATATCTTCCGGGGATATCTTAGCAAATCCCTCTAGCCCTTCATTCCGGTCTTTCTTACTGGTTTTAGCGCAGTAAAAGAAACGTGCGGCGCTGCCTGAGTCGCCAAAATTTAGAGATAATTTTCCCGCTTTTTCGCCCACCCCGGATAAGGACGACACCCCAGTACTTCCGCCGTCGGCGTTCCGTATATAGCTTTTAGGACTCGGCGCGGTTTCCGGAAACAAAGCCAGCACCTCGTCGCTCCCGTCATGGATTAGGTTCGCGGGCCAGCGTCCTTCAGTATGCGGTTCCGCATTGGCCGCCGATTGACCGTTGCCGTAAATACCGCCGCCGTTGACACCGCGTTTGGACGCACCGCCGCCCGGTACGGTTTCGCCTGGATTCACCCGACACTCATCGATATTAAGCGCACCCGTACCGTGCGCCAGAACGTTAGCGGCTACCGTGAGTCCCTTGGCTAGCGGTTTGCGCGCTACGCATATAGGTTCATGGGCGGGCTTGAGCGCGGTCCCCCATCCTTGCCATTGTTTGGCGGCTTCGGTGGCTGGTCCCGCATCTAGCTTTTGCGTAGCGCCTTCAGAATGCCCGTTGAAGGCGCTACCATTCTGCCCGATACCGCTCGCCGGTTTCTCGCTTAGTATTTCCCGTTCCGCGCCCGCCGCCTTATCGATAGCCTTACTCACGTCAAGGCTTTTCGGAAATCCGCTCCCGTATACCCAGAGTATCTGGTCCCGAATTTCGAATCCCGCGTCCTCAATCGCACACGTCATTCGGTGATAGGTGCGGCTACCGCTGAACGCCAGCAGATGCCCACCGGGCTTCAGGACGCGTAACGCTTCCCTCCATAAGTCCACATTGTACGCTATGCCGGTGGCATCCCATTTTGACCCCATGAAGCCAAGCTCGTAGGGCGGGTCACATACTATCGAATCAATGCTGCTGGTTTCTATTGTGGGGAGAACTTCGAGACTGTTACCAAGATGTAGTGTATACATACCGTCCTTTATTAGAATTCGTTGACCAACTTCCCGATATTTGTGCCTATGAAATTACAGCCGGGGCACTTTGATTACCGCGAGACCCTTACAAAACTACCTTGCGGGTGAATCTCGCTTAAACATATCGGGCTACCAAGCCAGTGGGATCATCCTGGCTTTAAGGATATCTTGGAGATATTCCGGCCGACCGCTGAAACTATCTTCGTGCTGCTAGAATCCGTGCTTGTTACCCTTTACTATATTTTCTCTGCCGGGAATCACCCTCAAGTTAAACTCACAATGTAGCCCACAGACATGGTCACTCTTCAAAGGTACTATATGATCGACGTGGTGGATAATGCCCGTTTCCTTCGTCTTGGATTGCGCTAACTGGTACACCTTCAGTATCTCCGATTCATCCGCCCATAACGGAGTAGCTTGTATCTTGCGTGTCCGGCGTCGAGCCGCCCTAGCGTTTTCTTTCTCCGGGTTCTTTTCTCTGTATCTTCTGTCCCTCTCCGCCTTCTTATCGGGATTGGCCTGACTCCATCTCCTGAATTTTGCTCTTACCTTTTCGGGATTAGCGGCGGCCCAGGCTTTATCTGTCGCCGCTTTCCTATCACGATTAGCAGCGTGCCACTTCCTAGCGTATCTTCTCGATGCTTCTCTCTGTTTCTCAGTCAGCGGTTCTTTTCGTTCATCCACTAATTTATCCTCACTCTTCGGTAAGACCTAATACCGCGAACTACTCTTGCCCGCTTGACTTGTCGCAACTCAATGCCGTCTGAATCCGGTTGTACTAGGTCTTACCGAAAGGGTCTCCGGGGGCATGCTTTCGCAGAGGTCACACCGGAGACATTTGAAACTTTACACCATACTGGCGAATTCGTCGGAGTCAGCACCGTCGCTGAGATCCTCGAAGTCGTCGGCACTTGCCGGGGTACCGGCGAACGCGTCACCGTCTTTAGCGAACTGCACCGCGATCATGCTCGCACGAATGCCGGGGTACTGTCCCTTCTGCGCGTAGATGTCAACGGTCGCATTGACGTAACATCCTGCGTACGGCTTGCCGGAACTGGCGAGCAAGTCTACCTTGGGGTCTTTGTCTACGACCTTGGGGGCGCCTTGTCCTTGGTTCCGATGGGTAGACAAGTAGAGCATACCCGCGAAGCCGTCGTACTCTTTAAGGTCGCCTTTCAGGTAGCAGTACTTGTTCGCGTTACCGCGGAGGCTCTCCAACATCGCCGATGCCTTGGCGCCGTAGGTTTCCTTCGCTACTTCGCCGATTGCGGCCTGGATCGCCTTATCGTTGTCGCTGCCTGGCTCTACCAGGTAGGTAGCATTGTAGCGGAACTTACCGTCGCCGGCTTCGAATTCCTTTGCTACCCACAAGTCCGGGAATGCCAGTCTTACGCCTTTTAGTACTACCTTCATCTGTGTTTCTCCTTATCGTTTAAAACAGGGTTTAGTGTATCAGATGCTAATGCGTTTGTCAATTAAATAGTGCTTGCGACATCAAGTAGAACGGATAAAAGCCCAAGGATACTAAGAGCGCGAACAGACCTATGAGGGCGCCTATCCCGACTAATAACCCGACACAAGCGAACGATCGAAGTATGATCTTCATATCATGTCCTCAAAGGCGATGTTCTCGAAGTCGTCCGCTGTAGCAGGCATCGCGCAGCGGTGCAGCCCGTTCTCGTCATACATCACGAAACCATTACCGGTATGGTTCGGCAACCAGTACAAGTCGCTATCCTTTCCGCACCGATGACAAATCAAGCTCTTCTCGGCCTGTCGATCTTCCTCGTACGGATCTCGCTCGTCATCAAAATGCGAGTACATTACAGCATGTCCTCGAAAGCGATGTTCTCGAAGTCATCCGCTGTCGGGCGTACGTCAATCGCCGGCCGCTTATCGGACTCCGGTGCTACGCTGGGCGCCCCTTCGGATTGCGTCACCAGGTCGTTCAACTTCGGCCATTGGCGCGGTCCTATTACCTTGGACTTGGCCAACTTCTCCGCGGTTGTCGGGCTGATCAGCTTCAGGTCGTACATTTCCTCGACCTTCAACTTGAACCCCTTCATCGTGGCTTCGGCCTGGTCCTTGTCCGACCATTGGCGGTTGCCCTTCTTGCCCCGGACGATCTTGTAACCCGGCACCGCGCGCCCGGAGAACAATTCCGCTTCGACCTTAGCGCGTACAGCCTTGCACCAGTCTTCGATAACAGATACTTTGTTCAAACAATGCGCAAGGGCTTCGTTATCAAGCATCACTACCGGCACCGCTGTCTGTGCTATCGGCTGTTCCAATGCGGCGAAATCGCCGTACACAGTTTCCGCTATCTGCGCTTTCAACGCCGGACACTTCGCCCGTGCCTTGCAGTAGTTCTTCTGGCAATGGGCGCCCGGTACTAGGAAGCCGGTGACCTCGGCTCGCTGGTTGTGGTACATGTCGTGGGCTTGGTGTGCAATCCCTGCCGCGCCTGCAACTTCCATGCCGAAGTCCTTCAATTCGGCAACTGTACATGACCACTCCGGATAGTGACCGATGCGCGGTTGGATGATGACTGTACGTACAGTGGTGAAGTCACCCAGCAGTTCATACTCGCGCAGGGCGGCCAGAGCGTACACCATCATTTGCTTGTTCCGGTCCCCGTCCACTTCCCACATACCGTACTTCAGGTCGGCGATTATGATCTCGTCTCCCTGAAGGATGACGGCATCCGCTGTGCCGGCTGCATCTTCCTCGCCGGTAAGATGGCTGATGCTCATACGCTGTTCTACCAGCAAGGTACCGCCGTCCGCATACTCCCGCACCTTGTCCAGATATAATTGGACATAGGCAGCCATCTCGTCATCGATGGTATAGGTGTTGCTCGGCTTCACGCCGGGGTACTTGTGCCCGGCGAATGCCCAGTCAGCCCGACCATTGAACACCGCGATCTGCTGGGTCTTGAAAGACAGAGCATCCTTCACCAGTTCCAGGCAGGTAGACGCCAGGAAGTGAGCCGCCGTCCCTTCGTCGCTGTAATCGTTAGAAGTGTCCGGCTCGTCGGCTTCCAGAGCTACCGAGCCAGGGCACGTCATCCACTTTTCCGCCCCGGAGGGCGATAGTCGCGCGTGTTCAGACATTACTCGTTCTCCTTAATTGAATGGTACTCTTCCATTGCGGTACCGTACCATTCCCAATTATCTACCCCGCCGTTACGCAAGCAGTTCAGAATCAGAGAGTTGTCCATCAACTCCTCGTACTCCTTCCGGCTTATGGTTATGTTTTGATTAGTCGTCATGTGGTAATCCTTTTTCTGTTCGATAAAATGGATCCAGGGATTCGAACATGTATTTATCATAGTCCCTTCCTTCTTGCCGCAACCGTCGAGCAATCTCGCGCGCCGAGGTCACGTTCCCGGGATTGAACTTATTGGTCAGTCCCTTCCGGCGGCTCGTGTTGCTGAAGTAGGACATGGTGAACGGCTTGTTCTTGCCGTGGCCGCGGGACTTGTACCCCATGAGCCCGGATTGCATTGCGGCTTCGTGGTACTTCATGCCTCCTTGCATAAGCACGGTCAAGCCGTGGATCAGTGCGTTCCAGCGGGAGAAGGCGTTACGCTCGCTCAGTGCGCCGGGCTCGTTCGGGGTATCGTCGTCCGTGAAGGTATCCCCGGCTTGTGCTGGATGCTTCATGCCCCCACCTGCGCGTTCAGATCCGACGACAAGGCTACCAGGTCGGTGACTTCCGAGAACTTGGCTACGCCGTACTTCTTCAGCAACTCGGCCGCCGCTTCCCGCCCGCACTTCGCGAAGAACTTGGTCAGCAGGGGCATGATGTCTTCCTTATACGACAAAGGTGCGGAGATGGTCTCTTGCACAGTAGGTTCCGTCACCGGCTCGACAACGGCAGGGGACGAAGCAACTGTCTCCGTCGGGGCAGGTTCGGACTTTTTTGTGGTGGGTGCACTCTCCGTCTTTGTCGGTCTTGTGCTGAGATCGGCATCAATCTGCACGTCCCGTACTTTATTTGCCGAGAGTGCGGCTATCAGTTCCCTTATAGCCGCCGTATTAGCTTCTATCGCATTTTCGAGAGACATTTTCTACTTCTCCTTGGTTATTGACTACGGTTTATTGTCCGGCATATCCGGCCAGTGTTTATTGCTCTTTGATAAATTCTCTTTCCCTGGTATTACTCTCAAATTAGATCCACAATGTAGACCGCAGACTAATTTGCTTCTCAACGGGACTCTGTGATCTACGTGGTGGACGATGCCGGTTTCCTTCGTCTTATATTGTGCTAGCTCGTACACCTTAAGTATTTCCGATTCATTCGCCCATAGTGGGGTGGCTTGTAATTTTGCTGCCCGGTTACGGGAACTCTTAGCGTTGACCTTATGTGGGTTTTCTTTGCTCCAGGCTTTATTTAGCTCTTCTTTCCTCCCTGGATTCGCTAGCTTCCAAGCTTTATTCAGTTCTTCTTTCCTCCCTGGGTTCGCTATCCGCCAAGCCTTATCGGTAGCCGCCGCTCTCTCCGGATTGGCTAGCCTCCAAGCCTTTCTTGCTTCTGGATTCGCAGCCTCCCACCTCTTACGATTCTCCTTTACCTTCTCCGGATTCGCGGCTCTCCAAGCCTTTAGGTACGCTTTCCGCACCTCCGTAATCATCTCCGGGCATCTCCGTCAAGTCCAGGACGTCCCCAGCCCTGATTCCGCATGTGTTCCTGCTGTTGCTGGTAGTTCATCTCCTGCCGTTGCTGGTCCATCTCCCGGCGTATCCAGTCCTGACGCTGTTGGTTCTGCATACGCAAGCCCTGCTGATCCATGATAATCTGCTGCGGTTGCTGGTACGCTGGGTTGTCGCGATACGACGGGAGTTCCGCTCGTACGCTTGTCGCCAGGATGAAGAAGATTACGAGTAGGGTTCTCATTTTAAAACCTCTTTATAGAAGAGTTCAACTAGCCTATAGCTATTAGATGGGTCGACTTTATTCCATCGTTCGACAAGTTCTTCCGCAGCGGCTCTATCTTGTCCTGTTGCGAATTGTCTTTCCTCCTTGCCCACTATCCCCCAGCCGTAGTGTTTCATTATTTGCTCCTTACAAGAGCACCGTTCAGGATTCCTACCTTGTCCCGGATGAAATATCTATATTCGTCAGACTCTACGAGATTCTTGCCCGACGATAGTACCTTACTCATGTGCTCCATTCTCCGCAAGAATTCCCGTTCCAGTATGGTCAGGGTGCTGTGTTCTTTCGCAAAGGCTACCAGTTCGGCGTTTGACATTTCACGGATGCGGCTAAGCGGTGTGAGTGCTGGGTTCATGCTTCTATCTCCTGTTTGGTTTCTGTCGTCTTGGCTACTTTCGGTGGGCGGATGGGTTGCATGTATCGGTCTTCCTCAACAAAATTGCAGGGATAATCTGCGAGGCCATATACGCGCCATGCGTTGTCCCTGCGAACTAATTCTTTCCTCGATAGCGAGTAAACGTTACCAATACTCCCTATGAATTCACCGACTCGGACAATATACCCTACGTATTGGCCGTTGAGCATCACGGCTAAATCCCCTTCCTTGCATCGTAGTGCCATAATTAGTTCTCCTCTTCTATGGTTCCCCGAAGATTAATAAGAAATTCCACGTGTTTCGAACCAATCGCGAGCCTCTTTCGCTTCGTCGGTTGTCAGATACTCATGCGCGTAAGCCAGAACACTAGATACTGAAAGAGCCCAGGCTGCAATAAATTCGTCCGTGAACTTACCGTCCGCGTCGAAACGGTCCTTAACCGTCTCCGCCGCGTTATCTGCCGACATTCCGGTAAGAATAGAAACGCTGTCCGGTGTTTCTATTCTTCCGCATTCTTCGAATATCTCTCTATCACTCATTTCCGCTTTCCTTTGTTGCCTAGTTTGTCGTGCTAGGTTCCCAATGTATCACCTGATACTGTGTTTGTCAACTACTATTTAGCACTTGATATTTGAATGCCTCGTCGGTATCCTAACAGACTTTTATCAGGAGGTAAATACATGACCACAAAATTAGGTGAATGGCTGAAACTAGCCACTAAAGAGGAGCGGGAGGAACTTGCGAAGTTCGCGGGTACATCTGTAGGTTACTTGCGTCTGCTTGGTTACGGGCACCGGGAGAATCCCAAGGTTAGACTAGCTCTTGCCATTGAGAAAGGTACGTACGAAATAGGTCAACGTAGGTGCCGTACCAGTCTGGGCGTCCTCTCTACTGTTAGTATTTATACTGCTTGGGGTGAGAAATGAAAGGCGATACGTTCTTAGGGATATTAATCGCTTGCGGCACCATATGGGTTTTCCTCCTGGTGGGTACGCTCGGTGGGTACAATATCAAGGAAGCGTGCGAAGATTTCGGAAAAGTCCGAATACTAGGCACCCTGTACGAATGCTCGTTCAAGGAGGTCAAATGATCGATTTTACTTGCGCAGTCTGCGGCAACGATCTCGAAGTCCTGGTCTGCACCGACGGTTCGGGGTTTAATGTTACTCCTTGCGGGAACTGTCTGGCTACCGAGAAAGACCACGGCTACGGTATGGGCTGGTCGGACAAGCAGAAGGATTTCGACGAGTACATTTAGAGGGTAACGTTATGGATAACGAAACAAAGGCGTTACCTATCGCCTTGCTAGACCCGCTTGTCTCCCGTGTGCGGACCGATGTTCACTGGAAGAAAGTTCAGGGAAAGCCGCCGTTCATGTTACGTGAACCTTTGGGTTTTCTGAACGAACATCTAAGCGGCGGCACCGCGCGCGGCGTCTGCCCAATCAAAGCCGGCGAGTCTACCACTATGGTCGCGGTCCTGGATCTGGACAGCCACAAGGGGGAGACGAGTTGGGAAGAGATGTGTGCAGTTGCGGAGAAGATCTCACAGTATCTATACGCCGTGCCGTTCGTGTCATCGGGCGGCAACGGTATCCACCTGTATCTTATATGGGACGAACCTCAGGACGCATACAGCGTGCGCCATATGTTGCGGGGTTTACTCGCATCGTACGGATACGCTGAAGGCGCGGGCGGTGTATCCAAGAACCAGGTAGAGATCTTCCCCAAGCAAGACAGTGTACCGCTTGACGGGTTCGGCAACATGTTCATTCTGCCGTATAGTGGCGAGTCTGTGCCGCTTGAACCGCAGCTTGACTACCAACGTATGCCCAAGGACTACGCCGTAGAGTGGCCAGTGTCCGCCCCGGTGCCTGTCGTTGAGAAGCCTGTACCGGTTGAACGGGCGGCGGCGATGGGTTTGGACTACCGGTTAGTCGCGGCTGTCGAGTCCGTTTCCCCTGATTTGCCTTACGATCAGTGGGTGAGGATAGGTCAAGCTATTCACCACGAGACCGGGGGCAGTGAGGACGGATTGTCTTTATGGGATTCGTGGAGTGGTTGCGGCATGGCTACTAATTACCCCGGCTTCGACGAACTCCAAGCCAAGTGGGATACCTTCGGCCGCTCGTCATCTCAGCCCGTCACCGCCGGTACCATCTACAAGATGGCTACCGAGGCCGGCTGGGTGGATATGCCTACCGCAGATGACTTCGAGGACATAAGCAACGTTTCGGATACTCCTGAATCTAGTAACCCTTTGCGTTTCAATATTTTGCCCTGGTCCGAGTTCGCCGCGGCAAGGTCATCGGCTTGGTTGGTGAAACAGGTCTTGCCGAAGGCGGCTCTTATCGTTATCTACGGTCCCCCGGGCGGCGGTAAATCCTTCTGGGTGCTGGATGCCGTCAACTCGATAGCACGCGGCGAGCAATGGCGGGGTAAGAAAGTAAACCAAGGCGGTGTGCTGTACATATGCGCTGAAGGTGCCGGAGGGTTCAGGAACAGGTTAGCGGCTTATGCGGCGCACCATGAGGTAGACTCTACCATGCCTGTTTATGTGTTGGGCGATGCTCCGAACCTAATCAACAAATCGGATACCCCAGCACTACTAAAAGCTATTGATGGCTTGGGTCCGCTGTCTGTGATCGTGGTTGATACCTTCGCGCAGGTGACGCCTGGTAGCAACGAGAATAGTTCTGAAGGTGCGGGGTTAGCACTAAAGAATTGCAGGCTGTTGCACGATAAAACCGGTGCTACTGTGATCCTGGTTGCACATAGCGGTAAGGACGCAACGAAAGGGGTGCGGGGTTGGAGCGGTATCAAAGGCGCTTGCGATTGTGAGATAGAGATCACCCGGGTAGAGGATTCCGACCTGCGGATTGCTGCTATCACGAAGCAAAAAGACGGCGAGGACCAAGAGCAGAAGTATCCGTTCAGGCTGGTTACTGTACCCATAGGCACGGACGAAGACGGTGATCCGGTCACGAGTTGTTACGTCGAACACACGGACGAAACACCCCCTACGAGGGAAAAGAAGGCAAGTTTAGGTGATGTTGAACGGCATTTAGTTGATGCCGTAGACGAATATTTCGACACTAATCTTGAATGGCCGGACGTAAATACACTATTAAATCTCGTCCTGGAACGCTTGCCGGAGTCGAAAACAAGGTCCGCAGTGCGTAAAAATAACATAAATAGGTCTCTCAAATCCCTACTCGAACGAGAAATATTGATAGAAAAAGGAGGTTTTGTATCAAATCCGAACGGGAATTTTTCTCCCGTTCAGGAATAAGGGGCTGTATTCATGTATTCAACTGTATTCAACTGTATTCATGAATACACCCCTATTATTCACAAATTGTATTCAACTGTATTCAACTCCCTTTAGGGTTGAATACATGAATACAGTGAATACAGAAAAATTGAGTACTTTTAAAACGAACTGGCGAAATTTTCCCATTTGGACCCATCGGCGTGTAAAAATAGTGGTACCACAAAATAGGAGTTGACAAGGTTATGAAAATAGTATTTGTGATTATGGATCTCTCGTTACTGTTCTTTTTCATGTTTGGGTTACTGTCTTTCTTCGGCTTGATATTTGAATCAATCTAAGGCACTATCGCGAACTATGACGAAACCTACATCAATCGACTGGAACGCAGTGGAACTCGAATACCGAGCGGGCATACGCTCGCTTAGGGCAATCGGGGAACAGTTCGGGGTTACGGATGCGGGAATCATCAAGCGAGCGAAGCGTGACGGCTGGGAACGAGATCTGAAGGCCAGGATTCAAGCAGCCACTGAAGCGAAACTTGCAGAGTTAGCAATTCCAGTAAGCCCAGAAGTTAGTGCGGCGAAGTTAGTAAGCGAGACAGAAATCGTGAACGCTAACTCGGCGACACAAGTTGACGTGATACTGGAAACACGAAAGGACATACAGCGGGCGGCGAACATAGTCGGTAATTTACTCGGCGAACTGGAAGAGACAACTGGGAACCGCGCGCTATTCAGCGATCTCGGCGAACTGCTACGCAACCCAGATGAAAAGAACACAGATAAATTAAACGATGTCTACCATAAAGCGATCTCAATGCCCGGTCGAGTTAGCGCCATGAAATCGCTAACTGATGCCCTCAAGACCCTGATTGGATTGAAGAGACAGGCTTATGGATTGTCGGACAACAGTAACGGAGACGCAGACAAGCCAGCAGCAACCGAAGATATGTCGGTACAGGAAACAGCCCGGAGAGTGGCCTTCGTATTCGCACAAGCGATGCACAAAAAGGAGTCAGTATGAGTTCATTGTTTAACTTCAAAGCCCGCCCACAAGGAACAGTCAACGGCGCGGTGACGGGCACTTCTGCCGATATCACCATGGCAGCGGGCGCGGATACTGTCCGGCTTACCAACATCGGCAACCAGGTAATCTTCTGGCGTGCTAACACCGGTACAGCATCGGTCACGACCGACACTCCCCTGTTGCCGAACAGCAGCGAAGTGTTCAGCGTGCCGCCTGCTACCACGATCATAGCGGCGATTGCTGCGGGCGCGGGCAGCACGCTTTATGTGACTCCGGGATCGGGGAACTGAGATAGCTACCTTCTACGTAGATCCGTCGGCAGGGGTCAACGGCACCGGAACTTTTGCCAGTCCTTTCAATGTCTGGACCAGCGGATGGAGTGCGGTAACAGCAGGTAGCCAGGATGTGGTCATGCAGAAGGCGGGCACCACATTCACCGGAACCATAGGTTGCAGCCGCAACGGTCAAGACGCTACCCACCCGATCATTTGCGGAGTCTACGACCCGGCAACAGGCAATCGCATTACAGGCGTCAGGGGCGCGGCCAAGGTCAACGGTAACAATGCGTCGATCGGTATCAACATGCAGGACCGCTTCAACGTCCTGGTAGAAGGCTTCGAGGTCTACAATTGCCTGAACTACGGTGTGTATGAAGGTCACTCAGCCGGTACCGCTGATGAGAAAGCGGACTACATCACATCAATCCAACTCAAGAATTTATACATTCATGACATCCACGAGCCGTCATTGGCCGCGATCTGGATACAGGGAACTGGCGTCAAATACAACGATATCCTGATCGAAGACTGCGCGGGCGACGGCATCTCACATGCCGGCCAGTGTATCGGCGAGGACATCACCATCCGCAGGATCAATAACACAGTAGGCGGCTTGGGCGATTGCATCCAACAGCAGACAGTACGAGCCGGTAGCATCTGGCGTCGTTGCCGGTTGGACCACACGAACAATAACGAGAAACAATGCTTGGTGATGGGCACGGGCGTACTGATCGCTGCTACCGGCACGATAGTCGAGGACTGCGAATTCATTGGGGATGCATCAGGTGCCGGGATGGTATCGATCAGTGCGGTGTCGGGCGTCACCATTCGACGCAATCGGTTCTACGGGGACAAGGGTGTGTACGTGTTGGATGCTACCAGCGTCGTCGATGTCTGCAGCAATATCTTCATTGGTAAGGGCGGCAACACCATCGGTGTGGGTTCCGCGCTCAACGCTACTGTGAACTGCACGAACAACACAATCCTGAACCATCAACGCGGTATTGAGTTACTAGGCATAAACAACGTTGCCAAGAACAACATTGTGTACTGTGAAGGTGCGGGCACACCGATAACGGCGATCAGCAAGGTAACGAACTTCACTACGAACCCATGTTTGAATTCCAGTTACCGGCCTTCGGCCTCTGGTTGCATGGGTACGGGCACAGCGTTCTCAGCGTCCGATTACTACGGTGCCACGTTCGCCGGCACACCGAACATAGGCGCCGTTGATACGGAGGCTTGTAGGCCGCGCAGGCACAGCGGCAGGCGTCGATAAGAGTTTCACCGCTGACTGACGGCCTCAGTCTTCCGCAGCACAAAGCAATGCTATCCATGTGGCAGTGAGCAAGACTTCGGTGGCCGCGAGCATGTCGCTTGACTTGGACTACATCCAAGTCGCAATGACCAGGTAAGAACCCACAAGGTTCTGAATGAGAGGCGCCTCACAAGGGCGCCTTTTCTATTGATATTTGAATGTTTATCGGGCATTATCGCGAGAATTACAAGGAGCGACACTTTGGCTATACCTATCGCGGACGGAGATATTCGAAGAGGATTCGTTAACGCCAGCAGCTCGGGCGATAATGAGATCGTGGCCGCGCAAGGTGCCGGTATCAAGATCCGAGTTATAAGCATGCTCGCAATCGCGGGTAATGCGGCCAACACCATGACGCTCCGGTCTGGTACCACGGCGATCTCTGCCGGATTCCCACTGGCTGCAAACGGGGGATTCGCCGCAAACGAGAACAGTTACGGGTGGTTCTCTACGGACGCGAACGCCGCATTAAATATCAATCTATCAGGTGCAACGCTGGTTGCTGTTTCAATCACGTACATATTAACAACTGTGTAAATGATCAAGAAACTATTGACAGGACTCAAGAGCAAGTTCAATACGAAACTTGTCAGCAAGCTGAAGACCGAACACAAATCACGCAAACTACACAAAGCCATTCTGAAGGGGACGGCACCACGAGGGAGAACGGTATGATAGCTTTACTTCACACGCTCTGGATGGAAATCAAGTTACGCTTTCGCCTTGCTGCGCAAGTACCCGCTCGTTTATGGTTCGGCGATATCACAGCCATAGGCCGCTTGTACGCGGTCAAGATCGACGCCCATGGCAACCGGCACGACATAGGGCTGATCAGTACCAAGCTGGTGACTACCGCAGGTGTAGCCTGGTTGGCAACCCTACTGGCAGGAACGTCTTCGGGATCTGTCAAATACCATGCTTCGGGCACGGGTACCAATGCCGAGAATATAACCGATGTAGCGTTGCAAACAGACAGCGGCGTAGCCCGTGCCAGCGGCACGCAGGTAGCCAGCACAAACACATACACCAGCGTCGGTACACAAACGTACAGCGGCACCCTGGCGATTACCGAACACGGTATCTTCACAGCGTCCACTTCGGTAACTCTGATTGACCGTTCGGTGTTCAGTGCTATCAACGTGATATCAGGTGATAGTATCCAATTTACATACGTGCTCACGCTCCCTTCGGGCGGATAGTTCTTTAGAGTCAACGACCTATAATGACATTACGATCTACATACGGGCCGCTATTTACTTTCCCAGAAACCCCAGGGAACGTGTTTGTTCCTGCCGGCTCAAATGTAACTGATGCGTCCGGGAAGTCCATACAGTATATAGGTTATGTATACTTAGAAGATGGAGTGGGGGGAAGTAGTAAGACTATCTCATCTGCTGGTGGAAAGATATATTGGAATACGTCATCGGTAGTGTTTGCCAACGCCGGCACAACTTTGAGAGTTGGAATCCAGGACGTATCCACTAGCACAGCGCCAGCACAAGGCGACGGAACGTTTGACGTATATAAAGATTTGGTAGGTGGCACGGATACGATAAAGGGCACGGCTCCGCAAACCACAGTCATGGCGAGCGGGAGCAAGACGCTAACACACGGACAGTTGATCGCGATAGCCTTTACCATGACATCGAGGGGCGGAACGGATTCAGTGAACTATAGAAGTTGGAGTCCCGCTACGACGACCGGCAATACGCAAATGCCGACGACAATGACTAATGCTTCAGGATCATTTGTTCGAGGTGCTGGTGTGCCTGACGCTGTCATAGAGTTTGATGATGGGACGCTTGGCTGGATAATGGGATCATATACACTGACAGAGCAAAATTCTGTAGTTTATAATTTGAATACAGCAGGGGCAGATGAATATGGGAATTTAATCATTCCTCGATTCTCAATGAGAGCGGCTGGGCTATTCGGTATTGCTAACCCTGCATCTTCAAGTGCAGACTTTGAATTATGTCTCTATTCTGATCCATTAGGTTCTCCGACATTAATTGAAGCTATAACAATAGATGCCACACAACTAGCCAACTCGACTAGTTTTGGCGCATTCTCAATTCCTTTTGCTACCCCACGTATTCTATCGGTTGGTACTACATATGCTATTACTTTTAGACCAACCACTACCACAAATATAACATCCTATTATCATGGCGTAGGAGATGCTAGATTCTGGCGCCTTAATACCTTAGGGGATGATTGTTATGCAATTAATCGCATAAATAATTCAGGTGCTTTTTCTGATTATAATGGTGGTACAGCCAAAACTAGGCGCATGTGGATATCTTTAATAGTGGATCGACTTAACGATACCGCCGGAAATGCCCAATATCACATAGGAATATAATCATGGCTGCTCCATATAACCCTCCCGTTAAGAATGAAGACTTTATTATCCGAATAGCCCTACAAGATGCTAATGATAATAGTTCTTTCAAATCGAGCCCCACAATAGCATCCGGGGATTTCAAAGTAGACAAGGATGGCGGCGGGTTGACTAATCTCTCCACTATTCCGGCTGTTGATCCTTCGGGATCAGTATTGGTAAAGATCACATTATCCGCTACGGAAATGAATGCTGATGTTGTCACGATAGTAGGTATAGACACAGCGCCTAAAGAATGGGCTGATTTCGTTCTAAGTATCCCGACCACGGTATAGTATGGCCTTCCGGATATTCTTCGGGAACCGGACAGCGGGCGGCGGACCTACCCTCTACCTACAATCGGTATCTGGTTCCCTGACCACGACCGGCGCACTGGTCAAACAGACTCTACGATCCTTCGCGGCGGCGTCCACATTCGCCGGTGCGCTAAACAAATCCACGTCACGAGCATTCGCTGGATCTATGACCGCGACCGGGGCACTGAGTAGACTAACGGCTAAAGCCTTCGCGGGGTCAATCACCGCAGCCGGCAATCTCTCTACCATGATCCTGTTCACTTGCCTGGTTGACGGTTCAATAACCATTACCGGGGCTATCTCGAAGCTGACGATGAAGGCATTGTCCGGGGCAAGTACATTGGCCGGTGCCTTGAATAAGTATACCTTCCGGACACTGGACGGCAGCATAGCACCAGCAGGTGTACTGACCAAGTTAACCAAGAAAGCGTTCGCCGGTTCAGTTACCGCTGCGGCCGCATTAGCGGAATCGTATCAGGTACTCAAATCACTGGCTGGATCGATAACGCCGAGCGGGGCACTCGCGACACTGTACATCGCGTTCGTTGCTGGGGTCGCCAAGTTTCTAGCACTTTTAGGAGTCGGATCATGATGTTTCAGTTTACCCTCCCTGAATGGTTCATGCCTCTCTGTTTACTTGTATGGTTGATGGTCCGGTAACTGTTACTCGGTGGTATGGCGCGGGAGCGATTAACGGCTTGATATTTGAATGATTATAAGGCACTATCGCGGGCATGCTACAAGACATCCTAGACAGATTCGCAGAAATGACACCGAAGCAACAAGCGGATGTCAACAAGATACTGGTAAACCAGACCAAGCACATGCGGTTCGTGCCGCTACCGGGACCGCAGACGGAAGCGTATCTGAGCGAAGCGGACGTGATGCTGTACGGCGGGGCGGCGGGGGGCGGCAAGAGTTTCCTGCTTATGGGACTCGCATCACAGGAACATACCCGTAGCATCGTATTCCGTCGGGAATCGTCACAGACTGACGGATTGGCGGAAGCAGGTAAACAGATTATAGGCGACAGCGCAAACTTTCGCGCGGCACCACTACCGGAGTGGACATGGAC
>OEIU01000367.1_pt1 | contig 44154 bp, 54 predicted proteins | sample 1539221 | NCBI WGS metagenome assembly OEIU01 (sample SAMN03792071, study PRJEB22550) | activated sludge metagenome | feature: wastewater treatment plant; material: activated sludge; isolation source: Wastewater treatment plant of a petroleum refinery complex | place: Argentina: Zarate | collected... | reverse complement strand
CACCGCAGCGGTCCCGACGAGCGTCCAGTGCATCCGGTCGTCGCTGCCGGTCCACGGATCGCCCAGAGTCGCCGGCGCAGACAGGTGCAACGTCAGATCGTGCCGGCGGAGCTCGACGGCAGCCAGCTCCGGCATCGGCCCGTTCAGCGCAGTCATTGACGACGCGAGACGACGCAGCGCCTCGTCCATCCGCTCGAGGTCGGGGCTGACCGGTCCGCCGGCGACGGTAAGTGTCCGCTCGACGGGAGCCAGGTGCGGCTCGGGGGCGGCGATGGTGCGTCCGGGACGGCGGTGTCGGAGCTGTGCGCGGCGGCGTCGGCGCAGAGCCAGCAGCATGGCGGCGGCCAGCATCGCCCCTCCCCCGGTCAGACCGGTCACCATCCACGGCGCGTGCTCGGAGTCTGCGTCGTCCGCCGCTGAAACGACCTCGGACGCTTGGGAAGAAGTGGAGTCTCGAACCGACTGACTTGGCCTCGACGTGTCGATGGGCCCGGCGGCCTGCGGGACTGACTCACTGGTGGCCGGCGTTGGCGACTTCTCGGTGGTGGGTGGTGTGCTGCTCTGCATCGGCGTGGGCTTCTGGCTCGGTGGAAGCTCTGGCCTCCGCTCGCGGGACGGCTTCACCACGGGTGCCGTCTGTTCTGCGGGGATGGTGAGCGTCCAGCCGGGCACGATCAGGTCGGGGTCGGTCAGTCGGCGGCCATCCGGCTGAATGGTGTCCCGGGATGCACCGAAGATCTCGGGGTACCGCGTGGGGTCGCCGAGCTCCTCGTCGGCGATGTCCCACAGGGTGTCGCCGCTCTCGACGGTCTCGGTGTGCTCTTCGACCGAGGTCGTCTTAAGCGGGGACTCGCTCGGGATCTGCAGGACATCGCCGACCGTCAGGAATCCCGGGTCGGGGCCCAGCCTGTCCCAGTTGAGGTCGACCAGCTCGGTGTAGCGGACGCCGGAGCCGAGGTGACGTTCGGCGATGGCCCAGAGGGTGTCGCCACGCTGTACGACGTAGTCCGCCGTCGGTGGCGTCTGATGACGAGGCGGCGCCGCAAGGGCGACGGCCCGAGGCGCCGCGTGAGTTGTCGGTCTCGACCCGTGCGTCAGGTGCACAACGTACGGCGCCGCCGCCGTCGCCGCCGTCGATGTCGCCACCACGGGGGCTGCGCTGGCCGGGCTGTGGCTCAGCGGCGCTGCCGCGAACAGCAGGATCGCTGCGCCGACGAGACCCCGGGCTGCTGCCTGCGGGACAGCCAGCGCCGGCAGGTGCGGGACGCTGACACCACGGACGCGGGACAGAACCTCGAGGACGATCGAGCCGGTGAGGAACGCCCAAGCGCCCCACGCGACGAGCTGGATCGCGCCGAGCGCGAGGGTTCCGTCGTCCGGGCTCATCGCGGCGGCGCGGATCTGGTCGAGGGAGGGCCAGGTGGTGGGGATGGGATTCGCGCCGACCGCGAGTAGGACGAGAGGTAGCGCGACGACGATGGCAACGATCGTCAAGGACGCCAGCAGTCCGGAGAGGCGCGTGCGCAATGTCATCGCCGAGCTCCTTCGAAGGCACGGGTGATGGTGGCTTGCGCGTGGCCGGTCACGGTCAGGCGCTTGATGCCGATGATCGACAGGAACTGCGTCGCGTAGACGGTGCTGGTGTTCACCGTGATGGTGTTGCCGCCGGTCACGGTGGCGGACCCGGAGACGTCGCTGGCGGCGAGGTAGGCGCGCGCGGCCTGGGTCGCGCGGACGGGGTCGGCGATGGCGCCTTGTCCCCGGACGGCCGGAGCGGCCTGCAACTGCTGGCCGCCGGCCCGAGCCGCTTGGCGCGCGACGTCGCGGGCGTGCTGCTGCGCGTGGACCTGTCCGCCCAGGTCGACGGCCATGCCGACGAGGACGGTCATGATGAACCCGGCGGTGGCGAGCCAGATGGTGACCGACCCGCGCTCGTCCCGCGTCCGACCGCTCAGGCAGGTGCTGAAGCGCTGGCGTCTCGATGAGGTGCTCTGCAGGCGCGGGAGTGGCGACAGATGGACGGGCACGAGTCTCACCGCTCCCGGTAGGTGTCGAGCGGCGAGGTCATCGTCGCGGTCACGCTCCGGCTGCCGGGGATCCCCGGTACCGACAGGTCGGAGAGGCTGACGACGCAGGTCACCGTCGCCCGGACGGTGGCGGGTGTGCCGACCGGGGACGCGAACCCGCTCGTGTCGACCGTCACCGCGCTGCGCCCGCAGTTGACGCGCTGGTTCGCCAGGCTCGACACGGCGGCGCTCTCTGCCTCAGCTCGGGCGTCGCCGGAGCTGCGGGCGATAGACGCGGCTCGGGCTGCCTCGGTGGCTGCCGATCCCACCGCCTGGTTCGCGATGGCGACGCGTCCGGCGAAGACGATGAGTCCGACGAAGAGCAGGAACGCCGGCACTCCGATGGCCGCCTCGATTACGGCCGATCCATGCTCTGGCCGCCGCGTCCGCCCACTGGTCCCCCTCATTGTGTGATCCTCTCGACGGGTGCGTGGGCGCTCTGCGAGATCCATGGCGACCAACCAGGGATGACGCTGAGCGACCGCCCGGCGACGGTCACTTGGGCGTCGGCGACCGTGCGGGAGGCGCTGACTCGGGCTGAGACGAGCACATCGTCACCACCGGCGGCATCGACGAACAAGTAGGCGTCCTGTACGCCGGCCTCACGGGTTCCGTTCATGCCGGCGGCCGTCCGGACCCCCTCCTGTGCCGCAGCCAAAGCGACGGCCCGTGCGTGGTAGAACAGCGCGCCCTGCATGCCGAGGAACATGACCGCGAACAGCGCCGGCATGAGCACGACGAGCTGGACCGACGCGGAGCCACGCTCGCGCCCCCCGACCGCGGGATGGCGGTCAGGGAGCGCGGCGTCGTCCGGCGGTCGCACGGCCGGTCCTACTTGATCTGCGCGGCCTTGGCCTTCACGTAGTTCGTGATGGCCAGGACGACGATGCCCACGATGGCGATGACCGCCACGGCCCAGATGACGTTCTCGATCGTCACCGAGCCGCGCTCGGGGTCCTTGGTGGCCTTCTTCACGGCGGTGTCACGCAGGTGGACACCGAGGGTGTGCAGTGTCGCGGCGAGGTAGTACATGGGTCTCTCCTTGGGTTGCGATCGGGCGAGTTGCCCGCTGCGTCAGGTTGGTTCGGATGGATCGGTCGGGAACGCGGGTGCGGTGCTCAGGGGCCGCCTCCCATCACTCGCAATAGCGCCGGGGCGACGAGGATGGCCAGGAAGATGACACCGAGGAGGCTCATCGGGATCGACATCTTCTCGCCGACCTCGTTCGCCTTTCCCTTCTCGGCGGTGAGCATGGCGGTGCGCATGCCGGCTGACCGGGCGCGCAGGCTGCGGTAGATCTGGGCGCCCTCCTCGCCGGACAGGCGCATGATGTCGGCGAGGTCGTCGAGCTCGGGCACGCCCAGCTCGACAGCTAGCCCGTGCAGCGCGTCCCACGGGGTGAGCCCGGACCAGCGGGTGCGGGCCAGCTCCTCGCCGAGGCGTCGGAACACCCACGAGTCACCGACCTCGGCGGCAACCTCCATCGCCTGGCGTGGGCCGGCTCCGGCGTTGCGCTCGAGCGCGACGAAGTCGATGTAGGCGCCCAGGGCGCGGCTGAACTCGGCTCTAGCCTTCTTCGCGTCGTCCCTGACGTTGTGGTCGGGCAGGAAGAACATGCCCACAGCCAGCCCGACGGTCGCGACGGCGGGGACGAACAGCGGCAGGCTCGCGCCGAGCAGGGTAAACAGGGTGGTCAGCAGCGGCGGGATGACCAAGCCGACGAGCGCGAACATGAGCTTCTCGCCGTAGTACCGGCTGAGGGGGACTCGCAGGATCGCGAGCTCCCGACGGGGTACGGAGCCCCAGGCGCCGGCCGGCAGGGTCTTCATGCCCCAGATCCCCAGCCGCTCCCGGCTGTCGCCACTCTGATGCACCGCGTCCGATGCATGTCGCCGGGCACGGTCGGGCGAAAGCCGTTGCAGAGCGTCAGCCAGGTCCGGGTCGGCCGGCGCCAGCCGCCACACCAACAGGGAGACCCCGAAGCCGATGAGGGCGCCAGAGAGGATGGCCAGCTGCAGACCGGTGCCGGTCATCGGGCGGTCGCCTTCGCGGCGGAGCCGATGAACCTCGGCAGCGGCTTGCCGGTCGACATCCGCCGCATCCATACCAGCGTGGCGACGTACAGGCCGAGCAGTAGCGCGAGCAGCACCTGACCGACGGGGCTGCCGTAGGGGCGGATGTAGTCGCCGGTGAGGGCCAGGACTGCGAGGACCCCGACGGTGATGAGGGTGACCCAGCGCGCGGTCGAGCGGGGTTTGGCCCGGTCGGACTCGATCTCGCGGCGCGCGGCGACGTCGGCTGCGGTCGACTCGGCGAGCGCTTCGAGGAAGCTGGCGACGCCGCTGCCTCGACGGCGTGCGCCGAGGATGAGGTTGCCGGCGATGAGGTCGCCCGTCGCGTCGTCCAGCTCGTCGGCGAACGCACGCAGCGCGTCCTCGGTGGCCCACCGCGCCCTGAGTCGTGAGGCCAGCCGGGTCACCTCGGGCCGGATGGCTTCCGGGGTCGACCGGAGCGTCGAGATGAGTGCCTGCTCGAGGCCGACGCCGGCGGTGAGGATGCCGGACAGCGAGCGGGTCCACTCCTCCATCGCCTCCAGCCGCTCGATCCTGCTCGCGGACGGCGGGGCGCTGAGCAGGACCGGCAGGCCGGCCACGGCGGCTGGGGCAAGGGGGATGGCGACGAGCCAGCCGGTGAGCGCGGCGACGGCGACTCCGATGACGGCGCCTGCCGCCAGCAGTACCCGGGTTCGCCGGTCCAACCGCGCGAGGCGGTGGGAGCCGAGTGGCCTCGCGAGGCCCTGTCGTTTCACACCACGCGCGGGGATCGGCTGGGCATGTAGCCCCACCCCGACGCCGAGCAGCCCCGCCACCACCAGGGCACCGGAGAAGGCGGCAGCCATCGCGGTCATGACGCGGCCTCGCTCTGTCCGAAGAACTCCTCGAGAGCGAAGCCCCATCCAGCGAGGTCGCGGTACTCGTCGGGCAGAACTCGTGGTTCGGCCTCCCGGCCTCCGGGGGATGTGGCGAAGACGCTCTGGACCGCGTAGCCCTTTTCGCGCTCCCCCGGCGTCAGCGTCAGGATCTCAGCGACCCACCGTGAGCGTTGCGCGGTGCCGTCGGCCAAGGGCGCGGTCTCGAGGTGGACGTGCACGATGATGTCGATGCTCGCGGCAATCGCGCGGACGGCGTAGTCGTGGGTGATGTGCGGACCTGCCTCCATGGCGCAGGTGACGAGCTTCCCGATCGCGGCTTCGGCGTTCTTCGCGTGAGTGGTCGAGATCGACCCCGACCCGGACTCCATCGCCTTCAACATGGCCAGTACCTCCGGGCCGCGGACCTCGCCGACGATCTGTCGGGAGAGGTCGAAGCGGAAGGAGTCGAACAGGGCCTGGCTGAGGGTGAACTCGCCGGCCTGGCTGCCGTCCGCGGCGCGCTCCCCCGACCCCGGTCGCGCCTCCCACGGGAACACGTAGGGGTGCTGCTCGGTGAGCTCGTGCAGGTGCAACTCGTACTCGGTCTCGAAGGTCCCGATGACCTCGTGCCGGGGGATCTCGGCACAGAGAGCCCGGACGAGGGTCGTCTTGCCCGCACCCTGGGCGCCTGAGACGACGATGCTGCGGCGCGACTTGACCGCCGCGGCGAGGAACGACGCGGCCAACTCGGAGAGCGTCCCGCGGGCGACGAGATCCGAAAGAGTGACCTTGCGCAGTCGGTGGCGCCGGATGACCACCGACGGTCGCGGGGTCACCCAGGCCGCTGCGGCCAGGCGGGCTCCGCCGTCGAGGCGTAGGTGCAGGCGCGGTTGGGCTTCGGAGAACGGGCGGGCGTTTACCTCGGAGCGGGAGGCCAGGAACACGAGGAAGTCGATGAGCTCCTGGTCGGAGTCCGCGACGGGCGGGCCGGGGAGGAGCCGCCCGTCGGTCAGCTCGAGGAAGACCGAGTCGTGGCCGAAGATGAGGATGTTCTCGACGCGGGTGTCGTCGACCAACGGCTGCAGACGTCCGAGCCCGAAGAGTGCGTCGTCGACGGCCTTGGCCAGAGCACGCTGCTCCGTGGTGCCCCAGGTCCCCAGCCCGGAGCTGACGCGCTCTTCGTTCTCGCTGCTGAGCAGGTCGAGGATGATGGCCCGGCCGCGTTCGCGCTGCGCCGCGGCCGGCAGGTGCCCTCGGTCGTCGCCGAGAGCGGCGCTGAGCCGGTCCGACGCTTGTCCGCGTAGGGACGCGACGAGGCCCCAGTCGATGTCGGCGCCATGGGCGTCGCGCTCCGGCTCGCTGTAGCTGACTGCCGGCGGCGTCGGGGCGTGAGTCGCCGGGGCCACCGCGAGCCGGCCGGTAGCCGGCGACGGCGACATCGTGAACGACCCACGGACCCGTCCACGGCGAGGCGGTCGGGCATCGCTGGAGGCGGCGGCAAAGAGGGGCAGCGACGAGGGGTCCGCCGTCGCCCTCGGTTCGCTGGCGCGAGACGTTGTGTCGTTGTTCATGCCATCGCCCCCGTGCCTCGTACGGCCAGCTGATCGCGGTTGGCCGCGACGCAGCCCCGGATGGCGGTCTGCGCGGCCGCGAGGCTGCGCACCAGCCGCGACGAGCCGACCTTCCGCGGTGCCTTGGCGCCCTTGGCAAAGACATCGGCCGTGCCGGGGTCCCACGCCAGGGTCGCGGTCACCGGGAGCCGCAGCACCTTCTGGACCTCGCGCGCCGAGTACGGCCGACCTTCGCCGACGAGCAGCATCCCGAGCGAGTCCGTGGCGCCGACAGCCTCGAACCCGGTCAGCAACGTCTCAGCCCAGGAGCGCGCGGCCGCGAGAGACACCAGGTCGCTACGCGTCACCAGGAGCGCGACGTCGGCGCCGTAGATGAGCGGCTCAGGGCCTCCGGCGAGGCCGAGTCGGCCGGCGTCGACGATCACGTCCTGGCCGGTCGCCTCGAGCGCCTTGAGCTCCGTCCCGAGCGTGTCCCACAGCGGCAGCAGGCTGCGGGCTTGCCCGTGCGAGCGGGTGCCAGGCAGCAGCGACACAGTCGCTGTGTCGGAGCCGGGCATCCGTACGGTCGCCTCGGCGATGGCGGTGGTGAGGTCGCCGTGGTGGTCCGCGAGAGCCAGGTCTACGAGGGAGCTCGACGGAGCGGACTCGGCTCGCAGGTAGCCGGCGAAGATGGCGGAGCCCCCGGTGGGGTCGGCGTCGACGAGGAGGACGGGCCTGGGCCACGTCAGGGCGAGCCCGACGGCCGTCGCAGTGACACCGGGTGACCCGGAGGCCGAGAACAACGCGATGAGGGCCACGGGTCAGCGCTCCCGGCTGTCGAGGACGAGCGCCACGTTCCCGGTGGCGGCGCGAGCGGCCAGCTCGGCGGCCTGCGCTTCGGGGACCTCGAGCGACACCACGGTCTGGCCGTTCTCGCCGTCCGGGGAGAGACCGACCACGGCGGCGGAGATGGTGGCCGGCGGGACCTGGCCGACCTCGCCCTGCTGCCCGGGGGTGGCCACGACCCGGACGTGGTCGCCAGCCAGCAGCTGTAGTCCGGGCATGAGGGAGGGGGGCAGCGCGACCCCGACGACGGACATCCCCTGCTCGGGCAGCACCGCGGTGCTGACGCTGTTCGGCGTGACGAGGCTGCCGGCCGCCATGTCTTTGACCGCTCGCTGCCCGACGAGGTCGGCCAGGTCGGCGCCGGGCACGCTCGTCAGGGCCGGGTCGACACCGACCTGGACAGTGATGAGGTCGGCCTGGGTGACGGTCTCACCCCGCGCGACGTCCTGCCGCAGCGCCACCACCTCATGGGTGTTGCTCGTCGAGGACCACGTCCATACACCGAGGAGCGCGCCGAGGCACACGGCCGCGAACGACATGGCGACCAGGGCAGGACGCCGGCGTAGTCGCGGCGCGGGCACGACCGGCGCCGGCGATGAGACCGTGCTGTCCTCGGCCGTCCCGATGCGCAGTGTCTTCGCTGCTGTCGATGCGGTCGGTCGCGTCGTGGTCGACATCGTGTGTTCCCCTCGAAGAGTCGGCTCAGCTGCTGAGCACCTGGGCTTCGCCCATCTCGATCGTGCTCGTGCTGGTGAAGTCCAGTGAGATGGTCCCGGTCTGGCCGATCCCGGCCCAGGTGACGAGCCAGTAGGTTGTGGCCCGCACGGTGTAGGTGCCCTGGCGCGTGTACGTGTGACCGCACGTAGGCGAGGACCGCTTGCCGTAGGAGTTCGCGTACGGCGTCCCGGGCCCGTGGCAGGTCACAGTGGTGCCGTCGCCCATCGTCCAGACTGTCCGCTGCGCCTTCGCCGTCGCCGTGACCGTGAAGCCACCGGTCGAGACCGACCGCGTCTGCGGACCCCACGTCGTCGTCCCCGGGGCGGCTGCCCACATCCAGGTCGGCATCCCGATGACCCCCACACTTCCGGCGCGAGGCTCGGGCACGATGCCGATGGTGATGGCCCGCAGGTTCATCTGGGCGACTGCCTGCTGCGCGAGCACCCTGGGGTTCGGTGGCGCTCCCCCGGGTGGGGTGGCCAGCCAGATCCAGAAGACCGCGCCGGCCACGGCGCCGACTCCGACCGGCCGGAAGCACTCGTAGACCTGACCGTCGGCGTGCCCCTCCCAGGCTGGGTCGGTCAGCGGTGGCTGCGGCTTCCGCGCCGTGCAGTAGGCGTTCTGGCTCTGCGCCCACCACCCTTTGTCGGACGAGCAGGGCACCTCGGCCGGCGGCGTGACTAGGTTGTTGACGCACGCGCGGGCGGCGACCGGCTTGTCCCGGCCGACGTGCGAGTCGCCCGGACCTGTCTGGTCACCCGGTCCTCCGTTGTCGCCGGGCGGCGCGACGATGATGATGCAGACACCGGTCCGCGGGGACGGCACCTTTCCAGGCGGACAGGTGATGGGCGGGTCGGACGCCAGCGCCGGCGTTGAGCCACCCAGGAGGACCGCGATGGCGCCCAGCGCGGCGAGAGCGATCCTTGTCAGCATGGCTCGCCCTTGAGGGTGTCGACCGTGACGAAGAAGCCGTTCGACGTCTTCACGACCGTGTACGTGTACTTCTGCCGGTCCGGACGTCCGGATCGCACGACGGACTTGCCTGCCTTGTCGACGATGTCGACTCTCGAGACGTCAACACACGCTGTGACGGTGAAGGTCTTGCCGTCCTTGGTCGTGGCCTGCGCAGACTCCACCGAGGAGCGACCGACCTGCGCCCAGCCCTGCGCCTGCAGCGAGCCGAGCTCGACGCGGGCCTGGTCCGCAGCCTGGTCGCGGGCGACGGTGGCGATCAGGCTCAGGCTCTTCGCCGGGTCAGTGGCCACGTCGTCGAGGACGCCCCAGTAGCGGGTCACCGTGTCTGCTGCGGCAATCCGATCCTTCTCGGCCGGTGTCGAGTTGGTCGGTGTGGGGGTCGCGCTGGTCGAGGGCTGCGGGCTGGATGGGGCAGGCGTCGCAGACGGCGCGACCGTCGACGACGAGGGCGACGGTTGCGCGTCGTTGCACGCCGACGTCAGCAGGGTGGCGGCGAGCAGCACGACGAGGCCGCGGGCGCGGTGAGGGCTTCGGGTCGTCATGTGCGTCTCCTCGATCTCCGCGGGCCAATGCCGTTCGTGGCCCGCGCAGGGACACTATCGCCGTGACTTGATACATTAGCACTAGTGCAGTCGAGCGACTTGCCCCAGCGGGGGAGACGGTAAATCGGAGTGGCAACGCTGAGGGAGCTGCCGACAGGAGACCCATGCGACACACGCCAGCCCCTGAGCGTCGGCTCCACCCATCGAGTCGACGCTCGCGCCCCGCGCCTGCTTCCCATCCTGCGAAGTTAGCCCTCTGAAGCTCACAATGCATCCTGAAGCGTCGTCAATATATCTATGGACATACTGATAGCAACTGCTAGCGACGTAGGATTGGCGGATGGAGTCCGCCGGCATCCCCGACCTTGCCGACAAGCTGCAGCACCTCTTCAAGACCATCCCGCAGGACCAGGGCCGCGGTTGGTTCACCAACGAGGCAGTGGTGCGCGAACTGGCCGAGCGCGGCGTGACGGTGACGGTGCAGCACCTCAGCAACCTTCGCAATGGTCGTCGGAGCAATCCTTCGGCCCGTCTCCTGGGTTCGATCGCAGACGTCTTCGGCGTCCCCGTCGGCTACTTCTTCGACCAGGACGAACAGCGACGCGTGAACGAGGACCTCGAAACGCTCTCGCAACTACGTCGCGTGGGCGGGCTCCGTCTGCGCGGCGGCGAGCTCAGCCCAGAGGGCATCGTGCAGCTCATTGCGGCCCTCCAGGAAGTGGCGCGGACCGAAGAAGGACGTCCCGGGGAGAAGTGACCAGATGTCTTCGTGGCGACACCACAGAGCCGTGCGCACCGGCCGATCACTCATCTCGCCCGGTACGACCGCGGATGAACTTGTCGCCGCGTTGTCGCGACACCGTCGGCGCGAAATGGTCATCCTGCCGGTGGCGTTGTCCGGCAACGCACCATCCGGCGCTTGGATCCCCACCGACGACCGCGACTACCTGCTGGTGCCGGCGACCGCGTCGCCGACTCGTCGTCGCTCGATCCTCTGCCACGAGGTCGGCCACATCCTGCTGCACCACGACCCCGCCCTGCACGACGGCCTGACCACCGACCAGATGCGGTCACTCGCACCGAACCTGCCTCTCGACACCACCCGTCGGATGCTGCAGCGTACGGGCTACACCGACATCGAAGAGGCTGACGCCGAGCACGTGGGCACAGCGCTGTCCGCTGCCCTCGAGGACGTCGCCCGGGCAGCCGAGTGGGAGTCGTCCTCCCGCCTTTCTTCGCGGCTGCGATGACGGTCGCCGCTCTGCTTGCGGTCGCCGCCCTGTGGGGCACGGCCGGTTACCGCGTCTACCTGGCGCGCCGCAGACCCGCAGCCTGGCGAAACGCGCTGGCGCTGAGCGTCACGTCCATCGCGGCAGCCGCGACTGGTCACCTTGTGCGGGCGCGCCTCGATGAGTGGCTCGGCTTGGCGAACGTCACGAACCTGGGGAGCCGACTGGCCCTCTGCATCGCTGTCGCGTCGGCGCAGCTCTACTTGCTGGAGATCCGCGAGTCCGACGCGTCCCGACCCCGCCGGCGTCGAATCACGGTGGCCGCCGCGGCCATGGCTGCCCTGTCCGTCGCCGCATGGGCCCTGGCGCCGATCCACGACGCGGAACTGGTCGACCTTGCAGACGCCCCGCGCCACCCCGCCAGCGCGATCTACGCCGTGATGATCTATCTCTACGTGGCCTGGTTCCAGGTCGACCTCGCTCGCTTTTCACTCCACAACGTCAAGGCGGCTCGCACCAAAGACCCACCCGCAGCCGTGGCCGTTGCGCTGATCGGGGCATCCGCGTGCGCCGCGATCGCACTGCTCCTGGCTTGGACAGCTCACAACCTGAGCGAGCAGCTCCTCGCCAGTCCGACTCCCGTCCTGGATCGGCTGGCCGCCGGCCTGTTCCCGGTTCCGATTGCGCTGCTGGCCACCGGACTGCTCGCTCTGCCCCTGCTACCGAGGGTCGCCCACAGGGTCGCGGCACGCCGTCTGGTGCTGCGCCTGGATCCGCTGTGGCACGCGCTCGTGAGCCGGCACCCGCACGTCTACCTGCCACCACGGCAGGACCGCTTCCGACAGTTGCTGGATCCGAGGCTAGCGGCGCAACGTCGGCTCATCGAGATCTCCGATGCGCTCGAGGAGCACGGAGTGGAGCCGCCTCGCACGCTCCACGAGCTCGCCAGGGCGGTCGACGCGCGGCCGGCGCAGAGTGACCTGACCGCGAAGGACGCCCTGGTTCGCTTGGACGACGCGCCATGGCCCCAACCGCTCATCGATCTCAGCAAGGCGCTGCAGGCCGACCGAGAGGATCGAGGAGGGAAGGATGCGTCCGAGCTCGGACGACCACGATCTGGCACGGCTGGCTGAGGCACGGTCGACGCCGGTCGCGCGCTTGATCGCCGGTGTCCTGACTCCTGCGAACGTCGTTCTGGCCTTGACCGTTTACATCGCGTTCAAGTACGCACCGAGCGTGGTAGCGGCCATCTCATGGTGGCTCGTCGCCGTGTTCCTCGTGGTCGGCATCCCGTACCTCATCCTTCTCCGCGCACTACGACGCGGCTCGGCCAGCGACCGCCAGGTGGTCCGCCGTTCCCAGCGACCAGCTCTCATGGCCTCCGCCGCCGCGGCCGTCGTCCTGGCCCTGGTTGTCCTTTACTTTGGCGGCGCCCCACGGCCATTGGTTTGGCTGATCCTCGCGATGACCTGCGGGCTCGTCGCGATGGCGATAACGAGCACGGTGTGGAAGGCCTCGATGCACCTCGCCGTCGCCTCTGGCGCTGTCGCGGTTCTGGCGCTAGAGAACCGGCTCGCGGGAGCCTTCGCTGCGCTGTTCCTTCCTCTGATCGCGTGGGCGAGGTGGCGCGAGGGCCGACACAGCGTCAGCCAACTGCTGGGAGGCGCTCTGATCGGAGCCGCGGCTGCAGGTGTCGTCTACGGACTGCTCCGGTGACGAAACGCACTCTTCATTCGTCGTCCCGGCCGTGCCGCGAGCTCGCGACTGCCACCGTGACCGCCTCGACGCTGACGTTCAGCGCAGACGCCAGTGCCTGCAACGAGGCGGATGACGGCAGCCGCTCGAAATTGCCCGCCTCCCACCGCGCATAGGTAGGGAGTGACACATGCGCCTGCTCGGCGACCTGCCGTGCGCTCAAACCGGCGAGGACTCGCAGCCGACGCAGGTCCGGGCGCCCCCACACGGGTAGAAGGAGTTCGGCGGGCTGCACCCCAAGGACAGCTGCGATCCGATGCAGGATCTCGGGCCGCGGTTCCGACGCGCCCCGCTCCCAGCGCGAAACACGCTCTCCCCCAGCGACTCCGACTTGATAGGCCAAGTCGTGCTGCGTCAAGCCAGCCCTCTCACGCGCAGCACGCAGGGCAGCCCTGTCCACTACAGATCCCGTGAGCATTGCGAACACCCTAGTGCGGGCGTCGCCGCCGAGCCCATGCCCGTGCTGCGATACCCAATTTCGAAGATGCATCGGCACTACGCGACGACTGGCACCTGATTGTGCTGCAGTCCCATACCACCTGCCACCTGTATAACGTCTGTTCACCGATCTCTCGCTTCATGCACCGCCGGATCGTGCACCCCTGCGCCTGCCACCGGCCGTCCCCGAAATCACCGATCTCCTCAGGGAAGGAGGGAGACGTCGACGACGGCCCAGAGAAGTCCGGCACCCAGACCCACGACGACCGAAATCGCCGCTCCCAGCTGCGCTGTCCGCGCGGACCACGGACGCGGGGCCGCCAGCCCCGCCGCGGGTTCCGCTCGAGCCAGGGCGGGTGCCACCCACCGGAGGTAGTAGAACAGCGACACCAGCGAGTTGCCGAGGACGACGACCGTGAGCCACGGCATCCCGCCGTCCCACGCCGCGGTCGCGGTCGTCAGCTTGCCGACGAACACCGCCGTCGGGGGCGTGCCGACCAGGCCGAGAAGAGCGACGACGAGGGCGACGGCCAACCCCGGCCGACGACGGAGGAGTCCGGCGTAACCCGCGAGGTCGCGCACGTCCGGGAGCGCCGTCGTCACGGCGAAGGCGGCGATGTTGGTCACCGCGTAGGCGGCCAGGTACAGCAGCATCGACGGCAGCGCCAGGTCGCTCGTGCCCGCGACCGCGACGGGGACCAGGAGGTAGCCCGCCTGGCTCACGGTCGACCAGCCGAGGAGTCGTCGCGGGTCCTCCTGGCCGAACGCGGCGAGGTTGCCCAGGGTCATGCTCGCCGTGGCGATGACTGCGACGAGCAGGCCCCAGGCGAGGGTGTCGGGGAGGGCGAGGAGCAGGCGGTACAACGCGATGACGGCACCGATCTTCGGCACTGTCGTGACGAAGGCCGCGGCGAGCCCGGTGGAGCCCTGCGCCGCGTCCGGGACCCAGAAGTGCGCCGGAACCGCTCCGGCTTCGAACGCCAGCCCGGCGACGACGAGGACGACCCCGGCGGCGACCGCGACGGTCGGCAGGCCCTCGAGGCGGGCGGCCAGGTCGGGGTAGCTGGTAGACCCGGCGAGCCCGTACACGAGCGTCACCCCGAGGAGCATGAGGATCCCGAAGATCGCCCCGACCAGGTAGGTCTTGAGCGCGGCCTCGGCGCCACGAGCAGTTCGGCGCAGCCCGACGAGGGCGTACACGGGCAGACTGGCGAGCAGGAACCCTACGGCAAGGACGAGGAGGTCACGTGCTCCCGTGAGCACCAGGGCGCCGGTGGCGGCGAACAGGACCAGGGCGTAGGTCTCGCTCTCGCGGTCGTTCCCGGCGACCTCGTCACCGGCCAGTAGCAGGACGAGCAGGGTCGCGACGGCGACGGTCACCCGTCCCGCGGTGGTCACACCGTCGACGACGAAGGCACCCTCGAAGGCGGAGCCGGGCACGAGCGAGCCGAGGACGGCGGCGACGGCACACCCGAGGAGAGCGAGTGCGGCGACGGCCCGCAGGCGCCACTGGCGGCGACGTGCGGTGAACGAGCCGCCCAGCAGGCACACCAGTCCGCCCCCGAAGAGCAGCATCTCCGGCAGCATGGCCAGCGGTCGCATGTCCATCGACTCCACCGGCCTCACCCACCGAGAAGGCCGACGACCGACCTCGCGGCCGGCTCGACGACGTCCAGGAGGGGGCGCGGCGCGACACCGATGGCGAGCGAGAGCACCAGCAGGGGTGCGATGGCCCACAGCTCGTGACCTGCGACATCCGTGAAGCCACGGGAGGACGGTCCGAGGTCGCCGGTGAAGACCCGTGCGAGGGTCCAGAGGAACACCCCGGACACGACGAGGATCCCGAGCAGGCCGACCGCGCTCCACGGGACGGCGGCGATGCTGCCGGTGAAGATCTGGAACTCGGCGACGAACCCGGACAGCGCGGGCAGCCCGAGCGAGGCGAACGCGGCCACGGCGAACAGCCCCGTCGTGCGCGGCGCCGGCCCGGCCAGCCCTCCGAAGCGGTCGATCTCGTAGGTTCCCGAGCGGTCGAGGAACACACCGGCGATCAGGAACAGTGCTGCTGTGACCAAGCCGTGGCTCACCATCTGGGTCACCGCGCCGGACACGGCGATGCTCCGCGCCTCCGTCGTCCCCGACGACACGACCCCCGCCGCACCGACGGCGAGGACGACGTACCCCATGTGGTTGACCGACGTGTAGGCGATCATCCGCTTGAGGTCCTTCTGGGCCAACGCGACCAGGGCTCCCCACAGCACCGACACCAGCCCGACGACGAGCACGACCCAGGCCCACGCCCGCCAGGCCTCGGGCAGCAGGACCATCCCCAACCGGACGAACCCGTAGGTCCCGAGCTTGAGCAGCACCCCGGCCAGGACCGCCGACCCGACGGCGGGAGCGTCGGTGTGCGCAGGCGGCAGCCAGGCGTGGAACGGGACCGTCGGCGTCTTCACGGCCAGCCCGAGGAGGATCGCACCCAGCACCGCGGCCGCCACGGTTCCGCCACCGGCGAACGGGTCCTGCCGGGCGAGCTCCAGCATGTCGAACGTGTGCGGGTCGGCGGCGAGGTACAGGCCGATGAACCCCGCCAGCAGCGCGAGGGAGCCGAGGAAGGTGTAGAGGAAGAACTGCAGGGCCGAGCGGGCGCGGTCGCCGTGGCCCCACCCTGCGATCACGACGTACATGCCGACGATGGACAGGTCGAAGAAGACGAAGAAGAGGATGAGGTCCGCGGCGGCGAAGACGCCGAGACAGACCGTCTCCAGTGCGAGGAAGAGGGCGGCGCGGCTGCGTGGGCGGTCCGGGTCACGCACCGAGTACACGGCGCAGGCCAGGAAGACGACGGCGGTCATCGCGACGAGCGGGAGCGACAGCCCGTCGAGGCCGACGTGGTAGCTGGAGTCCACCCCGGGGATCCAGGGCACCTGCTCGTCGAAGGCCAGGGATCTGTCGGGCGGGGTCTCGTAGCGCCACCACAGGACCCCGACGAGCACGAGCTCGAGAGCCGACGCGAGCACCCACCCCCACCGGGCGGCGGTGGGACCGACACCGGGGACGAGCAGCAGCGACGCCGCCACGAGCGGAAGGAACACGGTCAGCGAGAGCACGGTCACCTCACGACGAGGAGCAGGACGACACCGAACGCGACGAGCACGACGGTCTGGACGTAGTACTGGTGCAGCTGCCCGGTCTGCGGCCGCCGGGCCGCCCGCCCGGCCCGCCGGACGGCACCGGCGACCGCGAGGACCGTGCCGTGGATGCGCTGCTCGTCCACGGTCCCCGTGAACGACGCCACGCGGCGCGCTGCCGTGGCCACCCCGACGACGCCGGCCGAGATCCTCCGGTCGATGCCGTCCAGCGACTGCGCGAGCAGCACGGTCGGGCGGACCACGAAGTGGAGGACCGCATGCTCCACGCCACCCCAGGTCCGCACGAGGCCGACCCACCGGCCGTCGCGGCGGACGGGGCGCCACCAGAGCACGGCGATGACGAGCACCGAGAGCACACCGCTGCCGGCCATGCCCGACGCTCCGGGATCGACGAGCGACCCCCCGACCACCTCTTCCACCCGCTGGGCGACCGCAGGGACGGCCAGAGCGCCCAGCAGCACCGCGGCCGTCGCCAGGACGGCGATCGCCCCTGCCAGCGAGCGGGGCACCCCTCCCCGGGCCTTCTCCTCCGAGCCCCGTAGCTCCCGGGCCGGTTCGGCCTCGCCCGGTCCGACGGGTGCCCACAGGACCCGCAGGACGACCCCCGCGTACGCGGCCGACAGCCCGGCGCCGACCACGGCGACCAGCCCGAGCACGGTGGACCGCTCGAAGGCCGCGGCCAGGACGAGGTCCTTGGTGGCCCACAGCGCCAGCGGCGGAACGCCCGCGAGCGAGAGCAACGCGACGGTCGCCGCGACCCGCACCAGCGGCCACTCCCCCACGGCGCCGCGCAACCCGTCCAGCGCCTTGGTGCCGAGGGCCGAGAGCCAGGCCCCGGCGGTGAGGAAGAGCGCGGCCTTCGTCGCGGCGTGGGCGACGAGGTGAGCCGTTCCCGCGGTCGTGGCGCCGAGCCCGGCGGCGAGGACGACGAACCCCAGCTGGGCCGACGTCGAGGCCGCGAGGAGCTGCTTCAGGTCGCGCTGCCCCACCGAGACCAGCCCGAGGGCGACCGTCGTCAGGGCGCCCGACCACGCCGTGGCGGACCCGGCCCACGAGGTCGACAGCAGCAGCGGGTTCAGGCGCAGCAGGAGGTACCCACCCATGGCGACCATGGCGGCCGAGTGCAACAGCGCACTGACCGGCGCCGGACCGTCCATCGCCCGGGACAGCCAGAAGGCGAGGACGAGCTGGGCGGCCTTCCCGAGCGCTGCGACGAGCACGCCGGCAGCCAGGACGTCCCGCCACCCGGGTGGTGCGGTGGAGAGGTCGGCCAGTCCCAGTCCGGCACCCCCTGCCAGGGCCGCTCCCGCCGCGACGTACAGGCCGAGGTCGGCGGCCCGCGTCGTGAGGAAGGCGGTGAGGCCGGAGGCCACCCGCCGCCGCTCTCGCCACTCGAAGCCGATGAGGGCGTACGAGGTCGCGCCCATGACCTCCCAGGCGAGAAGGAGGGTGGGCAGTGTCGTCGCCGTGACGGTCAGCAGGGCGGCCGCCGTGAAGACCAGCATCAGGCCGTGGAAGCGGCGGCGTGACTCGCGGACGTCCGCCGCCCCGCCGAGCAGCGCGAGGGTCGCCACGACCGACACGACGGGGGCGACGACCGCCGCGAGGCCGTCGACCTCCAGCGCGAGGTCGGACCCCGCGAGGAACGGCACCCCGACGGAGGGCCGCATCGTCGCGACGGCAACGGCCAGCAGGCTCGTCACCGCAGCAACGCCCACGCCCACCGCCGGCGCGGCGCGTCCGCGCACCGCCCAGGAAGGCGCCGTCACCAACGCGCCCCCCGCGACCGCGGGCAGCGCGACGAGAGCCCAGAGGGCGGTCTGCGCCAAGGTCATCCAGTCGAGCCCCTCATCCGGCCAGGTCCGTCGCGGAGTCGGTCATGTCGCTGCCGCGGTGGCGGTGGACGAGGGTGGCGACCGCGAACCCCATCGCCATCTCGACGGTCATCGCGGCCAGGACGACGAGGAGGAGCACCTGGCCGGTGGGGTCCGGGGCGAGGAACCACCACATCGCGCCGGCGGCCAGGATCACGGCGTTGACCATGACCTCCAGGCCCATCATCACCATGACGACGACCTGCTGGGAGATGGCGCCGTAGAGGCCGACCGCGAACAGGGCGGCCGCGACGAGCAGGACGGTCTGGAGGGTCATCGGCCGACGCCTCCCCGCTCTGGGTCGCGCGGCGTTCGCACGTCGAGGTCGTCGCCGAACCGGTCGTAGCGGGTGCGACCGGAGGCCAGGACGATCCCCCCGACGATGGTCGCGACCATGACTGGGCTGACGACGACCATGACGAGCATCTGCTTCCCCATGAGGGACTCACCCAGCGCGGCCGTGACGTCGGGCGACGGGACCCCACGGCGCACCGGCCACGGCACGAGCAGCGCTCCGGCGCCGAGGACGACGAAGGCGGCGACGGACACGGCGAGGGCGGCCCGCTTGTCGTGGACCATCGACATCGGCATCAGAGCCGGGTTCATCCCCATGTACATCACCATGTAGACGGCCATGACGGCCATCTCCATGACCATCATGAGGACCGTCACCACGCCGACGTAATTCTGCTGCATGAGGAGCAGCGCGAGCCCCACCGCCACGAAGGACAGCGCGAGGGCGTAGGTGGCGCGGGCCATCGAGTCCACGACGAAGACGAGGACCGCGGAGGCGACGGCCAGGATCCCGAGGACCCAGAAGCCGATGTCGACGAGCACCCTACTCACCCCAGCACCGCGACGACGACGGCGACGACGAGGTCCTGCACGAGGACGGCGGGCAGCAGGACGACCCAACCGACCTCCATCAGTCGCTCCGGACGCACCGACGGCAGGGCCCGCCGGGCGAGGACGAACAGCGCGAGGAGCACACCGGCCTTCACGGGGACCCACAGCCACCCGGGGAGCACCGGTCCCGCACCGCCACCGAGGAACAGAGGGACGGCGAACAGGGCACCCGCCGCGAGCAGGGCGTAGCGGCCCGCCTGCGCCAGGAGCCGGTCGACCCCGCTGAGCTCGGCGAAGACCCCACCGGCCAGGTCGCGGCCGGCCGGGACCGCGAACGGGCCCCACACGGAGAAGGCGAGGACGCCGAGACAGTAGACGGCGAACGCGACCGGCATCCACACGGCGAACCAGAGGCCGGACTGGGCCGCCGCCACGTCACCGAGCCCGAGACTGGCGGCTCCGACCGCCGGGGCGACGAGGGCGAACATCAGAGGCAGCTCGTAGGCCAACGCCAGGGCCAGGAAGCGGTAACCCCCGATGAGGGAGTGCGCCGAGTTGGCCCCCCAGCCGAGCAGCCAGACCAGGGCCCAGACGAGGACGTCCATGGTGTTGAACCACACGATGCCGACGTCGAGGTCGGACACCACGTGGTCGCCGAAGGGGACGACGGCGACCATGAGGAGAGCGGCGACCACGAGCCCGCTGCTTCCGACGCGCCACACCAGGGTGTCGGCCGACACCGGCGCGCGGCGCCGCTGACGCAGCAGACGGGCCGTCTCGTCGACCACACGGGTCAGGCTCGGCCGCAGGGGGGCTCTCTCCGACCTCGCCGCCAGCACGCCGTCGAGAGCGACGGCCCCCACGGCCAACGCGAGCAGGGCTGCGGCCCACAGGAGAAGACCCGGCAGACCGACGGTCGTGAGCGACGACGCGTCAGACATCGACGACCTCCCGGACCGCGGTGGCGCCCAGACTGGCGACGACGAGCCGCGCCACCCCCACGTCGAGCCCGGTGACGAGAGCCGCCACCATCTCGGGCCCCACGAGCTCCGCGCTGGAGACGTCGGCGGAGTGGGCGCCCTCGTCAGAGATCGCGGCTCGAGCCCGGTCGACCAGGACGAGGAGCCGGTCGCGGCAGTCGCCGACGAGCCAGTCCGGCACGTCGAACCCCGGTGCGGACTCCGCCGAGACGGTGCCGGCTCCCGCCAGCGACCACCGCATCGTCCGGGACCTCTCGATCCGGCGGCGCAGGCCCGACAGGACCGCCGCCGCGACCTCGTCCCGGCCGTCGAGTGCCGCGTCCCTCGCCCGTCGGGCGCGGGCGGCACGGTCCGCCCACCCGGCCAGGTCGAGCATGGCAGCAAGGTCGTCACTGCGCCGGGCCCCCAGGAGGGCCGCCCCGGCCTCGGTGGAGGCCCCTGCGGGCACGAAGGACCCGGTCGCAGCCACCACCAGATCCCCGTGCAGGACCAGGTCGAGGACGAGACCCGCCGGCCACGCGGGCAGAATCGGACCCAGCCGCAGCGGCAGCTCGTCCATCTCGAGCCCGTCACGGTCGTGCTCGGACGCGCCGGCGAGCGGGATCCCGTCCGGCGCCATGTCCATCTCGCCGTGGTCCATCCCGTCGTGGTCCATCTCGCCGTGGTCCATCCCGCCGTGACCCATCCCGTCGTGGTCCATCCCGTCGTGGCTCGTGGAGTCGTCGGCGCGTGCCGCGTCGTCACTCGCCGACCCGGACCGTCCGTCGGCGTCCGTGCGCTGTGTCCCGTCGTCGACAAGGTCGACGGCCGCGGCGTCGAGCACGTTCGCCACGGCATCCGCACTCTCGGCGAATCCACGGGCACGAGGTCCCGGCATGGCATCCCAGTGTTGCTCGACGATCTCGGTCATCTCGCCGTCCGCACGGCCGGTGACGACAAGAACGTCGGCGGACGCCGGCGAGAGCGCGAGCCGCCACCCTCGGGCGCGCACGGCTCGTTCCACAGCGACCCGGACCGCCCACGAGCCCGGGCACTCGACGACGAGGACACGCGCTGCGCGGACGGCCCGGCGTGCGAGCCAGGACCTCACACCCACCGCAGCGCCCCTTCCCGCCAGGCCCAGGCGACGGCGACGAGCAGCGCACCGAGGAACACGAACATCTCGGTGACGGCGCTCGCGCCGAGGTCTGCGACGACGACCGCCCACGGGTACATGAAGAGCATCTCGACGTCGAACGCCAGGAACAGGAGCGTCGCGAGGTACCACCGCACGTGGTAGCGCGAGAGGGCATGGGCGTCCGGCTCCCAGCCGGACTGGTACGGCAGCGGGCGGAGCGCACCACGCCACGGCACGAGCAGCCAGTGGGCGACGTACACGACGAGGACCCCGCCGATGGCGAGGGTGGCCATGCCCAGCAGGCCACTCATGTCCGCACCGCCGCCCGGGTCGGCAGGCGCACCTCGAGGGTCGCCCCTCGACCCGGCCCACCGCTCTGCGCCGTGATGGAGCCGCCGTGGGCGTCGACGATGGCGCGGCTGATGGTCAGCCCGATCCCGGATCCGCGGTCGGTGCGGTCGCGGGCCGTGTCCCCCCGGTAGAACCGCTCGAACACGTGGGGCAGCTGGTCGTCACCGATGCCCTCACCGTCGTCCTGCACGGTGATGACGACCTCCTCGGCCTCGACCCTGCTGCCGATCCGCACGTGGCCCCCGCCCGGGGTGTGCCTCACCGCGTTGTCCAACAGATTCGTCAGCACCTGTCCGAAGCGCTGCGCGTCCACCCGCACGGTCGGCGCCGGACCCGTCCTGTCGACGCGTTCGAGCGAGACCGCCTTGTTCTCGAACCGGGGCCGGACGGTGGCGACGGCGGTGTCCACCAGCCTGGCCACCGGGACCTCGCGCAGGTCGAGGGAGAGCCGGCCCTCCTCCGCGCGGCTCACGTCCTCCAGGTCGGCCGCCAACCTGGACAGACGGATCACCTGCTGCGCCATGATCCCGCTCGTGTCCGGGCCCCACGCGGCGACGCCGTCGTCGAGCGCCTCGAGGTAGGCCGAGCAGGTCGCCAGCGGCGTTCGCATCTCGTGGGCCAGGTCCGCCAACAGCCGGCGTCGGGTGTCCTCGGTGGTCTGGAGGCGCATCGCCATCTCGTTGAAGGACTCCGCGAACACGTCGAGCTCCGCACCCGCCCCGGTCGGTGCCACCCGCCGGTCGTAGCGGCCGCCGGCGATCGCGCGAGCCGCCGACGACAGGTCGTCCAGCGGGCGACGCAACCGCCGGGCCATGACCCAGGTGACCACCCCCGCACTGACGATCGCGATGAGGAAAGCGACCCCGAAGGCCAACAGGCTGGAGTCGAGGTAGGCCCGCTCGACGTGGTCGACCTGGCTGTCGTTCAGCGACCCACGGGCCCGCAGCAGGTGCGCGTGGAAGAGCGGGGGCCCGAGGACTGCCGCGACCACAGCAGCCGTGACCACACTGGCCACGAGCACCCCGAGCTGCGCGAGCATCAGCCGCGTCGCGAAGCCGTCCCACCGCCCCGCCCGAGGCGCGGTCATGACGGCAGCATCCGGTAGCCGACCCCGCGGACCGTCTCGACGAAACGCGCACCGCCCGCGTCGTCACCGAGCTTGCGCCGCAGATGCGCGACGTGGACGTCGACGATGTGCTCGTCCCCGACCCAGGCCGGGTCCCAGACCTCGTCGATCAGCTGCCGCCGCGCCCAGGCATACCGCGGTCTGCTGGACAGGACCTCGAGGAGGTCGAACTCGGTCCGGGTGAGGTCGACGAGGTGTCCGCCCAGGAACACCTGCCGCGCCCCCGGGTCGATCTCCAGGTCACCGAACACCCGGGTGTCGGCACCGTCCGGGACCGAACCGCTGCGGGGTCGACGGAGCAGCACGTGGACCCGGGCGACGAGCTCGCGCACACTGAACGGCTTGGTCATGTAGTCGTCGGCCCCCACCGAGAGTCCGACGATCCGGTCCGTCTCCTCCGACCGCGCCGTGAGCATGAGGACGTAGCAGTCGCTGAAGGTCCGCACCTGGCGGCACACCTCGATCCCGTCCATTCCGGGCAGGCCGAGGTCGAGGACGATGACGTCCGGCGCCGCCTCCCGCGCCCTGCGGACCGCCTCCGGACCGGTCGTGACCCTCTGGGTGCGGTAGCCGGCACGCTCCAGGTAGGTGCACACCATCGCGGCCAGGGCCGTCTCGTCGTCGACGACGAGCACCGTGGCCGGTGGCATCTCGTCCGGGGCAGGCACGTCGCCAGTCTGTCGGATCGGCCACCGGGACGACGAGGGCCCGGGGCCGCGCTCCACCATCCTTCGTCGATTCTTCATGGAACCTGAACCTGCGGCTGAGACGCTCGATGCCCGCCGACCGGGGCGGCCAGCCGCCCCCGATCTCGACCCCGAGCCCTGGAGACGCCACTCATGCCTCGCCGGCCAGCCGCCGCTCGTCCTCACCGCATCGCCCTCAACCTCGCGACCACGGCCGTCGCAGCGCTGCTCCTCGCCTCGTGCGTCTCCCCCTCGCAGGATGCCGACCGCGGCGCGTCGAGCGCGGACGCACGTCCGATGGGACACATCCACGCCGTCGCGTCGGACCCCGGCAGCGGAGACGTCCTCCTGGCGACGCACGGCGGTCTGTTCCGGCTCGGTCCGTCCGGGACCACGCCGGTGGGGCCAGCCGTCGACCTCATGGGCTTCGCCGTCGCGCCCGACGGCGCCTACCTCGCGTCCGGCCACCCCGGCCCCGGCACCGACCTGGACCAGCCCGTCGGGCTCATCCGGTCCGAGGACGGCGGGCAGTCCTGGTCCGCGGTCTCCCGGGCCGGGAAGTCCGACTTCCACACCCTCACCGTGGGCCCCGGTGTCGTCGCGGGCTTCGACGGAGCCCTGCGAGTCGGCACCGACGGCTCCTCCTGGCAGCAACGTCCGATCCCGGCGCCACCGCGCACGCTGTCGGCCTCGCCCAGCGGCGACCGGCTGCTCGCGACCACCGAGCAGGGTCTGCTCTCGTCCGAGGACCAGGGCCGGACCTGGGCACCGGTCGCGACGCCGGACCTGCTCGTCACCATCGCGTGGGCCGACGCCGACACCCTCGTCGGGGTGAGCGTCACCGGCACCCTGGTCATCAGCGAGGACGCCGGCGGCACCTGGACAGCCGGCGGGTCGGTCGGTCAGGCCTCCGCGGTGTCCGCCACGCGCACCGCCGACGGGCTGGACGTCCTCCTCGTCGTCGGCGAGAACGTGGTGCGCACGACCGACCGTGGAGAGACCCTCGAACGGGTCGTCTGACCTCGCCCGTCGCCAACGAACCGGCGCGGCCGGCCCCTTCACGGCGTCGTCGATGCCCGGAAGCCTCGCAGCCGCAGGCTGTTCGTCACGACGAACACCGAGGAGAAGGCCATGGCCGCCCCGGCGATCAGGGGGTTGAGCAGGCCGAGCGCCGCCAACGGGATCGCGGCCACGTTGTAGGCGAACGCCCAGAACAGGTTGCCCTTGATCGTCGCCAGCGTCCGCCGCGAAAGCCGGATCGCGTCGACGGCGGCCGTGAGGTCGTCGCGCACGAGGGTGAGGTCCGAGGCCTCGATGGCCACGTCGGTTCCGGTCCCCATGCTGATCCCGAGGTCGGCCGTCGCGAGCGCAGCCGCGTCGTTGACGCCGTCACCGACCATGGCCACGACGCGGCCATCGGCCTGGAGGGCGCGCACGACGTCGACCTTGTCCTGCGGCAGCACCTCGGCGTGCACCTCGTCGATCCCGACCGCCGCCGCCACGGACCGCGCGGCGCGGTCGTTGTCGCCGGTCAGGAGCACCGGACGCAGCCCGAGGCCGCGCAGGGCCCGCACCGCGTCGGGGCTCGTCGACCGCACCGTGTCGGCGACGACGAGGAGGCCGCGGGCGACGCCGTCCCATGCGGCGAGGACGACGGTCGCGCCCTCCGCCTCGGACTCGGCCGCGACGGCGAGGAGCGCGTCGTCGACGACGACGTCGTGCTCGTCCCGCACCCATGAGGGGCGGCCGACCAGCACGGCCCGGCCGTCGACGACCCCCTGCACCCCGAGCCCGGCGGTCGACGAGAAGTCCTCGACCCCGGGCAGCCGGCCCCCGACGAGGTCGCGCCCCCCGTCCGCGACGGCCCGGGCGATCGGGTGCTCCGAGGCACTCTCGACCCGGCCGGCCGGGGGGGGGGCTTCGCCGGATTCCCCCCCGGTGGCGGGCACGCCCTCGACGAGCCGCATCCGTCCGCTCGTCACGGTGCCGGTCTTGTCCAGCACGACGGTGTCGACGACCCGGGTCGACTCCAGGACCTCCGGACCCTTGATGAGGATGCCGAGCTGCGCCCCACGACCGGTCCCGACGAGCAGGGCGGTCGGCGTGGCGAGCCCCAGAGCACAGGGGCAGGCGATGATGAGCACCGCGACAGCGGCCGTGAAGGCCGCCGCCGCCGGGTGTCCGAGGAGCAGCCAGACCGCGAGGGTCGCCAGGGCCAGGACGATGACAACCGGCACGAACACGGCCGAGACCCGGTCGGCCAGCCGCTGGACCTCCGCCTTGCCGCTCTGCGCGTCCTCGACGAGCCGCGCCATCCGGGCGAGCTGGGTGTCGGACCCGACCCGGGTGGCCCGCACGACGAGCCGACCGCCGGCGTTGACGGTGGCGCCGACAACGGCGTCCTCCGGACCCACCTCCACCGGGATCGACTCCCCCGTGAGCATGGACACGTCGACCGCCGACGTCCCGGACTCGACGACGCCGTCCGTGGCGACCTTCTCACCGGGCCGGACGACGAACCGGTCCCCCACCGCGAGCTCCGACACCGGGATCCGGACCTCCGCCTCCTCCGGGGCGGCGCCGCGGAGCACGGCGACGTCCTTGGCGCCGAGGTCGAGCAGCGCGCGCAGCGCCGCGCCCGAGTCCCGCTTGGCCCGCGCCTCGAAGTACCGCCCGGCGAGGATGAAGACCGTGACCGCCGCCGCGACCTCGAGGTACAGGTGCGGCTCGGCACCCGCCGCGCTCGGCAGCAGCGTGAACTCCATCCGCATCCCGAGCTCGCCCGCCATCGTGAAGAGCAGCGCCCACAGGGACCACAGGTAGGCCGCGGCCACCCCGACCGAGATGAGGGTGTCCATCGTCGCCGCCCCGTGCCGGGCGTTCGTGACCGCTGCGCGATGGAACGGCAACGCGCCCCACACGACGACCGGCGAGGCCAGGGTGAGCGTCATCCACTGCCAGCCGTCGAACTGGAGCCACGGCACCATGCTGAGGACGACGACCGGGGCCGCGAGGACCGCCGACACCACGAGCCGCTGCCGCCAGCCGGCCGCCTCGTCCGGTTCGCCGGCGGGCGCCGTGTCAGCGGACGTCGCCGACTGCTCGGACGGCAACTGCGCGGTGTAACCGGTGGCCTCGACCGTCGCGACGAGGTCGGCGGCGCTGATGCCGTCGACGAAGGTGACCCGCGCCTTCTCGGTGGCGTAGTTCACCGTCGCGGTGACGCCGTCCATCCGGTTGAGCTTCTTCTCCACCCGGGCAGCGCACGAGGCACAGGTCATGCCGCCGATCACGAGCTCGGTGTCGTGTGTCGCGGCGCCTGCGGTGACGTCGGTCATGACTGGTCTTCCTTCCTGGTGCGGCCCCCAGCGCGTGGATCAGGACGTGAGGTGGTAGTCGCCCGCCTCGTCCAGCGCGGCGACCACGGCCTCCTGGTCGAGGGGCTCCGCGCTCGTGACGGCGACGGCGGAGGCGTCCCCGGGCACGAGGTCGATCGTCACTCCGGTGACGCCATCGATCCCGGACAGCTCCTCGGTGACGGCGTGGACGCAGTGGTCGCAGGTGAGGCCGGTGACGCTGTAGGTCTGGGTGGGCATGGTGGTGTTCCTCTCGATGGGTGGTGGTGCGGTCAGGAGCGGACGAGCCGGGCGATTGCGTCCGACGCCTCGGTCAGCTTGACCTCGGCCTCGTCACCTCCGGCCCGGACCGCGTCGGTGACGCAGTGCCGGAGGTGTTCGTCGAGCAGGCCGAGGGCCACGGTCTCGAGGGCCTTCGTGGCGGCTGCGACCTGCGTGAGGATGTCGATGCAGTACACGTCCTCGTCGACCATCCGCTGCAGACCGCGGACCTGGCCTTCGATACGCCGCAGCCGGTTCTGCACCGCCTGCTTCTCCCCGATGTAGCCCGGGACCGTGTGTGCCATCTCCGCCTCCTCGCCTACCCCATGGGGGTATCACGAAGAAAGGTTATTACCCGTGGGGGGTATGCGTCAAGTGGCTCCCTCAGGGGCCCATCAGCAGGTCGGCCCGCCCTTGTTGTCGCACCTCGAGCGCGACCACGGCGACGCCCAGCCACAGCAGGCGGCGAGCCCCCGAGGAAGGCGACCAGACCCAGGCCGGCCACCTCGACGTGAGAGCGCCGCACCCCGCGCGCAGCACCATGAGTCCCGCGCCCATGACAGCGGCAATGCCGAGCGGGTTGTACGTCCACGCGAGGCCGAGCTCGCCGCGAACGGTGAACACCGCCGCCCGCGTCGCTCCACACGTGGGACCCATGACACCCCAGCGATGAAGCGGTCCGTGGGTGTCGAGCGACGGCAGTCCGACCACGGCGAGCACGACGGCCGCCACCATGCCCCCGGTCGCGACGAGGGTCACCCAACGGTGGCGGTCGTGGTCCTCGACCGCCACCGGCCACCCGGACGGTCGTGGGACGGGTCCCAGGCGCACTCCCACGGTCCATCTCCTCCACGACACGACGACCGTCCTACTGTGCTGGAGCAGCCTTCGGGAGGTCGAGCGGGACCCGCAGATCTTCATCGCTTCTTGACGGGCCGCAAGCCGCGTCTCCATCTGTCCGCGTGATGGTGGAGCCATGGAGAAGAACGTGCTGACGGCCATGCGACCGGAGGCGGCCCTCAGCGCCGCCTCGGCCGGGCCGGGAATCGGTGGCCTGCGCGGGTGGGGCGTTGCGGTCGCGCTCGTCGCTCTGGTGTCCCTCGCCGCCTGGTGGACCACCCGACGGCGGCGACGATGACGCCGGACCCGCGCCCCCCGGTGAGCCGGCGCGCCGTGGTCGCCGCGGGCGGCCTGGGCGCGGCCGCTGTCGCGCTCGGGGCCTGGGGCACCTGGCAGGCCGTGGGCAGATCCTCGACCGGCGGGGCCTCGTTCGCCGAGCCGCCGGTCAGTCGCAGCGCCGACGGACTGCTCGAGGTCGTGTTGGAAGCGGCGCCCGGCGTGACCCTGGCGGGGCGTTCCACCCACGCCCTGGGATACAACGGGCATTCGCCCGGACCCACACTCGTCGTCCGCCCGGGGGACCTGGTGCGGGTGACCCTGCGCAACCGGCTCGACCAGGCCACCAACCTCCACACGCACGGCCTGCACGTCTCCCCGGCCGGGAAGAGCGACAACGTCTTCCGCGTCGTCGGCCCCGGCACGGACGCGGACTACGAGTACCGCATCCCCGACGACCACCCGTCGGGCACGTTCTGGTACCACCCGCACCACCACGGAACCGTCACCGACCAGGTCTTCGGCGGCCTGCTCGGCGCCATCGTCGTCACCGGACCCGACGAGCCGGTCGTCGACCGCGACCGGGTTCTCGTCGTCAGCGACACCACCCTCACGAGCGACGGCACCGTCGCTGGGGCCGGCCACATGGACGCCATGCTCGGCCGTGAGGGAGACCTCGTCCTTGTCAACGGGCTCCGGGAGCCGCGCATCGAGGTGACCGCCGGGGCCACCGAGCGGTGGCGCGTCGTCAACACCTGTGTCTCCCGCTTCCTCGACCTCGAGCTCGAGGGTCGGCCGTGGCAGCTGCTCGGCTACGACGGCCAGGCTCTAAGCGCACCCCAGGAGCGGGACTCCTTGCTGCTCGCCCCGGGCAACCGCGTCGACGTCCTCGTCTCGCCCTCGGCCACCGGGTCGACGACACTCCGCAGCCGCAGCTACGACCGCGGGGACATGGGCATGGGTGGCGGCATGATGGGCGGCAAAGTCGACTCCTCCAAGGACGTCACGCTCGCGGCGGTCACCATCACTCCCGGGCCCGATGCCTCACGAGCCGTCTCATGGCGCGGCCCCGGGGTCCCCGCCCGCGACCTGCGCCGAACCTCGGTCGACCGGAGCCGCCAGCTGACGATGACCGGCGGCGGGATGGGCATGGGCATGACCGAGTTCGGCTTCGGCGGACGGACCTTCGACCCCGACCGGGTCGACCAAAAGCTCCGGCTCGGGACCGTCGAGGAGTGGACCATCACGAACACGACGACGATGGACCACCCCTTCCACCTGCACGTGTGGCCCATGCAGATCGTCGGTCCCGAGGAGTCTGCCGAGCCGGACTGGCGCGACGTCGTCATCGTGCCGGCGAACGGACAGGTCACCGTCCGCGTCGACGTGCGCGACCACCCCGGGCGGACGGTCTACCACTGCCACATCCTCGACCACGAGGACCTCGGGATGATGGGCGTCGTCGAGGCGGTCTGACGCCGTGGTCGCTACCCGAGGGTTCGGGTGGCGCGACGGGCGCGGGCCAGTCGGAGGATGCCGAAGCTCGTGGCCCAGACGAGGGCGAAAACGGCGACGAGGGCGAACCCGGCGAACTCCAGGTCAACCGACGTCGCCCAGGACAGCCCGGGAACATCGAGGCGCTGCGCGGTGAGCTGGAGCAGCAGCAGAACGCCGACGGCCAGCGCGACGACGACCGACAGGAGCGTCACGGTGGCGTTGTACGCGATCTTGCGCCCGGGGTCGACGAACGCCCAGCTGTACGCGCGAGACATCACGATGCCGTCGAGGCTGTCGAACAGCAGCATGCCGGCCGCGAACAACGTCGGCAGCACGAGAATTGCGTACCAGGGAAGGGTGTACGCGGCCGTCCCGCCTGCGAGGACCAGCAGGGCGACCTGTGTCGCGGTGTCGAAGCCCAGTCCCATGAGCAGGCCCACCGGATAGATGTGCCACGGCTTGTCGACCCGCTGGACGGCCCGGTGGAAGAGGCGTGCTAACAGCCCTCGCTGGTGCAGGTGGTGCTCCAGCGCAGCCTCGTCGAACGAGCCGGCTCTCCAGTGGCGGTAGGCGTGGACGGTGCCGAAGAAGGCACTCAGGTTCAGGAGCCCGATCGTGATGAGGAAGATTCCCGCCGCCAACGTCCCGACCAGACCGAGACTGCTCTGCAGGGTCGAGCTCTCGTCCTGGACGGGGCCCGCGAGGGCCCGCACGCCCACCGCGAGGAGGAAAGACAGCCCGAAGACGACACTGGAGTGGCCCAGCGCGAACCAGAACCCGGTGTCGAGAGCCCGCTTCCCCTCGCCCACGAGCTTGCGGGTGGTGTTGTCGATGACCGCGATGTGGTCGGCGTCGAAGGCGTGGCGTGCGCCCAGCAGGAACGCCGTGACTCCGAGCCCGACCCCGAACACGCCCGCGTCGCCGACCTCGTACCCGCGCGGCGCGATGACCAGGAGGAGAACTCCCCAGCCCACGGCGTTGACGAGGAGGACCGCCGAGACGACTCGGACCAGGACCACCCGCTCGCTGGCCGTCCAGCGTCGTCGGTCGGTGGCGGTCGGCACACCCCCACCTTATTGCAGGGTGTTCGCAACAGGGCGGGAAGCTGTTGCACGACCCGGGCACCACCCACGGCCGGACCCCGGCCCCCACGACGACGGTGGAAGACCACGAGCTGTCCACGGGGAAACATCAACGCGGTGCGAGCACCGCGGTCATCACCCTCCGGCGTCATGCTCCACGCTGCGGCCACTGGCCTCCCAGGCGTCCATCCCGCCCTGGAGCTCCACGACGTTCGTATACCCCAGACCCGCAAGAGTGCGCGCCGCGTCACTGCTCATCCGTCCGCTGCGGCAGTAGACGGCGATCAGTGTCGCAGTATCCGCGGGAAGCCGCTCGCGTTCGTCGCGGATCCGGTCGAAGGGGACAAAGACGTCGGTCCCGGGGATCTCACCCTCGTACGGCGTGTGGACGTTCACCGCCGTCACGCTCGGCTTCCTGATCATCTCGGCGAACGCAGCCGGCTGGAGCAGCCGAGCCGCCGGGGAGTCGGTGGTCGTCGGCGTCTGCGCGTCGGCCTCGCAGCCTGTCGCACCCACCGCCGCGAGGGGCAGGACGAGCACCAGCGCTCGACGGGACATCCTGTCCCTCGTCCTCGCCCCGTCGATGGCTACCCTCCTGCGTCTGCGCGTCGCGGTCCTGACCCTTGGCTTTCAGGAGCTGAGGAGCTTCTTCATCGTCGCGATCTCCGCAGTCTGCGCCTTCTCGATCTGTCCCGCCAGAGCGACGGCGTCGGCGTCGGCGCCGTCAGAGATCTCGGTACGTGCCATCTCGATGGCGCCCTCGTGATGAGCCACCATCATCGTGAGGAACCGGGTGTCGAAGTCCGCTCCGGAGGCCTTGGAAAGGGACGCCATGTCGGCGGTGCTCATCATCCCGGGCATCGAGCCCGACATGTCCATGCCGCTCATGTCGGCCGGTACCGGCCGACCCCACGCGGTCAGCCACGCGGACATCGTCTTGATCTCCGGGCCCTGAGCGTCCTTGATCTGCGTCGCCAACGCCTTGACCTCCTGACGCTTTGCCCGGGTGTCCGCGAGCTCCGCCATCTCGACGGCCTGACGGTGGTGGGAGATCATGTCGGTCGCGAAGCTGACGTCGGCGTCGTTGAACGTCGCTGACGTCGTCGCGGACAACGAGGACGTCGACGCCGAAGATGACGCCGCACCGTCACTCACCGTGCCGCTGCACGCTGTCAACGCGACGGCCGCGAGCGTCAGCGAAACAGCCAGGGTCTTGAGTGCCACGCGGGCTCCTTCGGGAAGAGGACCCGCGATCGCGAGCCAGGTTCGGTGGCGGTCCACCCGCCGGTGGTCCCAGTGTGCGGACCGTTCCCCGGCCGCCACCCCACCCGAACCATGAAGACTTCATGTAGATGCGGCTCCGAAAGTGCCATGGCCCGGCTTGACGGAATCTCAACACGATGTCGCTGCTCTCTTCACACGCGAACGCCACGGTGGAGCGCGTGTTCGAGGTCACGGGAAGTATCGGGTCGCTCCTCGCCGCCGGGGTGGCGCTCTCCCTCCTGTGGGGCGCTGTGGTCTACGCCGTGATCCGCTGCGTCGACACTCAGCCGAAGGCGGGAAGAGGATCGGCCGCCCCGTCGGTTGCCCCGTCCGTCGGCAGCCATCGGCGCTTCCGTGCCCGGCCGTTCCAGCCCGGACGAGGCGGTCGGCAGTGACCGGCCACGCAGCCGACATCGCTCGACGTGGGCTGTTGGGCCTGGCCGGGAGCACCGCCGTGGCGGCGCTGGCCGCATGCTCCTCGGATCCCGGCTCTGTCGCCGCGCAGGCGAAGTCCGGGGACCAGAAGGGCTACGTGTCCGGGGATGGCGCCGTGGAGACCGTCCGTCCGGCGGACCGGGCCGGGCCGGTGACCATGTCGGGCAAGCTGCTGGACGGCACGGCGTGGGACATCACCTCGACCCGCGGGACGGTGCTGGTCCTCAACGTCTGGGGGTCGTGGTGCCCGCCGTGCGTGGCGGAGGCGCCTGGGCTTCAGAAGGCATGGGAGAGCGTTCAAAAGAAGTCGCTGCCCGTGCAGTTCATGGGCATCGACTTCCGCGAGGAGGCCGCTCGCGGGGCGGCGTTCAACCAGAAGTACGGGATCACCTACCCCAGCCTGTCCGACGAGGCGGGGGTGCTGATCCTACGGTTGCAGGGTAAGGCGCCGACAGTGCCGACCACACTGGTGCTGGACCCGAAAGGCCGGATCGCGGCCCGGGTCAACGGCACCGTCGACTCGACGACCCTCGGCGGGCTCGTCGACGACGTGGTCGCGGAGTCGTGACGCGGGTCCTGGCCGTCGCCCCCGGTGACGCGGTGGCGACCGGCGCGCTGCCGCTTGCCGTGGCCGTCGCCGCCCTGGCCGGGCTCGTCTCGTTCGCCAGCCCGTGCGTGCTGCCGTTGGTCCCGGGGTTCCTGGGTTACGTGACGGGGCTGACCGGTCAGGGCTCCGATGCGGAAGCGGTGAAGTCCGGGCGTGGTCGGGCGGTCCCTGGCCGCCACCCTTCCCGTGGCCCGTGCCGTGGCCGACTGCGCCTGTGCCCCGTCGTCGCACTTCGAGTGCCGACGCGCAGGACGACGACTCCGGGCGGAGCTCGACACCTTCCAGCACCAGGTCGCCGACGTCATCGGTGCTTCGGCGGACGACGACCCGATCGGCGCGTACGCAGCCGATCACGAGCACAGACCGTTCATCGACCACGCCGCACTCGACGACGCGTGACCCGGCGCGGTGCGAGTCCGTCAACGGTCGAGCCGACCCGCTTCCTGGTCCACCGTCGCCGACCACCACGGCGGCAGCTGCGCGATCCTCGTGCGGCTGGCGTGGGCCAGGGACACGAACGCCGCCACGCTCAGAGCCGCCATCGCCGCGAGATCCCAACGATCCTCGGCGTAGTGAGCGATCCCGGCAGGAACCAGCAGAGCACCCGTCCCACCCGCAACGACGACCGGCCAACACACCGGCGGGAGCCGCTTGCGCAGACTGGCGACCACGAAGACCGTTGAGAGCAGCAGCGCAACAGCGGCAAAGAAACTGTGGCCAAGTATCACCGACGGGTGCCCGGCTCAGCGCGGCCGGCCAGGACCGCCCCGACGACGAAGACCGCGCCGGCCGCCGGATAGCCGGCCACGAGGTCGACGAGCCCCGAGGGACTGCTCGTCAGATGTGCCCCGACGTGGACGATCGCCACGACGGCGGCAACGCCCATGAGCACCTTGCCGGCCAGGACCAGTCGCCGGTGCCTCCGGTACTCCTGCACTGCCGATCCGTGCGCTTCTGGCATGTGCCCGTCCTCCTGTTTGTGGTCGTTCGGTCCGCCGTCAGGCCCGCGGTGACGAGGGCGAGGAGAGCGGCGACGGGTCGAGCCTCACATGTCGACGTCACGCAGCGGTCACGGCAACGGTGCATCCCGACCTTCTTGACGCAACGTTCATGGTTCCTCAACGTGGCCCGCGGAACGGTCTGCGAGCGTCGGATCGTCCGACACCCAGACAGGAGCCCGCGCCATGTCCTACGCACTGTCCGTCACGACCGACGGCCCCTTCGACGAAACCCTGACACGGACCCGGTCCGCCCTCGAGGACCAGGGCTTCGGCGTCCTCACGGAGATCGACATCGCCCAGACCCTCGCGGCGAAGACCGGCGAGACGATCCCGGACCAAGTGATCCTCGGGGCGTGCCGCCCGCCGCTGGCCCTCGACGCTCTTCGAGCGGAGCCCGGTATCGGCCTCCTCCTGCCCTGCAACGTCGTCGTCCGGGAGGCGGACGACCGGGTGCTCGTCGAGGCCATGGATCCGGAGGTCATGGTGCAGGTCACCGGCAACCAGGACCTGCACGGCGTGGCAGCCGACGCGCGGGCCCGTCTCGAGGCTGCCCTGACCTCGATCACGGCCTGACCGCGCGCTCACCATCCCACGCTCGACCATGGTCCCACCCTGGTCGAGTCCCCTGTCGCAAGGAGCTCGTCAGTGGCCCGCCCCGATCGTCCCTCCCGTGCCCGGCTCGAGAAGCTGAAGAACCAGCAGCGCGCCCGCGAACGCCGCACTCGGTGGCTGTGGGTCGGCGGCACCTCCCTCGCCGTGTTGGCCATCATCGCCGTCGTCGTGTTCACCGTGGCGCGCGACGTGGCGACCCGCCCCACGCTCGACGCTGTGAGCACCTACGAGCCGAGCAGGAACCACGTCACGACCCCCGTGACCTACAAACAGTCGCCGCCCGTCGGCGGAGACCACAACCCCGTCTGGCTCAACTGCGGCGTCTACGACAAGCCCGTCCCCAACGAGAACGCCGTGCACTCCCTCGAGCACGGCGCCGTATGGGTCACCTACTCCCCCGACCTGCCTGCCGGGCAGGTCGACAGCCTCGTCTCCAACCTTCCAGCGGACTACGTGATCGTCTCCCCCTACAAGGGGCTTCCATCACCCGTCGTCGCCTCCGCCTGGGGAACCCAGCTCGAGCTGGACGGCGTCGACGACCCGAGACTGGGCGACTTCGTCCGCGAGTACCGCCAAGGGCCACAGACCCCCGAGCCCGGTGCTGCGTGCAGCGGCGGCACCGATGGCACCGGCACCGGCGGCACCGGCATGGAATAGTCGCCGTGACCACCGAGACCTCGCGCCCGTCCGAGCCCACCGGCAGCGGCCGCCGCCCAGCCTGGACCGCGCTCGCCCTGGCGAGCCTCACGGCGCTGCTCCTCGGAGCGCTGAGATCCATTCTCGTCGTTCGCGCCGCGACCTCGACCTCGGTGGCCGACACCGGCGCCGACGTCGGCTTCTCCCGCGACATGCAGACCCACCACCGGCAAGCTGTCGAGATGGCCCTCATCATCCGGGACCGCACCGACGACGCGGCGGTCCGCACCCTCGCCTACGACATCGCCACAAGCCAGCAACAACAAGCCGGCCAGATGTACGGCTGGCTCGTGCAGTGGGGCCTGCCGCAGACCGCGCCCCGCAGACTCATGGCCTGGGCCGACCATGTGGACACGAGTCAGAGCAGCGCTGATGGGATGCCGGCGATGATGCCCGGTATGGCCACCGACCAGCAGCTCGACGAGCTCCGGACAGCCCGAGGCGTGGAGGCGGAACGGATCTTCCTGCGCCTGATGATCGACCACCACCGAGGCGGCGTCGCGATGGCCGAGGCCGGCCTCGCCGACGCGAAGACCCCTGAGGTCAGGACGCTCGCCGGCGCCATCGACCGAGCGCAGAGGGGCGAGATCGAGCTCATGTCGTCGATGCTCGCCGACCGTACGTGAACGCTCCGCGGACCGGGTCGGGACCAGGAAGAAGGTCGCCGCGTCACACTGGTTGCTCTCCGGCGCGGCGCGTGCGCACCGAATCCACGGACACGGTCGTCGACGCAGGATGGTCGACCTGCAGGGTGGTGTGCTCGATGTCGTGGTCGTCGCTCAGCATCTGCGCGATGGCCTTGCGGCGTTCGTGGCAGTCGTGCCGGTCTGCCACCAGGACGTGCGCGGACAGCGCGGGGAACCCGGAGGTGACCTCCCAGACGTGGAGGTCGTGGACCTCGACCACGCCGTCGACCGCGCGGATGTCCCGCTCGATGGCGGCGACGTCGGTGCCCCGGGGTGCGGCCTCGAGGAAGATCCGCCCCGAGTCGCGCAACAGCCCCCAGCCCGCCTTGGCCATCAGCGCGGCCACGACGAGCGCGGCGACGGCGTCGGCGCGGGCCCAGCCGGTCAGGAGAACGACGAGCCCGGCGAGCGCGGTGGCGATGAACGCGAAGAGGTCGTTGAGGATGTGCTGGAAGGCACCCTCGACGTTGAGCGAGCTGCGGTCGGCCCGGGCGATCAGCCAGCTCGCCCCGAGGTTGACGACGATCCCCACGAGCGCGGTGACCAGGACCAGGCCGCCGGACACTTCCGGTGCATCGAGGAACCGCTGCACCGCTTCGTAGGCGAACCACGCCGTCAGGCCCCACAACGTGAGGCCGTTGAGCTGGGCGGAGAGGATCTCCACGCGCTTCCAGCCGAAGGTGAGGTTGCCCCGGGCCGGGCGCGCAGCCACCCGCCGGGCCGCCAGCGCGAGGGCGATCGCGGCTGCGTCGGTCAGCATGTGCCCCGCGTCGGAGATCAGCGCCAACGACGAGGCGATGACGCCGACGACGACCTCCACCGCCATGAACACGAGGATCAGCGCCAGGGCGGCGCCCAGGTACCGCCCGTCCTGCCGCCCACCGTTGGCGCCTCCGCTCCCGCCGTGGCCGTGGCCCGTCATCGCGCATCCTCCCTGCTCGTCCCACCCGATGAGCAGCACCCGGCGTTGACCTCGTCCCCGCCGCCGGACGTCGCGCAGCAACCCTCTCCCCGCCACGCCTCGCGGCCCTCGTTGGCTGCGACCCCGGCGATGGCCAGGCCGACGACCGGGTCGGCCCACCACCACCCGAGGGTCGCGTTGAGGACCAGCCCGAGGAGCAGAACGCCCGAGAGGTAGGTGCACAGCAGGGTCTGGGTCGAGTCGGCCACGACCGCCTGCGAGCCCAGCGCCCGTCCGGTGCGTCGCTGTGCCCGCGACAACCACGGCATCACCAGCAGGGACGCCACGGCCAGCACCATGCCCACGGTCGAGGACTCGGGGGTGTGGCCCGCCACCAGCGCCCGGACGGACTCGACACCGACGTACCCGGCGAGCGCGAAGAACGCCACCGCCATCGCGCGCAGAGCTCGCCGCTCCCGTTTCTCCGGAAGGTGATGGGCGAACTGCCACAGGATGATCAGACCGCTAGAGACCTCGACGACGGAGTCCAGGCCGAAGCCTACGAGGGCCACCGACCCCGCGGCCACCCCGGCGCCGACGGCGATGACCGCCTCGACGGCGTTGTAGACCACGGTGGCGCCGGCGAGCAGCCTCGCCCGCCGGCCCAGCCGAGCCCGTTCGGTTGCGCTGAGCGGGACCGCACCCAGCGAAACGCTCACGCCCTGCTCACCTCCACCGTCGCAGCACCGTGCCGAGGGCACAGGACGACGGCGTCGCCGGTCAGGCCGAGCAGGCGCTCGGCGGCCGAGAGCAGATCGAGCGTCGCCTCCCGGTGGGCCAGGGAGTACACCGACGCTCTCCCCTGCGTCCGGACCGTGACGATGCCGCAGTCGAGCAGACACGCCAGGTGCTTCGACACCGTCGACTGCGCCAACCTCAAGTGAGCGGTGAGGTCCACGACCCTGTGCTCCCCTTGGACCAGGTGCTGCACGATTGCGACGCGCGACCGATCCCCGAAGCCGTGGAACAGACACGCCGCCGCCGTCAAAGCCCCCACCTCGACAGAGGGCTCGACCGCAGACACGTGTGCAGTTGCATCGACGTTCGGCTTTGGCATCGACATAATGCGATGCTACTGGCGGGTCCAACTCCGTTCAAGCCACCGACCGGCGCGGTCATGCACCAGCAGTTCGGCTGGCGAGCGATCTCCAGCACCCGACACGTCACCGCTCCGAGGAGGGACTGCTGCACCAATCGGCGACGCAATCTCGGGACTTGTCGGCGGGGAGGCCAGCCGTTCAGTAGTCAAGAATTCTCGTCCATGACCCCGCCGGACCCACTGACCCGCGGCGCCGCTACGTGCGCACCACTACTCTTGATGCATGAAGGCCGTGACCGACCAGAGCGCAGCTCTGCGCTTGGCCCTCACGCGCCACCGCGGTGAACTGCAGCAGATCCTCGAACGCTACTCCGCGAGCAACGCACGACTGTTCGGCTCCGTGGCGCGCGGCGAGGCCGGTCCTGGAAGCGACATCGACCTGCTGGTAGACCTCCTTCCCGGCGGCGGCAACCCACTGCTGCGGGTCTCCGGAATCGCCGAAGAGCTGAGCGTCCTCCTCGATGCCAGGGTCGACGTCGTGGCGCCCTCGTTGCTCCGAGATGACGTGTCGGCCAGCGCCCTATCAGACGCGGTGGCCTTGTGAGCCGGTCGGACCAGCAACGGTTCGACGACATCCTGCACGCCATCGAGCGCTGCCAGGAGTACGCACCGCACCTGGGCTCGGGTGACTTCACCGACATGGCCTACGACGCGGTCCTGCGCAACCTGGCCGTCATCGGCGAGGCCGTCCGCGCCCTCCCCGAGGAGACACGAGCCTCCATGCCGGACGTGCCGTGGGCGTCCATCGCCGGCCTGCGCAACGTCGTCGTGCACGAGTACTTCCGCGTCGACCCCCAGCTCGTCCTCGACATCGTCGAGAACCAGCTCGCCGACCTCGCCGCGGTCCTCCGCGCCTGAGCGAGCCGCTCCTCGACAACCACGCGGTGCAGTTGTGGTGCAGTTGCAGGGCGTCCCACTGCGTCTCAACGACGTAGGCTGGGAGCGAAAGCGCAGGTCGAGCGACTGGATGAGCCTGCCTGACACAGGTTGCCATGACCTTTTAATCCGTAGGTTGTGGGTTCGAGCCCCACGGGGCCCACCGTAACCGCAGGTCAGCGAGTTGCACGGCGCTCGTTGAGCGAACTCATCTGGGTTCAGGGAACACATGGGGGGACACATACGGGAGTGTGCTGTCTTCGCCCTAGGTGCTGCGCGCCCTGGCCGTATCCTTCGTGAGTGGAGAAGAGCGATCCCCGCAGCGAGCCGTCTTGGCGCCTGCCGCTGTTCGTATTCGTGATCGTCCTTATCGGTTCGACCGTCTACAACGTGCTGGGCCGCGATTACAGCATCCTGCGGGGCTTGGCCTTGGGCGTCGTCTGGGCTGTACCAGTGTCGCTCGGTGCGTTGAGCAATAGCTGGTTTCGCCGCGACGAGCCAATAGGACAGGACGACGCGAAGGCCTGAGGCCGTGTGGATCCGACCCTCCGCGGCAACGGTCGCCGCGAGATCGACCGAACGGCCGCGACAATGGCTGTGATTCACTTCTCCCAGATCCGTCTCTCTACAAGGAGTCACATGGCCCAGCGAACGGTCACCATCCTTTCCGACGACCTCGATGGAAAGGAGAGCGCGGACATCGAGACTGTCGCGTTTGGGTTCGACGGTGCGACATACGAGATCGACCTGTCGAAGAAGAACCGCGCCGCGATGGAGAAGGCGCTTGCGCCCTACCTCAACGCTGCTCGAAAGGCAGCGAACACGCGCCCCCGCGCGACGGCCAGTCGGCGCGCCACGGTGACCACCGCGGACCGTGAATGGCTGCGCAAGAACGGGTTTCCTGACATCAAGGATCGCGGGCGGCTCTCCCAAGCCGCGACGGAGGCGCTCAAGAAGCGCTGAGTCAGATACAACTAGCGCCAAGTCGCGCAGCGCGCAAACGGCCACCGAGGGGCTACGCATCGCGTCCCCCATCGTCCGACGACGCATGCCCCAGGTCCTCGAGCGCTACAGCCATTTCGGAAGACACCGCCCGCCGCCCCATGTAGACGTCCTGGGTCATCGATATCCGCGAGTGGCCCAGCTGATCGGCGATCATTCGAGCGCTGGCCCCCTTGCTGTCCAGAAGCGTAGCGACGGTCTTTCGATACGTGTGCGGAGTGACCCATTCGAACTCCGTTCCTGCTCGCGCACGTCGGAATGCCGCACCGACGTTGTTCCGATCCCGGTAGCCACCCTTCGCGTCGGCAAACACGGGTCCTTCTGTGGCCCCGAGCCGACCTCGACGAGCTTCCAGCATCAGTACGCACCACCCGGGCAGCACCAGGACTCGGTAGGACGAGCGGGACTTCAGGCGCGAGGCGACGAGGCCCTTTCCCCTGACCCTGATGATCGTGCGCTCGACCTGAAGCGTGCCGCGGTCCAGGTCGACGTCCTCCCACAGAACTCCCAACGCTTCGCCGAGACGTAGCCCGGTGGCGAGGACGAACCGGGCGAGCTCGGGGAGGTCGTGTCGCCGCGCAAACTCATCAGCATCCAGGATCTCGAGCCATTGCCGCACCTGGGCGGGACTGAGAGCCTTGGCCGTGCGGTCACGGTCGAGCTCGAGCGGGGTCACGTCACGAACAGGGTTGAGTGGGAGGGCACCTTGCCGCACGACCCACCCGCAGATCCCGGACAGGACGGTGCGGCACAGCTTTGCCGTCGCGTAGCCCTTGGCCCGGAGGATCCCTTGGAGAAAGCGGTCGAGTCGGGCCGTGGTCGTCTCTGCTAGTAGCAGCTCCCCCAGCTGGGGGACGACGTGTCGCTCGACAGCGTGCCGGTACAGGTCGAGCGTCGTCGGGCTCCTCGTTCCCCGCTCTACCCGCTCCTCGATCGAGGCGAGCCACGCGGCTGCCGCCTTGGACAATGTCATCGCGGCTGCCGCACGATCCTGCTCGCCACCCGCCAGGACTCGGTACAGCTCGCTCATGACCGCACGGCGCGCAGCGGCACGCGACGGGGCGCTCTTCCGTATGCGCTGGCGGCGGCCGCTGAAGTCCCGGTAGTAGATGGTGGCGGTCGTGCTGTGCCCTCTGGTCGCGTAGCTGATCTCGCCATACTCACCGATGCCGAGTCGTCTCATGACGCGACGTTGGTCGACAAGCCGGCGACCCAGGCCTTGACGTCCTCCGGGCGGTAGCGCAGCCGGCGCCCCACACGGCGTGCCGGAGGACCCACTCCCTGTCCCCGCCACGAGTAGAGCGTCTGGACCGGCACTCCGAGGTAGTAGCTCGCGTCCTCGACGGTCCAGAGTCGGTCCTCCGCGAGCGCCTGGCCGTTCATCCGGATGCCTTCGACGACATCAGGTCGGGAGTTGCCGAACAACCATCCACAGGCGGGTCGGTGCCGGTGACCGACTTGGCGTACTCGTACTGCTCACGCCACCGACGGCGCTCGAAGACCGTCTCCATGATCACGGCGGCGGAGGTCCCGCCGTGGCAGACCACCGCCGACCAGACGAATCGACCGGCCCCGTCCTCTGACTCGACCTCTGCGGCCATGCGCCGAGCGGACTCGACCTCGATGCCAGCCGCCTCGAGCGCTTCGCGCACTACAGCCGCCCGGTCAGCCTTGTGGTCGGCCAAGGTCTTCCCGGACCACCCGCGAGAGACGAGGACGCGTCGTCCGCCGACGCCGAGGTGCTCGCGGTCGTGTGCCTTACTGGGGCAACGCCCCGGCACGAGACCCGGTCCGACCTTCCGCGGCTGGACTCCGAAGCGGAGCCAGTTGGCGCAGTCCGAGGAGCACGGCAGCCAGCGGACCTCGTCGTGCAGCCGGTCGATGTGGGCCGCATAGGCAGCGTCGGCCTCGCCCGAGTACGTCTCTCCTACAGCCTTGGTCAGGTACTTGGTGAGGTAGCGAACCGACCGGTCGGCCTCCGGCGACCCCGCGAGCAGCCCTTGGACGTCGAGCTCTCGCCCGAAGCGCAGGACGTGCGCGGGGCGTGCCGCCTCGTCGTCATCGAGAGCCGCGATGGCCCGCTCCCAGGTCGGAAGTGGTTCGCCGGTGAATGGGTCGAGGTAGTCCAGCCCGTCCCATTCCGGCAGCTCGTTGACGTACACGGGCGTGCTCATCTGCGGCCACCAGATCTGGTGGTACGTCGCGCGGGTGACCTCCCTGATCGTCACCCGCGGGATCGCTCCACGGACGGCGACGTGGAAGTGCGGTGCGAGTCGACGCTGCCCCTCGACGGCCCCGAAGTACTGCACCTTGTAGCCGGCGCATCGGCGGAGGTTCTGGAACCAACGGTCGAGGAGCCGAGGGAAGTGCAGAGCGTCGAGGGCGGCACGGTGGTAGTCGTACTCGCGCCAGTCCGCCGGCCCCCCCGCCCCTGACACGATGCGCCCGTACCCCGGCAGGGTCAGGGTGATGAACATCGACGGGCGGTACGTGCGCCCATTCGAGGCCTCGAAGACGCGGCCGACCGTCCTCTCCTCTTGGGGACACCGTGGCAGGTCGGGAACGTCGCGCCGGCGGCGAGTCGAACGCGCACGCTGTTCCCGCGCTCCGACGTGGGCTTCGGCGTCCTCGCTCTCGTCGGTCGGCTCATTCGCTCCGATGTCGGCGGTGGCCAGCTCGGGCTCCTCCTCCAGGTGCCACCCCGCCAGACACTGGGTCATCCGCAGGGTTCTGGCCCGTGCTGCGCACGAAGGACAACGCGACTCACGCGTGGACTGGCAGGGCAGCGCGACGACGACCGCCTCTCCGGTCTCCCGGTCCATGACGCGCCGGAGCAGTGGGCGGATGCAGACCCGTTCTTGGATCGCGTACTCCTGCACCGCATCCAGCGGGACCTCAGACGGCTTCATCGAGCTCACCCGCGATGTTCCGTGCGATCACCGAGCGCACGACAGCGCGCAGAGCCTCGCCTCGCCGCAACCGGCTGTCGAGCAGCAGGCGCTCGTCGGGGTCGAGCCCGCCCCACACGCCGTACTCCTCCCCGTAGAGGAGCGCTGCGGCCAGGCAGGCCGTGCGGACCGGGCACGACTCGCAGATGCGCCGAGCGTTCCGCGTGGCCGGGGTGCGGAGGTCCTGGAACCACGTGTCACTCCGGTCGCCCACGCAAGTGCCCCGGAGACGCCACCGGATGCCGTCCAGGACCTCAATGACGTCTGCCGACACGAGGACGTACGGCAGTGGCACGCCGAACCGGCGGTAGGCCACCCGGTGGGACTCGCTCTGGTCGTGGTTCATGCCGCTTCCCCTTCCGTGGACTCGCCCTCCTCGGCCGGCGTCGCCTGCGTGCGTGCCGTGACGAGGGACGTGGAGAGCGCCAGGACGTCGTCATCGGTGAGGTAGGTCGCGCGGACCCGCCGCACGTTGCGGCTTCCCTCGACCCGGACGTACGCGACTCCCGGCGTCAGCTCGGAGATGTGGTCGGCGTGGGCGCCTCGCTCCCGTGCCCCGTCGCCCAGGACCATGTCGACCTGGATCGGGTTGTCCAGCCGCATGGCGATGCGGGTTGGGAACAGGTCGCGCCAGGTGACGACGTCCTTGCCCGGGTCCTGGACCGCCGCGATGACGGTGATGCCGACGGCGCGCCCCTGGGTGAGCAGGAGCCCGAGCGCCTGCTCCATGCGCCGCATGACCGTTCGCTCGGCGAACGCACTGAGTGTCGCCAGCTCGTCGACGACGACCACCAGGTGCGGGCTGTCGAGTGAGGGGCGATGTACCCGCTCACCGCGCGTCGACAGCTCGAGGCTGCGGCGAGTCTTCAGGTCGACCGCCTCCTCGAGCAGGTCGCACATGGCCTCGGCGGAGCCGCCCTCGAACCGGGCGAAGGCACCCCGGCCGAGCCCGAGCTCCATCCCGCCCTTCGGGTCGATCGCCCACACGCGCACCCAGCCCTCGGTGATCGCCGGGGAGAGGCCGTGCATTAGGCTCCACAGCACCGATCCCTTGCCGGCGCCTGTCGCCCCGGCGATCAGGGCATGCGTCCCCTCGACACGGAGGCGCCAAGGCTTGCCGTCGTCGCCCAGCCCGACGGGCACGCCGCCCAGAGCCACCGGGGCGGGCTCGAGGGGAGCGAGCGTCGCGGCGAGCGGGTCACGTCGACGTAGCTCGAGCCAGACTCGGCCGGGCCGGGCGAGGATCACACGAGCATCCAGAGCGCGGAATGCGTGGGCGACGGCCTCGGCTCGCGCTGCGACGTCGTCCGGAGTGAGTCCGACGGGCAGCCGGAGCAACAGCCGATCGAGCCCACTTGGGCTGACCGAGACCTTGAGGATGGTGGGGATCCGCTGACGGGTCGGCTCCGCGCTCAGCAGGACGCCGTGCGGGTGCACTACCAGTCCGCACCGCTGGGCGACCCGGTGCCACCTGACGCGGTACATCGGCGACCGC
>OEIU01000366.1_pt1 | contig 44198 bp, 47 predicted proteins | sample 1539221 | NCBI WGS metagenome assembly OEIU01 (sample SAMN03792071, study PRJEB22550) | activated sludge metagenome | feature: wastewater treatment plant; material: activated sludge; isolation source: Wastewater treatment plant of a petroleum refinery complex | place: Argentina: Zarate | collected... | reverse complement strand
ATGAAGGCGCTCCGGAGCTTCGCCGCTTTGCACGCGCGCTCGTCGGACCGGTCGCGACCCGCACCGCCGACGCCCTCGTCCAGACGGCTTCGGCGCGCATCGCCTCGTCCGACCGGATGAACGGCGAGCCGATGGAGCGGGCCTTCGCCGAAATCGTCCGGCTCAACCGCCGCCGGGTGCGCGAGCGCGGCCGGACGGCCGATGCGGACGCCGCCGGCGCGGAGGCGGAGCGCCGCGACGCTTCGATGGCCGCCCAGGTCTCCGCGATGCCGCTCGACGAGCGGGAGGCCCTGCTGATCGTCGCCCTGGCGGGCTATGGCTACGAGGCGGCGGCCCGCGTGCTCGACCTGCCGATCTCCAGCGTGATCTCCCGGTTGATGCGCGCGCGCGCACGGCTCGACGGCGCCAAGCCCGGAGTCACGCCGCGCAGCGGCCATCTCCGGGTGGTCAAATGACCGGCGCGAGCCGGGTCAGCGAGGCCGAACTCCACGCCTTCGTCGACGGCCAGTTGAGCGACGAGCGCGCGCTCGCGGTCGCAGTCTGGCTCGCGGAAAACCCGCGCGACGGGCTCAGGGTCGACGGCTGGCGCACGCAGAACGACGCGATCCAGCGCGCCTTTCCCACGCCCGCCCGCGAGCGGGTGACGCTCGCCTTCCGCGCGCCGGAGAGCGATGCGCCGCTGACCATGCCGAACCCCCCGGCGATCGACGTCTATCGCGCGCGCCGCCGTCGCCGGCAAACGCTGTCCCTGGCGCTGGCCTTCACCATCGGCGCGCTTCTCGCCGGCGCCATGGCGCTGGGCCTGCGCCGCATGGCCGCGCCGTCCGCAAGCCCCGAGCCGATTTTCGCCGATCTCGCCACCGCCTCGGACGAATTCGCCCGGCGCGCGGTCGAGGCGTGGCGGACCTATGCGCGGGACCCGATCCATCCCGTGGAAATCCCGGCGAGCGACATGGCGACCCTGACCGGCTGGCTGCGGGAACGCACGGGACTCGTGCGCCCGCCCGTCATTCCGGACGCACGGCTCGTCGGCGGGCGCGTTCTGCCCGCCCATGGCGAGAACGCGGCTTTCCTGCTCTACCGGCTCGCGTCGGGCGATCTCGTGGGGCTTCTGGTCGAAGCCGGCGCGCGCGCGCCGGGCGCATATTCCGCCGACGGCCTTTCCGCGCGGGCGTGGAGCCGGGGCGGCTTCGTCTATGCGCTCGCAGGCGGCGTCACCGCCCGCGAGCTCGATTCGATCGCCTCGGACCTCGAACGGGCGCGCTGAGGCGCGTCAGCCGAGAGCCTTGCGGGGATCGTAAGGCTTCTCCTCGCGCCAGCGGCGCATGAGCGCGTCGAGATCGGCGTCGCTTTTCTCCGGCAGGGCGATCTGCAAGGTCACGTAGAGGTCGCCGCGCGTTCCCGTCGCGGATTCGAGCCCTTTTCCGCGCAGCCTCAGGCGCCGGCCGGATGAGGAGCCTGCGGGAATGGTCAGTTCGACCTTGCCATCGAGCGTCGGCGCGTCGACCTTGCCGCCGAGCGCCGCCTCATAAAGCGTGATCGGCAGGTTGAGCCGGAGGTCCCGGCCCTCGACCTTGAACAGCGGATGCGGGGCGAAGCGCAGCGTGATGATGGCGTCGCCCGGCTCGCCGCCGTAGGCGCTCGGCTGGCCCTGCCCGCGCAGCCGAATCTGCTGCCCGTCCTCGACCCCCTTGGGAATCCTGACCTCGAGCGTGCGGCCGTTCGGCATGACGACATTGACCTTGCCGGCCCGGGCGACTTCCGCCAGCGGCACGAGCGCGCTGGCGGCGAAATCCTCGCCCTTCGGCGCGGGCCCGGCCCGACCGCCGCCACGACCGCGGCCGCCGCCGCCGAAAATCCCGGAGAACAGGTCGCTCGCGTCGAAGCCGCCCGCGCCGCCGCCGAAGGGATTTGCGCCGCCGCCGAAGTGGAATTCGTAGGTCTCGCCGCCGGGGCCCTGCTGGCGGAACCCGCCCGGGCCGCCCGCGCCGAAGCCCTCGAAGCCGCGCGGCTTGCCGTCGGCGCCGATCTCGCCCCGGTCGAACTGGGCGCGCTTGTCGGCCTCGCCCAGGATTTCGTAGGCCGAATTGATCTCGGCGAACTTTTCCTGCGCCTTCGGATCGTTCTTGTTCTGATCGGGATGGTATTTCTTGGCTAGCTTGCGGAAGGCCTTCTTGACCTCGTCCGCGCCCGCCGTCTTGGCCACACCCAGTACGTCGTAAGGATTTCGCATCTTTCCAAGCCCATTCCGGCGCAGCCCGTCAGGCGCCGCGCCCATGTCTTCGGGCTAATCTGGGGAGCCATATCGCACTGCGCAAGCGCCCGAAGCGCTGCCGCGGCGGCAGGCCGCGCCCGTCTATTCCACGTCGAGCGGCGCGACGCCGCTCGGCTTGCCGTCGGCGCCCAGGCGAATCTTCTCGATCCGGGTCTCAGCCTGCTTCAGCAGCTCCTCGCAGCGCTTCTTCAGCGCCTCGCCGCGCTCGTAGGCGGCGATCGAATCCTCGAGGCCGATGTCGCCCTTTTCCAGCCGGGCGACGATTTCTTCCAGCGCCTTCATCGCCTGTTCGAAAGGCATGGCGGCAATGTCTTTGGCTTCGGTCACGTCACTCTCTCATCCTTTGGCGCGATTCTATACCACGTCCGGCGCGCCCCCGCCCGCGGGCGCCCGCCGGGCGAAGACGAGCTTCTGGTAGAGGAGCCCGATGCCGATCAGGACGAGGCCGAGGCCGATGAAGGACAAAGCCCGCATGAGGCCCTCCAGTCCGGCCATGTCGTAAAGGAATATCTTGAGCGTCGCCGCCAGCACGAACAGGCCGGAGGCGATGCGCGCGCCCTGGTTTCGCCGCCAGACGCCATAGAGCAGCAGCGCCGCGCCGAGCGCCAGCCAGACCGCCGAATAGGCCCAGACCTCCACATCGCCGGTCGGCTCGCCTTCGCAAATGACCGCGCCGTGGAAGAAGCGGCGGGTCTGCAGGCAGGCGTAGAGGAAGAACAGCGTCAAGGAGAGGACGCCGGCGCCGGTCACATACCATTGCGGGCGCGACCCGCGCGAAATCCGCATCAGGACCGCCGCGAGCACGGCCGGCAGCAGATAGGCGACCAGCAGCGCGTTGAAGACGGCGCCGCCTTCGACCGCGCGGCATTCGATGAAGGGATTCTCCGCAAAGGCGAGGCCGAAAGCGGCGATGGCGACCGAAAGCGCCCCGAAGGCCATGGAGGCGACGTTGAAGACCGGACTCGCGCGCCGGAGATCGAGCCGCGCGAGCACGATGGCGAAGAGCAGCGCGGAGGTGGCGAACAGGCCCTGCTCGATCAGCGAACTCGAGGTTTCCCAGGGATCGCCGCCGTTGAGCGCGTGGCGCGTCTCGAAGACGACGAGTAGGCCGGAAAACAGGATGGTCAGGGATTGCGCCACGCGGACGGCCAGGTCCTCGCCGCCCGCAAGCCGCAGGCGGCGCGCCGCCAGCCCGAAGGCGAGCGCGGGAACGCCGTAGCCGAACAGAAGCCAGTTGAGGATCGGCGTCGTTCCCAGCGCATCGCCGACGATGCGCGGCTCCCAGGCGAGGCGGCCGAGCACGACGAAGCCCATGGCGGCGACGGCGTAGCGCAGCGCCGCGAGATCGAGCCGCGTCGCCACATAGGCGGCCGCCAGCGCCGCGACGGAGAGCGCCACCGTCAGCACGCCCTTGTCGAAAACGAAGACGAAGCCGAGGGCCAGCGCGGCGAGCGCGGCCGTTGCGAAGGCGCCGAGCGCGATTTTGGTCGCGGGTTCGGCGCCCGCGCCCTCTCCGCGCCGGAAATAATGCGCAAGACCGACGAAGACCGCCGCCAGCAGGCCCGCGACCAGCGCGAAGGGCGAACTCGCCTCGCTGCGCGCCAGACGCAGATAGACGACGGCAAGAATGACGAGCGGCGCGACGGCCGCCGCGCCGGCGTAGCAGCCTGCGAGCGCAATCGGCAGGCGCGGCGCCGAGCCGAGCTTTCGCGCCGAAAAGCCGGCGACGAAAATCGCGGAGACTGCGGCGAAAGCCGTGAACAGGCCGCCTTGCAGCGGTTCGTGCAAGGTCGCGACGGTCGAGAGATGGATCGGCTTCAGACCGTCGCCGGTCCATATCCACAGAATGGCGGCGGCGAGCGCGCCGGCGACCGGCGTGGCGACGGCGGCCGGCGGCGCGAGCGCGCCGATGGCGGCGAGGCCGGCGACGAGAAGGCCGATCATGACGACCGGCGTCGTCGCCAGATAGCCGTGCTCGAAGCTTGAAAACGCCACGAGGAAGCCGACGGCGGCGAAACCGGCGAGAATGGCGCTTGCGACGGGATCGAGGGTCGCGTCCTCGTCCGGCGTCGCCAGATGCGGCAGGAAGGCGAGGAATATCGCCGCCAGCGCGGCTGCGACCAGCGTCTGGACGAGCGCGGCGTGGAAGAAATTTTCCGACCCCTGCGCGGCGAGAGCCAGCGCCCAAAGGCCCGCGCCGACGGCGGCCGCAGCCGCGAGCCAGAGCCAGCGGCGGATGCGCGACAGCGCATAGGCCGCGCCGGTCGCCGCCGCCAGATACAGCACGACCGGCCAGGGGTTGGGCTGCGCCGACGAGACGAGCAGCGGCGCGGCGAAGGCGCCGACGAGGCCGAGGCCAGCCAGCGCCGGGCCGTGCAGCGCGGCGGCGAGGATCGCGGCGACGGCGACGAGGCCGAGCGCGACGAAGGCCGGCGCAGGGCCGATGAATCCGTAAAGGCCGTGCGCGGCGTAGATCGCGCCGAAGACGGCGACCGTGCCGGCGGCGGTGAGGACGGCCGGGATCTGCGTCGGCGTCCCCATCTTCTCGCGGCGGCGCAGGATTTCGCCGGCTGCGGCGAGCAGCGCGCCGAACACGAGCCCCAGAACGCAGCGCGCGGCCGGGCCGAAATAGCCCTGCTCGATCGAATAGCGGACCAGCAGCAGGCCACCGAGCGCGAGCGCGACGCCGCCGACCCAGACGGTCCAGCGCGCGCCGAGCCGTTCCTCCAGACTGCGCGCGGGCGCGGCGGGCGCGCTTTCGTCGGCGGGCGCGGAGGCGCCCGGCCAGTTGAGGCCGGCCCAGCCGGAGACAGGCTCGGGTTCGGATTGCGGAACCGGCGGCACGGGCGGCGGCGCGGGGAAAGGCGGCGGCGCGGCGATTTCGTCGGCCTTCGGCGGCGGCTCCGGCGCTGCGCCGGGAAGCTGCGGGGCCGCGACGACCGCGCCCGCCGGGCGCGCCTCGAGTTCGGCGATGCGCCGCTCGGCCCGGGCGAGACGCTCGCGCGCCGACAGGACCATGAAGAAGGCGGCAGGACCGGATATGGCGACCAACAGGCCCGCAAGCACCAGCAAAGCGATCATGAATCTCCCTCACGCCCGTTCGACGGCCGGGGCCAGGTCGCGGGCCGGCGCAAAATGCAGAGGCCAATTGCGCCTGCCTGTATGGAATCGCACCCGAAAAACCGGCGCGCGGGACTCACACAGGCAGCGCGAATGGGACGCCTTCGAAGCAATCCTCGCCGCGGCCGATGGCCTCGACCGCCGCGATCATGCGGCCGGCGCGGCCAAGGCGCTCGTCGGCCATGGCGACGAAGCACGGGTTGGGCGTCGCGGTCGGCGAGGAGGCGCGGATGGCGGATGCGATTTCGGTTTCGGCGCGCTCCGGATTGAGCGCGCAGGCGGTGACGAAGGCCGCCGCCGTCGAGCGCGAGACGCCCGCCCAGCAATGGATCAGCAGCGGCTCGCGCCGGTCCCAGGCGCGCACGAAAGAGAGCAGCGTATCGACATGCGCGGTATCGGGCGCGACATGGCCCGGCAGCGGCCGGGCGATGTCGGACATGCCGATGAAGAGATGCCGGTCCGGCGCGATGCAGGCCGGGCGCTCGACCGGCGTGCCGACATTGATGAGCGTGACCAGCGACCGCGCGCCGCTCGCTTGCGCGATCTCGTCGATGCGGGCCAGCGAACAGACATGCACGCGCGGCATCAGCACTCCCCTTCGACGGTCCGGAAGCGCGCGAGGAATCGCTGCTCCGCCTCCTGCGAGGATATTGGCGCAAGCAGCGTCTCGAGGCCACGCGGCCGCAAGTCGGGCTGGCCGAAAAACGCGCGGGCCTCCGTCATGTCGAAGCCGGCGAGTGCGGTCGCCTCGAAAAAGGCCGCCGCGCGATCGGCCTTCTTCACGAGCCGCGCGAGGCCAGCGGCGGGCTTCGCCGGCAGGCCGAAACGCAGGAGGATGGCGGCGAGAATGCGATGCTCGACGTCCTTGTAGCTGTCGCCGATCACCGCCTTGAACGGCGATATCATGTCGCCGACGACATATTCGGGCGCATCGTGCAGCAGCGCGAACAGCGCGCCGCGCGCGCCGACGCCGGCGTCGAGCGACGTCGCGATATGTTCGACCAGCAGCGAATGCTGCGCGACGGAAAAGATGTGCGGGCCGGTCGTCTGGCCGTTCCAGCGCGCGACGCGCGCGAGGCCGTGCGCGATATCCTCGATCTCGACGTCCAGCGGGGACGGATCGAGCAGATCGAGACGGCGGCCCGACAGCATGCGCTGCCAGGCGCGCGGCGGCTTTGGGCTCCGACTCATTTCTTCAGCGCGAGCGCGGCGCATCTGGCGTGGCAATGGCAATCGACGAGATGATCGTTGACCATGCCGGTCGCCTGCATGAAAGCGTAGACGATGGTGGGGCCGCAGAACTTGAAGCCCGCCTCCTTCAACGCCTTCGACATTTTTTTCGAGGTCTCGGTTTCCGCCTGGATGTCGTTGAGGTCGCGCAGCCTGTTCTGCACGGGCTTGCCGTCGACGAATTTCCAGAGGAAATTCGAAAAGCCTTCCTTCTCCTCGATCGCCAGATACGCGCGCGCCGAGAGCACGGAGCCTTCGATCTTCTGGCGATTGCGGACGATGCCTTCGTCGGCCATCAGCTTTTCGAGCTTCGCGGGCGTGTAGCGCGCGATCTTGTCCGGCTCGAAGCCATCGAAGGCTTTTCGGAAATTGTCCCGCTTGCGCAGGATGGTGATCCACGACAGGCCCGCCTGAAAACCGTCGAGCAGCAGCTTCTCGAACAGGGCGCGCGAATCATATTCGGGAACGCCCCATTCGGTGTCGTGATAGGCGACGTAGAGCGGATCGATGCCCGGCCAGCCGCAGCGGGCAAGGCCATCGTCATGCATCACGGCGGGGCGCGGCTCGGGTTTCTTCGCCATGCCCCGTGCATAGCGAAAAAGCGTCCGGACCGCGAGCCTTCAGGCTCGCTGAAATCAAGGCGAGCCTGAAGGCTCGCGGTCCAGCACGCTGAGCGTCGCCGCGCCCGCGAAGAGTGGCGCGCCTTTGGCGTCATCCAGCCGATCCAGCCGCACAGTGGCGAGCCCCTGCCGCCCCTGCGCGCCGCCGAGCACGCCGACGGCGATATCGCCGGCGCGAATCTCGGCGCCCGGCGCCGCCTCGCCCTCGAGCGCCACCTTCACCACGCGCTTGCGCACGAGGCCGCGATGCTGCATGCGCGAGACGACCTCCTGCCCGACGTAGCATCCCTTGTCGAAGGCGACGCCGTGCAGCAGGTCCATGTTCGTCTCGTGCGGAAAGGCGTCGCCATAGGCGAAATCGAGCCCGCCCGACGGCACGCCGCAGGCGATGCGACGGGCTTCGTATGTCTCGCGCGGATCGATGGCGCAAACGCGGGCTTCCGCCACAGGCAGGATGGCGCGCCTGCCGAGCGCCGGCGAACGCGGATCGTGGAAGACCAAAGCGCCCGCGGGCGAAGCGGCGTCGCCGAACAGCGCCACGACGGCGAGCGCGGCGTCGCCCATAGCCTCATCGGACAGGTTTGCAATGTCGATCTTGGCGCGCAGACGATAGAAGCCGAGCCGCTTCACGAGGTCGGCGGCCTTTTCGCGCAACGTGTCGAGCAGGAAACGTTCGCCGTCCTGAACGATCAGGAAATCGAACAGGATTTTTCCCTGCGGCGTCAGCAGCGCGCCGAAGCCCGACGCGTCCGGGCCGATCTTGTCCATGTCGCAGGTGACGAGCCCCTGCAGAAAAGCGCGCGCCTCGGCGCCGGAAACGGAGAGAACGGCGCGGTCGGCAAGGAAAACGGCGGGCATCGGACAATCCTGTTCGGTCCTGCGCAATTTGTGTCGGAGCGCAGGCAAGTCAACCCGGGACCGCCGGCCTCCGGCCAGCAAGTAACCTGGGACCGCTGGCCTTCGGCCGGCTCCTTGCAACAAGCCGGCCGGAGGCCGGCGGTCCCGGGTGTTTCGCGCCACGGCGGGTTGGTCTAAACCCGAACGAACCCAAGGACCGACCGATGACCCAGACCTTCGACCTCATTCTTTCCGGCGGCGAGCTCGTCAACCAGGACGGCCGGGGCCAGCGCGACATCGGCGTGATCGGCGACACGATCGCCGCCATCGGCGATCTCGCGCGGGCGTCGGCCGGAGAGCGGATCGACTGCCGGGGCCTGACCATCCTGCCGGGCGTGATCGACAGCCAGGTGCATTTCCGCGAGCCCGGCCCCACGCACAAGGAAGATCTCGAGACGGGGTCGCGCGGCGCCGCGCTCGGCGGCGTGACCGCCGTGTTCGAAATGCCCAACACCAATCCGCTGACGACGGGCGAGGCCGAACTCGCCGACAAGGTTTCGCGCGCGACCAATCGCATGCATTGCGACTTCGCCTTCTGGGTCGGCGGCACGCACGAGAACGTGAAGGACATTCCGCATCTCGAGCGCCTGCCGGGCGCGGCGGGAATCAAGGTGTTCATGGGCTCGTCCACCGGCTCGCTGCTGGTGGAGGACGACGAAGGCGTTTCGCGCATTCTCGGCGCGACGCGCCGGCGCGCGGCCTTCCATTCGGAAGACGAATATCGCCTGAACGACCGGAAGCACTTGCGTGTAACGGGCGACCCGACTTCGCATCACGTGTGGCGCGACGTGACGGCGGCCTTGCAATGCACGCAGCGGCTCGTGCGCATCGCGCGCAGGCAGCGCGCGATCATTCACGTGCTGCACATTTCGACCGGCGAGGAAATGGATTTCCTCGCCGCGCACAAGGATGTCGCGTCGGTCGAAGTGACGCCGCATCACCTGACTCTGTCTTCGGACGATTACGCGCGGCTCGGCACGAAACTGCAGATGAACCCGCCGGTGCGCGAGACGTTTCATCGCGACCGCATCTGGCGCGGCGTCGCCGAAGGCGTCGCAGACATTCTGGGCTCCGACCATGCGCCGCACACGCTCGAAGAAAAGGCCAAGCCCTATCCCGAGAGTCCTTCGGGCATGACGGGCGTACAGACGCTCGTGCCGGTCATGCTCGATCACGTCGCGGCCGGGCGGCTGACGCTCGAACGGTTCGTCGACATGTCGAGCGCGGGGCCGGCGCGGCTGTTCGGCATCGCGCGCAAGGGGCGCGTCGCGGTCGGCTACGACGCCGATTTCACCGTGGTCGATCTCAAGCGCAAGGAAACGATCACCGACAAGTGGATCGCCTCGCGCGCGGGCTGGACGCCCTATCACGGCAAGGAAGTCACAGGCTGGCCGGTCGGAACTTTCGTGCGCGGCGCGAAAGTGATGTGGCAGGGCGAGCTGACGGCGCCTTCGCGCGGCGCGGCCGTGCGGTTCCACGCGGCGCTCTGAGCGGCGCTGGCGCGGCGCGGCGGCATCGGACAGAATGCGGCCGATGTCGTCCGCCGCCGATTCAGCTCCCGAACAACTCACGCTCGCGCAAGCCCTTCGCGATCTCGGGCCGCTGCAATTCGTCAACGGGCTCATCGGCTTCATCTTCGCGGCCACGGGCCCGGTCGCCATCGTGCTGTCGGTGGCGACCAGCGCGCATCTGAGCGACGCACAGATCGCGTCGTGGATCTTCGCCTGCTTCTTCATCAACGGCGCGCTCACGCTGTTCATGACGTGGCGCTATCGTCAGCCGCTCTGCTTCTTCTGGACGATTCCCGGAACCGTGCTCGCCGGCCAGGGTCTCGCGCATCTGAGCTTCGCCGAGGTTGTCGGCTGCTATTACGCGTCGAGCCTGCTGATCCTGATCGTCGGCGCCACGGGGCTGGCCAAGCGCGCGCTCGACTGGATTCCCATGCCCATCGTCATGGGCATGGTGGCCGGCGTGTTCCTGCGCTTCGGGCTCGACGTCGTGCGCGCCCTGAACGGCGATCCGCTGCTCGGCTGGGCGATGCTCGTCACCTTCTTCGCATTGTCGGCGAGCGACAGGATCGCGCGCATGATTCCGCCGATCCTCGGCGCGCTGATCGTCGGCGCGATCATTCTGATCGTCACGCCGCGCGTCGGCGCGCAGGCGCTCGGCGGCCTCGCGCTCGCCAGGCCGCAATTGGCGGGCGCCGCTTTCTCATGGCAGGCGATGATCGAACTGGTCGTTCCGCTCGCCATCACCGGGCTCGGCGTGGAGAAAGCGCCTGGGTTCCCGATATTGCAGGGGGGGGGGCGCAGGCAGCGGGCGAACGCGGTGACCATGGCCTGCGGAATCGGCGGCGCGCTGAGCGCGGCGGTCGGCGGCGTCGGCACATGCCTCACGGGGCCCACGAACGGCATCGTCACGTCCTCGGGCCAACCCGAACGCCATTACGCGGCGGCGCTGACGACGGGCGGCCTCGCCATCCTGTTCGGCCTGTTCTCGCCGACCTTCACGCGGCTCATGCTGTCGACGCCGAAGGAATTCATCATGATGCTCGGCGGCCTCGCCATGCTGCGCGTGCTGCAGGGCGCCTTCGTCTCCTCGTTCAGGGGACCTTACGCGTTCGGCGCGCTGGCGAGCCTGCTGGTGACGATCGCCGACATTCCGCTGTTCGGGATCGGCGCCGCCTTCTGGGGGCTCGTCGCCGGCACCATCGTCTCGCGCATTCTCGAGCGCGAGCATTATGCGAAGACCTGAAACCTACTCGGGATCTGCCGACCAGAAATAATGCCAGACGCCATCGGCCGAAACGCCGACGCGCATGGGCGGCGGGCGGCCGGACGCGTCGGCGCGGCCGAGATCGGCGAAGCGCACGCAGGCGAGCATGATCTGGCGTTCGTCGGGCGAGGGATCGGCGGGCGGCTTCAGCGCGAAGGCCGGCCATACATACATCTGCGTGCGGCCACGCGTCTCGATGACGAAGGCCTGCCGCAGCACGTTGCGCAGCAGCGTCAACATCTCCTCGCCCCTGCGGTCGAAGGAGAGCGCCTTCAGCCGCTCGATTGGGTCCTCGCCGGGCGGACGCTTCGCGCCGCGCTCGAACAGCGGGCGCACCTCGTTCCAGTCGATGGGAATGCGCAGCGCCTCTATGTCGCGCGTCGCGCAGGCCTGCAGCATCTTCTGACGTATGGCGGCGACCGGGCGCGGCAGCGCGGCCGCGTCGGTCATGGGATCGGAGATCGTCGGCTTCTGCTTGTCCATCGCGAGTGTCATAGCGCGATCGAATGGCGATTTCGCGCCGCGCTGTCATCCCGGACGGCCGTAGGCCGATCCGGGAACCAGAAGCAGCATTGCGGATGCCGGGTCCCGGCGCGACGGCTGCGCCGTCGTCCGGGATGACACACTGCGGCTAATGCCGCACGCCGACCGTGAATTCGCCGCGCCGCACGCGCTCGGGCAGCTTGGCGGTGAAGTTGGCGACCGCGTCCTCGCCGTAGCGCGCGACGAGTTCCTGCAGTCCGGCGGTGATCGCCGCGTCGGCGAAGGATTCCATGTCGAGCCCGGCCATGAGGGCCTCGACGAAGGCGTCGTTGACGTAGACCAGCGCCGCGCGGCGGTCTTCGGTGGCGATTTCGAGATCGAGCGGACGGGCGGGCGGAAGCGAATTCATGACGGCAACCTATACGTCCGCCGCCGCGCGCGCGATTGAGGCCTTGATGGAAGGTTAACGCGGCTCGTCAATTGCGCGTTAACCGCGTTTGCGGATTCACGTGCCGCTGTAACGGTCGGATATGTCGCGCGCCAGACGCCCGCCTTCGGCCAGAAACCGCTCGATCGCGACGCGCGCGTTCGGCGTGCATTGTCCGTAGGTCGTCTCGTAGCCGCGATAGCCGCGATTGTAGGCGCCGGCGAGCTTTTCGCGGCGCTCGGGCGTCGTCCCCTCCGCATCGAGCAGGGCGGCCATTTTCGCGCGATATTCGTCGCCGTCGCCCTCGCCGCAGAGATCGCGGAGCCAGGCGAGCGCGCCCATGATCTCGGAAAGGCGCAGCATCTGGTTTTCATAGAGCGGCGCGGCGGGCGCGGCTTCGGGCGCGGCCGGCTTCGGCTCCGGCGTCTTCTTTTCGACCGCAGGCGGCCGCGCCGGCTTGCGCTCGACCGACGGCGCCGGCGTCGCGGCGAGCGCGAGCGCCACCGCGCCGAGCAGCCGGAGACGCGCGCGCCTCATCCGGCCTGCTCGCAGATGTCGGCGGCGCGCGCGAGAATGCGCGCCAGATGCGGCGTCGTCGGGAGGTCGCCGAGATCGCGCGGGTCGACCCAGCGCACATCGCCGGCTTCGGGGCCGGTCGTCGCCTCGCCGGCGACCCAGACCCCGACGAAGGACGCCACGACGAAATGGTGGCGCACCCGGCCCTCGTCGTCGCGGTCGATACGCTGGACATGGCGATTGAAGCCGACGATCCGGGCTTCGACACCGACCTCCTCCATCAATTCGCGCAGCGCGGCTTCCTCGATCGTCTCGCCGGGCTCGACCAGCCCGCCGGGCAACGACCAGACGCCGGCGCCTGGCGGCTTGGTGCGGGTGGCGATCAGCGCCTTGCCGTCGCGGAACACGGCGACGGAGGCCGCCAGAATGGGCCGCGCCGGATAGGTGCGGTCGTCGGTGGCCGGAGCTGGCGCGGCGTCGCTCACGGGCACGATCTCAGGGATAGAGGCGCTGCTTGCGCCAGTCGCCTTCGGGCGCCTCGCGGCGGAAGTCGATGCGCTCGTGCAGGCGGAACGGCCGGTCGGACCAGAATTCGAACTGGACCGGACGGATGCGGAAGCCCTTCCAGTAGGCGGGCCGCGGGACGTCGCCGACAGGATATCTGGCCGCGAATTTCGCGACGGCCTTTTCCAGCGCGAACCGGCTTTCCAGCGGGCGCGACTGCTGGCTCGCCCAGGCGCCGATACGGCTGTCGCGCGGGCGCGAGGCGAAATAGGCGTCGGATTGCGCCTCGTCGACGACCTCGACCGGGCCCCGGATGCGGATCTGCCGGCGCAGCGATTTCCAGTGAAACAGCGCTGCGGCCTTCTGCGCGCCGAGCAATTCCTGGCCTTTGGCGCTCTCGGCGTTGGTATAGAAAACCGGCCCGCGCGAATCGAAATCCTTCAACAGGACCATGCGCACATTGGGCAGCCCGTCCGAATCGACGGTCGCCAGCGCCATGGCCTCGGGATCATTGATTTCCTTGGCTCTCGCCTCCTGGAGCCATTGCTCGAACAGGGCGAAGGGCTCGCTGGCCTGCGTGAAGTCACCGGCCGTTAACTGCTCTGAGGGAGTATCCATGACGGTTCCTTGTATCATGGCGGAACAGAGTGCGTAGCCCCCGGCGTTCTTCTGCGACTTCTCATATAGCGCGCGCCTGCGTTTCGACGCGGATTGCGGCGATTGCGGCCGTTTGCGCGCTGGGGCTTGCGGGCGGCGGCTGCTCGCTGTCGCTGCCGATGGTGGCGTCGGCCTCGTCCGCCGGCGTCGACCGCGAGCCGACGGGCACGATCGCGAAGACGTCCGCCAAGGCGACGGTCGAATCCGTCTCGCCGCTGTCGCACAATCTCGATGTCGAGGACTGGCGGCGCGCCCGCGCCGCGCTCGCCACCGCGCTCGATCCGCAGGGCAACGGCGCGACCGTCGCATGGGACAATCCGCAATCCGGCCGCAAGGGCGCGTTCATACCTGTCGCCGCGCCCTATCCGGTCGACGGCCAGGTCTGCCGCGCCTTCATCGCGAAGATCGAAGGCGCGGACACGAAGAAAAGCGTGCAAGGCTCGGCCTGCCGCGTCGGCGGCACCGACGACTGGAACGTGCAGGACGTCAGGCCGTTTCGACAGAGTTGAGGGCTGTTCGCAGGGCCCCCGAATCCACCGCCGGCAACCCACAGACCATCGACCGACAGACGTAAGCCGCGGCCTTTCCGCCGACCGGAACGCGGCCGTGCGCCGGGCTCGTCGCCGGCCAGTCGACGCCGTCCTTCGTGCGCAGGATGCAAGTCGCGGGATCGGGCGAAGCGAGTGCGGCGCGCAGCAGGGCGTCCGCGCCTTCCTCGCCCGCCACGACGACGACGGCCGCGCGCTCCAGCGTATCGGCGGCGGCGAGCAGCGTCGGACTGAGAGCGAGCGCCGCGCCGGCGCCGGAAAAGGCGCGGATCAGTTTTTCGCAGGCCACGCGCCAGGACGTTTCGCCCGTGAGATGGAAAAGACGCGCGAAAGCCTCGGCCATGAGGCCGACGCCGGACGGCGTGGCGTTGTCGCGCGCATGGCGCGGGCGGGCCACGGGCACGTCGGCCGCGCTTGCCGCAGTGATGAACAGGCTGCCGTCCGAATCGCCGAACAGGTCCTGCGCCGCGCGCCCCGTTGATTGCGCCTTGTCGAGATACGCGCGCTCGCCGGTCGTCTCGAACAGCGCGAGCGCAGCCAGCGCGAAGGCGGCGTAATCGTCGAGCTGGCCGATGGCCGACACGCGCCCGCGCCAGGCATGTGCGAGGCGGCCGTTTTCGCGCGCGACGGCGTCGAGAAAACGGAAGGCGCCTTGCGCCGCGCCGAGCCACGACGGCTGCGCGAAGACGATCGCGGCGCGCGCGAGCGCGCGGATCGTCAGGCCGTTCCAGTCGACGAGAATCTTGTCGTCACGCGCGGGCTTCTCGCGCCTCTCGCGCAGGTCGAACAGCTTTGCGCGGCTGGCGGCGAGCGCGATTTCGGAGCCGGCGTCGCCATAGGGCGCGACGCGGCGCAGCACGTTGCGGCCTTCCCAATTGCCGCCCGCGCGCACGTCGTAGGCGTCGGCGAAAGCCTGCGCATCGGCGCCGAGCGCGGCGCGGATCTCATCCGCCGTCCAGGTGTAGAACAGGCCTTCCTCGCCCTCCTGGTCGGCGTCCTGCGCGGCGGCGAAGGCGCAATCGCCATTCGCGTCGGCCTCGCCCCGCATCTCGCGCAACAGCCAGCCGACCGTCTCCTTCGCCCTTTCGGCATAGAGGCGCGACGGTTCGGCGGCGTGCGTCAGCGCCAGCAGGTCGAGGATCTGCGCATTGTCGTAGAGCATCTTCTCGAAATGCGGCACATGCCATTCGGCGTCGACGGAATAGCGCGCGAAGCCGCCGCCGAGATGATCGTAGATGCCGCCTTCGCACATGCTCGTCAGCATGTGGCGCACGGAATCGTCGAGAGCGGCGCGGCCCGTGCGGCAATGCTCCTGCCAGAAGAAGCGGAAGATCGGCGCATTGGGAAATTTCGGCGCGTCGCCGATCCCGCCGTGCGTGCGGTCGACCTGCGCCAGCAGCGCGTTCGCGAATTGCGAGAATTGCGCCGGCCCGGGCGGCGCGCCGGGCGTTGTCGCGGAGAGTTCGGCCAGATGCTCTGTGAGCGCCCGGCCGTTCTTCGCCACCGTGTCGCGCCGGTCGCGCCAGGCGGCGTGGACGGCCTCGAGCACCTGTGGAAAGGATGCGCGGCCGTAGCGCGGCTCCGGCGGAAAATAGGTGCCGCCCCAGAAGGGCGCGCCGTCCGGCGCGATGAACATGGTGAGCGGCCAGCCGCCCTGCTGGCCCATGGCGTGCAGCGCGCTCATGTAGATGTGGTCGATGTCCGGCCGCTCCTCGCGGTCGATCTTGATGTTGACGAACAGGTCGTTCATCAGCGCCGCGATCTTTTCGTTCTCGAAGCTCTCGTGCGCCATCACGTGGCACCAGTGGCAGGCGGCGTAGCCGATCGACAGCAGGATCGGCTTGTCGAGCGCGCGCGCCTCCTCCAGGGCCGCATGGCCCCAGGGGCGCCAGTGCACGGGATTGCGCGCATGCTGGAGAAGGTAGGGAGAGGTTTCGCGAGAGAGGAGATTTTCTGCAGGAAGCATGGGGGCAAGATAGCGCGGGACGCAGGCTGGTCCATCCGCGCTTTCTTCGCCGCCCGCGGACGCTATGTTCATCGCCGTCGTCGCGAGGAGGCCCGTCCATGTCCACCCTTCAAGACATCGATCCGCAACACGGCGATCCCGCCTCGTGCGACGCGGTCGATCTGGTCGTCGTTCCGCGCGCGCACGACATCGGCGACGGGTTCATGGTGCGGCGCGCGCTGCCATCGGCCGGCCGGAGGATGGTCGGGCCGTTCATCTTCCTCGACCAGATGGGGCCGGCGACGCTCGCCCCCGGCAAAGGGATCGACGTGCGGCCGCATCCGCATATCGGGCTCGCCACCGTCACCTATCTTTACGAGGGCGAGATCATGCACCGGGATTCGCTGGGCAGCGCCCTGCCGATCCGGCCGGGCGCGCTCAACTGGATGACGGCGGGCAGCGGCATCGCCCATTCGGAGCGGTCGGGCGCCGACTGGCGCGCGCATGGCGGCGCGCTGTCGGGCCTGCAGCTCTGGGTCGCATTGCCGCAGGCGTACGAGGAGACCGCGCCGGCCTTCGACCATTATGGCGCGGAGGGCCTGCCGACGGTCAGCGACCGGGGCGTGGAAGCGCGCGTCATCGCCGGCGCCGCGCTCGGCGCGCAGTCGCCGGTCAGGACCTTCTCCGACACGGTTTTCGTGGATTTCAATCTCGCCGCCGGCGCCAACGCGCCGATCGACGCGGCGCATGAGGAGCGCGCGCTCTACATTTTCTCGGGCTCGGTCGAGATCGGGGGCGATGTGTTCGAGGCGGGCCGCCTCGTCGTGCTCAAGCCCGGCCTCGCCGTCAAGGTCACGGCGACCACACCCGCGCGCTTCGCCCTTGTCGGCGGCGAAACGGCGGACGGCCCGCGCTACATCTGGTGGAATTTCGTCTCAGCGCGCAAGGAACGGATCGAGCAGGCCAAGGCCGACTGGGCGGCGGGGCGCTTCGCAGCCGTTCCGGGCGAAACGGAGTTCATCCCGCTGCCCGAATGAGGGCGAGGCTTTCGTCGAAACGCAGATCGAGTTCGCGGCGGCGGCTCATCGCCTCGACGCGGGCGAAGCGCATGGCGGAGGACAGATCGCCGAACACGCCGCCGATGCGGCCTTGCGGTTCGCTGACGACAAAAGACGCGCCCTGCCCGCGGCTCACGCGGAAGGAAAGCGGGCTCGAAACATCCTGGTTACGCGTATCCATCTCTCTCGGTCTTTCCAAAAATTCAGCTCGACGCCGACAGTGAAGCTTTCGCATGCGGCGCATGAACGTGTGATGAGCGACGACGCCGTAATTCAGCCGGAATCCGGGCGATTGCGCGGCGCCATTCCGCACATTGCGGGGCGCGCGAGGCTCGTGCGAGATTTCGCGCCGGCAGGAGATGATTCATGCGCACGGGACCGAAGAACCTGATTACCGACGTCGCGGGCGTGACCGTCGGGAACGCTGAGGACGAAAGGGTCGCGACCGGCGTGACCGTGGCGCTGTTCGAGGGCGAGGCCGTCGCCTCGGTCGCGGTCACCGGCGGCGCGCCGGCGGGGCGCGATCTCGAATGTCTCGCGCCGGAAGCGCAGGTCGAAGCCGTTCACGCCATCCTTCTGTCGGGCGGCTCGGGCTACGGGCTCGACGCCGCCAGCGGCGCGCAGGCCTGGCTGCGCGAGCGCGGGCGCGGCGTCGCGTTCGGCCGCGCCGTCATTCCGATCACGCCGCAGGCCATCTGCTTCGATCTCATCAACGGCGGCGACAAGGACTGGGGCCGCTATCCGCCCTATCGCGAGCTCGCCTATGCGGCCTGCGACGCGGCGGGCGCGGATTTTTCGCTCGGCACGGCCGGCGCCGGTTTTGGCGCGACGACGGCCGATCTGAAGGGCGGCCTCGGGTCCGCGAGCGTCGTGACGTCGGCCGGCCATACGGTCGGCGCGATGGTCGTCGTCAACGCTATCGGCTCGGCGGTCATCGGCGGCGGCCCGCATTTCTGGGCCGCGCCGTGGGAGATCGGCGACGAATTCGGCGCCCTGGGCATGCCCGGACATCCTTCGACCGATCTCGCCTGGAAGGGACGGCCGATCACGCCCGCGACCACCATCGCGCTGGTGGCGACCGACGCGAAACTGACCAAGCCGCAGGCCAAAAGGCTCGCGATCGCGGCTTCCGGCGGCAAGTCCAAGGGCTTGCGGCTCGCGCATGCGGTTTTCGACGGCGACATGACGTTCGCGGCCTCGACTGGGCGGCGCACGCTCGGCGATCCCGCCGCCGAGCTGATCGAAATCTGCGCGCTCGCCTCCGATTGCCTCGCCCGCGCCATCGCGCGCGGCGTGCATGCGGCGACAGCCCTGCCCTTCGCCGGCGCGCTTCCGGCGTGGCGCGACCGTTTCGGAGCCAGATGAAACCGCATCGCCGCAAAGGTAAAATTCGATTCAGATTTTGCGCGAATTGAAATCAAGTTCGCGGCAAGCTCAATTCAAAGGCGATTCAAATTGAATCGACCGCGCGCCGCGGCGACGCCTTAACCCGTGGCGTCCGCGATGTGGAAACCGCGCGAAGCGAATTTCCGAAGTCTCACAAAATCATCCGCGTGGGCGCAGCCGACGGGCGAGCCGCGATTGCGCGCGCGAGGCCGGCAACGCGAAAGAATGAGTAAAAATTAATTCATATCCGGCGCGTGTTCGCTTCAAAGGCGCGGTAAATCTGACCGCAGGGCGCAGGGACTCGTTAGGACTTCCGGAGGACGGACGCGCTTCAATGCATGCATTTCCGAGGGAAAAGACATGCATCTGCAATTCAATCTCGTTTTGATTTCCTGCCTCGTTCTGGGGGGCGCCGCGGGACTCGAGAGCCGGCTTGCCGGACGCAAGCTCGCGATCGCGACGCATCTGGCGGCGACCTGCATCGGTTTCTTCGCCTATGCGGTCAGCGCGCTGCCGATCGAATGGAGTTTTGGCGTCGGCGCCGGTCCGATGAATGCGGTGGCGATCGCTTTCCTGATCTGCGCGTGGCTTTGTGAAACGGATTCGCTGCGCAGCGGCGAGAACCCGGACGAGCGCGGCGACGCCTCGAACCATGTCGTCGCCTTTGTCATCGGCTTCGCGGGCGCGACGGGCTCGGCCTTCCTGCTCGGCCTCGCCATTGCGACGATGTTCGGCCTATTCATGCGGCGCGCGCACGCCGGCTGCGAGCCGATCTACGCCTCGCAGATGACCGGCGCCGAGCGGCGCGAATAGGCCGCTTCAGCCCGCGATCTTCGAGAAATCGGCGACGCGCCGCATGGCGGCGCGCAGCTCGCCGAGAAGCCGCAGCCTGTTCTGGCGCAGGCGCGGATCGTCGGCATTGACCGTCACCTTGTCGAAGAAGGCGTCGACCGGCGCGCGCAGTTTCGCGAGCGCATGCATGGCGCCTTCGAAATCTTCCCGCTTCACGCACTCGTTCGTCTCGGCGCCGGCGCGGTCGACCGCGGCCTTCAGCGCGCGTTCCTCATATTCGCTGATGAACTGGATGTTGGCGGGCTCGTCGAAGGCGCCTTCGCCGTCCTTCTTCTCTTCCGCGCGCAGAATGTTGGCGGCGCGCTTGGCGCCGGCGAGCAAATTCCTGCCGTCGTCGCTGTCGAGAAACTTCGCCAGCGCGTCGACCCGCTTCACGATCATCAGCAGGTCGTCCTGGTCCTCCAGCGCGAAGACGGCGTCGATGAGATCGTGCCGCGCGCCTTTTTCGCGCAAATACACTTTCAGCCGGTCCGCGAAGAAGGCGAGCAGATCGGCGCCGCTGTTGGCGTGGATGTGCAGGCGCGATTGCGCCAGACGGAACGTGTGGAGCAGCGGCAGGCGCAGGTCGTTTTCCAGCACGAGCCGGATCACGCCGAGCGCGGCGCGGCGCAGGGCGTAAGGATCCTTCGAGCCGGTCGGCTTTTCGTTGATCGCCCAGAAGCCGGCGAGCGTGTCGATCTTGTCGGCGAGGCCGAGCGCGACCGACACGCGATCGGTCGGAATGCGATCGTTGGGGCCCTGCGGCTTGTAATGCTCCTCGATCGCGGCCGCCACGGAAGGATCGACGCCCTGCGCGGCCGCATAATAGCGGCCCATCAGGCCCTGCAGTTCCGGAAATTCGCCGACCATTTCCGACACGAGGTCGGCCTTGGCCAAATGCGCGGCGCGCGCGGCTTTCGCCGGATCGGCGCCGATGCGCTCGGCGATGTCGGAAGCCAGCTCCTCGATGCGCTTGACGCGCTCGCCCTGCGTGCCGAGCTTGTCGTGGAAGACGATGGAATCGAGTTTCGTCACGCGGTCGTCGAGGCGAATCTTGAGATCGCTCTCCCAGAAGAATTTTGCGTCCGACAGGCGCGCGGCGACGACGCGTTCGTTGCCGGCGACAATCTCCTTGCCGCCGTCCTTCGCCTCGATATTGGAGACGAGGATGAATTTGTTGGCGAGCTTCTCGCCGCGCTTCAGCACGAAGCATTTCTGGTTGGCGCGAATGGTCGCGCGGATCACTTCCGGCGGGATGGCGAGAAAGCTCTCGTCGAACGAGCCCATCAGCGCGCGCGGCCATTCCACGAGGCCGGCGACTTCGTCGAGCAGGCCTTCGTCCTCGACCAGCTCTAGCCCCTGCGCGAAGGCGAGATCGCGGGCGTCATGCAGAACGATGTTCTTGCGACGGTCGGCGTCGAGAACGACCTTCGCCTTTTCGAGCGCGGGCAGATAATCGTCGAAGCGGCGCACGCGGATCGCGCCGGGCGCGAGAAAGCGGTGGCCGTAGGTGACGTTCCCCGCGGCGACGCCGTCGATCTCGAAGGGCACGATGTCCGGCTCCTCGTTCTCCGCGCCGAAGGTCGCGACGATCGAATGCAGCGGGCGCACCCAGCGCAGCGCGTCGGGCCGCGCCGAGGCCGCGCCCCAGCGCATCGACTTCGGCCAGGGAAAGGCGCGGATGATTCCGGGCAGGACTTCCGCCAGCACATCGAGCGTCGGCTTGCCGGCGCGCTCGACGACGGCGACGTAGAATTCGCCCTTCTTCGGGTCCTTCTCGATCTTCGCCTGATCGAGCGACGTCAGGCCGGCGCTCTTGAGAAAACCCTGGACGGCGGCTTCCGGCGCGCCGACGCGCGGGCCCTTCTTTTCCTCGCGCACGTCGGGCTGGCGGCCGGGCAGGCCGGCGACGTGCAAGGCCAGACGCCGGGGCGTCGCGTGGGCCACCGCGCCCTCGAATTTCAGCCTCCGCTCGATCAGCGCGCCCGTGACGAGGCGCTCGAGATCGCTGGCCGCCTGCCGCTGCATGCGGGCGGGAATTTCTTCGGAAAAGAGTTCGAGGAGAAGGTCGGGCATTTCGGTCTGTTTCAGGAGCAGAAAGCGTCGTGGGCGCCGACTTATACCAAGCGGCGGGTTTTGTATAATTCGAGGGCTGAGCGCCGCCGGTGCGCCGAAACGGCGGGAATTTTCGGCGGCTCCTGCGCCGCGCCCGATGAAGACGGCGAGCCGGTCCTCTCTGTCGCGGCCTCGCGCGACACAGGGACGCACATTTCGGGCCCGGGCCGCGTGAGGCTATTGTCCGCGGATGCGCCGCATCATCCCCTTCATCCACACGCTGCCCGGCGAAGAAGAGGCCAAATGGACCGCCGCCATCGAGAGGCTTTCGCCCGATGTCTTACTGCGTCCGCCCGCGCTCCTGTCGGAGGCTGAGCGGGCCGCGGCCAGGATCGCCGTCGTCGCCAATCCCGATCCCGCCGATCTCCGCGGCCTCCCCAGCCTCGTCTGGGTTCACAGCCTGTGGGCCGGCGTGGAGAAACTCGCGCCATACATGCCCGATCATGTGGCGATCGTGCGCATGACCGATCCGCAGCTCGCCGCCACCATGGCGGAAGCCGTGCTTGCATGGACGCTGTATCTCCATCGCGACATGCCGCGCTACGCGGCGCAGCAGCGCGCGCGGACCTGGCGTCAGCACGAGACGCGACGCGCGCAGGAGCGGACGGTCGGCGTCCTCGGGCTCGGGCATATGGGAGCCACCGCGGCGCGGCGCCTCGCCGCGAACGACTTCCACGTGATCGGCTGGAGCCGGACGCCGAAAATAGTCGCCGGCGTGGAGACGTTTGACGGCGCGGACGGGCTGGCGGCCGTTCTCGCACGCGCCGATATTCTCGTTCTGCTGCTGCCCCTGACCGACGCGACGCGCGGGTTGATCGGCGCGGGCGCGCTCGCCAGCATGAAGGTCGGCGCGGCGCTGATCAATTTCGGGCGCGGCGCGCTGGTCGACGACGAGGCCCTGCTCGCGCGGCTCGATGCGGGCGCGCTGGACCATGCCGTGCTCGATGTTTTCGCAACGGAGCCGTTGCCGCCGGAATCGCCCTTCTGGGCCCACCCGCGCGCGACCGTGCTGCCGCACATTTCCGCGACGACGAATGTGGCGACGGCGTCGAGAATCGTCGCCGACAATCTGCGCAGCTATTTCCGGGACGGGACGATCCCGCCCGCCGTCGACCGGCGCGCGGGCTATTGAGCGCGCAGGACGCTCACAGCGCCTTGTGCGCGCCGTCGCAAAGGGGGGCGTTGCCGGTGTGCTTGCAGGCGCACAGGTAGGCGGTCCTGGTCTCGGGCGCGGTCCAGGCCATGGGCGCGAAGTCCGAGCCCTTGTGCGAGCCGTCGCAGAGCGGCTGCCTGGCCGACTTGCCGCAGGTGCACCAGTAATAGGTCTTGCCGGCCTCGACCTCGACCGGAATCGGCGCCTTCTGGGCGATGACGGGTTGCGACATAAAATCCTCTCGTGTTTGCATGTGCGAAGATCGCATACGTTCTTTAGAACGATCCCAAACTCGCCTGTCCATTGCATGAACGCAACAGATCCACTCCGGGAATGCAGATGAGCCAACTCGACAAGGTTCTCGCCGCCATCGACGCCGCCAATTCCGGCGATCCGACGCTGGAGGACGGCGGCCCGGCCGCCCTGCTCTACGGCCGCCGGATGAGCGAGCGGCTAGCCGTTTTCGCGCCCGGCGCGAGCGATCTGCTGCAGATCGCCGTGCGCGGCCAGCATATCGAGCGCTGGGCGATCCCGCGCGCCGACTATCCCATGGACAAGCCGGGCTATTTCCGCTGGCGCAACGCGCTGAAGGCGCGGCACGCGCAAAGGCTCGCCGAGATCATGGGCGAGGCGGGCTATCCGGCCGAAGCCGCCGAGCGCGTCGGGCAGATCGTGCGCAAGGAGCGGATCAAGTCGGACCCGGAGGCGCAGACGCTGGAGGACGTCGCCTGCCTGGTGTTCCTGGAATTCTATTCCGACCCCTTCCTCGCCAAATACGAGGAAGCCAAGAGCGTCGACATCGTCCAGAAAACCTGGCGAAAAATGTCGGAGGCCGGGCACGCGGCCGCGCTGGGTCTGACGCTCGCGCCGCGCGTGGGGGAGATTGTGGGGAAAGCGCTCGCTTAGAATCCGCGCGCCTACCTCCCCGCTCGCGGGGAGGTCGCAATGCGCAGCATTGTGGGTGGGGTCGGCCGGACGCTGCCACAAACATTTCCGCTTCTCCGGCGCCGGCCCCGCCCGTCGCGCTTCGCGCGACACCCTCCCCGCAAGCGGTGAGGGATGGTAGCCTACAAAACGTGCGGGAAGTGAGCCCTGTCCCACGCGTCAAGTCGAAACAAGACCTTGCCCGAAAGAATGATCTTGTCGGTTGGCCGATAAGGCTGGTCTCGCAATTCGACCTCGGCGCCCTCCCAGGCCAAGGTGGAAATGATCGCTATTATCGCTGAGCGCGCGCAATTCGCGGATCAACAAATCCCTGCCTTCGGGGTTTAGAAATATCTCCAGCTCCCCGTCTGCATTCAACGCGATTGTTATGCGCGAACTCATTGAGCGCCACCCTTTGAGAGACGTCATCGAGGCCTAAGCAACGAAGGCTAGCGCAGCCAAGCGGCTTCATTGCGAGCGCAACGGAGCAATCCAGGGCCACGACCTGGCTCTGGATTGCTTCGTCGCTCACGCTCCTCGCAATGACGCGGAAAGGTCTGGCTTAAACGGCCAGCCCGCCGCCTTCCGTCCGCAGCCACGCCGCGCCGCAGGCCTTCGCCAGTTCGCGCACGCGCAGGATGTAGCTCTGGCGCTCGGTCACCGAGATCACGCCGCGCGCGTCGAGCAGGTTGAACGTGTGGCTCGCCTTGATGCACTGGTCGTAGGCGGGCAGGACCATGTCGTGGCGCTCGCCGCGATCGCCCGCGGCCAGCAGCGCGCGGCACTCGGTCTCGGCGTCCTTGAAATGGCGGAACAGCTTTTCCGTGTCGGCGTGCTCGAAATTGTGTCGCGAATATTCCTGCTCGGCCTGCAGGAAGACGTCGCCGTAAGTCACCTTCTCCGCGCCCTCGCGGCCGTTGAAATTGAGGTCGTAGATGGATTCCACGCCCTGCAGATACATGGCGAGGCGCTCGAGCCCGTAGGTGAGCTCGCCCGACACCGGCGCGCATTCGAAGCCGGCGACCTGCTGGAAATAGGTGAATTGCGAGACTTCCATCCCGTCGCACCAGCATTCCCAGCCCAGGCCCCAGGCGCCCAGCGTCGGGCTTTCCCAATCGTCCTCGACGAAGCGGATGTCGTGCAGCAGCGGGTCGATGCCGATGGCGGCGAGCGACTTGAGATAGAGACCCTGAAGGTCAGGCGGCGACGGCTTCAGGATGACCTGGAATTGGTAATAGTGCTGGAGCCGGTTGGGGTTCTCGCCGTAGCGGCCGTCCTTCGGCCGGCGCGAGGGCTGAACGTAGGCCGCCTTCCACGGCTTGGGCCCGAGCGAGCGCAGCGTGGTGGCGGGGTGGAAGGTGCCGGCGCCGACCTCCATGTCGTAGGGCTGCAGGATGACGCAACCCTGCTCCGCCCAGAAATTCTGGAGGGTGAGGATGAGCCCCTGGAAGCTCTTGCGGGGGTCGTTGAAAGCGCTCATGGTCATGGCGGGTCCGATTTGCGGCGCAACCTATGTGCGGCGCCGGCGCCGGTCAATGCGCCGCGACGCAGCGTTCAGCGCCGGTTCAGCGGCAAAACCCCAGATTTCCTCCCATGCTGCCCCCGGAACCGGCATTGCCGGCTCCGCGTTGTCAGCGAGGAGGGTTTCACCATGATCTGCAATCTGAAAAGCGTCCTGTCGGCCGCCGCGCTGGCCGCGGGGCTCGCCGCCGCGCCGGCTTCCGCCCAGTTGCTGGGCGCGCCCGCAGGCGGACATGTCGGAGGCGGCGCTGTCGGCGGCGGATTCCACGGCGGCGGCGCTATCGCGGATGGCGGCCTCGGCCGCGCCGGCGGCTTCGGCGGCGGACACATCGGCGGCCCGCCGATAGCCGCGCCCACAATCACCGCGCCGACAATCGCCGCGCCCACCATTGCCGCGCCGCAGTTGCATGCGCCCCAGATCGGCGGCGGATTCTCGTCTCCCCATCACACCGCCGGCGTTCCCGGCCTCAACGGCTGGTCCGGCGGCGCGCCCGCCGTGCAGCATCCCGGCTGGGCGGGACGCGGCGGACTGGCGCAGCCGCAGCTTCCCGCGCCGGCGTGGCGTCATGGCGGGCATCACGGCCGCGGCCATTGGCGCGGCGGGGTGTGGGTCCCTTATGTGGTCGGCGGCTACGACCCCTACGTCTACGACGGCTACGGCGACGACGACGATTGCGCGCTCCGCAGGGTCCGCGTTCACACCCGCTACGGCTGGCGTCTGGTGTGGCGTCAGGTCTGCACCTGAGGCTTGACGAGGGCGATAGCCGCATCCCCGCGGTGGATCGCCTGAGCCTCCGGCGTGAAGCCGCCGCCGGGACCGTGCAGGACCAGCGGCGGCAAGAGCGCCAGAGGCGCACGTGATCCTTTTATACCCGCAACCAGCAGGCGGACCGCCGGTTCGCCTGCCTTTTCGTGCACCGGCATCAGGCGCAGCGCGCCGATCCTGCCCCTGGCGCCCGCCAGAACGTCCGCCAGCGCGTCGGCGCGGTGGATCATCAGAAAAAGACCTGCGGGCTTGAGAAGAGCGAGCGACGCCTTCATCCAGCCCTCGAGCCCGCCCGGCGCGAGAACATGGGCGAGCGCCCTCGACGCGTCCGGCGAAACGCGCGCCCGCGCGGCCTCGAGAAACGGCGGATTGGTCATGACCAGATCGAAGCCGCCATCGGCCAGCCCCGCCGCGCGGCGGCCGGCGCCCTTCAGAATATCCGCTTCGATCGCCCGGGCGCGCGCGGCAAATCCATTGTCGGCGATATTCGCGGCGCAGAGCGCGACGAGGGCGGGATCGATCTCCACGCAGGTCATGTCGAGGTCTTCGGCGCGCGCCAGGGCGCAGAGACCGGCGGCGCCAACGCCGGACCCGACATCGGCCGCGCGGCCCGCGGCACCTGCGGGCGCACAGGCCGCCAGAAGCACGGCGTCCGTGCCCGCGCGATGACCAGAGGCGGGCTGACGCAGCGACAGGCGCCCGCCGAGAAAGGCGTCAGGCGGGAGACAGATCGGCGCCAAGCCCCGCCTCCTGCAACGCCGCGCGCGCCCGCGCGCTGTCTCCCTCGGCGACCAGCAATCGCCGGCGAATGAAGCCGAGCGAGCCTTCGAGCACGCTCATGTGCCGGTCGGCGACGAAAAATTCGATCTTCTCGCTCGCCAGAACGGCCTCGGCGAAGGACAGCAGCACCGGATCGTTGGTTCGCAGCAGTTCGATCATGGTTCGCGCCAAACTGTCACGGCGGCCCGGGCGCCACAAGCGCGGCCTTGCAATTCCATTTGCCGGCAAAGGACGCTAAATAGCCGATGCAACGTACATCGTAGCGAGGTCGTTTTGGGCGTCGTCATACCCCTCGAGGAAAAAACCAGGCCGGAAGCCGGGGTCGAAAAGCTGGTGTCGCTGGTTTCGTCCGACATGGCGCGCGTCAACCAGACGATCCTGGCGCGCACCGGCTCCGACGTGACGATGATCCCGGAAGTCGCCAACCACCTGATCTCCTCGGGCGGCAAGCGGCTGCGGCCGATGCTGACGCTGGCGACCGCCGCGCTCTGCGACTATCGCGGCGACGGGCACATCAAGCTCGCCGCGGCCGTGGAATTCATGCATACGGCCACCCTCCTGCATGACGACGTGGTGGACGAGAGCGACATGCGCCGCGGCAAGCTCGCCGCCCGCATGCTGTGGGGCAACGAGGCGAGCGTGCTGGTCGGCGATTTCCTGCTCGGCCAGGCCTTCAAGATGATGGTGGAAGTGGGCTCCCTGCCCGCGCTCGACATTCTCTCGACCGCCGCGACCGTGATCGCGGAAGGCGAGGTGATGCAGCTCGCCGCCGCCAAGGACACGTCGACGACCGAAGACGCCTATCTCGCGGTCATCCGCGCCAAGACGGCGGCCCTGTTCGCCGCGGCCTGCGAGGTCGGCCCTGTCGTCGCCAACAGACCGAAGGCGGATCAGGCCGCCTGCCGCAGCTACGGCGCCAATCTCGGCATCGCCTTTCAGTTGATCGACGACGCGCTCGACTACGGCGGCACGTCCGCCGCGCTCGGCAAGAACACGGGCGACGATTTCCGCGAGGGCAAGATCACGCTGCCTGTCGTGCTGTCCTTCCGGCGCGGCACGGACGGCGAGCGCGATTTCTGGCGGCGCACGCTGGAGAACGGCGAGATCGCCGACGGCGATCTCGAGACCGCGCTCGGAATCATGCGCAGGCACCGCGCGCTGGAAGACACGATCGAGCGCGCCCGCCACTACGGCGCGATGGCGCGCGACGCGCTGGAAATTTTCGGCCATTCGCCGATCAAGACGGCGCTGCTGGAGACCGTGGATTTCTGTATTTCGCGCGCGCATTGAGGCCGTTTGAAAGCCGTCATCGCGAGGAGCTCGGGCGAAATCGCTGAAGGCGATTTCTGCCTAGGTCATAAACTCATAAACTGGTAGCGGATCGGGAGCTGGCGTGATTCAAGGTTCCAGGAGGAGCCTTGATGTCGACGCAGCGCCGTTACGAACTGACCGACTTCGAATGGTCGATCATCGAGCCGCTCTTGCCGAACAAGCCGCGCGGCGTGCTGCGCGCCGATGACCGGAAAGTGCTCAACGGCATCTACTGGCGGCTTCGCACGGGTTCGCCGTGGGCCGATATTCCCGAGCGCTACGGCCCTGCGACCACCTGCTACAACCGCTTCGTGCGCTGGCGCAAAATCGGCGTTTGGGACGCCATTTTCGACGCTGTCTCGAAAGCTTACGACGGCGATCTGCAAATGGTCGATTCTTCTTCCATCCGCGTGCACCAACATGCCGCCAACGTCAAAAAGGGGGGCCAGACGCAGCGCAGCCCGCCGCTGGGAACATCGCTGCAAGCCGATGCATGGGACGCTCGCGAGGTGGACTGACCACGAAAATCCATGTGCTCGTGGACGCCAACGGTCTGCCGATCCGCCTCAAGCTCACCGAAGGCCAGGCGCACGATGGCAGGAGCGCAGCCGATCTGGTCGCCACGCTCGAAGCCGGGCAAATCCTGCTCGCCGATCGCGCCTACGACAGCGACGCCCTGCGCCAGAGCCTCGCGACGCAGGGCGCCTGGGCCAACGTCAAGCCGATCTCGCGGCGCAAAGAGAAACCCGCCTTCAGCGCCTTCCTCTACCGTTATCGAAATCTCGTCGAGCGCTTCTTCAGCAAGCTCAAGCACTTCCGAGCAATCGCGACACGCTTCGAAAAGCACGACGCCAACTACCTCGCTCTCGTCAAGCTCGCCTCAGCAAAAATCTGGATGCGGTTTATGAGTCGGTGACCTAGGCGACGCGGCGATCCATCCACCGGAGCTGTGGCCTTGGCCGGATAGATTCGTGTTTCCTTCTGCATGCCCCGGTGGATGGATTGCTTCGCTTCGCTCGCAATGACGAGTCTGACGGCGCGTTTTTGGACCGCGAGCCTTCAGGCTCGCTTCGGCTTCACGAATGAATGAAGCGAGCCTGAAGGCTCGCGGTCCAGCCCTACTCCGCCGCCTCGTTCGCTGGCGTCTCGCAGCCCTGCGCGCAACACCGCCCCGGCTGTTTCGAGACGCGATCGCCCGTGTCGAGCACGCCGCGATCGAGCAGCGCGTCGATCAATTCCTTCTTCTCCTGCACGGGATAATTGCGCCAGATCTCGCGCTTCATCGCCTCCGGCGAACCGCCGCCGTGCAGCGAGATCACCGACATCCAGCCGGCCTGATCCGACACGGTGAGATCGCCGATGAGCCGCGCCATTTCCATGCGCTTCTCCGCGGGAATATCGGCGCGGCCGCCGAGGACGGCGGCGAGCGAGGCAGCCGTCTCCGGATTGTGATCCTCTTCCGGCCCCGGCAGCGCGACGACGAGACCGCCCGAGACGTAATGGGCGAGCTTGTGCATGTCGTAGATTTTCGTCGCCAGCAGCAGCTTGCCGATATTGGAGAAGACCGCGTCGGGCATGACGGAGCCCGTCGGGTCCTGCGCGCAATAGACCGACGCCGCGACGCCGCAGGCGTAGAAACTCTCCACGATCGTGATGAGGTCCACCATCGCCTCGCGGATATGCGCGTGGCGATCCGCGTCGAGGCCGTTGGCCTCGATCATGTGCGCGCCGGCGCCGATCAGAAGATCGCCGAAGCCCGCGCGCGCGCCGATACAGGAATGGCGATGATGCGTGGCGTAGGACGTGGTGAGGAAGCCTGCCTCCTCCGTCTCGCCCGCCATGAAGACGCGGTCGTGCGGCACGAAGACGTCGTCGAAAATCACCACGCCGACCGACTGGCCGTATTTCGCGGAAAATCGCGCGCCGGAATCGCCCGGCCGGCCCGCGCGCCTGGCGACGATGGTCACGCCGGGCGCATCGACGGGCACGGCGCAGCATACTGCGAAGTCGGAATCCTCCGGCGTATGCGTGCGGCAGGGCATGACGAGAAATTCGTGCATATAGGGCGCGCCGGTGACGATCGCCTTCGTCCCACGAATGACGATGCCGTCGGGCCGCCGCTCCTTGATGTGCACATAGACGTCGCGGTTCTGCTGTTTGCCGGGCCGTAGCGAGCGGTCGCCCTTGGCGTCGGTCATGGCGACGCCAAGCGTCAGGTCCTTCTCCTGCACATCGTGCAGATAGGCGAGGAACCGCTGGCTGTAGTCGGTTCCATGCGCGTCGTCGGCGCGGCGCGTCGCCTGAAAAATGCCGTTCAGCGCATCATGCGTGAGATAGCGCTGCGCGCAGCCGGACGTCTTGCAGACAAGCCGCACCGCCTCGAGCTTGGCGAGGAGGTCAGCGGAATTGCCGCTGACATGGACCATGCGGTTGACCGTCTTGCCGGACGTCGCCTGCACCGCCGTCATCAGCTTTCGATGCGCCTCGACATGCGCGAAATCGTAGGTGACGCCGACGCCGGCGACGCCGGGCGCGAGCAGGGGCTCGTCGGCGACGCTGTCGATCCGCCGGCCGTCGACGAAGACGCGCGGCTTGTAAGCGCGCAACGATTCCCGATAGTCGGCGGCGTCCATCAGCATGGCCTGCTCCTCCCGCGCATATTGCCGCGCGTCTTGCCGGCAGAATCGAGCGCGGCTAGAACGAAGTCAATCGCGCGCCGACGCGAAGGGAGACGCCGCCATGCTGATGCTTCAGTCGCAGGCTTCGACGCTGCTGGTGATCGATTTCCAGGCGCGGCTGACGCCCGCGATCGACGGCGCGGCGGAGGCCATCGCCAATGCGCAGCGGCTGGTGCGCGGCGCGGACATTCTGGGCATACCGACGCTCTACACCGAGCAATATCCGAAGGGCCTCGGGCATATGGTTCCCGAACTCGCGCCGCCGGCCGAGGCGCTCATCGAGAAGACCACGTTCGATTCCACGCGCGCGCCGGGCTTCCTCGACCGCCTGCCGCAGGATCGCGCGCTCGTCGTCAGCGGCTGCGAGGCGCATATCTGCGTGCTCCAGACCGTGCTCGGCCTGATCGAGGCCGACCGCGACGTCTATGTCGTCGCCGACGCCGTCGGCTCGCGCAAGGCCGAGAGCAAGCGGATCGCGCTGTCGCGCATGGAACAGGCAGGCGCGACGCTGGTGACGACGGAAATGGTTCTGTTCGAATGGGTGGGCGACGCCCGCCACCCGCGCTTCAAGGAGATTTCGGCGCTGGTGAAGTGAGGGATCGGGTTACCCGCAATCGTCGATCAATTCGTAGCTCGCCCAGCCGCGCCTGACCTTCTCGTAACCCTCCTCGCCACGGTCGGGCATGATCTCGCCGGGGAACCACGACAGGCTGACCCAGCCGCCGGAGCGGACGGGTTCGTAGTTTTTCACGTCGAGCACGGTCATCTGGCCCGGCCGCATTCTGGCGACGACGGGCGCATCCTTTCCCGGCGCGGCGCGCAGCGCGACGAAGCCGTCTTTCGTCGCCCGCACCGAACAGACAGGAAAGACTTCCGCGCGAGCGGCGCCTGCGAGCAGGACGCCGGCGAAAGCCATGACGAGGCGTTTGCGGAAATTCGACATCGCGCGACGCTCCTTGCGGGATTGCAGCTCGCGCAGACAAACCGGTTTCGACGGCGCGCCGCCGTGCGCCGGAACACGCGCCGCGCGCCCGACGGATCGCGGCCGGGCCTCGACCGAAGGCGCCGGCGACCTATCTGCTGACAGGTTCGGCAGGAGGGCTGCGCGATGGCAGGCGGCGACAAGGCGTTCACCGGGTCGATACCGGCCATCTACGACGAATATCTCGTGCCGATCCTGTTCGCGCCCTACGCCGAAGACCTCGTGCGGCGTCTCGGTGGGCTGAAACGCGGACGATTGCTCGAAATCGCGGCGGGATCGGGCGCGGTCACGCGCGCCATGGCGCGCGCATTGCCGGCCGCCGTCTCGATCGTGGCGAGCGATCTCAACCAGCCGATGCTCGACGTCTCGGCGTCGCGGATCACCGACCGCAGGATCGAATGGCGACAGGCGGACGCCAGCGCCCTGCCGTTCGACGATCGCGAATTCGACGCGGTCGTCTGCCAGTTCGGCATCATGTTCTGTCCGGACAAGCCGCGCGCCTACGCGGAGGCGCGTCGCGTTCTGGCGGCGGGCGGAACCTATCTGTTCAATGTCTGGGACACGCTCGAGACGAGCGAATTCTCGCATGTCGCGATCCGGACGCTCGCAAAGCTGTTTCCGGACGATCCGCCCAGCTTCTTCGAGCGCATTCCGCACGGCTACCACGATATCGCCGACATCCGCGCGGCGCTCCACGCCGCGGGTTTCGCCAATACGGAAATCGAGACGGTGGAAAAGATCGGCCGCGCGCCGAGCCCGCGCGCGGCGGCCATCGGCATCTGCCAGGGCACGCCGCTGCGCAACGAGATCGAGACACGCGACGCCGGCCGGCTGAACGAGGCGACCGAGGCCGTCGCAGCGGCGCTGGCGGCGAAATTCGGATCGGGCGCGATCGAGGGACGCCTGCGCGCGATCGTGGTGACGGCGCGTTAGCCGGCGCGCGCGACGCCCTTCTCGATCAGCGCTGCGATGTCCTCGCCGCTCAATCCGGCCTCGCCGAGTATTTCACGCGTATGTTCGCCGAGGCGCGGCGCATGGCGCGTGATCGCGGCCGGCGTCTTCGCGAATTTCGTCGGCGGGCGCGTGACGCGGATTTTTCCCACGGCCGGGTGATCGCGCAGCTCGAAGAAATCCGTCGCCGTCAGATGCGGATGATCGAACAATTCGTCGAGGCCGTAGAGCCGCGTCGCGGGAACGTCGAGACGGTCGCAGGTTTCGAGCCAGTCATCCGTCGTGCGCCGCTCCAGCGCATCGCGCATGGCGCCGTAGAGTTCCTGAATATGCTTGTTGCGCGCGAGCCGGTCGGTGGCGATGGGGACGAGATCGAGACGGTCGATCTCGGAGACGAACGCCGTCCAGTGCTCGGCGGTGTAGGGCAATATCGCGAGCCAGCCGTCCTTCGTGCGCATCGGGCGGCGCCCGCCCTGCATCAGGCGCGCGTAGCCGGCGGCTCCCTCGCGCGGCTCGAAGGTCATGCCGCCCATGTGCTCGGCGAGCACGAAGGCGGCCATGGTTTCGAGCATGGGCGTCTCGACATATTGCCCCTCGCCGGTGCGTTCGCGATGAAACAGCGCGGCGAGCACGGCGTTGCAGAGCGCGAGGCCGGTCGTCTTGTCGGCGATCAGGCTCGACACGTAATCGGGCCGGTCGGCGTAGACATTGGCGATCGCTGCAAGCCCGCTCGCGGCCTGGATCACGTCGTCGAAGGCGGGGCGCGCGCGGTCGGGCCCGTCCTGTCCGAAGCCCGTCGCCACGCAATAGACGAGATCGGGCTTTTCAGCATGCAGCGCCGCGTAGCCGAAGCCAAGGCGCTCGACCGCCTCCACGCGCATGTTGTGCACGAAGACGTCGGCGCCACGCACCAGTTTTCGCACGGCGTCGCGGCCCTGCTCCGTCTTCAGATCGATTGCGAGCGAGCGCTTGTTGCGGTTGATGGCGAGAAAGATGGAGCTCAGGCCCGCTGTCGAACCGTCGGCCTTCTGCGCGCCGTTGGCGCGCATCAGGTCGCCCTCGAGCGGTTCGACCTTGATCACGTCGGCGCCGTAGTCGCCGAGAATCTGCGTCGCCAGCGGACCGAGCACCACGGCCGTCATGTCGATGACGCGCACGCCCGCGAGCGGCCCGGAAGCCTTCTTGTCCTGCACGTTTCCTCTCCCTTTTCACACCAATGATAGCAGCCGCGAGAATGCGCGCCACGCCGTGCTTTTCGACTTTACCGGCGCAGGCGCAGGGTGTTCACTTCCCGCTTTCCGGGAGGTCCGCATGTATGATCGCAGACGTTTCCTCGCGCATACGGCAGCCTGCGCGGCGGCGCTCGCGCCCGCGCCTCTGTTCGCCGCCGGCAAGATCAAGCCCGACGACAAGTCCGTTCTCGTCGTCGTCGACGTGCAGAACTGCTTCCTGCCGGGCGGGACGCTGGCGGTGAAGGACGGCGAGCAGGTGATCCCGGTCATCAATCGTCTCGCCAAGGCGTTCCCGAACGTGGTGGTGACGCAGGACTGGCATACGCCGCGGCATATTTCCTTCGCCTCCAGCCACCCCGGCAAGAAGCCGTTCGACGTGGTGCGCCTGCCCTACGGCGAGCAGGTTCTGTGGCCGGACCATTGCGTTCAGGGCACCAATGGCGCGGCGCTTTCCAGGGATCTCGAGGTCTCGAACGCGCAGCTCATCATCCGCAAGGGTTTCCATGCCGACGTCGATTCCTATTCCGCGCTGCTCGAGGCCGACAAGAAGACGCAGACGGGGCTCGCCGGCTATCTGAAGGAGCGCGGGATCCAGCGCCTGTTCGTCACCGGACTTGCGACGGATTTCTGCGTCGCCTGGACGGCGATCGACGCGCGCGCGGCGGGCTTCGAGGTCTTCGTCGTCGAGGACGCCTGCCGCGGCATCGACGCGCAGGGGTCGTTGATGAAAGCGTGGGACGCGATGACGAAAGCGGGCGTGCAGAGGATCCAGTCCGACGCCATCGCGATCTGAAGCCATATGCGCGACTTCGACGCGCTGATCGATCGTGGCAACGCGGCCTACAGCGCGCGCTATTCCAGGGCCCTGCTCGACCGGATGATGTTCGTCAGCGATCCGCTCGCCGACCGCGCGGTCGCCGCGCTGCACGAACGCAACTACGATCGCACGGCCGACAAGCTGTCAGCCGTGCGCGCGCTGGCGGCCGAAGGCGACGAGGCGGCGCGCGCCTTCGTCGAGGCGGTCTCCGTCCCGCCGGACTGGCTCGACCGCAAGGCGATCGCCGCCGGGCAGAACGTCATGCTCGGCTTCGTCGGCCTCTCACGCCTCTCGCTCATGCATTCCCTGTTCGCCGGCGGCGTTTTCGCGCGCGCGACGCTCGTCACCCGCGCGACGGGGCGGCTCGGCGCCAATCCCGCCACGCGCATCAGCGAGACCGGCGCCTTCATCGCCGCCATATTGCAGCCGGGCGGGCTCGAGCCGGGCGCGCTCGGCCACGAGACGACCCTGCGCGTGCGCCTGCTGCATTCCTCCATCCGCGCGTGGCTGAAGCGCATGCCGGATTTCGAGCGCGACTTCGTCGGCGAGCCGATCGACCAGACCATGCTCGCGATGACGCTCGGCCTCTTCTCCTATCTGAACCTGCGCTCCTTCGCCCGGCTCGGCGTGCGCTTCAGCGATGGAGAAAACGAGGCGCTGCAGCATCTGTGGCGCTACGTCGGCTGGCTACTCGGCATCGACGACGCGCTGCTGGCGCGCTCGCTGCGGCAGGAGCGCGAGCTGTGGAGCGCGCTCGTCGCGCATCAAGCCTTCGCCGGCGATTGGGGACGCCAATTGCTGGACGAGAGCGTGCGCACGGCCGCCGCGCTCACGCCGGGGCGCGGCGACATGCAGCCGTTCTTCCGCTCGGTCTTCATGCTGCTGTCCGGACCCGCATGGTTCGGGACGCAGGACGACGCGAGGCTCGACGCGCACCTGCGGGCGCTGCGCACAGCGAACGCCGCACAGAGCCTCTGGCGGCGCTGGGCGCCCGGACAGGCCGGCCGCATGGCGGCGGCCGGCCTCGAAGCGTTCGGCAAATCCGTCCATCTCGCGCGCGCGCACCGCTTCGAGGTGAAGATCGAAACGCCCGAGGAGAACGCCCGCGCGGAGGCCGCGCTGAAGGCGGTCGGCGCCGCCGTGCGCAAGAGATTTGCGCATCTGGCGGCGACCTGACCCATTTTGGATCAGGCGCCGCCGCGCGCGCATAAACGCTCCCTCAAGCCTAATGCCCGATAACTTTTTGCGAGCAGGGCGCGCGCCTTGCCCGTGGCCTTCGCGCCGCAGGCCGCGCGCCGGAACTTCGGCAGGCGTCACGACGCGCAGGTGCGGCGCAAAGCGGGCAAGCGTATGGGTCGTTCGCGAATTGGTTGGGCGTTGGGCGTTGTGGCGCCGTGGTGCCTGGGCATGGGGCTTCTCGTGTCCTTCACCGCCGACGCCGGCCAGGATTTCGCCTCCGGAGCGTCGCTCGCGCCGATCGAGGCGCGCGCCGCGCTGCAGCCCCGCGATCTCGTGCCCTCCTCCGCGCTGTCAGGCAATCTCGGTTCGTTCGGCTCGCGCCGCGGCATTCTGCGCGAGGCGCGGCTCGCCATCGGGCCGGCGGCGGAATTCCACTCGGCGCCCGACGAATTGACGCCGCGCGCGAAGCTGAAGCCGCGGCCGGGCCATTTCCCGATGATCGTGCGCTCGACCAAGAGCGACCCCTTCGTCGCGCTGCGGCCTTCCTTCGAAACGCGCATGAACAGGCCCGGCGGCCTCGACCGGCTCCGCGCCGCCGATCTGATGTTCCATGTCGACGAGAGCGGCCTCGCCTCGACCTTCCAGCCGTTTGACGGCGAGGCGGCCGGCCCCGACTCGGTCGCCAAATTCGAACCGTGGGACGCCGACGACGCGCCCGTGACCACGCATATTTCGGGCGGCGGCGGCTCCTCGCCGACGCAGGGCGGCTCCGTCATGACGGTGCGGCCGGCCGTGATCGCGGCCCGCAACGCGCAGGGCGCGACGCCCGCGACGCCGCCCGCGCTGGCGCTCGCCTCGACCACGCCGGCGCCCGTGGATTCGACGCCGATCGAGATCGTCGCCCTGCCGGGCGCGCCGCGCGCCGCGGGCGCAGCGCCGAAGAGCAACACGACGATCGTGTCGCGCGCGCCCGACGGCCGGCCGGACTACGCCGCGCTCGTCGGCCGCGACCGGCTCGAGTCGGAAAAGAAGTGCCTCGCCACCGCGATCTATTTCGAATCGCGCAGCGAGCCGGAAGACGGCCAGGCCGCCGTCGCGCAGGTCATCCTCAACCGCGTCGGCTCCGGCCTCTATCCCAATACGATCTGCGGCGTCGTCTTCCAGAACCGCCATCGCTACAAGGCCTGCCAATTCTCCTTCGCCTGCGAGGGCAAGTCGCTGCGCATCACCGACCAGGAATCCTGGAGCACGGCGACGCGCATCGCGGAAGACGTGCTCGACGGCAAGACGTGGATCGCGGACGTCGGCGCATCGACGCACTATCACGCCAACTACGTTCGCCCCCGCTGGGCGCGGCACCTGAAAAAAATGGACGTGATCGGCAAGCACATCTTCTATCGGCTACGGGCCGGGCAGACGTAACCACCTCTGTGACGCGCAAGATCGTGTGGCAGTAGGCGCGCCCAACGCCGGGAGCGTTGGGGCCAAAAATCAATCGGTTACGAGCGCGTCAGCGCAGATAGAAACAAGCGTTTGTCTGAAGAGCGAGCAACTGGCGGACTTCCCAGCATATCTAAGAGGCGAAAGGCTACCGCACCGCAATCGATCCCGGGAACCCAGTTGGGATCCCTTCAAGGTTCGATGCCGTTGCCAGCCGCATAGCTGAAAGCGAACCAACACTGGCGCACAAGCGCATCACCGCCTATATTTCATCGAAAGTCACGTTTTCCTAACAGGGAAATGTGTATCATACAGCCCCTATCGCACCGAGGGAGAATCAGATGGCTGAGCGCAAGCCAATCCTCGGGGATTCACCTCCCCGGCCAGAGCTTGACAAGCTCTTCGAAATTGCGAGGGCCTCCGGCGTAACAGAAGAGGACCTGCAAGAGCAGCGTATCAGTTTCGCCTACGGCAACGCTCCGCAGAACAGCGGGATTACGAAAGAGTCCGTTCGGGAGGCGTCAAGGACCGTTCGGCTGATACACGATTAGAAACATTTTTAGGGGAAGGGCTCGCGCTGCGGGCCCTTTTTTTTGACATGCTAGTACGAAGCCACGACGATAAGAAATTGCATGATTTAATGCAGGAGAAGAATCTCCTGCGGCAGTATGACTACCTCCTCAATTGCATTGATATTGGGATCGCGCAGGGCCCAAACGCCTTCGATAGATATTTCCTTTGGGCATTGAATCACATGGCGGTCGCGAACATCTCCCAGTTCGGGGGACGGTTTCGCAACGAGCCGATCTATGTAGGCAATCATATCCCGCCGCACTACAAGGACGTGCCTGATCTTGTCGACCGGTTCATCTCGTTCATCCACGAGAACTGGTTTGTGCTGAGTCCGACGATGCTCGCTGGCTACGGACTATGGCGTTTGAACTGGATACACCCATTTATCGAGGGTAATGGGCGCACGGCGCGGGCAGTCAGCTATTATCTCCTATGCGTTCGAGGCGGAGCCCTCCTCGGCGGAAAGAAAATTCTCCCTGAGCGCATCAGGGAGAATCGGGCACCGTATGTCGCGGCGCTCCGTGCTGCAGACCAAGCGTGGAACGATGGCCATTACGATCTCTCTCAGATCGAGGCATACCTCGCTGATCTGGCGCAGCGGCAGATCCGCAATGACACGTAAGATTTCGAGGGGTCAGCGGTCAAAGCCAATCAATGACCTATCCACGATGGAAGTGCACGATCACCGCCAGTCAAATCTTGCCTAACCGCCGCCGTAAACGACAACGCCCGAAGCGTCCTCGCGTTCGCCGAGAAACAGCAGACTAGAAAGATGGGCTATGGTTTGGGCAGTCCTAGTCGATGCTCGCGGCCGGCCCCTTGTAAGGAGTATCCGGCAGCTGAGTTGAGGACAGGAGGCGTAGCCAAGTGAATTACGCGCTACACTCACATCCCCACCATCGCCGCGGGGGCGGCCACCACGCGATCGGGCGTGTCTTCCTTCCAGCGCACGGACCCGACCGGCCGCTCCAGCATCCGGCGAATGCGGACGGGCTGGGGACCGACGTGAAATTCCAGCGCGCGGGCGTGCAGCGCGCGCTCGATGTCGGTCGGCCGGTTTCGCTGCCGCAGATAATCGAGCCATGTCGGACAATGATATCGTTCGGTCCACAATTCCGGATCGGCGATGTCGCGCGCGATCGACCAGCCATAGGCGCCGTTTCTCTGGCGCGAGGACTGGACCTGCTGCATCAGCGCATAGAACAGGCGCGCCTGCTTCGGCTCGACGCGATATTCGATCTCCACCACGATCGGTCCGCTGCGCGGGGTGAGCTGAAGCCGGATTTCGGGGTCTTCCAGCTCCTCCAGCGTCTGTTCGGTCGGGCCCTTGACCTGCGGCATGCGCATCCAGCGGCCGAGGATGGCCGAGAACGCCAGCAGGAAGCCGGCGACGAGCAGCGCGTCGGAGACGCCGATCGCCTTGGCGGTCGCGCCCCAGAACCACGCGCCCACCGCGACGCCGCCGGAGATCGAGGCCTGAAAGGCCGCGAGCGCGCGCCCGGACACCCAGCGCGGGGCGACGAGCTGGATGCCGACGTTGAACAGGGTGACGGACGCCGTCCATCCTGCGCCGACAGCGAGCAGCGCCAGGCCTGAAATCAACTTCGAATGGCTGATGGCGACGATGGCGACGCCCGCGCCCATCGTCATGGCCGCGAGCCGGATCGCCCTTTCGGCGCCGAGCTGCGAGCTCAGGTTCGACACATTGAGGGCGCCGATCACGGCGCCGACGCCGAAGGCGCCGAGCATGATTCCGAAATCGCGCGCGTCGCCGTTCAGCAGATCGCGGGCGACGACCGGCATGAGCGCCAGGATCGCGCCTCCCAGCACGCCCGTCGCCATCGTCCGGACGAGCACGATCCGGATCGGCAGCGAATAGGCGATGTAGCGGACGCCGGAGACGACGGCGCGCCCAAGCCGCTCGGGCGGCAGGCGCGACGGCGCCCTTTCCCGCCGCCACATGAACAGCACGATCATCAGCGGCAGGTAGAACAGCGCGTTGTTGGCGAAGGCGGCGGTGGCGCCGAAGGCGGCGACGATCGCGCCGCCGATGGCCGGGCCGAAGCTGCGCGCGAGGTTCCAGCTGATGCCGTTCAGGGCCACGGCGGCGGGCAGATCGTCGCTCGGCACCTGCTCGCTGACCGACGCCTGCCAGGACGGCCCCATCAGCGCCATGCCGCAGCCGATGAGAAAGCCGAAGCCCAGCAGCATCGCCGGCGACAGCGCGCCATACCAGGCCAGCAACGTCAACGCGCAGGCGCCGGCGAAGGAGATCGTCAGCGCGATCAGGCTGACGATGCGCCGGTCGAACATGTCGGCGGCGGCGCCGGCCGGCGCCGAAACAAGCGCGACAGGCAGCATCAGGCTCGCCTGGACGAGCGCCACCATCTCGGGCGAATTGGTCATCTCCGTCATCGCCCAGGCCGCGCCGACGCCCATCACCATCAGGCCGAGGTTGGACGTCAGGCTGGCGAACCAGATCCGGCGGAACAGGGGATGGCCGAGCGGCGAGAAAATGCTGCGGCGCGCGGGCGGCGCGCTTGCGTCTGTCTTGTCGGTCATCGACCGTCAGGCTTTCGGTTGGCGGGACGCGCGAATTTAGCGCAACGAGGCGCGGCGCCGATAGCCGCTCGCGGCGGCCGTCACCCCTGCCCGATCTGCAACGCCTTCTCGCTCTGGCGCTTCAGCGCGCCGGCGATCTTGTCCTGCAGCGGCGCGAGATACCAGGGCAGGCTCACTTCCACGCGCACGACGTCCTCGAAGACGTCGAGGCCGGCGGTGATGCGCTGTTGAAGCGCGACCAGCCGCAGGTCGGCGTGATTGGCCTTCCAGTCCGCGTCGAAGGACGAGAAGACGCCCGACAATTCGGATTTGCCCTTCTCCAGCCCGCGCGCGAGACGCCGTTGCGCCTCGGCGGCCCCGAGGCGATGGGAGACGGTGACGACGATCGGCTGGGCCAAGGTTTTTTCTCCTGCGACGCCCTCACATGGGGGCGCCGGAGCCCCCTGTCCAGCGCCGGACCGCAGGCTGCTTGCCGATGCGGCCCAAAACGGCCATGTTCGCAGGAGATTCTGCACGCTGCGCCGGCCTGTGGGGGCGCTGCATCGCCGCGCCCAAACGCCCATCGAAGACGCCTATCGAAAGAGCCTCGCTTGCCATCTCCTGCTCCGTTTTCGTCGTTCGCGCCCCGCGCATTGAGGACATTCGCCGCCGCAGCCGGCTGCGCGGTGGTCGCGCTCTGGACCGGCCAGGCCGTCGCCGCGCGCGAAAGCGTCGCCGTTTCAACGCCCTTCGAGGTCGGCGAAAGCCCCGCCGGCAATTATCTGGCGGCGCTGGTCGCCGGCGCCGAGCGCGACACGCTGGCCGCCTCCACCTATTTCCGGGAAGCGCTGCGGGCCGACCCGAACAATGCTGAACTCGCCGAGCGCGCCTTCGTCGCCTCGCTGGCGAACGGCAACATGCCGGAAGCCTTCGGCCTCGCCGACCGGCTGCTGCGCGCCAATCCCGCCAACGGGCTCGCCAATCTGGCGCTCGGCGTGCGCGCCATCGAGCAGAAGAAGTGGCAGGCGGCCCGCAATTATCTCGCCAAGGGCGGGTCGGGCCGGCAGCGCGACCTGACCGCGACGCTGCTGACCGCGTGGAGCTACGTCGGCTCCAACCAGAGCGCCAAGGCGCTGCCGCTGGTGGACAAGCTGCGCGACGAAGCCTTTGGCGTGTTCCGCGACTATCACGCCGCGCTGATCGCCGACGTCGCCGGCAAGACGGACGAGGCGCGCAAGCGGTTCGAGAGCGTCTACGGCACGGACAAGAACACGCTGCGCCTCATCGACGCCTATGCGCGCTTTCTGTCGAAACAGGGCGACCGCGACGGCGCGATCAGGGTCTATACCGCTTTCGACCAGATCGTGCCGCGCCATCCGATCGTGACCGCCGCGCTGGCCGACCTCGCCGCCGGCAAGACGCTCGAGCCCTTCGTGCGCAACGCCAAGCAGGGCGCGGCGGAACTGCTCTACGGGCTCGGCGCCGTCGGCGGACGGCAGGGCGACGAACTCGCCGCCATGATCTACCTGCGGCTCTCGCTCTATCTCGAGCCCGACAACGGCCTCGCGCTGGTCACGCTCGCCGACGTCTACGAGCGGCTGAAGCAGAACGAGCAGGCGATCGACGCCTATGATTCCGTTTCCGAGAAATCGCCGCTGCGGGTGAACGCCGACATCCAGATCGGCCTGCTGCTCGAGACGATGGACAAGAAGGACGAGGCCACCAGGGTCCTCACCGATCTCGTCAAGGAGCATCCCAACGACGCGGAAGCGCAGACGGCGCTCGGCAATCTCCTGCGCTCGCGCAAGGATTTCCAGGGCGCGATCGACGCCTATACGAAGGCGATCTCGTTGTCGAAGGGGCCGGAGAGGGCGCTGTGGTCGCTCTATTATTATCGCGGCATCGCCTATGAGCGCGCCAAGACATGGCCGCCGGCCGAAGCGGATTTCAAGAAGGCGCTGGAGCTCTTCCCCGAGCAGCCGCTGGTGCTGAACTATCTCGGCTATTCCTGGGTCGACAAGAACATGAACCTCGACGAGGCCTTCAAGATGCTGCGCCGCGCCGTCGAGTTGCGGCCGCAGGACGGCTATATCGTCGACAGTCTCGGCTGGGCGCACTACCGCCTCGGCCGCTACGACGAGGCCGTGAAGGATCTGGAGCGCGCCGTCGACCTGAAACCGAGCGATCCCGTCATCAACGACCATCTCGGCGACGCCTATTGGCGCGTGGGCCGCAAGCTGGAAGCGCAGTTCCAGTGGAACCATGCGCGCGATCTCAAGCCCGAGCCGGAAGATCTCGAGAACATTCTCAAGAAGATCAAGAACGGCATCGTCGACGAGAAGTCGGAGGCCGCCGACGCCGGCAAGAAGAACGGCGGCTGAGGCGTCTTGTCATTCCCGCTTTCGCGGGAATGACAAATCGTGTTTGCGATCGAGATTTTCCGCGATGTACCTTCCCCCGCATTTCCGCACCGAGGATCGCGCCGAACAATTCGCCCTGATCCGCGCGCGTCCGTTCGGCCTGCTCGTCACCAACGGCCCGAGCGGCCTGATGGCCAATCCCGCGCCTTTCCTTCTCGATGAAGACGCCGGCGTGCTGCGCGCGCATCTGGCGCGGCCCAATCCGCAATGGCGCGAGGCCGATGGTTCGCGAGAGGCGCTCGTCGTCTTTCAGGACGTGGACGCCTATGTGACGCCCGGCTGGTACGCGACCAAGCGCGAGACGGGCAGGGTCGTGCCGACGTGGAATTATTCCGCCGTGCATGTGTATGGCGCCCTTCGCGCGATCGACGATCGCGCGTGGTTGCGTAAGCTCGTCGGCGATCTGACCGACGCGCACGAGGCTTCGCTCCGCGCCCCCTGGAAGGTGGAAGACGCGCCGTCGGACTATATCGACGTCATGCTGCGCGGGATCGTCGGCATCGAAGTGCAGATCGCGCGCATCGAGGGCAAGGCGAAACTGTCGCAGAACCGCAGCGCGGCGGACCGCGCGGGCGTCGTCGACGGATTGCGCGCAACGGGCGGCGAGGCGGCGCTGCGCATGGCGGCGCAGGTCGAAGGCGCGACAAAATCGTGAACGGCGCGCTTGCGGCGCGCGCGCCGGCGAAGATCAATCTCACGCTGCATGTGCAAGGGCGGCGCGCGGACGGCTACCACGAACTGCAGAGCCTCGTCGCCTTCGCCGGCGTCTGCGATCACCTGACGCTGACGCCGGCCGATACGCTGTCGCTCTCGGTGCGCGGCCCCACGGCGCAAGCCGCGGGCGAAGGCGATGACAATCTCGTGCTGCGCGCCGCGCGCAATCTCGTCCAGCGCGTCGCGGGCCTGAAACTCGGCGCCTTCGCGCTGACGAAATATCTTCCCGTGGCGGCGGGCGTCGGCGGCGGCTCGTCGGATGCGGCGGCCGCGTTGCGCCTGCTGGCGCGCCTCAACGGCATGACGCCCGAAGACCCCCGCCTCATGGACGCGGCGCGCGAAACCGGCGCGGACGTTCCGGTGTGCCTCGATCCCGCCGCGCGCATGATGACAGGCGTCGGCGAAATGCTCGGGCCGAAACTCGGCCTGCCGGCGATACCCGCCGTGCTCGTCAATCCCCGCGTTCCCGTCGAGACGCGCGCCGTCTTCGCCGAACTCGGACTGACGCCGGGGCAGTCCTACGGCTTCGGCAGGCATCCCGTCGTCGAGCCGGGCGCGGGCGCGGACACGCTGATGGCGGCGCTGAAAAAGGGCCACAACGATCTCGAAGATCCCGCCGGCGTGATCGCGCGCGAAGTGGTCGCCGTTCTCGCGGTTCTCGGCGCGGCGCGCGGGGCGAAGCTCGCGCGCATGTCGGGCTCGGGCGCGACCTGCTTTGCGCTCTTCGGCGACCGCCATCAGGCGGCGCGCGCGGCGCGCGTGATCAGGCGCGACCATCCGAACTGGTGGGCGCGGGCGACGCTGCTGCGGTGAACGGTTCCCGATCGGG
>OEIU01000365.1_pt1 | contig 44227 bp, 34 predicted proteins | sample 1539221 | NCBI WGS metagenome assembly OEIU01 (sample SAMN03792071, study PRJEB22550) | activated sludge metagenome | feature: wastewater treatment plant; material: activated sludge; isolation source: Wastewater treatment plant of a petroleum refinery complex | place: Argentina: Zarate | collected... | reverse complement strand
CCCAGAGGTAGAAATTGCGGTGGTCGTCGCCGGCCGCCATGACGTCGTAGGTCGACGAGCCGAGACCGGTGACGACGAGAAGGTCGGGACTGCGCCCGGCGAGCAGACGCGCAACGGCCTCGCGGCGGTCGAGTCCCTTCATTTCTTCACCCATTGCTTTTCGCCGATCAGACGCTGGCCCAAAAGCACGGCGCAGGCGCAATCGCCGTTGAAGGCCATGGAGGCCGCGCCATGCAGCAGCGGCGCGACGTCTTCCGGGCGATCGGCGCGCCATGTCAGCACGCCCATCAGGTTCAGCGCTTTCTCCGTCGCCTGCCCCATCGGGTTCTGCCACGGATTGAACTCGGCCCAGTCGCCGCGCATGGTCACGACCATCAGGAGCGGAAAGCGCCCGGCGGCGGGCAGCGCCAGCATGTTGATGCAATTGCCGACGCCCGAGGATTGCATCAGCAGCGCGCCGCGCTCGCCGCCGAGCCAGGCGCCGGCGAGATAGCCGACGCCCTCCTCTTCCGTCGTCAGCGCGACGGACGTGATGGCGGGATCGGCGACGGCCATGTCGATGGCGGCTGCGTGACCAGCGTCGGGCACGTAGACGACGTGGCGGACGTCATGCCGCTTGAGGACGCCGAACACGTCCAACCGCCAATCGGCCGCTGCGTTGCTGGTCATGCACTGCTCCCTGGCGCGGCGGACGCGCCCCGGACTTCCGGACGGCCCGAGTTTTCTCCCATGCCGGCGCAAACTTCAAGGCGCGGACGCGGGCGCGGCCGAAGGCAGGTTGATAATCGGTCTGGCCTTCCGCAATATGCGCATGCCGTCAAGGGGTTCAAAGGCGACATGGGCAAGCCGCTCCACACGCTCGCATGCTGGTGCGCCGCGCTTGCGCTCTCTTTGTGCGGCCTCGCCGCCGCTTCCCCCGCCGCAGCCCGCGATTTCCGCGCCGCCGACAATCAGACGGCGGACTATCCGACGGTGCTCGCGCTCGAATACATGAGCCGCCTCGTGGCGGAGCGGACGCAGGGCCGCCATCGCATGATCGTGTTCCATTCGCGCCAGCTCGGCGAGGAGAAGGAGACGATCGAGCAGGCGCGCGCGGGCGCCATCGACATCAACAGGATCAACGCGGCGCCGCTCTCATCGCTCTCGCCTGAAGTCGAAACGCTCGGCCTGCCCTTCCTGTTTCGCTCGACGGACCAGATGTGGAGCGTGCTTCAGGGAGACATAGGCGACCAGATTCTCGCCTCGCTCTATCCGCACGGGCTCGTCGGCCTGACGTTCTACGAGTCGGGCGCGCGATCGATCTACAACAGCGTCCGGCCGATCCGGAAGCTCGAGGACCTCAAGGGCCTGCGCATCAGGGTGCAGCAGTCCGAGTTGCAGAAGTCCATGATCAGGGCGCTGGGCGCCGAGCCGATCCCGCTTTCCTACGGACAGGTGATGACCGGCCTGGCGACCGGCATCATCGACGGAGCCGAGAACAACTGGCCCTCCTATGTCACGACCGACCATTACAAGGTCGCGCGGCACTACACCTTGACCGAACACACGATGTCGCCGGAAGTCCTCGTCATGTCGCGCAAGGCCTGGGACGCCCTGTCGCCGGAAGACCAGAAGATATTCAAGGACGCGGCGCGCGATTCCGGCAGCTACATGCATCTGCAATGGCGCGCCTTCGAGGACCGGGCGCGCGAGGAGGCGCGGTCGGCTGGCAATCATATCGTCGAGGAATTCGACCGCGCGCCGTTCGAAGCCGCGATGAAACCGATCTACGACGAGGCGATGAAGAACGCGCGCATGCGCGAACTCGTCGAGAAGATTCGCGCCGCCAGATGACGAGACGATCGGGATCGGCAAGCCAATCGACGGGCGGCGGGGCCTCGGGCGGCCCCACTCATGTCGTCGAAAGCTTCGTTCGCCGTTTCCAGATCCGCACGCGCATTTCCCTCGTGGCGGCCGTCAACATCGCGGTCATCGTCGTTCTGGCGATCCTCCTGTGGATCAGCTCGCGATTGCTCAACGAGACATGGCGCGAGCTGCAATCGGTGCGCAGCTCGGAACGGCTCGTCGCGACGTTCGAATCGGAGGCGAGCCGCGTCCAGTCGCTGATCCATCGCTATTTCATTCAGCCGACGCCGGAAGTGCTGGCGGAGGTCGAGGCGCGCTGGACCTCGATCACCGGCGACCTGTTCGAGCGCGCATCGACGGACCCGGCGCTCTCGGCCGACGCGCCCGCCTTGCGCGACCTGACCAACCGGCTCGTCTCGGGCTTCGACCAATTGCGCGCCGCGCGGTCGGAGATTTCGACGCTCTACGAGGAGCAGATCCTCAAACCCTCGCGCGAGATGAGCGGGCTCTACGCCATTCTGGAAAGCACGTTCTCGGATCGCAACGCGCTGATCGCCCCGGCGCTCAGCAAATCGCGCGAGGCCTTCGCGACCACGTCGGTCGCGATCAATTCCTATTACCTGTCGACCTCCTCCTCTCCCGCCGACGAGGCGCTGGCCAATATCGACACGATCATCAACACGATCCCGGTGATGCTGGATCTCGCGGACGGCGACATCCAGCGCGCCGCCCTGCAGAGATTGCAGACGCGGGCGCGGCAATTGAAGGACGGCCTGCAGAAGCTGGCCGCCGAATTCAAGGAACAGAACCGGCTGCTGCAGAACGTCGTCGACAAGAGCCAGGCGGAAATGTCGGAACTGGCGGCGACCCTGTCCGACAAGATGCGACAACGCGAAACGCTGGCGCAGGATCAGCTCGACCGCGCGCTCAACGCCGTCTTCCTGGTGATCGCCGTCGTCACGCTCGTCTCGCTGGCGGTGATCGGCTTCTTCGGCATGGTGTTCGCGCGGTCGGTCAGCCTGCCGCTGCGCTCGCTGATGACCTCCATGAGCCGGATCGCGGAAGGGCGGCTCGACACGCGCGTGGCCGGCACGGAAGCGCGCGACGAGATCGGCGAGATGGCGCGCGCGCTCGAAATCTTTCGCGAGAACGCCATCGCCAGACTGCGGGCGGAATCAGACCTGCTCGCCTCCAAGCAACGCACCGAAACCGCCTACCAGGAATTGCGCGCGACCCAGAACAGCCTGATCGAGGCCGAAAAGCTCGCCGCGCTCGGCGGCCTCGTCGCGGGCGTCGCGCACGAGGTCAACAATCCCGTCGGCGTCAGCGTCACGGTCGCCTCGACGCTGGCGCGCCGGTGCGAGACTTTCAGCGAGGAACTGAACCGCGGCGAGCTCAGGCGCTCGCGCCTCAACGAATTCGTCGACGGCAATCGCGAGGCCGCCAACATGCTGCTCGCGAACCTGCATCGCGCCGCCGAGCTGATCCAGTCCTTCAAGCAGGTGGCGGTCGACCGCAGCCATGCCGAACGGCGCACGTTCGACATGAAGGATCTCACCGACCAGATCATGCTGTCGCTGCGCCCCACGCTCAGCAAGCGCAACATCGCGCTCACGATCGACTGTCCCGAGGGCGTCGAGATGAACAGCTATCCCGGCGCCTGGGGGCAGGTGCTGACCAATCTCACGCTGAACGCCGTCAGCCATGCCTTTTCGCCCGACGTCGACAGCGCGATCGACATCCATGTCCACCGGCTCGATCAGGACAATATCGAAGTCGTCTTCTCCGACAACGGACAGGGCATGACGGACGACGTGAAGCGGCGCGCCTTCGATCCGTTCTTCACGACCGCGCGCGGGCGCGGCGGCACCGGGCTCGGCCTCCACATCGTCCACAATATCGTGACGAATCAGCTCGGCGGCCGGATCGCCGTCGCCTCCGAGCCCGGACGCGGTGTGCGTTTCCGCATGGCCTTGCCGACCACCGCGCCTCTATTTGCAGCCGACGAAGCGCCAACCGAAGCGAAAGCATGAGCGACGACGACATCATCCGCCTGATCGACGACGAGCCGCCCGCGCCTGCGCGCGCCGACGCCCGGGCGTGGAAAGTCGCCGTCATCGACGACGATCCCGCCGTGCACGACGGCACGCGCTTCGCTCTCTACGACTATTCCCTCAACGGCGACGGCATCGAACTCGTCTTCGCGCATTCGGCCGCCGAGGGCCGCAAACTGCTGCTCGCCAATCCCGACATCGCCGTCATCCTGCTCGACGTCGTGATGGAAAGCGACCGCGCGGGACTCGAGCTCGTCAACTACATCCGGCGCGAATTGCGCAACGAGGCGGTGCGCATCATCCTGCGCACGGGCGAGCCCGGCCAGGCGCCGGAGCGGCAGGTGATCGTCGACTACGACATCAACGACTACAAGGCGAAGACGGAGCTGACCGCCGACAAGCTGTTCACGTCGCTGACCGCGGCGCTCCGCAGCCACATGCAGTTGCGCGCCATGATCGAGACGCGCCGCGGCCTCGAGATCATCATCGAGGCGACGCCGACGCTGTTCGATTTCCGCTCCATGCAGCGGCTCGCGGAAGGCGTGCTCACGCAAGTCGCCTCCCTGCTGGCCGTCGATTGCGCCGGCATTCTGATCCTGCGCGATCTCGGCGCGGGCGGGCGGCGCCTTGCGGTGCTCGCGGGCTCCGGCGTCTATCGCGGATGCGTCGGCGCGGAAAGCCTGCAAGGCCTCGACCGCGACCTGCTCGACCTCGTGGACCAGGCCTTTTCGACGCGGCGCGCCGAATTCCGGGATCGCCGCACCGTTCTCTACATCTCGACGCACAGCGGCGCCGAGATCGTCGTGTTCCTCGAGGCCGGCAAGCGCCTGACCGAAACGGATCGCGCGCTGATCGAGGTTTTTTCGGGCCGGCTGTCGATCGCCTTCGACAATGTCGTGCTCTATTCGCAGCTCGAGAACGCCAATGTCGATCTCGAGCGCCGCGTCGAGGAGCGGACGGCGGAGCTGCTGGCCGCCAATCGCCGGCTCGAGGCGCAATGGCGACGCGTGCGCCAGGTCAACGACTTCCAGAGCGAGGTGCTCGGCAAGGTCGCCCACGACCTCAAGAATCCCTTGAACGTCATCCTTGGCCGATCCGAAATTCTCGAGGAATTGTTCTCGAACACTTCCGAGGGCGGGCAGGCCGCGCAACCGCAATTGCGGCATATCCGCTCCTCGGCGCTGCGGCTGACCTCCATGATCGACGAGTTGATCGCCGACGCGATGAACGACGCGCTCGACATTTCCGTGCGCAACGAGATCGTCGACCTCGCCGCGATCGTCCGCGACGTGGCCGAGGCGAACCGTCCGCTGGCGGAACGCAAGAGCCAGACGGTCGAACTTGCCTTGTCGGGCGTGCTGGCGACCGAATGCGATCCGGAACGGATCCGCGAGGCGATCGACAATCTCGTCAGCAACGCCGTGAAATATTCCCGGATCGGCGGCGCGATCCGCGTCGAAGCCTATCCGGCCGACGAGGGCAATGTCGTCCAGGTCGTCGATTCCGGCCCCGGCTTCATGCCGGAGGACATGTCGCGGCTGTTCGGCCGCTTCCAGCGCCTGTCCGCGAAGCCGACCGGCGGCGAGACGTCGACGGGCCTCGGCCTCTCGATCGTCAAGAAGATCGTCGATCTGCACGACGGATCGATCGCGGTCACGCAGGGCGAGACGGGCGGCGCGTCCATCTCGATCCGGCTGAAGGCGGCGCATTACGGAACCAGGGCATGAGCAACCGCCAGATGATCTTCGTCGTCGACGACGATTCCGACGCACGCGAGATGGTTGGCGACTATCTCCGGATGCATGGCTTCGACGCGACGCTGTGCGACGGCGGCGCCGAATTGCGCGAGGCGCTGCGCCACGCCACGCCGGAACTCGTCGTGCTCGATCTCAACATGCCCGGCGAGGACGGCCTGTCGCTCATCCGCTTCCTGAAGCAGACCTGCGGCTGCCCGATCATCATGCTCACCGCCACGGCCAGCACGATCGACCGCGTCGTCGGTCTCGAACTCGGCGCAGACGACTACATCGCCAAGCCCTGCGAATTGCGCGAACTCGTCGCGCGCATCCGCTCGATCCTGCGGCGGATCAAATGGTCGCCGGCGCGCAATTCCGAGCGCCGGCTCGCCGCCATCGTCGCCTTCGATCTCGTGGATTTCACCCGCTTCGTCCATGAAGACGAAGCGGGCACGCTGGCCGCGCTCGACCGCATCTTCGCGGAGGCTGTCGTGCCGAGCCTGGTTCAATGGCACGGCGTGCTGTTCAAGATGCTGGGCGACGGCGCGCTCGTCGAATTTCCGAGCGTCGTCGACGCCATGGAATGGGCGGTCGAATTCCAGAAGATCATGGCCGACCGCGAGGAGGCCTCGCCGGCGCGCGGCGGCATGAAATTCCGTGTCGGCGTCGCGGTCGGCGACGTCATCGTCAGCCAGCTCGACCGGCTCGGCGAAGGCGTCGCGCTGGCCGCCCGCGCGCAGGAGATCGCCCGGCCCGCCGGCATTGCGGTGACGGAGCAGGCCTACCAGTTCCTGCGCGGACGAACCGCGATCGAACTCGAAGACGCCGGCGTTCGCCAACTGAAGAATATCGCGACGCCGATGCGCATCTGGACCTGGCCCGCCGCCGGCGCGACGCCGTAGCGCTCAAGGCGCGGCGAGGCGGGCGCGCAGCGCGGCGAGCGTGGTCACAATCTCGCCGCCGCCGGCGCGAATGAAATATTCGACCTGAAGGTTGACGGTCGAGCCGAGATTGTCGGATGCGAGCCGAAAGTCGCCGCGGTAGCCGAGGATCATCTTTCCTCGCGCGAAAGCGTAACCGATCTCGGCGGCCGTTCCGCTATCCACGTCCGCCCCGTCCATGACGGCGAGCACGAGATCGCACGAGTCGATCGCGCGCGCATTGGCCGCCCCGATGCGCTGGTTGAGATCGCGCCAGGCGTCGCGCTGCGCATCGAGCGAAGGCAGCCGCGCAATGCGATCGATTTCCGCCGGCGGCGTCAGCGCGAAAGGATCGACGACGTCGTGGCCGAGCGCGCGCGCGAGCGCGACGATCGCATCCAACCCCAGCCGCCCGAGTTCCGAGAAGCCGAGCGGACCGGCGAGGTAGATGCGCTTTGCGGCTGTTTGCATGTCGACGTCCGGGGCCGGAATGGCGGCGGGGCTCATTATATCGCCAGCCGTGCAGCGCGCAGGGGCTGAACATCCTGCGCGCGTCTCCCCGCCGCACGACGGCGTCGCCCGTAACGGCGCCACAGGCCAGAAAATATCAGATTGAACAAGGAGATGAGGTGGGAGATGACCGTTGGCGCGCGGCAGAATTGCGGCGCGAGCCGCGCGCCAGGCTTCGACGCCCGCACCCGGCTTGTCGCGCCCGCTCAAGCTTGTCGATAAAGAACAATTCACTAAACTACGCTTCACTAACCATGGGACGCGGTCCGTGCGTGAGGGCGGCAGAGCGAGTTCAGAGTTTTGGCTACGACGAGCAGACCGATCATGGCCGCCGGCGTCGCCCTGCTCTGCTGGGTTTTATCTGGCGGGGTCGGGCGCGCGTTCGACTTCTTCGGCCTGTTCGGCGCGCCGGAGCAGGCGACGCCGACGCCCAACGGCATAGCTTATGATGTCGCATTCGACGGCGTCGGCGACGATTCGCGTCTCTCGGAGGCGCTGAAGGACGCGTCCAATGTCTGGCGGCTGCGGCTCCAGCCGCCTTCGTCCGGCGTCTCTCTTTCGCGCCGCGTCGTCTCGGACTTCCCCGATCTTGCGAATGCGCTCTGGGCGAGCGGCTATTTCGACGCATCGGTGAGCGTGACCGTGGCCGGCGTCGCGGTCACGCCCGAAGGTTCAGGCGCGGACGCGGCCGGAAAGGCTGCCGAGGCGTCCCGCGGGACGGCGCTGGTTCCGATCCGCTATACGATCGCGCCCGGGCCGCTCTACCAGTTGCGCAACGTGGTGATCTACGACGCGCGCACGAAGGGCCTGATGGACCCCGCGCTGATCGACCGCGCGCGCATGAACGCCGATCCCGTCGGCCCCGCGCGGGCGGCGACGGTACGCTCGACGCAGACCGTGTGGATCGACCAGCTGCGCGCGCAATCCTATCCGCTGGCGAAAGTCGTCGACATGCAGCCGGTCGTCGACCATCGGGCGCATGTGATGGATGTCGCGGTCACGATCGACCCCGGCCCGCGCGCCGGAATCGGCGCGGTGACCGTGAAAGGATCGCCCGGCGTCGATCCGCGCGTGATCTCCTCCTTCATCTATCTCGAGGAGGGCGAGCCCTACAGCCCCAAGCGCATCCTCGACACCCGCAATTCGGTGTCGCAGATCGAGGCCATCGGCGGCGTGCGCGTGGAAGACGGCGAAAGGCTCGACGCCAACGGCAATCTGCCGATCCTGGTCGAAACCAGCGAGCGCAAGCGCCATGCGGTCGCGCTGGCGGCGATGTATTCGAACGTCGACGGCCCTTCCGTGCGCGCCTCGTGGACGGACCGCAACCTGTTCGGCGGCGCGGAGCGGCTGAGGCTCGACGCGCAGGCGGGCGTCGCCACGATCGGCGGCGCCTCGCAGTTCACGGGCCTGTCGTCGTTCGCCTGGCGCAATGTGGTCGGTCGCGTCGGCGCCAGCTTCGTCAAGCCGGCGCTCGGCGGCACGCGCAACGATCTGCTGGTGGATGTCGCGGCCATCCGCGAAAGCACCGACTATTATTACGCGAGCTATCTGAACGCGCAGGTCGCGCTGCGCCATCGCTTCTCGGAATATCTGTCGGCGCAGATCGGCGTCGAGGCCGAGGCCGGCCGCACGGTCGATCTGTGGGGCGGCCACGATTACTCGCTGCTCGGCGCGCCGATCGCGATCAACTACGATTCGACCGACAGCAAGCTCGCGCCGACGCAGGGCGTGCGCGCGACCCTGCGCGTCGCGCCCTATATCAAGGCGCTGCCGCACGGGCTCACGATGGTGCAATCCAAAGCGCAGGTCTCGACCTATTACGCGATCGACGAAGAAGCGCGCTATATTCTCGCCGGCCGCATCGGCGCCGGCTCGACGGTCGGCGCCAGCATCGCCGACGTGCCGGCCAACCGCCGCTTCTTCGTCGGCGGCGGCGGGTCCGTGCGCGGCTATCGCTATCGCTCGCTCAGCCCGCACAACGGTTTCGACGGGCCGACCGGCGGCCTGAGCTATCTCGAAGCCTCGCTGGAAGCGCGCATCCGCGTGACCGAGACGATCGGGATCGTCCCCTTCGTCGACGCGGGCTCCGCCTACGACACCGCCTTTCCGAACTTCAAATCCTCGCTTCGCGAATCCGTCGGTCTCGGCCTGCGCTATTTCACGCCGATCGGCCCGATCCGGATCGACTTCGCCGTGCCGATCGCGCGTCGTCAGGGCGAGAGCAAGTTCGGCGTGCTGATCGGCGTCGGGGAGGCTTTCTGATGACGCGCGGCGGCCGCATCCTCCGTATCGCCGGGCTCGTCGTCGCCGGACTCGCGCTCAGCGTGGTCGCGCTGGCCCTGTTCGCCAATACCGGCGTCGGCGGACGCATGATCGCCGCCTCCATCTCGCGCGCTGCGTCGTCGCCCGGCTCGGTCGTGACGATCGGCGGGCCCGACAATCTCGTCTCCCGCGCGCCCGTCGTGCGCGACATTTCGATCGCCGACGCCGATGGCGTGTGGCTGAAGATCGATCGCGTGGAGACGCGATGGTCGCCGCTCGCGCTGCTCCATGGAACCGCCGACGTCGACGCGCTCGACATCGGCGCCGTGGACGTGCTGCGCAAGCCGCTCGCGGCGCCCGCGCCGCCGGACGAGAAAAACGTCATCGACAAGATCAAGGACGCGCTCTCGTGGCGGCCGCCGCTCGCCGTGCGCGTCGGTTCGCTCAAGATCGGGAAGATCACGCTGGCCGAGCCGGCGCTCGGCGCTGCGGCTTCACTCGCGCTTTCCGGCTCCGCCGACCTCGGCGCGACGGGCGCGGCCGCGCGGCTTGCGCTGAACGCGCAGCGGATCGACGCGCCGGGCGCGGTCGCGACGCAGATCGACATCGCCGGCGACGGCGCCAAACTCAAACTGGCGGTCGACGCTTCCGAACCGCAGGGCGGCCTCGTCGCGCGCCTCGCCAATATTCCGGGCCTGCCGCCGGTCGAAATCCATCTTGCCGGCGACGGAACGCTCGACGCTTTCGCGGCGAAGCTGGACGCGCGCGCCGGCGATGTCGCCGACGCCGGCGGAACGGCGACGATCCAGCGCGCGGGCGCGCAGCGGCGGGTGAATTTCGATCTGTCAGCGCGGCTCGCCGCGCTACTGCCGAGGAACGCGGCCGTCTTCTTCGAAAATTCGACCCGCGCGACAGGCGCCGGCGCCATTGCGGACAACGGCGCCGTGCAGTTCGACAAAATCTCGCTCGACGCATCCGCTTTCACGCTGGAAGGCGCCGGCGCGCTCGGCGCCGACGGCAAGCTTGCCGGAGAGGCGCGGCTTGCGGGCAAGCCCGCGCAGCCGAACGCAGCCTTCGCCGCGAAAACCCTGCAGGCCGACGCGAAACTGTCCGGCACGCTCGCGAGGCCGGAAGGCGGCGCGCATGTGCTGATCGACGAGGCGCGCGGTCCGATGGGACAGATCGGCCACGTCGATCTCGACGCGTCGATCGCGCCCGCTTCGAACGGACAAAACGTTTTCGACATCACCGCAAAAGGCGACGCGACCGGCCTCGCGCTCGCCGACGCCGCGCTGTCGGAAGCTCTGGGACAAAGCGCGCGCCTCGAATTTCGCGCGCGCGCCGAAAAGCTCGACCAGATGGATGTGAGCGTCGCGACGCTTTCGACCGGCTCGGCCGAACTCGCCTACACCGGCCGCGCCGGCCTCGACCTGCTCGACGGCCGCGCGCGAATCGCGGCCGCCGATCTCGCGCGTTTCGCGCGGCTGGCGAAGACCGACCTCAAGGGGGCGCTGACGCTCAACGCGACGTTGACGGGCGCGCCGCGCGCGGGCCGGATTTCCGCCGCGCTCGACGGCGGCGTCGCGCAACCGGGCGTCGGCGCGCCGGCGGTGAACGCCCTGCTCGGCAAGCGCCTGGCGATTGCAGGCAAGGCGACGCTGGCGGATGGCGGCGTCACGTTCGACAAGCTGCAACTGACCGGCGAGCGCGTCAGCGCAGCGATCGACGGCGCGGCGACGCAGGACAAAGCCGATCTCGTCGCGAAACTGTCCGCCCCCGATCTGAAATATGTCGACCCGCGTCTATCCGGCCGGGCGGAGGCCGACGTCGCGCTGAAGGGCTCGCTGCGCAAGCTCGACGCCACGTTCAAAATCCTGGCGCGCGACGCGCGCGCCATCGGCCGCGCGATCCCGAGCCTGTCGCTGACCGGCGAGGCGCGCGACCTGACCGGCGCGCCCGCCGTTTCAGCCGCGCTCGACGGCTCGATCGACGGCAAGCCGACGCGCGGCGCCTTGCGCGCGATGCGCGACGGCGCGACATGGAAGGTCGATACGCTCGATCTCTCCGTCGATCAGGCCAGCGTGAAAGGCGCGCTCGTGCTCGATGGCAATCTCGCGCGCGGCCGCCTGACCGTCGCCGCGCCCGATCTCGACGCCTTCTCGCCCTTCGTGCTGCAAAAACTTTCCGGCCGGCTCGACGCCGACATCAATCTCGACAATGCCGGCGGCCGGCAATCAGCCGTCATAGAGGCGCATGGGCAGGGCGTGCGGTCCGCAGATATTTCGATCGACCGGCTCGACGCGCAGGCGAACGTGCGCGACCTCTACAACAAGCCGCAGATCGAGGGCCGCGTGGCGGCCGACGTCATGCGCGTCGGCGGCGAGACGATCTCGAAGGCGCGGATGGTCGCCAAGCCCGGCACCGGCGGCGCGACGGATCTCGATCTTGCGCTTGATGCGCGCGGCTTCGCCGTCGCAGGCCGCGCCGCGCTGACGAACAGCGAACCGCGCAGGCTCGATATCGCGCAGTTCTCGGCGACGCGCGCGGGCAAGCGCATCGCGCTCGCGGGGCCCGGAAGCGTCATCCTGCGCGACGGCGGCGCAGAATTGAAGGGAATCGTGATCGTCGCCGCCGGCGGGCGCTTGTCGGTCGATGGATTCGCCGGCCAGAAACTCGCGCTCGACGTCAATGCGCGCGCGCTGCCGCTGTCGATCCTCGCGCTGGCCGATCCCGCGCTCGCCTTCGATGGGACAGCCGACATTCAGGCCAGGATCGGGGGAACGGCGCAGGCGCCTGCCGGCGACTGGCGCGTGAAGGTTACGCGACTGGCCACGCCGCAGACGCGCGACGCCGGGCTTCCGCCGATCGAGGCGAGCGCGTCCGGCGCGCTGGCGGCGGGACGCACGAGCGTCGACGCCGACGTGTCGATCGGGCCGCGCAGCAAGCTGAAGATCACGGGTAGCGCGCCGCTCGGCGCCGGCGCGCTCGATATCGCCATCAAGGGCGCGCTCGACGCCGCGCTCGCCAACACGACACTCTCGGCCAAGGGCCAGACGGTCGCAGGACAGGCCAAGATCGACCTCACAGTAAAGGGAACGGCTTCTGCGCCGATGGTCGGCGGCGTCGTCAACATCGCGAACGGCGCCTTTTCCGATCCCGTCAACGGCGTCGCGCTCGCGAACATCACGGGCGTGCTCTCCGGCAGCGGCCGCGAATTGACGATCTCCGGCCTCAACGGCCAGACGAAGAACGGCGGGCGCATCGCCGTGGCGGGCAAGGTGACGATCGATCCAGCCGGCGGCTTTCCGGCCGCGCTGGTCGTGAAATCGGCCGATGCGCAATTCGTCGACAGCGAGACGGCTTCCGCCACCGGCGATCTCGATCTCACGATCAACGGCCCGCTCGCGCGCGCACCACGCGTCGCCGGGCGCGTGACGCTGCGCAGCATGGACGTGAACGTGCCCGATCGCGTGCCGGTCAATCTCAAGCCGCTGCCCGGCACGCGCCAGATCGACGCCAAGGGCTTCGCCGCGCAGATGATCGCGATCGAGCGCAAGGAGAAGGCGCGCGCCGGGCGCAAGTCGAGCTTCGACGCGCCGATCGAACTCGTCATCGCCGCGCCCAACCGCATTTTCGTGCGCGGCCGCGGCCTCGACGCCGAATTCGGCGGGCAGTTGAAGATCGGCGGCACGATCCAGAAGCCGCTCGTCGACGGCGGCTTCGATCTGCGGCGCGGACGCATGCAGCTTCTCACCCAGCGCCTCGACATCACGCAGGGCAAGCTGACGTTCGCGGGCGGCCTCACGCCGCAACTCGACTTCGCGGCGCAGACGTCGGCCGGCGGCGTCACCGCCAATGTCGCGGTCACCGGACCTGCCTCGCAGCCCGTCTTCGCCTTCACCTCCTCGCCCAGCCTGCCGCAGGACGAAGTGCTGTCGCGCCTGCTGTTCGCCAAGGCGTCGGCCTCGCTCACGCCCTTCCAGGCCCTGCAGCTCGCCATGGCGCTCGCGCAGTTCACGGGCGCGACATCCGGCGCGGATGCGTTCGAAAAGATGCGCAAGGCGCTCGGCGTCGACAGTCTCGACATAGACGCGGGCGCCGCCGGCGGTCCGACCGTCGGCGTGTCGCGCTACATCGCCAAGGGCGTCAACGTCGGCGTGCGCACCGGCGTGAAGCCGGACCAGACGGCGGTGACGGTCGGGGTCGACGTCTTCAGGAATTTCCGCGTGCAGAGCGAAACGCGCGTCGACGGCAAGACTTCGGTGGGCGTCGGCGTCGAATGGGAATATTGAGGCGCAGCGCATCTCGCCGCGCCGGACCGCCGCCTCAAGCCTTGCCGAATGTCTCGTCGAAGGAATATCCCGCGCCGCGCACGGTGCGGATCGGGTCGCGCTCGCGGCCGCGCACCAGCGCCTTGCGCAGACGGCCGACATGCACGTCGACCGTGCGCTCGTCGATCTCCGCCGCCGTGCCCCAGACGAAGTCGAGCAATTGCCCGCGCGAGAAGACGCGGCCGGGCTTTTCGAGCAGGAACTCCAGCAGGCGGAATTCGGTGGGGCCGAGATGGATGTCGCGCCCGCCCCGGCGCACGCGCCGGGTCTCGCGGTCGAGGTCGATGTCGCCCGCCCTGAGCCGGTTGGCGATGCGCTCGGGCTTGACGCGCCGCAGGAGCGAGCGCACGCGCGCCATCAGCTCGGGCACGGAGAAGGGCTTCACGACATAATCGTCGGCGCCGACGGACAGGCCGCGCACGCGCTCGGTCTCCTCGCCGCGCGCCGTCAGCATGATGATCGGCAGGTCGCGGGTCTCGTCGCGCGCGCGCAGGCGCCGGCAGATTTCGAGGCCGGAGACGCCGGGCAGCATCCAGTCGAGAATGACGAGGTCGGGCGTCGTTTCGGCGATCAGCGTTTCCGCTTCGTCGCCGCGCTCGGCGCGTTCGACGAGATAGCCTTCCGCCTCGAGATTATACGAGAGGAGCAAGGCCAGCGCCTGCTCGTCCTCCACCACGAGCACGCGCGGGGCGCGGCTGACAGGCGTCTCGCGCGCGCCGCCCGACCCGGTTTCGCTCATGTCGGTCGCGTTCATTGCATGATCGCCGCGGCGGCGCCCTTGGGCCTTTCGACCGGCGGCTGCTCGCCGGTCACGAGATAGATGACGGTTTCGGCGATATTGGTCGTGTGATCGCCGATGCGCTCGATGTTCTTCGAGCAAAACAGAAGATGCGTGCAAAAGGTGATGTTGCGCGGGTCCTCCATCATGAAGGTGAGGAGGTCGCGAAACACGGAATCCTCGAGCGCGTCGAGCTCGGCGTCGCGCGTCCAGACCGCGCGGGCGCGCTCGACGTCGCGCTGGGCGTAGGCGTCGAGCACGTCCTTCAATTGCATGGCGGCGTATTCGTGCATGGAGCGCAGGCCGACAATGGCGCGCGGCATGCGCGCCTCGGCCGCGATCTTCACCGTGCGCTTGGCGATGTTCTTGGCGAGATCGCCGACGCGCTCGAGATCGCCGGAGATGCGGATGGCGGCGACGCATTCGCGCAGGTCGACGGCGAGCGGCTGGCGGCGCGCGATGGTCAGTATGGCGTTGTCCTCGACTTCGCGCTGGAGCCCATCGAGCCGCATGTCGACGGCGACGGTCTTTTTCGCCAGATCCGTGTCGAGCGCGGCCAGCGCGTCCATGGCGTCGGACAGCATCTGCTCGGCGATGCCGCCCATCTCGGCGATGCGCTGGCCGAGCGCCCCGAGTTCGCGGTCGTATGCCTTTACGGTATGATCGGTCATCGATCTCTCCTGTCCGCCGCGCTCAACCGAAGCGGCCGGTGATGTAGTCCTGGGTCTTCCTGTCCGAGGGGCTGGTGAACAATTTGGTCGTCGGACCGAATTCGATCAACTCGCCCAGATACATGAAAGCCGTGTATTGCGAGACGCGCGCGGCCTGCTGCATGTTATGCGTGACGATCGCGATCGTATATTTCTCGCTGAGTTCGTCGATAAGTTCTTCCACCTTGGCCGTCGAGATCGGATCGAGCGCCGAGCAGGGCTCGTCGAACAGGATGACTTCGGGCTGGATGGCCACGGTGCGGGCGATGCAGAGGCGCTGCTGCTGGCCGCCGGAGAGGCCGAGGCCGCTCGTATGCAGCTTGTCCTTCACCTCGCTCCAGAGCGCGGCGCCGCGCAACGCCTCCTCGACGCGGCCGTCGAGCTCGCTCTTCGCGGGCCGGTCGTAGAGACGGATGCCGAAGGCGATGTTCTCGTAGATCGTCATCGGGAAGGGCGTCGGCTTCTGGAAGACCATGCCGACCTTCGAACGCAGCAGGTTGAGGTCCTGCTTCGGCGACAGGATGTTCTGGCCGTCGAGCAGAATCTCGCCCTCGGCGCGCTGGCCGGGATAGAGATCGTACATGCGGTTGAGAACGCGCAGCAGCGTGGACTTGCCGCAGCCCGAGGGGCCGATGAAGGCCGTCACCTCGTTGCCGTGCAGCGGCAATGAAATGCCCTTCAGCGCCTTGTTGCTTCCGTAGAAGAAATCGACGTTGCGGACATCGACCTTGACCGTCCGCTTGGACGCGTCGACCGGAGGCTGGATGGCGACAGCGCCGCTCTCGTTTGCCGTCGGTGCGTTCATTTCGTTGCGCTCCTCGATCCGATGGTGCGGGCGGCGACGTTCAGCGCGAGCACCGCGAAGGTGATGATCAGCGCGCCCGCCCAGGCGAGCCGTTTCCAGTTGGGGTCGGGGTTGTTGATGAAATTGTTGATCGTGACCGGCAGGTTCGCGATCTCGCGGGCGAGATCGAGGCTCCAGAACTGGTTCGACAAAGCCGTGAACAGCAGCGGCGCCGTCTCGCCGCTGACGCGGGCGACAGCGAGCAGCAGGCCGGTGATCAGGCCGGTCTTGGCCGCCTTGTAGGCGACCTTCTGCACGACGAGCGAGCGCGGCAGGCCGAGGCCGGTCGCGGCTTCGCGCAATTGCTGCGGAACCAGCAGCAGCATGTTCTCGGTCGTGCGCACGACGACGGGGATCACGATCACGGCCAGCGCCAGCGCGCCGGCGATGCCGGAGAAGCCGTGCATCGGCACCACGACCGCGCCGTAGATGAACAGGCCGATGATGATGGATGGCGCCGACAGAAGAATGTCGTTGATGAAGCGCGTGACCGTGGTCAGCTTCTCGTGGCGGCCGTATTCGGCCATGTAGGTGCCGGCGAACAGGCCGATCGGGCCGCCGATCGCCACGCCGATGACCGTCAGAATCAGGCTGCCGACGATGGCGTTGAGCAGACCGCCGCCCTGCACGTTCGGCGGCGGCGTCATTTCCGTGAAGACGGCGAGATTGAGCCCGCCGAAACCGTTCCACAGCAGCGTCGCCAGAATGACGAACAGCCAGGCGAGGCCGATTGCCGTGGCCCCCACGCACAGGCCCATGGCGACGCCGTTCTTGCGCTTGCGGCCTTCGTACATGCCGGACATTTCAGTTCCCCGCTTTCTTTTCGACGCGCATGAGCATGTACCGGGCGATGGCGAGCACGGCGAACGTCAGCACGAAGAGCAACAGGCCGAGCAGGATCAGCGCGGACTGATGCACGTCGGACGATTCGGCGAATTCGCTGGCGATGGCGGCGGAGATCGTGGTCGAGGGCGCGAAGATCGAAGACTGGATCTTGAAGCTGTTGCCGATCACGAAGGTCACGGCCATCGTCTCGCCGAGCGCGCGGCCGAGCGCGAGCATCACGCCGCCGATCACGCCGACGCGCGTGTAGGGGATCACGACGTTCTTCACGACTTCCCAGGTCGTGCAGCCGATGCCGTAGGCCGCCTCCTTCAGGACCGGCGGAACGGTCATGAACACGTCGCGCGAGATCGACGTGATGAAGGGCAGGATCATGATGGCCAGGACGAGCGAAGCGTTGAACAGCGACAGATTGCTCGCCGGCCCCTTGAAGATTTCGTTGAGCACCGGAACGTTGGCGAAGAGCGCGATCACCGCCGGCTGAAAATGTTCGGCCAGGAACGGGCCCAGCACGAAGAAGCCCCACATGCCGTAGATGATGGAGGGAATGCCGGCCAGGAGCTCGATCGCCGTCGAGATCGGCTGCCGCAGTTTCTGCGGGCAGAGCTCGGTCAGGAAGACGGCGACGCCGATGCCGACCGGAAGGGCGATCGCCATGGCGATCAGCGAGGAGACGAGCGTGCCGTAGATCGGACCGAGGCCGCCCATGATCGGCTCGGGCTGCGCATTGGGCGCCCAGCGCTGCGTGAGGAGGAAGTCGAGGCCGAAAGCGCGGATCGCCGGCCAGGCGCCGATGAACAGCGACACGATGATGCCGCCGAGAATAAGAAGGACGATCCAAGCGGAAAGGCGGGTCGTCCAGAAGAACAGCCGATCGCTGGCGCGAAGACTGCTCAGCACTGCGTTCCTGTTGCTGGCGCCCGCGCTATTGGCGGTCGGCGCCGCCAGCGTTGCCTCTGACACGTCGTCGCTCCTTGCACGCTGCTTGGGGACGCGGAGGCGCCGGGGCGCCTCCGCCTTTTCAACTCAGCTGTTCTTGATGTCCGCGACCCAGGTCTTGCGGATCATGTCCTTCACGTTGGCCGGCATCGGGATGTAGTCGAGGTCGTCCGCCGCCTTGTCGCCGTTCTTGAAGGCCCAGTCGAAGAACTTGAGCGCCTCGGCCGAGGCGGCCTTGTCGGCCGGATCGGCGTACATGAGGATGAAGGTCGCCGCGGTCATCGGCCAGGAGGCGTCGCCCGGCTGATTCGACAGGATCAGATAATAGCCCGGCGCATTGACCCAGTCGGCGTTGGCGGCGGCGGCCTGGAAGGCGGCGAGCGTCGGCGACACGCGCTTGCCGGCCGCGTTGATCATGTCGACATGCGTCATCTTGTTCTGCTTGGCGTAGGCGTATTCGACGTAGCCGATCGAGTTCTTCGTCTGGCCGACGTTGCCGGCTACGCCGTCATTGCCCTTGGCGCCGACGCCGACCGGCCATTCGACCGCGGTGTTGGAGCCGACCTTGGACTTCCAGTCGGGCGAGGCCTTCGACAGATAGTCGGTGAAGTTGAAGGTCGTGCCCGAGCCGTCCGAGCGGCGCACGACGGCGATCGCGGCGTCGGGCAGCTTCACGCCCGCATTGAGGCTGGCGATCGCCGGATCGTTCCACTTGGCGATCTTGCCCAGGAAGATGTCGGCCAGCGTCTTGCCGTCGAGCACGAGCTCGCCCGGCTTCACGCCGTCGATGTTCACGACCGGAACGATGCCGCCCATGACCTGCGGCCACTGAACGAGACCGTCCTTCTTCAGCTTCTCCGCGCTCAGCGGCGCGTCGCTCGCGCCGAAGGTCACGGTCTTGGCCAGGATCTGCTTGATGCCGGCGCCGGAGCCGATCGACTGGTAGTTGAGGCCGTTTCCGGTCTCCTTTTTGTAGGCGTCCGCCCACTTGGAATAGATCGGATAGGGGAACGTGGCGCCTGCGCCGGAAATGTCGGCGGCGCGGGCGGGCGCGGTCGCGATCATGGCGACGGCGGCCACGCAGGCTGCGCGCAGGAGGTTGTTCAGGAGCATCTTACCCTCGCGATTGTCTGGACATGTCGACGCCTTGCGACGTCGGGCGCTGACTAGCGGTCGCGCGCTGCGCAATAACGACACTTGGATGACAGTATGGTGACAGTCGCCATTTTTGTCGGCCGCGCGGGGGCGCGACACGCGGATCCGCGACGCCTGTGGCCTCGCAACCCCTTGATCTCGCGCAAGGACCGCCATTCGCCACGATATAGTTTCGTAGGGGGACATCCGGCGGCGACCGTCTCGCCGGGACCGTCAGAGGCAGACGCCCAATGTGCACAGGAGCGCCAATGTCCGTTGTCGAAAGCGACGACATGACAGCGCTGTGCGCGCGTGGCGCCCTGCCTCCCTCCCCCGCCGGACGCGCCGCGCTGAAACTTGTCCGCTCCCGAAGGGTCAGACGATCCTGATCGACGACAATTCGACGCCGTCAGGGTCCGCGACATGCGGGAGGCAGCTCGATTTTTGAATGCGAGCGATATGACCTACGTCAATCCCGCCGGGTCGACCTCGCCGGTCAAACGCATTCCTTTTCGGATGGGCGCGCGCGACTAGTTGTCGAGACCATGAAGGCTGTTCATCCGGGGCCGGGGCGTGAGGCGGGGATTGCGGCCCCGCCTTCTCCCGCGTCGCGATTGCTCGATATCCACTTTAACAGCTCGGTCGGCTTCCCCGACATCATCTTGAGCCATTTCGCGGAATGGACGGCTTCGCCGTCGCCCCGCCGCCAGAACTCCGTGACGATGATCAGCTCCCACGCGATCCTGCCCGTCGCGGGCATGCGGACATGGAGAATGTCCGCGCTGAAGCCGTAGAGAACGCCGCCGAAACTGTGGCGATCGATTGCGCAGGCGGCGCCGCACGCGCTCCAGACGTGCTGGCCGAGCGGGCCGGGCCATTTGACGATCCTCTCGATATCGCCGATCACGCGCGCGCGCGATATTCGCAATGTCATGCCCCGTCCTCCCGGCTTTCCGCGCCTTTCTCGCGCGGCGTTCCGTTTCCGAGTTCGCGCAGGATTTCGGCGAGTTCGCCGATCGCCCGCCGTCCTGCGTCCATGTCGTTCGCAATCGCTTCCGACCGGTCGTCGCGCCGTCGCAGCGCGATCTGCATGGCCTGCCGCGTCGCCTCGATCGCGGAGTCGAGATCGGCGGACAGGGTCGATTGGAGGCGCCGGAGCGATTCCTCGATATTCCGTCGCAGCGCCCAGTCGAGATTGGCGACGTTGCGCAGCGCGGCCTTTTCGGCGTCGGCCAGAAGCCGGTCCCGCTCCCGCCGCCGCCGAAGGGCGCGCGGCAGGAGCAGCGTGGCGGCTTTCGTCGTGAGATCGACGAGCGACATGGACGGATCGGCGGCGACCCAATAGGGGTCGCGTTGCGCAAGATAGTTTTCCGGCGCTTCCGACGTCGCGGGCGCAAGATTCATCAGATCGGCCGCCGTCCGCCGCACGCTGTCGAGCAAGTCCCGCATTCGCCGGTCGTGCGCGGCGGCCACGGCGTTCACCCGGTCGCGAAATCGCTCCGAAACCGTCGCGAACGCGTGGTCGAAACGGGCCGCAAGCGCCGCGGCGATCGCATTGCGCGCTTTTACCTGACCTTCGTCGCAAAGGTCCATGGCGGCGACGATGCCGCCGATCTCCTGCCTGGCGTCGGCCCACAGGCGATCGGTTTCAACCTCGAGCTCGCCGAGCAATCGCTTTCTATCGATCGACAGGAGATCGGCGACCACGTCGCGTTGCGCCGAGAATTCGGCCGCGGCCGTCTCGAACGTTTCGGCCTTTCGTCGCAGCTCCTCGAGAGGCGTGCGGAGCGCCGCATGTTCGAGCTCCGTCTGGAAACGCAACTGATCGACAAGCGCGAGCAAACGTAGCCGGCCCGTTTGCTCGATGATGTCATGCTTCCTTCGCATGAGGTCGTCGACGAGCGCGCGCTCGAGCCGGGGCAGCCCCGAGCCTTCGAGGGCGACGGAATCGCCTGCGCGTTTCGCCGCGAGCGCGCGCCGCGCGGACAGACTGAAAACGACAGGCCGGGGCGTGGAAGGATGATGGTCGTCGAGAGTGCGCGCGAGAAACGTCTCCGCTTTCGACCGCTCATCCCCGTCGAGCAGATCGATCTTGTTCAGGACGAACAGGATCGTCGAGACGAGCGGATATATCTTGTCGAGATAGCGCGCTTCGGCTTCCGTGATCGGCGGGTCGGCCGACAGAACGAACAGGGCCGCGTCGCATTCGGCCAGCGCGGCTTCGGCCGCCTGCGTATTATGCAGGTGCGTCGAGCCGATTCCGGGCGTGTCGATCAGCACGACGCCGCGACCGAGAAAGGACGAGGGCGTCTCGATCGACACGCTTGCGACGCCAAGCCGGTTGTTCGGGTTCATGTCCTCGGAGACATGGCGCTCGAGCGCCGCGGGCAGCGCATCGGTCTCCACGACCAGCGGCGCCCTGCCGCCGTCGAACCGGATGACGCCGCGCGTCGTCTCGCCGGCCCGGATGAAGGTCGGAATAGCGGTGACGGGCGTGACGCCGGTCGGCAGCAGCGCCGATCCGAGCAGCGCGTTGAGCAGCGTGCTCTTGCCGCGCTTGAACTGCCCCAGCGCGGCGACGCGCAGCAGCCCCTGATCGAGCCGCGCGCGCAGGGCCTCGAGCCTGTCCAGAAGGGCGCGCTGCGCAGGAGATGGCCGATCTATCGCGCGTATCGCGCGCGACAGCAGTTCCGGCAAGCGGCTCATCGGCCGCCTGCCTGGGCTCGCGTGAAAAAGACGGAAGGCGATGTAGACAAGACGAACTCCCGCGTCCCGCTAAAGCGGCGGCAGGAGTCATCAGCCCGACCGGGCGGTTTGGGGGAACCCCATCCCCATCTGATGCGACGAACCTAGGCGCGCCTCCCGCGATCGTCAATTCGATCGCCGCGGCAAAGTCACTTGACGCCGCGCGGCGACCGCGCGAGTTTTTCATCGGGGAATGGGGTCTCCCTTTAGCCAAACCGCCTCGGTGCTGATGACTCCTGCCGCAAACGCCTGCGGTGGGGTCGTGGCTGCGCACGCCGGGACACGATCGCCGCAAATTCTGGAGCGACGATCATGCTTGGCACACAACTCGACAAGCGTATTCGGACCGGACGACTCGCCGTGACATGGCCGGACGGCCGGACGACGATTCACGGATCGCCGGAAGGCGCCCCGCCGGACGTGGCGGTGCGCCTCAGCGGCCGCCTCACGCCGTTGCGGCTCGCGCTGCATCCGGACCTGTTCCTTGGCGAGGCCTTCATGAACCGCTCGCTCGTCATCGAGCGCGGAACGCTGTGGGATTTGCTGGACCTGCTGGGACGCAATTTCGCCATTCACGAAGACGGGCCGCTCCAGCGCGCAATCCGCCCTCTCATGAATTGGGCGACGCAGCGAAACTCCCGCGCCCGCGCGCAACGCAACGTCGCCCATCACTACGATCTGTCCGCGGAGCTCTACCGGCTCTTCCTCGACGAGGACATGCAATATTCCTGCGCCTATTTTCCGCGCCCCGGCATGAGTCTGGACGCAGCGCAGGCCGCCAAGAAGCAGCATATCGTCGGCAAGCTGCGCCTGCGCCCGGGGCAGCGCGTTCTCGATATCGGCTGCGGCTGGGGCGGTCTGGCGCTGGAGATCGCCAAAGCGGAGGAGGTCGACGTGCTCGGCGTAACCCTGTCGCGCGAGCAACTCGCAATCGCGCGCGAACGCGCCAGGGAGGCGGGCCTCGCCGACCGCGTGAGGTTCGAGCTGAAAGACTTCCGCGACCTCGACGGCCGCTTCGACCGCATCGTCTCCGTGGGCATGTTCGAGCATGTCGGCTTGCCGAACTATCCGGCGTTTTTCGCCGGGTTGCGCGATCTGCTGGCTTCGCCCGGCCTGGCGGTGCTGCATTCGATCGGGCGCATGCACGGCCCGTCGACGACAAGCCAGTGGACACGCAAATACATCTTTCCCGGCGGCTATATCCCCGCCGTCTCGGAGGTCATGCCCCATGTCGAGAACGCCGGGCTCTGGCTGTGCGACGTGGAAATTCTGAGGCTGCACTATGCGCAGACGCTCAGATTATGGCGGGAGCGGTTTCTTGAACGCCGGGCCGACGCCCGGACCCTCTACGACGAGCGCTTCGTCCGCATGTGGGAATATTACCTCGCCGTCAGCGAGCTGGGCTTCCGATACGGCGGCCTGATGGTCTTCCAGCTCCAGCTCGCCACCGACATCGATCTCGTTCCACTTACGCGCGACTATATCGCCGAGCATGATCGCGAATCGATCGATCCGTCCGGCCGCGTATCGACCTCGGCATGGCGCAAGAAGACCGCCTGAGGCGCCGTTCCGCCGGCTCTCACCTCCCGACGGCGCGCGGCACGAAATCCGCGCGCCACATGACGCGCAACAGACTCGCCCGCGTGAGATGTCGACACGAATCGGGCCGCGGATCGTCGCCGATGTCCTCGAGCCTCTCCTTGATCGACGGCTCGGCGATCTCGAAATGCTCGGTCAGCGCGTCCTCGATCTCCATGCGCCACGCCGCGCCAGCGCGATCGATGATGTCGAGCAAGCGGCGGACCGCGTCCTTCCGATCCGGTTTCGGCGCGCACTCGAGGGCGATCCGGGCCGCGGCGAGCGCCACGGCGTCGTCCCGCTCGTAGAGAGCCTCCCGCAGAGCCGGCCATGCGTCGGCGGGAACGCCCATATCCCGCAGAACCTGCAACGCGCTCCGGCGGCGCCGAAGCGAGCTTTCGCTCTCATCCTCATCGGACGGCTCCCGACGAAGCGCCGCCGCCGTCAAATGCGGAACCGCATCGGCGTCCATGTCGACGAGCGCACGTTCGGCGGACAGCCGGCAGGCGTCCTCGGCGAGCGCGGCGACGAGCATTGGAATCGCCTCGGCGCGCCGCGACCGGCCGAGAGCGGCGATGGCCGCCGGCAGCGGTTTTCGGCGCGCGAGGTCGAGCAGAACGCCGAATGCGACTCCCTCGCCCGGACGGCGGATGCAGCCGGCGGCGATGTTCTTCGCATCCTCGTCGCCGGCGCGCTCGACCGGATCGGAGGCCTCGCAAGGCTCCTTCAGATAGGCCAGCAGAACGTCTTCCGCGCCCAGCGCCGCAAGCGCCTGTATCACGCGTCGCCGAACCTGGGTCAGGCCGCTCGGCTCCCGCGCGAAAAGGAGCGCGCGAAGAAAGGGAACGGCGCGAGAGCCGCAGGCGACGACATCGACGATTGCCTTGTCTCCGTCCTGCAGGGAGCGCAGGCGCCCGACCATATCCTCGATCTCCTGAATATGACGCAGATGGAGATGCATCCGGTCAGTTCCGCATGTCGAGGGCTGCGCCGGTCGCGGATGGCGGGAGACGGGCCTCCGCCAGCGTCATGCGGGCGTCGTCCGGCGACCCGTCAGGCGGTTGCGACAAGGCGCCGGCGTCCGGGAAGATGCGGTCGAACAGATCCTGCCCGTAGCTGGTCTCCAGCGGTTCGCCCGGAACGATACGGAAGCTGCGCGTCCCGTCGTCGCTCCTGTCGGCGCGCAGGAACAGCGCGGCCCGCCCCGCTTTCGCATACATCCGATGCGCGAACTGGTAGAGGTGGGTCACGAAGATGGACCTGACGCCCTTCTCGCCAAGCGCATCGGCAATCTGGCAGGCGATTTCCGAGCCTTCGCGCTCGTTCGTCGCGGCGAAGGATTCGTTGAACAGGATGACCGAGCGGCCCGTCATCTCGTCGACGAGTTCGCTCATCCGCTTCAATTCCTCGTCCAGCTTGCCGCTGTCCAGGTTCTTGTCCTCCTCGCGCTTGTAATGCGTGAATATCCTGTCGTGCAGTTGCGAACGGAACGATCCCGCGACAACGAACATGCCGGCTTGCGTCATGACCAGCGCCTGCCCGAGGCTTCTCAGGAACGTGGACTTCCCGCCGCGATTGGCGCCGGTGATCACGACGAGGATCTTTCCGTCGGCGGCGAGATCGTTGCCGACGACCGCGTCGAGGATGACGAGCGCGAGGCCCGCGTCGCGCAGGTCGGTCGCCGACAGGTCGCCGGAGCCATGCGCGCTGACGCCCGGAAAACAGACCGGCGCGCCGAGCGTCTTCAGCCGATCGTGGAGATTGAGACAGGCGACATAAAAGGCGAGCTCGCGCTGAAGCATCTGAAAGAAGCTGACGATGTGGTCGGCCGATTGCGCGAGCGCGTTGGCGACGAGATTGAGCCCCTGATCGTTGAGCTGGGAGAGGGCCCGCGCGCCGGCCTCGTCCCGCGGATGCAGCGTGTAGGTGAACGAGAGCGGCTTCGGGCCGAACAGCCGCTCCAGCCAGCCGCGCTTGTCCGGCGGCTCCTCGCAGACCGTATACTGGTCGCCCTTGAGGCCGAGGCCGAGGCTGGCGCTGACGAGGAGCCCGTTCCGGAAGCGCAGCGTCCTCAGATGACGTTCCAGGCGATGAAAATAGGAATCGTCCAGTTCGCTGCGGATCATGGCGCAGAACCGCGTCAGGCCTTCCGACCGGAACGTCGCGCCATATTCGTCGACGAGGGCGCGCAACGCCCTGAGATCGCCCATCGCGGCTTGCAGAAGGTTGACCGAACTGTGCAGGATCGTCGTCGGGTAGCGACCGAACCACAGGCCGCGGGCGCGGCGTTCGTTCGTCGCGGCCTCGACGGTCAGCCGATAGAGATCGCGGATGGTCTGCGGACGCCGCAGGCAATCCGCCAGGATCGCCTGCCGGTATTCGACGCCCTCGACGTCGCCGACGCTCGTCAGCAAAACCTTGCGCGCGACATCCGACAGAAACTCGTCGTCGCCGGCCATGGCGGCGATGATCGGATCGAGCCCCAGATCCTGCGCGAGGGCGATTTCGCGCGAGGTGAGGGTCCGGTCCAGATCGAAATCGCGATCGCGATAGAGGAGGCAGGCTTTCATGGGCTTATCCGCTCGGCAAGCGCCCGGTATGTGACGCGATATTTCTCCGCAATGGCCATCGCATAGGCCAGACCGTCCGGCGCCTTGCGAACGATCTTGAAGGTCCGCCGCGTCAAATCGGCGGGATCGACGGAGCTTTCCATGCTGACCGTCTGCGGTCCCCAGGACGCAAGCTCGTCGATGAAGGTGACCCAGACGCACAGCAGGTCGCGCTCCACCAGCGCCTGCATGACGCGCTCGCTCAGAAAGAGCGCGTCATGCAGCGTCGTGGACGTGAAAATTTCATTCATCACGACCAGGCTGCGCGAGGTGGCCCGGTCGAGAATCGCGCGAATGCGCAGAAGATCGTCCTCGAGCTTGCCGCGCGCAGTCTCGACCCGCTCCTCGCGCTCGAAATGCGTGAAGACCGTGTCGCCGAGAAAGAGCCTGGCGCGCACGCCAGGCGTTGGAAGCCCGAGCGCCGCAAGATGGTGCAATTGCCCGAACATGCGGGCGAACGTCGTCTTGCCGCCCTGGTTCGGTCCGGAGACGACGATGATCCGCTCCGGTCCATTCAGGGCGAAGTCGTTGCAAACGATGGTCTTGCCGTCGCGCTGGAGCCGGTCCGCCAGCGCGAGATCGAACCCGTCCTCGACGGCGATATCTTTCCGGCGATCGGAGACGTCGGGATAGCAGAAGGCCAGGCCCGCCGCGCGGAACCGGTCCATATGGGCGATCCAGGCCAGGTAGAACTGAACCTCACGGTCGAACGCGGCGATCGTATCGTCGAGGAATGCGGCGTGGCGTATCGAGAACGCCTCCAGATCCGCGAACGTCCCAGGATAAAGCCGGGCGACGAACTCCAGGGCCTGCTCCTCGATATGGTCCATTTCGGCGAACCAGTGAAAGCGGACGAGATGATCCTCGACCTCGCCCTGCCGGAACCGCGCGAACGTATCCTCGACATCGGCGCCATAGTCGAATTCGTCGGCCGGCTTTCGGACCTCGAACGATCCCCCCTTGATCCGGATGCAATATCTCACGCCGGCGAGGTCGAGACGCAGGCGCTTGATGTCGTCCGTAAGTGACAGGAATTCCGGCGACGCGACGAATTCGGCCAGCCAGTCGCGCAATTGCGCGAAGGCCGCCGAGCGCGGCTCGGCGGCGGCCAGATCGTCTGCAAGCCGTCGGACAGCCATGCGAAAGACGTCCGCGGCCTCCAGAAGCCACGCCTGCTTCTGCCTGACGACGCGCAGCTTGGCGGCCAGAGCCGAATGCTTGCGCATAGTCCGCATCCGCCCAGCGAAATCGGAGATTCCGGCGAACAGCGCACGATCCTCCAGATCGCGAAACGCGGCCTGCCGAAAGACGACGGCTTCGACGTCGGCCAGCGGCGCGAAGAAAAAACGCGCCAGATCGTATTCGTCGAGACCGGAGGTCGCCGCGGCGACGATCCGGTCCAGCGCGAGATCGGCGAAACAGTCCGGCTGCGCGGCCGACCGGGCGCGCATGCGCTCGGCCTTCGAGGCGAACAGAACGCTCGGGCCCTTCGGATTCGAAGGCCATTCAATGACGACGGCGTTCGTCTCGTTCGCCATAAAAAAACTCCCCCCGGAGGCGCCGTGAATGCGGCGCTCAGGTAGGAGTCATCAGCCCGACAAGGGCGGTTGAGGCGAACTCCATCGCCTTGCGTCGAATATAGGCGGGCGCTCCAGGCGGTCAATACCGGGATCCGAACGCCTCGTCTCATCCCCGCCGCGCGAATTGAAGAGGCGGGCGAGATACGTCATAATAGAGGGAAGGGATGGAGTTCCCTTTTAACCGCCCCGTGGCTGATGACTCCTGCGATCGACCGCCTTGCGCGGCGCGGAGGAACTGACGATGGCGGACACATTCCCAAAGCGGCGAACCTCGAAGCGACGGAACCTGCAGGGCGCTTCCGCCGCAAAGACGCCCTCCGCTCCCGCCCCCGGCGTAACGCCCAACAAGGCCATCGCCTCCTTGCTCGCGGAGCCTGAAATCCGGCTGCTCATGCAGGCCGATCGCGTCGACCCCGACGACTTGTTTCAGTTGCTGGCGCAGGTCGCCGGCGCGATCCGCATCGAGCCCGCCACACAATCCGGAGAGATCGACATGAACGACGAACATTATCGCACGGGCGTCGGAATCGTTCTCCTGAACCGCCGCGGCGAGGTATTCCTCGGGCGACGCAGCGACATCCGCGACGCGTGGCAAATGCCGCAGGGCGGGGTCGATCTCGGCGAGGAGCCCGCGCACGCCGCCTTGCGGGAATTGAAGGAAGAGATCGGAACGGACAGGGCGACGATCGTTGCGGAAGCATCCGGCTGGCTCAGATACGATCTGCCGCCGGATCTCGTCGGCAAGGCCTGGGGCGGCCTCTGGAAGGGGCAGCGCCAGAAATGGTTCGTCATGCGGTTTCAGGGCGAGGATCGCGACATCGACATCGCGACCCGGCATCCGGAATTCGACGCATGGCGCTGGGCGCCGGCGCATGAGGTCGCGGACCGCGCGGCGCCGTTCAAGCGCGACGTCTATAAGCTGGTCCTGTCGGGATTCGAGAGTTTCATCGCGCCCATGCGCGACTGATCGCGTCCGGCGCGGACGCGCGATCCGCGGCGAACCACGCAGATCGGCCAACGTGGAGCAGAGGCCGGGAATGAAAAGCGCGAAGGCGTTCGATCTGCAAACGGCTCCTGGCGGCGGCTGTCTCTTCTGCGCCTTGCGCGATGGTCCTGCAGTCGTCATGCGCAACGATCTGGCTTTCGCGGTGCGCGACACGACGCCGGTGACGCCGCTGCATACGCTCGTCCTGCCGCTGCGCCACGCGCCGACCTATTTCGATCTGTCGGACGACGAGCTGGCCGCCGTCAACGACCTGCTCCGGCGCCTTCGGCTCGAAATCCTCGATGCGGACACGTCCGTCGCGGGCTTCAACGTCGGCGCGAATGTCGGCGCCGTCTCGGGCCAGAGCATCTTCCATTGCCACATCCATCTGATCCCGCGCCGCAAGGGCGACATGGCCGATCCGCACGGCGGCGTGCGCGGCGTCATTCCGGACAGGATGCGTTACTGAGACCGCACGCGTCGCCGCCCACTTGACAAGCGGAAGGACGAGGCACAGCTTTACGAATGGCGATGGAGTTCGCCATTTAACCGCCCCCAGGGCTGATAACTCCTGTCGAGCCGGATAGGCAGACGGAGTTGCACGCCTTGGACCACAAATCCCGGAACATCCATACGTTCAGGCGACGTCGCCCGCATGCGGGGGAACGGCGATGAACGTTCGCGACATCCTTCTCCAGCTCGCGCAGGTGCTGGCGACGCTGCTGCTTGCGCCGCTGCTGCAGGGCGTCATCCATCAGTTCGAGGAGCGCGTGCAGCGCGCGCAGGGACCCGGCGTCTTTCAACCCTATCGGGATCTGTGGAAGCTGTTCCACAAGCAGATCGTCGCGCCGGAGACGGCGTCGTGGCTCTACTGGATCGCGCCCGTTGTCGCCTTCACGACGACGCTGACCGTGCCGATCCTCATTCCGGTCCTGACCAATTATCCGCTGCCGCTGTCGGACATGGGCGACATCCTCGGCGGCGGCCTGATCCTCACGCTCGGATCGTTCATGATCACGCTCGCGGGTCTGGATACGCGCAGCGCCTACGGCGGCGTCGGATCGAGCCGCGCGGTCATGGTCGCCATTCTCGCGGAGCCGACGCTGATCCTGGTGTTCGTCGGCATCACCTTGCTCGCCAAGGCGATGCTGCCCTTCGTGGTCAATCACCTGCTCGTCGCCCAGCCGTCGGTCTATTGGGGACCGACGCATCTGTTCCTCGTCGCGGCCTTCTTCGTCCTGCTGCTGGTGGAAACGGACCGGCTGCCCATTCATTCGAGCACGCATATCGAGATCTACATGATCGAGGAAGCGCGCATCCTCGAATATTCGGGGCCGATGCTCGCGCTGCTGCGCTGGGCCTCGATGATGAAGCAGTTCATTCTCTACACGATCTTCTGCAACGTGCTGCTTTTTCCCTGGGGCCTGTCCTATCGGGGCGAAGCGCTCGGGATCGCCGGCGCGCTTCTCGCGCTTGCGCTGAAATTCCTCCTCGTCGCCTGCGTCGTCGTCTTTGTCGACACCGTGCAATCGCGCCTGCGCTTCTATCGCTATCAGGAGCCGCTCGCCGCATCCTTCCTGCTTGCGCTCCTCGCGATCGTCAGCACGCAACTGAGTTGAACCCATGCTGGCCGCGCATCTTGCCCCTCTTCCGGCCGCCCTATTCAGCCTGCTGGCGATCGGCAGCCTGCTTCTTTCCTTCGTTATGCTCGGCTCGCGCTGGCTGCGGCACTATCTGTTCGCTTTCGCGGCGCAGTCGTGGCTGATTGCAATTCTTTCGGGCGCCGTCGGCTATTACGGCGGCTATGACGAGCTTTATATCGTCGCGATCCTGACCGCGGCGTTCCGCGGCCTGCTGCTGCCCTACCTGATCCTGCGGATCATCCGGCGGCTCGATACGCGCCGCGAAGTGCACGTGATCCTGCAGGCGAGCTCCAGCCTGGTGATCGGCGCCTTCGCCGTCGTCTTCGCGCTCGTCGTCTCTTATCGGATCGGCGTCGCGCTCAAATTGCAGGGCACGATCGTCGTTCTCGCGCTCACCGTCATGCTGTCGATGAAGCTGATCGGCTTCCTGATGCTCTCGGTGCGCCACGAGGCGCTGAGCCAGATTCTCGGCCTGCTGGTGCTGGAGAACGGCGTCTTCCTCGGCGCGCAGATCCTCGTGCCCGGCATGCCGTTGCTGATCGAGATCGTCATCCTCTTCGATCTTCTGATCGTCGTCGCCTGCTTCGGCGTGCTCGTTCAATACCTGCTGAGCAACGTCGGCAGCACGAGTTCGCTGCGGCTCAAACGTCTGGTGGGATGATGGCGCCGATCGGATCGCTGACGCTTGCAATGGTCGCCGCGCCCGTCGCCGCGATCGCGCTCATTGCGCTTGCCCGCAATCCGCGCGCGGCCGAAGCGCTCAACCTGGCAGCAAGCGCCGTCGCGCTCGCCTGCGCCATGACGATACTGGCGCTGAAGCCGCCGGAAAGCGCCGTCTACTGGAATTCCTACGTCATCGTCGACGACTTCGGCGTCTGGACGAGCGCCTGCACGGCCATCGTCTACTTTCTCGCCTCCGTCTACGCGATCGGCTACATGCGCCTCATTCGCCAGGACGCGCGGCTGCATCGCTTCTACGCCATGTTCGCCGCTTTCGGCCTCAGCACGCTGGTCGGGCCGCTGATGAACAACGCCGGCCTCTACTGGATCGCGATCGAGCTCACGACGCTCATCAGCACATTTCTCGTCGCCTTCGAGCGCGAGGCGACGAGCATCGAGGCTGCCTGGAAATATATCATCGTCGTCTCCGCCGGCATCAGCCTCGCCCTGCTCGGCACGGTTCTGTTCTACTGGAGCGGGACGTTCGTGCTCGGACCGACCTACGACATGACGTGGGCGACCTTGCGGGATGCGGCGCCGCGCCTCGACCCGGCGCTGGCCTCGCTGTCCTTCCTGCTGGTCCTGATCGGCTACGGCGCGAAAGTCGGCCTTGCGCCGATGCATACGTGGCTGCCGGACGCCCATAGCGAGGGCCCGGCGCCGGTGTCCGCGCTCCTGTCCGGCGCCTTGCTCAATACCGCGATGGTCGGAATCGTCCGCTATCTCGCGGTCGCCGACGCTGCCGGCGTTTCCCGACTCGCGCACGGCGCGCTTCTCGGTCTCGGCTCGTTTTCGCTGTTCGTCGCCGCGCTGTTCATCGTCCGCCAGAGAGGGCTGAAGCGGCTCATGGCCTATTCCAGCGTCGAGCATATGGGCGTCATCGCCCTCGGCTTCGGCTTCGGCGGCCCGCTCGGCATAGCCGGCGCGCTCTATCACATGCTCAATCACGCGCTGAACAAGTCCGCGATGTTCTTCGGCGCGGGCGTCGTCATGCGGACCTACGAGACCAAGCGTATCGCCAGCATCCGCGGCGTCCTGCGCCGCATGCCCGCGCTGGGCGGCCTGTGGCTCGCAGGCGCCGTGGCGATCACGGGCGCGCCGCCGTTCGCGCTGTTCCTCAGCGAGCTCACGATCATGCGGGCCGGACTCATCCGCGCGCACGGCGCCCTCGTCGCTTTCATGGCCGTGCTGCTGATCGTCATTTTCGTCGGCTTCCTCAATCATTTCCGGACCATGTATTTCGAGGACGCCGAGACGGGCGGCGGCGCCGCGCCGGTCAGCGCCTGGTGCCTCGCGCCGATGTGGCTCGCGCTCGTCCCGCTGTTCGTGATGGGCCTGTGGTGGCCGCAGAATCTCTGGGATCATTTCCAGACGATCGCGCAATCGCTGGGCGCGCCGCATGTCGCGGAGGCGCTGCGATGACCGACGCATTCGTCAGGCGCCTTTCGCCGGCCGATCTCCTCCCCGCGGCGGAGGCGTTGCGCGCCGTCGGCGGGCGGCTGCAATTCGCCTATGCGTGGACGCCGTCGGGCGACCGCTGCGAGGCGCGCTATGTCTGGGCGGTTCCCAAGCAGGCGGAATTCGACATATGGGCCGTCGCAGACAGCCGCGAGCTTCCGAGCCTCGCGCCGATCCTGCCGCTGATCGGCTGGTACGAGCGCGAAATGGCGGATCTCAACGGGCTGGCCTTCTCCGGTCATCCCGAGCCCTATCCGCTGGTGTGGCGTTCCGGCGACGTCCCGCGCGCCGACGATGGCGCGCCGGCCGATCGTCATTGCGCGAACGGCGAGCCGCGCCTCCCGGATGTCGACGCCGCCGACGTGCAATACCTGCCGTTCGGGCCCATCCGCGCCGATGTCGTGGAATCCGCCGAATTCATCTTCCTCTATGTCGGCGAGCACATCATCCATTATCAGCCGCGCCTGTTCTTCAAGCATCGCGGCATGGAAACCTGCTTCGAGAGCCTCGACCCCCGGCGCGGCGCGATCGTCGCCGAGCGCGTCTCGGCCGTCGGATCGCTCGCGCATGCGCTCGCCTATTGCCAGGCCGTGGAGCGCGCGGCGAACTGCGAGCCTCCGCCGCGCGCACGCGCCCTGCGCGTCCTGCTCGGCGAGCTCGAACGGCTCTACAACCATCTCCATTACCTCGGCCATCTCTGCCACACGACGACGCTCAAAGTCGGCGAGGCGGAAGGCAAGCTGCTCGAAGAGAAAGCGAAGCGCCTCAACGCGCGGTTGACCGGGAGCCGGTTCCTGCGCGGCATGCTGACGCCGGGCGGCCTGCGGCGGGATATCGATCCCGGCGCATGGCTGGGCGACGCGCTGGAAAGCCTGCGCGAGGAATATGCGGCCTATGCGGATCGGCTGGAGGCGTCGGAAAGCCATATCGATCGATTGATCACCACGGGCCGCCTGTCGGAGAAGGTCGCGTTCGACCAGGGCGCGACGGGCCCGATCGAGCGCGCCTCCGGCCTCGACCGCGACCTGCGGCGCGATCACGCTTACGCGGCCTATGCCGGCCTTCCGCTGGCCGTGGCCGCCCAGACGGACGGCGACGCCTATGCGCGCCAGCGCGTGCGGATGGCCGAGATCGAGGCGGCTTTCGTCCTGTGCCAGCGGGTCCTGCTGCTGATCGAGCCGGGACCCGTTCACGAAGCCTGCGCGCCCGCTCCCTCGACCGAAGGCCTCGGATGGGCGGAAGGTCCGCGCGGCTCCCTGTTCTACGCCGTGCATGTCGGCGCCGACGGCCGTCTGGCGCGCGTCAAGATCAAGTCCCCGTCCTTCTCCAACTGGCGCGCGTTTCCGTTCACCGTGCACGACAGCAACATGATGGACTACGCGATCAACGAAGCGAGCTTCGGTCTGACCGTAGCCGGCTGCGACCGATAGGAGCCGCCGATGGCCTTGTGGACACTTTTCGGACTGATGCGGGGAAAGGCGACCACGACCTGGCCGCGGGGTGCGGGCGACGACGGCCAGGAGGGCGTCCTCGGCATGCCGCGCTACAATCCGGACGCCTGCGCCGACGGCTGCGCGGATTGCGCGGATGTCTGCCCGACCCGCGCCATCGCGGCGCGCGACGGCGGGCTGACGGTCGACTACGGCAGATGCGTCGTGTGCCAGATATGCACGGACGCGTGCCCGACCGGCGCGATGGAGCCGTCCCGCGACTGGGCCTTCGGCGTGCGCCGGCGCGAGGACCTCCTCTGGTCGCAGACCGGCGCGGCCGCCGCGCGCCAGGAGATGCAACAAGTTGCGCAGTCGCGCGCGGCCTTCCGGCGCAGCCTGCACATTCGCCATGTCGACGCCGGCTCGTGCAACGGCTGCGAATCCGAACTGCAGGCGCTCAACAATCCCTTCTACAATCTGCATCGTCTCGGCATATTCTTCACGGCGTCTCCGCGCTTCGCCGACCTGCTGCTCGTCACCGGCCCGGTGACTCGCGCGATGCGCGAGCCGCTGCAAGCCGCCTATGACGCCATGCCGGAGCCGCGCTGGGTCATGGCGATCGGCACATGCGCCGTGTCCGGCGGAATCGCCGGCGGCGACTACGCCTGCGGAACGGGCCTCGACGGCGTGCTGCCGGTCGACGTCTATCTGCCAGGCTGTCCGCCCAATCCCGCCGCGATCATGGAAGCGCTGCTGATGTTTCTCGATCGCGCGCCGCAGCGCGTGCGGGGAGGACGGATCAATGTGTGACGTCCTTCTCCTGATCGCTGCGGGCCTGTGGGGCGCGGGCGCGGTTCTCGCGCTTTTCGGCGCCGTCGCGACGGCCCGTCTCGCATTGACGGTCGGCGCAATCGCGGGCGTTGCGGCTGCGCTCGCCGGCCTCCCGGAAGGCAGCGGCGCAATGGTCGCGCCGGTCCGCCTCGCCGGCGAGGCGGTCGTCTTCGGCATCGAACCGCAAGGCCTTTGGCTGATGGCGTTCGGCCTCGCGCCGGCGGGGCTCGCCTGCGCGCTGTGCACGCCGTCGCGGGATGGCCGGCGCGGCTGGCTTTTCGGCGCGGCGGCGAGCCTTCTGGGCGCGCTGGGCGTCTTCGGCTTCCAGAACGGCGCGGCGATGCTGATCGCGTGGGAGGCGATGAGCCTCGGCGGCGCGGCCATGATCCTGTCGGAGCGTCTCGATCACGGCCGGGCGCGTCCGGTTCTGTTCATGCTGGCGTTGCTCGAAGTCGGCGCCGTCGCCCTCATGCTGGCGATCGCCATTCTCGCCGGGCGCGGATCGAGCCTGCTCTTTCCGCAATTTCTGGCTGGCGCCGGCGCGATGTCGCAGGCCGCGCAACTCGGCGTCGGCCTGCTTCTTCTCGCCGGCTTCGGCGCGAAGCTCGGCCTTGCGCCATTTTACGAATGGTTCCCGGGCGCCTATGGCGCCGGCAGCGGCGCGTCCGGCGCCATCATGTCCTGCGTCGTGCTCAACGCCGCGTTCTTCGCCCTGGCGCGCGCGCTCACGGGCTGGCTGCCGGCCGCCGCCGACGGCGCGCTTCCGATCCTGCCGGCGATCGTCATCGCCGTGGGAACCCTGAGCGCGATCCTCACGATCCTCTACGCGTTCCAGCAGGACGACTGGCGCAGCCTCCTGAGCTTCTCCTCGGCGGAAAACGCCTCGATCGCGGTCGTCGCCCTCGGCGCGGCTATGCTCTTCCGCAACGACGGACTGAACGACCTCGCCGGGCTCGCGTGGACCGTCGCCCTTCTGCATCTCGCCGGCCATGCGCTGGCCAAGGGCGCCCTGTTCCTCGCGGCGGACGGCCTTCGCAACGCGACTGGCGGCTACCGGATTTCATACGGAGGCGCGGGCAGCCACTGGCTGTTCGGCGCCGGCGCGCTGCTCGCCGCGATGAGCCTCGCGGCCATGCCGCCGACCGCCGGCTTCGCCAGCGAGTGGTTCGTCTTCCAGACCGTATTCCAGGGATTCCATCTTCCGACGCTCGGCGGGCGGCTCGTGCTCGCGCTCACCGGCGCGGGACTGGCGCTGACCGCCGCGATCGCCTTCGCCACTTTCGTCAAGCTCATCGGGCTCGGCGTTCTGTCGCGCGACAGGGCGCGGCCCGCGCCGATCGCCAGACGCTATGCGGGCGCCGTCTGCGCGCTGGGCGCCGGCGTTCTCGCCCTCGGCGTCGGCATGCCGCTCTGGCTCACAGCTCTCGCCGAGGCGACGGCGCGGCAGTTTGGCGCGCCCGTCGCCTTGCAGATGCGCGACGGCGTTCTGCTTGTTCCGCTGACCGCCAAATTCGCGTTCATCTCGCCAAGCCTGCTGATCGTCGTCATGCCGCTTCTGGCGCTGATTCCGGTCGCCCTGGCGTTCGGCGGCAGGCGATATGCGGTGCGGCGCGCGCCCGTCTGGTACGGCGGCCTGTCGCCCGACCCGGCGCGCGCCTCGACGACGCCCCTGTCGTTCTCCAACGCCATGCGCATCTTCTACAGTTTCGTCTATCGGCCGACGAGCGATACCGAGCGGGAGGCGACGGCCGGCTATTTCGTGAAGAAGTTGAGCTTCGAGCACGACGTCGCCCCGGTCTTCGGCCCGCTGCTGTTCCAGCCCGCCGTCCGACTGGTCGAGAGCGCCGCCAGCCGGCTCAGGCCGCTGCAGTCCGGCCATCTGAACTTCTATCTCGCCCTGATCGGAGGCCTGCTGGTTCTCATTCTCGGGCTGACGCTTTTCTGACGCACGGGAGACGACACGTTCGATGTGGACTTATATCGCCATCGCCTGTTTCGGCGTTCTGGGATGCTGGGCGCGTTTCGCGCAGACGGGCCTCGTGCAATCCGTGTACGGACGCGACTTTCCCTATGCGACGCTGAGCATCAACGTCATGGGAAGCTTCATCATGGGTTTTCTGTTCGTCGAGACGCTGGAGCGGCTGACGCTTTCGCCGGCCCTGCGGACCGGCATCCTCACCGGGTTCATCGGCGGCTACACGACATTCTCGACGTTCGAGATGGAGGCGCTTCTGCTGGCCGAAGGCGGCGAACTGGCGAAGGCGGCCCTCTATGTCTTTCTGTCCGTCGCTCTCGGCTTCCTGGCTGCCTTCGGAGGCGCCTATATCGCGAGAAATCTTTGAACGGGAGGAGAGAATGGGCGACGAAGTTCTGATGGCGCGCATCTACCTGAGCGAGGCCGATCACGGCGTCCGCAAGGCCTTGATGAAGGAGATTCTCACCCTCCTGCAGGAACGGCACGCTGTGCGGGGGGTCACGGTCTTTCGCGGAATCGCCGGCTTCGGCGCAAGCGGCGAGATCCGCGCCGACGACATCCTGCGGCTCAACGTCGATCTGCCGCTGGTCATCGAGTTTTTCGACGAGCCCCGGGTCGTCGAGGCGGCGATCGCGCTGCTCGCGAACCTGGCGCCCGCCGGACATATCGTCTCGTGGCCCGCCAGCAGAGCCGGCGCAGCCGCAGCCGGAGCGTAGGTCCGCGTTCACGCGAAACGAAGCCATGTCGAAGCGCCCGAAAGACGACTCGCCCGGCCAGGGGAGCGGCGACATTCCCCATCTGGCGCTGACGCACGGCCACGCGCTCTGGCTGCTCGGGGAACTCGGATTGCGCGGCGACGTCGCCCTCTCCACGTTCAACTCCTACATAAAATCCCTGCGGAAGCTCGGAATACCCTTCGCCAACGACGGGCGGCGAGCGGACCGCCGCCGCCACGTCGTCTACGATTTCGAAGCTCTCATGGAATTGAGCGTCGCCTTGCTGCTGCGCGTCTACGGAACCTTGCCGGACGAGATCGCCGCGGGGTTGCGCGATTTCCGCGACGATCTGCGGCCGATCTATCGGCAGGCCTATCTCGATACGCTCGGAGGGCTGCGGCCGCCGGCGCGGATTTCGACGCCCGGCGGCGCCCGTTTCCTGATCGGTGGCCTGTTCCTCGATCTGAACGTCCGCTATGCGGCGGGGCGCATGCTCGACTTCGGTCCGCCGCGGGCGATTTCCCCGTTCGATGCGATACGCGTCTATGCTTTGTCCGAGGGCGCGGCGCGTTCCTATCTGCCGCTCAACGTGACGGCCGTGGCGAGGAAGATCGTCGAGCGGTCGCGCGTTCTGCCGCCGATGCGGCGCACCCACGGCGCGCATGCGCCCATCCGGCCGCGATACGGGCGATAGGCCGCGCCTGCCCGGATTGCTTGCCTTGCGATTTCGGTTCTCTATATTCTCGACGTGAAGGGGATGGAGTCCCCCGAAACCGCCGCAAGGCTGATGACTCCTACCGCGCGCCAATTGACGTGGTAGGACGGTTGTGACCTCCAAGTCCCACTCTTGCCATTCCGGGTCCGCCGACGACGAATTGCGCCGGCCGTTCCTCTTTCGTCGGCGCCGGATGTCGAGCGCGTGCGAGGGAGGTTGCAATGGTGGACAGGATCGCCGGAATCGTCGGGGATGAAATTCTCGATTCGCGCGGTTATCCGACGGTGCGTATCGAATTGCGCTTGCAAAGCGGGCTCGTCGCGCATGCGTCGACGCCGTCGGGCGCCTCCACCGGCGAGGGCGAGGCCCATGAGCTGCGCGACGGCGATCCGAAACGCTACGATGGCCGCGGCGTCCTGAAGGCGATCGCCAATCTGGCGGAGATCGGGCGCGTCCTTGCAGGGCAGGATCCCTGCGATCAGGCGCGGATCGATCGATTGCTGATCGAGGCCGACGGAACGAAAACAAAATCGCGATTGGGCGCCAATGCGATCGTCGGCGTATCGATGGCGGCGGCGCGCGCCGCCGCGCAGGTCGCGCGCAAACCCCTCTACGCCCATCTTGCGACGACGACTGACCGCTATCGCATGCCCGCGCCGATGATGAACGTCGTGAACGGCGGACGCCACGCTGCAAATTCGCTGGATTTCCAGGAGTTCATGATCGTTCCCCACGGCGCGCCGTCGTTCCGCGAGGCCTTGCGATGGGGCGCGGAAACCTATCACGCGCTGCGGGCGCTCCTGAAAGAGAAAGGGCTTGCCGCGGGCGTCGGCGACGAGGGCGGTTTCGCACCCGATCTGCGCGACAACGAGGAGGCCTGCGCGCTCATCGTGGAGGCGATCCGGCGCGCGGGATTCGCGCCCGGCGAGCAGATCGCGCTGGCCCTCGATCCCGCCGCATCCTCTTTCGCGGACGGCGACGGCTATGCGCTTTCGAAGTCCGGAGCGGGGCGGAAATCCTGCGAAGAACTGGAGGCGCTTTACGTCGACTGGACGAAGAGATTTCCGATCGTCTCGATCGAGGACGGATTCGGCGAGCACGACTGGAGCGCCTTTCGAACGCAGACCGCGGAGCTTGGCGGCTCGATCCAGATCGTCGGCGACGACATCTACGTGACGAATCGGGAACTCATTGCGCGCGGCGTCGCCGAGAAGACAACGAACGCCGCGCTCATCAAGCTCAACCAGATCGGCACCGTCACCGAGACGATCGAAGCGATCGAGGCGTGTCGCGCCGCGGGCTGGAACTATATCGTCTCGCACCGTTCGGGCGAGACGGATGACGCTTTCATCGCGGATTTCGCCGTGGCGATGGGCGGCGGCCAGATCAAGGCCGGCGCGCCCTGCCGGGGCGAGCGCCTCGCCAAATACAATCGCCTGCTCGAAATCGAACGCGAAATAGCCGGCCAGTCGTTTTATGCGTCGCCCTTCGCCGCTTCGCCTGCAGCGCGGAGCGGCGAAGCCGGGCGGCCGCAGGCCTCGTCGACAGCGGCGGCGCGCGTGATCGCCGTCGTCGAGGAGGCGGAGACCGCGCGCCGATGTCTGACCGTCGCGCAGCGCGCCGCGCAGCTGGCCGGCTTGCCGGGGCTTTCGGCCCTGCATATCTGCGCGGATCCCGACAGGCTGATCGCCGCCGCGGAGGAGTTCGATCTTCAGAAAATGCGGGAGCTTGCGGAAGGAACGGCCCAGGAGCGCCTCGCCCGCGCGCGCGGGATATTCGAAAGCTGGGTCGCCTTCTCCGGCGCGCAAGTGAAATGGGTGGAGCACGTCGGATCCGTCTCCTCCTCGCTGCTCGCGGAAACCGGAGATGCGGCGCTGATTGCGATCGCGCATCCTCACAATCTCGATTCCGCCGACGCCCTGCATGCGGCGATCTTCAATTCGGGACGCCTCGTGCTGTTCGTTCCGACCGAGGGCGCGCTGCCCTCGACGATGGGCGAACACATGGTCGTCGCGTGGAAACCGCGCACCCAGGCGCGGAAGACGATCTTGCAAGCCGCGCCGTGGCTGCGCGCGGCCAAGCGCGTCACCGTCGTAACCATCGACGAGACGCATCCGGATCAGGTCGGCGCCGACGTCCTGACTCTCTTGAAGGACCAGGGCGTCGCGGCGGACGTTCATCATGCGAGAAGCGCGGCGGGACAGCACATAGCGGAGCGGCTGCTGTCGGAGGCCGACGCCCTCTCGGCCGATGCGATCGTCATGGGCGCCTTTCGATTCGGCCAGATCTTCGAATGGGTCTTCGGCGGCGTCACGCATGAAGTGCTTCGCAGAACGCATTTGCCGGTGTTCATGATGCATTGAGCGCAACGCCGGGCGCGCGCGATTCCTGGCGGAGCGGCTGCGCCATTTCAATCAAGCGCCTTTACCGGATCCTTATCCTCCGCGGCGTCTTCCATATCGCTTCCTGATGGGCGTCGGACGTAATTGACGAGCCTCCCCACAGGAGGTTGCGATGTACGACATGATTTTTCTCGCCGCAGGTCTCGCGCTTATCGGCCTGATGGCGCTCTACGCCGGCGCGCTCGAACGAGTGTGAGGCGCGCCATGTTCGACCTCGCCCTCGGCTTCGTCGTCGCCGTCCTGCTGATGATCTATCTCGTCATCGCCCTTCTCAAGCCTGAACGATTCTGACCGGAGCAAGGCCATGACCTTCGTCGGCTGGGCGCAGATCGCGCTCGTCCTTACCCTTGTTCTCGCGGCGGCCGCGCCGCTGGGACGTCTCATCGCGGCTCTCTTCGGGGAGTGGCGGCCGTTGCCCTTCGCACCGTTGCGCGCGATCGAGAACGGGTTCTACCGGCTGGCGGGCGTCGACCCCACGCGCGAGCAGAACTGGTCCGCCTACACGCGGTCCATGCTCGCCTTCAGCGCGCTCGGGTTCGCCAGCCTCTATGCAATCCTGCGGCTGCAGGCGTGGCTGCCTTTCAATCCGCAGGGTTTCGACAATGTCCCTCCGGATCTCGCCTTCAATACGGCGGTGAGCTTCCTGACCAACACCAACTGGCAGGCCTATTCCGGTGAGACGACCATGAGCCATTTCTCGCAGATGGCCGGGCTTGCGACGCACAATTTCCTGTCGGCCGCCACGGGCGTCGCGCTCGCCGTCGCGGTGACGCGCGCGCTCGCGCGTTCCAAAGCCGCGACGCTCGGCAATTTCTGGGTGGACCTGACGCGCGCGACGCTTTTTCTGTTCCTCCCGCTGTCGCTGATCGTCGCCGTCGCGATGATCGCGCTCGGCGTTCCGCAAACGCTGACGGGCTCCGTCGACGCGACGACGCTCGAAGGAGCGAAACAGGCGATCGCGCTCGGGCCGCTGGCCAGCCAGGAGGCGATCAAGCAGCTCGGCACGAACGGCGACGGATTCTTCAACGCGAACTCCGCCCATCCCTTCGAGAATCCGACCGCGCTGTCCAACGCGCTGTCGATCTGGGCGATGCTCGTCGTGTCCACCGCGCTGCCCATCGCCTTCGGGCGCATGGTCGGCGCGCAGCGGCAGGACTACGCGTTGCTTGCGGCCATGGGCGTGCTGCTCATCGCGGGCGTGCTCGTCGTCTATGGCGCCGAGACATCGGGCAATCCGCTGCTGGCGCAGCTCGGGCTCGATCCGTCGTCCGGCAATATGGAAGGCAAGGAGGTCCGCTTCGGCCAGGCGATGAGCGCGCTGTTCGTCGCGGTCACGACCGGCCTCTCCTGCGGCGCTGTCAACGCCATGCACGACGCGCTGACTCCGCTCGGCGGCTTCGTCCCGCTGTTCCTGATCCAGCTCGGCGAGGTTCTGCCCGGCGGCGTCGGATCCGGCCTCTACGGCATGGTCGTGTTCGCCGTGCTCGCGGTCTTCATCGCCGGCCTCATGGTCGGCCGCACGCCGGAGTTCCTCGGCAAGAAGATCGAAGCGCGCGAGATGAAGCTCGCCATGCTCGCGGTTCTGATTCTGCCGCTCGCGATCCTCGGTTTCTCAGCCGTCTCCGCTATGCTGCCGACGGCGCTCGCAAGCCTGGCGAACGCGGGCCCGCACGGGCTGAGCGAAATCCTCTACGCCTATTCGTCGGCGGCCGGGAACAACGGCTCCGCCTTCGCCGGCCTCAACGCCAACACGCCGTGGTTCAACACGACCACGGCGATCGCGATGGCGCTCGGCCGCTTCGGCTACGTCGTGCCGGTCATGGCCATGGCCGGATCGCTCGCGGCCAAGACGCGCGCGGAAACATCCGCCGGCACCTTCCCGACGGACGGGCTGCTGTTCGTCGGCCTGCTCGTCGGCGTCATCCTCATCCTGGGCGGCCTGCAGTTCTTTCCCGCCCTCGCTCTCGGGCCCATCGTCGAGCATGTGCTGATGCTCGCCGGCAAGACATTCTGAGGAGCTTTTCCATGTCCACGAGAGCAGCGTCGCCGCATATCTTCGACGGCAAGATCGTCGCGGCTGCCGCCCTCGACGCCTTCCGCAAGCTCGATCCACGTCATCTGGCGCACAATCCGGTGATCTTCGTCACGGAGGTCGTCGCCGCGCTCGTCACCGTTCTGGGGCTTAAGGAATGGCGCGGCGGCGGCGGCGATCCGTCCTTCTCCGGCCAGATCGCCGTCTGGCTGTGGTTCACCGTGCTGTTCGCCACGTTCGCGGAAGCTGTCGCCGAAGGGCGCGGCAAGGCCTAGGCGGCGAGCCTGCGGTCGACGCGCGGCGACACGCGCGCCAAGCGGCTGCTCGATCCAAAATCGCTCGGCGACATATTCGAGGGCGTAAACGCTCTCGACCTGCGTATCGGCGACGCCGTGCTGGTCGAAGCGAACGAGGTCATTCCCTGCGACGGCGAGATCGTCGAGGGCATCGCCACGGTCAACGAATCCGCGATCACCGGCGAATCCGCGCCCGTCATCCGCGAGGCCGGCGGCGACCGCTCCGCCGTCACGGGCGGCACGACGGTGCTGTCGGACTGGATCAAGGTGCGCGTCACGGCGGCGCCGGGCTCCACCTTCATCGACCGCATGATCGCGCTGGTGGAAGGCGCGGAGCGGCAGAAGACGCCGAACGAACTTGCCCTGTCGATTCTGCTTGCGGGCATGACCCTGATCTTCCTGATCGCGGTCGTCACGCTCTGGGGACTCGCCGGCTATTCCGGCACGGTCGTCTCGGTCGTGGTGCTGGTCGCGCTGCTCGTGATGCTCATCCCGACCACCATCGGCGGCCTTCTCTCCGCCATCGGCATAGCCGGCATGGACCGGCTGATCCGTTTCAACGTGATCGCCACCTCGGGGCGCGCCGTCGAGGCGGCGGGCGATGTCGACACGCTGCTGCTCGACAAGACCGGCACAATTACATTCGGCAACCGGATGGCGACCGAATTTTTGCCGGTCGCCGAAACCCGCGAGGAAGAGTTGGCGGCGGCCGCGCTCGCCGCGAGCCTCGCCGACGAGACGCCGGAGGGCCGCTCCATCGTCGCCCTGGCCAAAAGCGACTTCGGGGTGACGGAGCCCGATTTCGGCGGCGCGGCGCCGCAGATCGTCCCGTTCACCGCGCAGACGCGCATTTCGGGCGTCGACGCGCCCGGACGCTCGATCCGCAAGGGCGCGATCGATTCGATGCTGCGCCACGTCGGCCTCGCCATCGAACAGACGCCGCCGGAATTCCGCCGCGCCGTCGACAAGGTCGCCACCTCCGGCGGAACCCCGCTCGGCGTTTCCGAGAACGGCCGCATTCTCGGCGTCGTGCATCTCAAGGACGTCGTGAAGCCGGACATCAAGGACCGTTTCGCCGCGCTGCGCGCCATGGGCATTCGCACGGTCATGGTGACCGGCGACAATCCCGTCACCGCGGCGGCGATCGCATCGGAAGCCGGCGTCGACGATTTCATCGCAGAGGCGACGCCGGAAGACAAGCTGACCTATATCCGCAAGCAGCAGACGGGCGGCCGCCTCGTCGCCATGTGCGGCGACGGCGCCAACGACGCGCCGGCGCTGGCGCAGGCGGACGTCGGCGTCGCCATGCAGACCGGCGCCCAGGCCGCGCGCGAGGCGGGCAACATGGTCGATCTCGACTCCAATCCGACCAAGCTGATCGAGATCGTGGGGATCGGCAAGCAAATACTGATGACGCGCGGGTCGCTGACGACCTTTTCCATCGCCAACGACGTCGCGAAATATTTCGCCATCCTGCCGGCGCTGTTCGTCGCCACATATCCGCAGCTCGGCGCCCTCAACGTCATGAGGCTCGCCTCGCCGCAATCGGCTATCCTGTCGGCGGTGATCTTCAACGCGCTGATCATCGTCGCGCTGATCCCGCTGG
>OEIU01000364.1_pt1 | contig 44346 bp, 44 predicted proteins | sample 1539221 | NCBI WGS metagenome assembly OEIU01 (sample SAMN03792071, study PRJEB22550) | activated sludge metagenome | feature: wastewater treatment plant; material: activated sludge; isolation source: Wastewater treatment plant of a petroleum refinery complex | place: Argentina: Zarate | collected... | reverse complement strand
CTCAACATCGGCGTCATCATCGTCACGGGCATGATCGCCTACATCTGGTCCGCACGCGGCTTCTTCTCCGCGTTCCTCCATATGCTCTGCGTCATCATCGCCGGCGCCATCGCCTTCGCCCTCTGGGAGCCCATCGCCTACTGGATCCTCTCCACCGAGCCCACTGGCGGCACCGCCGGCGACCTCGCGTGGGGCGCGGCCCTGGGCATCCCCTTCTGCGTCATCCTCGTCGTCCTGCGCGTCGCCTGCGACAAGCTCGTCCCCTTCAACCTCGACTTCGACGTCTCCGGCAACGTGATCGGGGGCCTCGTCTGCGGCGTCGTCTCCGGCATCCTCTCGGCGGGCATCCTCGTCATGAGCATCGGCGGCATGCGTCTGGGCAGCGCGTCCAACGAGCCCTCCGAGTTCATGGGCCACCAGCGCATGGAGTTCGGCCGCGAGGGCATCGTCCGCAAGGGCGGCCTCTGGCTCCCCGCCGACTGGATCACGGCCGAGTTCTACTCCGCGCTCTCCAACGGCGCGTTCGTCCCCCTCGACCCGGACCGCACCCTCGGCCGCCTCCACCCGAACCTCGCCGACGAGTCCTGGCTCATGCGAATGACCTGGGAGGACGGCAAGGGCCGCAGCACCACCGGCGTGGACTCCTTCGAGGTCGTGAACCACTACTCCCTCACCACCAGCAACCCCGACGAGCTCACCGACGACCACGCCAACGACGACCCCAAGGAGATCGAGGCCCGACTGGCCAACAAGATCACCCCCACCCCCAACCCCCAGCCCTTCTCCTACGTGGACGGCACCCCCGCCAACCGGGCCAACTCCACCATCGAGGGATACGGCGTGGTCTTCAACTCCGAGGCCAAGGAGCAGTCCGGGCGCGTCATCGTCGGCTCCGGCCAGGTCAGCCTCCTCGTGCAGCGCAACCCCAACGACCCCTACGACACTTTCGCCATCCACCCGATCGCCATCATCTCCCAGGCCAACATGCGCGGCGACGAAACCCTCAAGAGCGAGGAGCTCGGCCGCTGGCGCTTCGAGGGCCCGAGCTGGATGGCCCAGGCCCGCGAGGGCAACGACACGTTCATGGCCTTCGAGTTCGTCGTCCCCCAGGGGGCCCGGCCCCTGGCCCTGTACGTCAAGGGCGTCCGCACCGACGTGGCCAACCTCTCCCCGCGGGTGTTCACCTCGCAGCAGGCCCGCGACCAGGCGATCCGCGACAAGTCCATCAAGAACCGCGGCGCGGGCGGCGGCCCCACGACCGGCCCCGTCCAGGCCAGCGGCAACATCTACAAGTGGCAGCAGGGCGACACCAATATCTACCTCAGCGACACCATCCCCATGAGCACGATCTTCCAGAAGGACATCATGCACGAGATGGTCGTGGACAACGACACCCGCGCCATCATCAGCGGCGGATCGTCCCCCAGCAAGTGGGCCAAGAACGAGATCGCCGGTTTCGGCGTTGATCGCCAGCTGCAGGTCCGCAAGTTCTCCGTCAACGACGGCTCGGCCGTCCTCCAGGTCCGCGTGGACGCCAAGAACCCCTTCTTCGGCTTCCTCTCCAGGACCGCCGCCGGCATCGACCGCGGCGCGCCCATCGTGCTCGTGGACTCCAACGGCGCCAGCTACTCGCCCGTCGGCTACTACTACCGCACGCTCACCACCGGCGAAACGTGGATCTACTTCAACCCCCAGGCCCCGGTCATGAACATGCAGGACAAGGAGATGCCCATCATGACCACCAGCCGCCCCGACCAGGAGCTCATCCTCATCTTCTGGGTCAGCAAGAACACCAGGATCAAGAGCTTCCGCGTCGGCGACCGCGAGCTCGCCGAGTTCAAGCCAGAGGTCGAGGTGAAATAGCCGGCCTCGCCGCGGAGCCGCGCAGGCCGGCCACCGGGGCGCAGACGCCGAACCGACGCCGGCCCCGTGTCCCGGCGATCCTCGTTTCCCCGGCCCGGGCGCGGCTTTGCTTCCTACCCGACGATCGCCGCGCCCCTCGTCGTTTTCCGCAGCACCACGTCCCCTTCCACCGGCTCAAATCTGGCCTGGAAGAACCGCAGGTGCTTGGGCTCGAACACGAACCGCAACCCCGTGATCCGCCCGGGCTCCTCGTAGAGCGAGATCACGCTCTCGGCCGTGACGTCCATGTGGGCCTGGGTGTACACCCGGCGCGGAATCGTCAATCGCACCAGCTCCAGCTTCGGGTAATGGTTCTCGCCCGTGTCGGCATCGCGCCCCGCCGAGACCGCTCCCCGCTCCATCGCCCGCACCCCGGAGTCCACGTACAGCGCCGCCGCCAGCGCCTGGGCCGGGAGTTGTTCCCGCGGAATGTGCGGCAGGAACTCGAGCGCGTTGATGAATATCCCGTGCCCGCCGACGGGCCTCACGATCGGCACCCCGGCGTCCACGAGCAGCTGCCCGAGGTACTCCACCTGACCAACCCGCGCCGCCATGTGGTCGAGCCGAACCGACTCCCCGATGCCGATGGCCATGGCCTCCATGTCGCGTCCGGCCAGCCCGCCGTAGGTGTGCAGGCCCTCGAAGAGCACGACCATGTTCCGGGCCTCCTCGGCCAGCGCATCGTCGTTCAGGCACAGGAACCCGCCGATGTTCACCAGGCAGTCCTTCTTGGCCGAGTTCGTGCACCCGTCGGTGTGCGAGCAGATCTCCCGCAGGATCTCCTCGATGCTCCGGCGGGCGTACCCCTGCTCCCGCGTCTTGATGAAGTACGCGTTCTCCACCGCCCGCGTCGCGTCGAGCATCACCCTGATCCCGTGCCGCCCGCACAGCGCGCTCACCTCGGCGATGTTCGCCATGCTCACCGGCTGCCCGCCCGCCATGTTCACGCAGCACTGCAGGCACAGGTATGGGATCCGCTCCGCCCCGACCCTCTCGATCAGCGCCTCGACCTTCCTCAGGTCCACGTTTCCCTTGAACGGCTCCGGCGAGCTCGGGTCGTGCGCCTCGTCGCAGATCACGTCCACGAATCTCGCCCCCGCCAGTTCCTGGTGGGCCCGCGTGGTCGTGAAGTACATGTTCCCGGGGATCACGTCCCCCGGCTTGATGAGCAGGCGGCTGAGGATGTGCTCCGCCCCGCGCCCCTGGTGCGTCGGAACAAGGTGCCTGTACCCGTAGTACCGGTGCACCGCCTCCTCGAGGTGGTAGTAGTTCGCGCTCCCCGCGTACGCCTCGTCCCCGAGCATCATCCCCGCCCACTGCCGGTCGCTCATCGCGCTCGTGCCCGAGTCCGTCAGCAGGTCTATGTACACATCCTCGCTGCGAAGCAGGAACGTGTTGAACCCGGCCGCCGCTATCGCCGCTGCCCGCTCATCCGGCGTGGCCATCCGCAGCGGCTCGACCACCTTGATCTTGTAGGGCTCGGCCCAAGAACGCTTGCGCATCGTGCGGACTCCGTCGGCCCCATCGGTTCGGGGCAGACCATGAACACTCCCCCGCCCTCCCTCGAATCGAACAATAGCGTAGTTATCTGTCCGCATATTGTCTATTATCGCTCGGAGAACCCATGAACACCATCATCGAACCCTTCAAGGTCAAGAGCGTCGAACCCATCAGGATGACCACGCGCCCCCAGCGCGAGGACATCCTCCGCACCGCCCACTTCAACCCCTTCCTCATCCACGGCGCCGACGTCATCATCGACCTCCTCACCGACTCGGGCGCCTCGGCCATGAGCAGCGAGCAGTGGGCCGGCATCATGCGCGGCGACGAGTCCTACGCCGGCAGCGCCTCCTTCTTCCGCCTCGCCTCGGCCGTCAAGGACCTCACCGGCTTCGCCCACACCCTCCCCACCCACCAGGGGCGCGCCAGCGAGCGCATCCTCTTCGAGCTCGTCGGCGGAAAGGGCAAGGTCATCCCCAACAACGCCCACTTCGACACCACCCGCGCCAACGCCGAGCACTCCGGCGCCGAGGCGATCGACCTGCCCATCCCCGAGGCCTCCGACCCCCGGGCCCGACACCCCTTCAAGGGCAACATGAACGTCCCCGCCCTCGAGGCCCTCGTCGAGCGCGTCGGCGCGCCCAACATCCCGCTGGTCATGGTCACCATCACCAACAACACCTGCGGCGGCCAGCCCGTGAGCCTGCAGAATCTCCGCGATGTCCGGCGCGTCTGCGACCGCCACAGGATCCCCCTCTTCCTCGACGCCTGCCGCTTCGCCGAGAACGCCTGGTTCATCCGCACCCGCGAGCCCGGGCACGAGGGCCGCGCCCCGCGCGACATCGTCCGCGAAATGTTCGATCTCGCCGACGGCGCGACCTTCTCCGCCAAGAAGGACGCCCTGGTCAACATCGGCGGCCTCCTGCTCATCCGCGACGGCGCCCTGTTCAAGCGGGCCTGCGACCTGCTCATCCTCACCGAGGGCTTCGTCACCTACGGCGGACTCGCCGGACGCGACCTCGAGGCCATGGCCCAGGGCCTCGTCGAAGTCGTCGAGCCCGACTACCTCGGCTACCGCATCCGCTCCACCGAGTACCTCGGCGAGAAGCTCCTCTCCGCCGGCATCCAGATCATCGAACCCCCGGGCGGGCACGCCATCTACATCGACGCCGGCCACTTCGCCCCGCACATTCCCGCGCCGCAGTTCCCCGGCCAGTCCGTCGTCTGCGGCCTCTACCGCTCCGCCGGCATCCGCGCCTGCGAGATCGGCAGCGTCATGGCCGGACCCGGCCGCCCGGCCAGGATGGAACTCGTGCGCCTGGCGATCCCGCGCCGGGCCTACACCCAGAGCCACATCGACTACGTCGCCGAGGCCTGCGCCGAGCTCTTCACCCGGCGCAAGGAGCTCCGGGGCATGCGCATCGTCGAAGCCCCCGAGGTGCTCCGCCACTTCTCCGCCCACTTCGAGGAGCTCTGAGTCGATCGCTCAGCGAAACAGCGGCCGCAGCTTCCCCTCCAGGTGCCGCATCAGCGGGTCCGCCGAGAGCGCCCTGCCCGTGAGCATCTCGCAGAGCTCCCCGGCCCGGTAGCGCTTCCCGTGGCCGTGGATGTTCGTGTTCAGCCACGCCTTGAGCGGCCCGAACTCGCCCCGCGAGATCTGCTCGGGCAGCGACGGGATCTGGGCATTGATCGTCTCCCACAACTGGGCGCAGTACAGGTTCCCCAGCGTGTACGTCGGGAAGTACCCGATGAGCCCGAACGACCAGTGCACGTCCTGCATGCACCCCTTCGCGTCGTCGGGCACGCTCACGCCGAGGTACTTGGCGTACGCCGCGTTCCACTCGCCCGGGACGTCCTTCACGGCCAGGTCGCCCGAGATCAGGGCCCGCTCGAGCCGGAAGCGGATCATCACGTGCAGGTTGTACGTCGCCTCGTCGGCCTCCACGCGGATCAGGCTCGGCCGGGCCGTGTTCACCGCCGCGAACATCTCGCCCACGCTCACACCCCGCAGCACGCCCCCCTGCGGCCCCCCCGCCCCGCCGAAGATCTGCTTGGCGTGCGGCAGAAGCCACTGCCAGAACTCGCGGCTGCGCCCCACGAAGTTCTCCCACATCCGGCTCTGGCTCTCGTGGATGCCCAGCGAGATCGAGTCGGCCAGCGGCGTGCCGAAGAGCGCCGGCGTCTTGGGCAATCCCTGCTCGTAGAGACCGTGCCCGGCCTCGTGCATCGTGGAATAGAGCGCATCGGTCCACGACGACTCGCGATACCGCGTCGTCAGCCGGGTGTCGCCCGGGCCCATCCCCGAGCAGAACGGGTGCGTGGTAATGTCCAGCCGCCCCGCCTCCAGATCAAAGCCCATCGCCCGAAGCACGAACAGCCCGAGCTCGTGCTGCCGCGCCGGATCGATCGGGTGCCGCAGGGGGGCGTCCGAGGGCTGCCTGCCCGTCGCCCCCAGCTCCTTGACCAGCGCGCTCAGCCGCTCGCCGAGGGGCCGCAGCACCCCCTCGAGTTGCCTCGCGCTCGCCCCCGGCTCGTACTCGTCGAGCAGCGCATCGTACAACTCGCCCCCGCCCGGCACCCCCAGGCACTCCGCCTTCCGGCGCGTGAGCGCCATCATCTTCTCCAGCCACGGCCGGAACATCGCAAAGTCGTTCTTCTCCCGCGCCGCCTTCCACACCTCCTGCGACTGCGACCCCACCCGCGCCAGCTCGCTCACCAGCTCCGTCGGCAGCTTGGTCCGGTGGTCGTAGTCGCGGCGCATCTCGCGGATGTTGCGGGCCTCGGGGCTCTTCGCATCCGCGGTCATCGTCCGATCCGACTCGCACGCCGCGAGCAACTCGCCGATCCGCGGGCTCGTCGCCTTCTCGTGCGCCAGCGCCGAAAGATACCCCGCCTGCTCGGCCCGGTGCGCCGCCGCCTTCGACGGCATGTACGTCTCCTGGTCCCAGTTGAGCAAGGACCCGATGGACGTGACCATCGCGGCCTCGCCGATGAGCTTGCAGAGCTCGGAATACTGCGGCGTGACGGCGGAGAGCGGTTTGTCGGCGTGTCGCATAGGCCAAAGCATATGCGGAATGGTGCTCGATCGAGCGTGGAGCCCACCCCGAACCGCCATCAACGCGACGCCCCCGGCCCGCTCCGCGGGCCCGGGACAGGCCCCCGCCCGGCACTCGCGCACCCGTGGCGTACCGTCGCCGGCCGCCCTACACCCGCGCCTCTTCCCGATCCCGGCTCTGCCGCTCCGCACGCTTGCGCATCGACTCGTCCAGCAGCCGCTTGCGGATCCGCACGCTCGTCGGGGTGATCTCCACCAGCTCATCGTCCTCGATGTACTCCAGGCACGCCTCCAGCGTCATCTTCCGCGACCCCTTGAGCACCACCGTCGCCTCCTTGTGCGACACCCGCATGTTCGTGAGCTGCTTGAGCCTCGTGATGTTCACAACCAGGTCGTTGTCCCGGTTGTGCTCCCCCACCACCTGCCCGCCGTATACCTTGTCCCCCGGCGCCACGAACAGCACGCCCCGGTCCGACAGCAGCTCGCACGCGTGGTGCGTCACGGCCCCCGTCTCGATCGAGACCAGCACGCCCTGCTGCCGGTGCGGCGTCTCGCCGCTCACCGGCGCAAACCGCTCGAAGGTGTGGTGCAGGATCGCCTCCCCCTGCGTCGCCGTCAGGATCCGCGACCGCAGCCCGATGAGCCCGCGCGCGGGAATCTCGAACTCCAGGTGCGTCCCCGCGTCGCCCCGCGGCTCCATGCTCTTGATCTCCCCCTTGCGCCCGCCCACCAGTTCCATCACCGGCCCCACCGCCGAGTTCGGGCAGTCCACCACCAGCCACTCGATCGGCTCGTGCTCCACCCCGTCGATCTCCTTGATGACGACCTCCGGCTTGCCCACGGCCAGCTCGAACCCCTCGCGCCGCATCGTCTCGAGCAGGATGCCCAGGTGCAGCAGGCCGCGCCCGGACACCAGAAACTCGTCTCCCGCGTCGAAATCCACCCGCAGCGCGACGTTGTGCTGGAGCTCCTTCTCCAGCCGCTCGCGGATCTGCCGGCTCGTCACGAACGTCCCCTCGATCCCCGCAAACGGCGAGTCGTTCACCCGGAACGACATCGTCAGCGTCGGCTCGTCCACCTTCACCGGCGGCAGGGCCTTGGGGTTCTCCGGATCGGCGATGGTGTCCCCGATGTCCACCGTCTCCAGCCCCACCAGCGCACAGATGTCCCCCGCGCTCACGCAGTCGGTCTCCTTGCGCCCCAGCCCCGCAAACCGCAGCAGCTGCGGCACCTTGCAGTTCACGATCCTCCCGTCCGCCTTCATCACGGCCACCTGCTGGCCCGAGTTGATCTGCCCGTGGAACACCCGACCGATGCCGATCCGCCCCACATAGTCGTTGTAGTCGATCGTCGTGATGAGCATCTGCAGCGCGCCGTTCACGTCCGCGTCCGGGTTGGGCACGTGCTCCACGATCGCGTCGAAGATCGGCCGCAGGTTCGCGTCCGGGTGCCCCGGGAGCGAGTCCTTCCCCGCCGCGGTCTTCGCCACATCGATGTCGTCGGTGGACCACCCCGCCCGCCCGGACGCGTACACCCGCGGGAAGTCCATCGCGTGCTCGTCGTCCATGCCCAGCTCCACGAGCAGGTCGAACACCTCGTTGATCACCTCGTCGATCCGCGAGTCCGGCCGGTCGCACTTGTTGACGATCACGATCGGCTTGAGCCCAAACTCGATCGCCTTCGAGAGCACGAACCGCGTCTGCGGCATCGCCCCCTCCGACGCGTCCACCAGCAGCAGGCACCCGTCGGCCATCCGCAGCACCCGCTCCACCTCGCCGCCGAAATCGGCGTGGCCCGGCGTGTCGATGATGTTCACGAAGAACTGCTCGGGCTTCCCGTCGGCCCCCGGCCGCACATAGTTCACGGCGCAGTTCTTCGACAGGATCGTGATCCCGCGCTCCCGCTCCAAATCGTTCGAGTCCATGATCAGCCCGTGCTGCCCGCCCTCGAGCTTCTCGAGCTCCCCCGCCCGGAAGTTCCCCGACTGCTTGAGCATCTGGTCCACCAGCGTGGTCTTCCCATGGTCAACGTGCGCGATGATCGCCACGTTGCGGAGAAGGTTGGCGCGAATGGCTGCGGCTTCGGGAGTGATGGGCATTGGAAAGTCTGTCTCTGGACAAAGGAGCGTTGGCGACACATCCCCAGCCGGTCCCCGCTGCCCGCACACCACCGCCACGGGCGTTTGCCCGGCGGAAGCCGGGGGTGGGGCCCCAACCAAGGGGAACCCCGGGCCCCCCCCGACTGGCGGGGGGGCCCCGGACCCCGCCAGTATAGGTCGCCCGATCCCCTGTTTTCACTTCCCGGCGGCCGTCCCGGCGCCCGCCGGGGTCGGTGCAAGCCGAACGTCGAGATCCCCCTGCACATCCCCCGCTTCCGTGATCTTCAACCGCATGTCCAGCCAGTCCAGCCGGCGCAACGCCGACCGCACGCCGCCCACGTCCGGGATCGCCTCCGGAAGCAGCCGCTCCACCTTGGGGGGGCCCGCGCCGCCCAGCCCCTCCCCCCGGGCCTCCTCCCCCCCCCCCCCCCCCGCCCCCCCGGCCACAAGCGCGTCCGCCCCCGTCCCGACGATCTGCCCCGCCGTCAACCCGCCCATGTCTTCCGCCCCCACGCCCCCGACCCTCGCCGATTGGCTGACGTTCACCACCCACCATCCCGGCCTCGATTCCGCCCCGTCACCCGGCGCGCCCACTCCCCCCGCTCCCCCACCGTTCCCAACAGCCCACGACGGATACACCCACGACACCACCAACGGCCGCGAAGAGATCAGACCCACCGCCGAATCCCCCCCATCCGCAAACGGGGCGACCCGAACCGCGTTGGGGGCCAGCCCCGCATAGTCGCGCGCCGCCGCCGTTTCCACGCCCAGCTGCCTCTCCACCCGCGAGATCCACGCCGCGATCGGCCCGTCGAGCGACCTCGCCAGCCCGCACGTGTCCGACGAGCGAAACCCGAAGCTGCACGACACCCGCCCCCCCGGTTCAAACACGCGGCACACCGCCGCCTGGTTCGACCCCATCGCCCGCTTCGCCTCGTCCGGCAGCGGCAGGAGCGCGCCGATCGTGGTGAACCTCGCCCACGACCCGATCACCCGCGGCAGGGGCGCGTTCTGCACCACCGCCAGCAGCGACCCCGACGACAACGCCCGAAACGACGCATCGCTCGTCGCCTCGATCGCCAGCAGTTCTTCCCGGCGCGCACGCTGCCGAACGACCACGCGCGACCGCCACGTTGCGCCCCCGCGCCCCGTGGCATCGTCGAGCACGGGCTGGCCCGACAGCAGAATAAAGTCTCCCCAGGCGCTACCCCCCCCCCCCCCCCCCCCCGCCCCGATGAACATCACCATCGGCGCATCCACGCCCCCGAGCCGCTCCGCCTCCCGCACCTGCGCCATCACATCCAGCCCCGCCAGCGTGCGCGCCTCCGGCGCGCCCTTCGCCGGAGGCGTCAACCGCCGCAGAATTTCATCGAACAACTCACCCTTCCCCGTCGCCCCGAGCACCAGCGTCACCCGTGACGCTCCGGCGCCCCTGCCACCCGCGTCCCAGTGGTGCGTCGCCAGCTCATACTCCCCGTTCTCGAGCGTCAGAATCTGGTGCCCCTCCACGATCGCCCGCGGCGCGGCCAGCAGCCGCTCCTTCAACCGCTGCTCCGTCTCCGCCGACACATCGCTCAGCAGGGCCCATCGACGATCGTTCCCCTCCCCCACTCCCTTCGATACCACCGCCACCCGCCCGCCAAGCAATCGGTCGAACGCCTCGTTGCTCGACCACCCCATCTGCCCCGCGAGCCCCTCCCACGCCTTGACCATCTCCGCCATCGTCCCCGCGTCGCCCAGGAACTTCCCCGCCGCGTCCCCCCACGGCGAGGCCCGGATCGCCGCCCCCTTCCGCACCACCACCGCCAGGTCGATGTCCTCCGGCAGCGTCTCCAGCAGGCCGCCCACGCCCTCCGCGGGCGCATCCGCACCGGCCGCCGGCCGAGCCGTGGGCTGGACACTCGCCAGCCACGCCGCGAACAGGCACACCATCGCGATGGAAGCGCTCCGAACGATCATCACTCGATTGAACCGGCGAAGGGTTGAGGGGGTTTCGCGGACGTGCCCGTCGCGACGCGAATGGCGCGACTAGCGGGGGAGGATAACCCCGTCCAGGTCGTGCTCAAGAAACGCCGGCACGACTCTCGCACGAGGCACATCCGCCGAGAACACCGCCGTGCGAACCGCGCTGCTCGACAGGATCGACTCCCTCGGGAACACCGACGCCTCGAACCGGGACGCCATCGTGCCGCCGGCCGACCGACCGAAGTCCGGCGCGGCCGGCGTATCGATCGCGACCGCCTGCGAAGGAGCCGCGATCGGCTTCGCCGCCGCCACGCTCGCCGGAACCAGCGCCACCATCCGCCGCCCCTCGTTCTCCGAGATGCTCGCCACCGTCGCCATCGCCGAAAGGAACTGCGTCGCGTCGGATTCCCGCACGCTCAGCATCGGCCCGCGAAGCGGAATCAGTTTCGACGGGTCCAGCCGCGACGCCGCGGCACACTCCACGCACTGCACCACATCCGACACCGGCGCGGCCTGCATCGTCGCCATCCGAACGGCCCTGGGCGCCACCCGATACGCCATCGCGACCATCAACGTCGTCGCCGCCACGCACACACCCAGCCCGATCCGCACCCACGGCAGCCGCCTTCGCACGCTCGGGGCCAGGAACGGCCGCTCGGCGTCCACGCGGTCCAGGATCGACGACGTGAAGTCCGGAGCCTCAATGGGCGACTCGCGCAGCGTCTCCGCCACCCGCCGAATGTCGTCCAACCGCGCTCGTCGCTTGCGCTCGTTCACACCTCACCCCCGGCCGCCCCCACCCATGCGCCCATCATCTCGGAAACGTGCCGACCGAACCGCTCGTGCTCGCTGAGCAGCTGCCGCATCCGCTGGCGCCCGCGATGCAGGTGGCTCTTGATCGTTCCCTCGGGCATCTCCATGTGCTCGGAGATCTGCACGATCGGCCACTCGAGCTGATGGAACAGCACCACGATCTCGCGCTGATCCTCGGAGAGTTGCTGCAAGGCCCAGTCGATCGCGAGCTTCGCGTTCGTCGTCACCTCATCGCCGATCGTCGGCGACTCGGGTGCGTCGAAATCTCCCTCGCTCCCCGCCACGACATCCGAGTCGTAGCACGGCTTGTGCTTCTGGCACGCGTTCACATACAGCCGCTTGGCGATGGTGAACAGCCACGTGGAAAACCGAAACCGGAAGTCAAACCGGCTCAGGTTGGTCAGGGCCCGCACAAACGCATCCTGCACGATGTCCTCGGCCACCTCCGGCCGCCCCGACATCCGCAGCATGTACGCGTACAACGAGGCCTGGTGGGCCTTGATGAACTCCGCCGCGGCGAGGCGGTCGCCCGCGATCGCTCGCCGCATCATGATTTCTTCCTCGGCGCGGGTCATCGTGATGGAATATACCGCATACCGGGGAGGAAGGTTGTGAGGATCCGAACGAACTCGCCGTCTTTGCCGAATATTCGTTCTGTTTTTGTTTGGGTATATTGGCATAGGCAACTCTGAGACACCCTGACGTGGGACGCGCCAACTTCCGCCATGTTCCGCAATCCCGGTTCTCAGACTCGAACGGCAACCAAGGGGTCCCCCTTCGGCCCGCGCGCCGTGATCGATCAATACGGCCGCACAACCCGAAGCCCCTTGAACACCTTGAAGCGCTTGTCGTTGAGCGTCACGACCGGCAGCCCGAGCCGAAGGGCCGTCGCGGCGATCAGGCAGTCCGGCCAGCCGACCCCGTGCGAGAGTGAATACCGCTTTGCGAACACCACGCAATGGTCGAAATCGATGGGTGCAACGCGGACGCGATCGAACCTCGCCAGAAGCTCGCTGAGAGCGCAGGTCCCGCCGATCCCGCGCGCCCGCGACCACCTCCGCTTCGGCGACCGGATGGACGACCATCGCCGACTCGCCCCGCGATCCCACAAACACCACGGCCTCTCGCACACCCAAGGAGAGGTCAACCAGCAGCGATGAGTCCAGAAGCACCTCAGCCACGCCGCCCCCGACCCAGCGACCGCTCCCGCAGCCTCGCCATGATCTCGAGCGTCGTCAGACCCTTCCACTCGGGGCGGTCTTTCCACATCCCAAACCCCGGCAGTTTGTCCAAAGGCGGCGTCTTCTGCTTCGACTTCTTCTTGCTCTTCTTCGCGGCCTTCTTCCCCGCGCGGTTGGTCGCGCGGTCCGCGGTGCGCATGACCTCCACGGGCGTTCCATCGGGGACCTCGCCGTGGGTATTGATCACGATCAAACCGTCGCGCACAACCGTTCGGAAACCCTTGGCTTCACCTTCCCCAGTCATACTCGAATGAGCAAGGCCCGGACGTTCTCTGTCCGGGCCTCGCGTCCGCATCGGTCTGATTCTCGCCCACCGGAGTGAGTGTTCCCGCGTTCGAGCGGCGGATCGGGCCTACTGCCGTCCCCGCCTTCCAAAGAGGCTCGGCACGGGCCCGCGCCCGTGCCGAGAGGGTTGCTTCTTGCGATCACGCGGCCTTGGCCTTGCGCTTGCCGCGCCCGACCGTCCGCTGGTTGACCTCGGCCCGGCGCTCCGGCTCCTCGATGAGCATCTCGGCCATCTCCATGGGCGTGGTGGCCCACAGGTCCGCGCCGATCTCCTCGGCCAGGCCCTCGGCCCGGTTGAACACGCCGCCGCCGACGACGATCTGCGTGCCGTTCGAGGCCCCGATCTCTCGCAGCGTGTCGATCAGCCCGCGGATCTCCGGCAGATCCTGCGGCGCCGAGCAGAACATCATCAGCACATCCGGCTTGTCCTCGTTCACGCGGGAGAGCACCTCGTCGGTCGCGATGCCCGCGCCGCCAAACCGCACCTCGAACCCGCTCGACTCGAGCACATCCACGGCCATCTGCGCCCCGAGCTCCTCGTTCTCGCTCGGCCCGCAGAACGCCAGCACGGTGCGCCCCTTGGAGTAGTCCAGGGTCAGCATCGACGCGTTCTGGTCGATCAGCTGCCGGAGCAGCCGAACGGCCATGTGGTGGCACATCCGCGTCAACTGGTCCGCCTTGTACAGCTTCTCGATCTGCTGGTGCGTCGGCCAGAACATCTCGGTGATCAGGTTCAGCGGCCCGCCCACGGCGGTCCTGGCCTGCTCCACCACCGACCGGGCCATCGGGCGATCGCCCGCGATCAGGGCCTCGAAGAATCGTTCCATCAATACCTGCTGTTGCATGACCGGTCTCCGGCTCGTTTTGGAACCCGCATCGCCTCCGGCGATGGGGTCCTGTGTTTTCTGAGCCGGCGGGTCTCCGTCCCAACCGGGTCGTGTTTCGACCCGCTTGTGATCGGGATTCGTCCCGGAGTGTGCCGCGTTTCGACCTCGCAAATCTCCGGGCCCCGAGTAATCGGACCCAGCCGCGCAACGCACGTCTCAGGGTGCTGATAAGTCCCCCATCGCCCCCGAACGCGCAGATTCAGGCCCGCCCCAGATAGCAGACGCACACCCCAAAAGTAAGGGGGATCGACTCGATCTGCGTAAAACCCGCGCCCCGAAGCCGGTCGCACATCTCCCCACGCGACATAAACGTCGCCACCGACTTCGGCAAGTACTTGTAAGCACCGGACTTATCGCGAGCGATCAGCGTCGCCGTCCGCGGCATCACCTGCTCGCAATACACCCGGTTGAACCATCGCGCCGGCCCGAACGCCGGCTCGCTGAACTCCAGGATCGCCACCCGCCCCCCCGGACGCAGCACCCGCCGAAACTCCCCGATCGCCTTCCCCGGATCCAGCACGTTCCGGATCCCGAACGCGATCGTCACCACATCCACTGAGGCGTCCTCCATCGGCAACCTTTGCGCGTCTCCCTGGATGTAGGTGATCCGATCGGCCCGCCGCGTTCCCCCCAGTTTCATCGCCCGCTGCCTCGCCACCTCCAGCATCTGGGGCGTGAAGTCCAGCCCGATCACCCTCTCCGCCCCCGCCGCGGCCAGCGCTTCCGTCAGATCCCCCGTCCCGCACGCCACATCCAGGCACGTGTCGGTGGTCCTCACCCCCACCCGCCTCACGGCGAACCTCCGCCACGCCTGATCCCGCCCGAACGAGTGCAGCCGGTTGTTCAGGTCGTACGACCCGGCGATGGCCGCGAACATCCGCCGCACCCGCTCGGGTTTGTCCGAGCGCGCATGCGGGTTGGCCGCCAGATCATCGCTCGACCACGCGGGGGCCGGTGAGGTCGGTTCATCGGGTTGTGCAGGCACGCTCGTCACGATTCCCAACCATACGCGCGCCTACAAACTCCCCTCCCTCCCGCTCGCAAAGGAGCCCCCATGACCACGAACCTCGCCCGCACCCTCGCCCTGGCCGCCCTCGCGACCGCCTCGATCTTCGCCGCGGCCTGCTCCACCAACCCAACCACCGGCCGCAAGCAGTTCACCTCCCTCTCCCGCGACGAGGAAGTCCACATCGGCATGACCGAGGGTCCCAAGATGACCCAGGAGTTCGGCGGAGAGGTGCCCGACCCCCGCCTTCGGGCCTACATCGATGAGGTCGGCCAGAAGCTCAAGAACTACACCGAGGTGGACGGCCCCACCCGCACGTGGACCTTCACCCTTCTGGACTCCGACGTCATCAACGCCTTCGCGCTCCCCGGCGAGCGCGTCTTCATGTCGCGCGGCCTCTCAGACCAGCTCACCTCCGAGGCCCAGCTCGCCGGCGTCCTCGGCCACGAGATCGGCCACGTCATGGCCCGCCACACCAGCGAGCGCCTCGCCCAATCCCAATACGTCGGCCTCGGAGCCCAACTCCTCGGCGCCATCGCCGGGGCGAGCACGAAGAACGCCACCGCCGCCCAGGCCATCCCGCAGCTCGTCGGCGCGGGAGGCCAGGTCATCGTCCTCAAGTTCGGCCGCGAGCAGGAGAGCGAGGCCGACTCGCTCGGCATGCGATACATGACCAAGGCCGGCTACAACCCGCGCGGCCAACTCCAGGTCATGGAAGTTCTCAAGCGTGAGAGCGGCGGCGGCGGCTCCATCGAGTGGCTCTCCACCCACCCCGCACCCCAGACCCGAATCGACGACATCAAGCACGCCCTCGCCACCACCTACGCCTACACCCAGTCCGGCCCGCAGGCGGGCAACTTCCAGGACTACACCGACCGATACCGCCAGCGCTATCTCAGCCTCCGCGAACTCTCGCCCACCCCGCCCAAGAAAAAGGCCGCGCTGCCCATCGATGAGCACGGCCGCACCCGAGTGCTCGCGGCCGTCAATCTCGACGACCCGACCACGTGGTGCTCGGCCTGTCGCGACCGTGCCCACGCCGAGCATCGGATCAACGTCCAGCCCTGATCACCCGGGGATCGACCCGAACATCCGCATCCAGTTCCCCGCCGCGAAGTCCAGCACCTCGTCGTCGCTCCACCCGCGCCCGCTCAGCGCGTCGGAGATCCGCCGATAGTCGCGCGGCCGGTCGATCCCCTCCGGCATCCGATCCGCCGAGAAGCCGCCGTCCATGTCGCTGCCCATCCCGACGTGCCGGCGCGAACCCGCGATCTCGCACACCCGCTCCACGTGCGCCACCACATCCGCCACCGTCGCCCGCCCCGCTTCCTTGAGCCCCTCGCGCAGGAACGCCGAGTACAGGTTCACGCCGATCACCCCGCCCCGGCGCACGATCTCGCGAATCTGAACATCCGTCAGGTGCCGCTGGTTCGCCCCCGTCGGATCCGTGATCGCGCGGCAGTTCGAGTGCGACGCAAACACCCGCCGCTGCGTCGCCTCGCACAACTCCCCGAACGACCGATCCGACAGGTGCGAGACGTCGTGCACCAGCCCCAGCCGGTCCATCTCGCGCACGAAGTCCCGCCCCATCGCCGTCAGCCCAGCCGTCGTCGAGTTCCCCCCCGCATACCGCGATGACTTCGCCCACGCCATCCCCACCGCCACCACGCCGCGCTCTTTCCACCACGCCAGCTCCGCGGGCGACCGGATCGGGTCCGCGTTCTCCATCAGAATCCCAAGGTGGATCGCGGGCTTCGCCGGCACCATCGCCAGCCGCTTGCGCGTCCAGAGCGGCGACATCTCCGCCACGCCCATCCCGCCGCGCACCTCGCCCAACCCGTCCCCCGCGCGCACGCTCGCCAGCCGATCCAGCCCGACCAGCCCTCGGTCCCGCCACGTCAGATACACCTCGATTTGCGCTCGCCCGACGACAAACGCCCGCTCCGCATCCCCCGCCGGATACCCCTCGGCCGTCTTCCCATCCGGCTCCGTGAAGATCGTCCCCAGGCACAGCCGAACGTTTCCTTCGACCAGCGACGCCAAGGTCAGCCCCGCCGTGCCCCCCCACTCGCCCCCCACCGGAATCGCCTCCGGGCGCGCCGTCATGTCGCGCCCGAGCACCGCGAGCATGGCCAGGTCCAGGTGCGCATCGAACCACGCGATATCGGCCATGCTCGCACGCGCTCCGTGATTCAGTACGTCCCGAACCCCCCGCCGCGCACGTGAACCGTCGCGATCATCGTCGGCGCGTTCGGTTGCGGCCGATCGACCATCACCTCCACCACGAGCGTGTACCACGAGTGCCGCGACGGCCTGAACCAGATCCCCTCAAACTCCGCCCGCTCGCCGTCCCACGACTCGGCGGTCTGCGACCACCCGCCCACGAGCGGCCCGGACTTGACGCTCTCCCTCCCCGTGTCGCCGTCGGTCAGCGTCATCTTCACCCGTGTCCCCGACGAATCCACCCACGCCTGCTTCGCCGCCGTCGGCTCGTCCAGCACGATCAGCGCCAGCAGGTTGTCCCCCGGCAGCCGCTCCAGCCGGTACTCGCTCCGCGACGGCGCGGCGAGCGAGATCGGCCCCAGGTCCACGTCATACCGCGGCGCGGCCTTCGGCGAGCCCGTCATCGTCCCATCGCCCGCATACACGCCGGGGTGATACCCCGAGCACCCGCCCAGCCCCATCGCCCCCGCACACACTAGCACACCCGCCCCGCGAAATACGTTCACACACTTCATGGGATCGCCTCCTTGCGATTGAACAGACTCGGAACGGCCAATCCTACGCCCCGCTGGACGCGACCCCGTTTCCAACTCTCCGCCCGATTCACTTTCTCGGCCGTCCACCCCCGCCGTTCGGCCGCCCGCCCGACGACGCCGGCCTCGCCGTCTCCGCCGACGCCTTCAGCGAGAACACCCCCGGCGAGAACAGCGTCCCCGCCAACTCCCCCGGCAGCGACTTGTGCGCCACCAGTTTGCCGCCCACCCCGTTTCGCTGCACGCTCCCAATCGAGGCGGGAGCCTCATCCACAACCACCCCGTCCCTCGGCGGCGTCTTCCCCGTCGTCCCCCACTTCACCACCTGCACCGGCTTGCCGGACGGATCCACCAGCACCACAAAGTCCCCGTCGTTGCCCAGCGCGGCGTACGGAGACTCGTTCTTCATCGAGAACACATACGCCCCATGGAATCGCTCGTTCTTCTTCGCCGCCTTCTCCGCGTCCCCCACCTCTCCCTCCATCTTCTGCTGATACCCATTGAACACCACCACCACCTCGCCCGGCTTGAGTTCCAGTTCCGGAAACACGAATCGAATCTCGCCGCGCGCCGACTCTTTCGCGGGCTTGGTCTTGGTGTCGGCATCCGCCGGAGCATCGCCCGGCTTCTGGTCCGGCCTCGTCGCGGGCACGCTCGGCTTCGGCGCGCCGGGGGCCCACCCCTCCGAATCCACCAGCACATACCCCTTGAGTTGGATCGGCGTGTTGTGCGGGTTCACCAGTTCGATGAACTCATCCCCGATCGCGTCCCGCACCCCATCCGCGTTCGCGTCCCCCCGCTCTCCGCTCGGCACGGCGTAGAGCACTTCGGAGATGAGGGGATGAACCGAGGGTGGCTTGGCCGCCGGCGGGCCATCGGCCATCGCTGCGTTCGCTGCCAGAATCGCTCCCGCCAGACCCACGCCGCGCTTGAAGTTGCCCATGAGACGGCTCCGGAAAAGGGGTTCCGCCGTCCATGGCGCGCCACAGACTACCAAAATCCAGCCCGTCTGTCCACCCCCGCTGGCGGGCCATTGCGGATCGAGGTAGGCTGTTCTTCGTGCCGGCACGCCATCGGACATCCCCGCCCGCCTTCACCCTCATCGAACTCCTCGTCGTCATCGCCATCATCGCCCTGCTCGTCTCCCTCCTCCTCCCCGCGCTGGCGAAGGCCCGTTCCGCGGCCCACCAGGCCGTCTGCCTCTCCAACCAGCGCCAACTCGGCGTCGCCCTCGCCCTGTACACCGAGCAATACAAGGAGTGGCAACCCCGCGAGAGCGGCTTCAGCGAGGAGCCGCCCCCCTCCAACGGCAACCCCCTCGTCCCCGCCTGGTTCAACAGCCGGTTCGACCACGCCGAATACAACATCTCCTGGCCCTTCAACCTCCGCCCGTTCGTGGACTCCCTCGCCGTGAGTTCGCAGCCCAACGCCGGCATCGCCGACCGCTACGCCCTCGCCCCCCACTACCGCGACCCCGCCCGCCCCAAGGACATCCACCAGATCCACTACGTCAACAACGGCATGCTCTTCCGCAAGGTCGGCAACACCCCGTCCCCGACCACCCTCGGCAAGCCCCCCACCCGCGCCTGGAAGTACACCTTTCCAGCCAGCACCGTCTACCTCACCTGCTACACCAACGACCCGACCGCCGTCCAGGCCGGCAACACCTACGCCGCGGCCAACGACAACCTCCGCATCAGCCTCTTCTACGACCTGCACAACGTCAACACCATCACCGGCCTGGGCCCCCAGACCGCCACCGAGGCCCAGCGCGTCGCCGTCAAGCGCCACGGCTCCGGCGCCAACGTCCTCTTCCTCGACACCCACGCCGCCCTCACCAAGGCCGCGACGATCTCCAATCCCAAACTCTGGGACGACGGAGACTACAAATAGCCCGATCGCGCCGTACCGGGACGCCCGACCGGCTACTCGCGCGTGGAAACCGGGATCGCCGCCCACGCAGGCCACCCATCGAGCGTCTCCGTCGCGGCCTTCCTGTTCACAACCTCCGCGAGTCTGGGCAACCGCCTTCGTCGGCTTCGCTGCGCCATGCTCGGCTCTTCGACTCCATCCGCCTTCGACGCCTCTCCTTCCACAGAAGGGGCGCGTCCGAGCGGGTGTAGCGGAGCCAGTCCACGTATTCAAGGGGGACAAAATCCGGTATGGCCCTGAAAACAAGGGCGAGATACCGGATTTTGCGCGGCGGGATTGTGGGCGGCCAAAAAGCAAAAAGGGCCTGGAATTCCAGACCCTTGTGCGAGGAATACGGGCGGATGGAGTCGAACCATCAACCTCCTGATCCGTAGTCAGGTGCTCTATCCAATTGAGCTACGCCCGCGTCAGGGCCAACGATAAGCGACCGGCGGGGAAGTGGCAAGTTGCCCCGCCTCCCACGGCGGCTCGCCCCTTGATTCCCGCCCCGAGCCTGCGATACTTCCCTTCCCACCGGGGCCGTTCCCGGTCTTTTCCCCTAGCCAGAGTCACCCTCCCCCCATGGCCCACTCCCTTTCCGCCAACAAGCGCATCCGCCAGAACATCAAGAACAAGGCCCGCAACCGCTGGCGCCTCCGGGCCATGCGCGATGCCCTCCGCGAGTTCGCCGAAAAGGTCGCCCACGGCACCGAGCAGGACGCCACCGTCGCGTTCCAGAAGGTTTCCAAGATCGTGGACCGCACCTCCGCCAAGGGCGTCATCCACAAGAACCAGGCCGCCCGCCGCAAGAGCCGCCTGAACAAGCGCCTCAAGGCCAAGTTCCAGCCCGCCACGAAGTAACGCCCCCCCGCTCTCTCCGCACCGTGAACCCGCCACTCTCGGCGGGGTTTTTCCTGCCCCCCGTCCGCTCCCCCCCCCCCTCCCTCCAGCAACCCCCCCCCTCCCCCCCCCCCGCTCCCTTCCCCCCCCCCCTCCTTCCAACACCCCCGCCACACCCACGTCCCCTGTCCCCCCGCCCCGCTTCCCCCCGCCCCACTCCCCACCCCCCGCTCTACACTCCCGCCCATGCACGCCTTCATCGAATCCATCCTGACCTGGCAGCTCATCATCAGCGTCGGCGTCATCGTCGTCATCATCCACCTCCTCCTCGGCCTCGCCGGCATGAGCACCTACGGCGAGCGCAAGGTCTCCGCCTACATCCAGGACCGCATCGGCCCCAACCGCGTCGGCCTCGATCTCGGCCTCCCCGCCCTCGCCTTCCTCAAGGGCCTCTTCGGCCTCGGCCAGTTCCTCGCCGACGGCCTGAAGTTCATCCTCAAGGAAGACTACACGCCGCGCGGCGTGGACAAGACCCTCTTCACCCTCGCCGCCTCCATCGTCATCGTCCCCGCCCTCATCGCCTTCGCCATCATCCCCTGGGGCGGCGGCATCACCCTCCCCGAGGTCCACCTCCTCGGCCTGACCATCAAGCAGCAGACCGTCGTCGTCGCGGGCGCGGACCTCAGCATCGGCATCGTGTACCTGCTCGCCGTGGCCTCGCTCTCCATCTACGCCGTGGTCCTCGGCGGGTGGGCCAGCAACAACAAGTACGCCTTCCTCGGCGGGTTGCGGGCCTCGGCCCAGATGATCTCCTACGAGATCCCCCTCGGCCTGTCCATCCTCACGCTCCTGCTCCTCACCGGCTCGCTCATGCCCGAGAAGATCATCTCGTACCAGGCGAGCAACGGCTGGCTCATCGGCGCCCTGCCCGTCGTCGGCGTGGTCTTCTACATCTGCGCCCTGGCCGAGGGCAACCGCCTGCCCTTCGACAACGCCGAGTGCGAGCAGGAACTCGTCGGCGGCTACCACACCGAGTACAGCGCGATGCGCATGGCCCTCTTCATGCTCAGCGAGTACATCCACCTCGTCACCGCCTCCGCCTTCTTCGCCGTCCTCTTCCTCGGCGGCTACCACCTCCCCCTCACCTGGGTCGGCGCCCCCGCCAACCACTTCCTCAGCCCGGACTTCACCTCCGACAGCCTCCTCTGGGGCATCGTCGCCGTCCTCGCCAAGTTCCTCGTCATCCTCATCAAGACCATCCTCATGGTCCTCTTCGCCATGCTCGTCCGCTGGACGATCCCCCGCCTCAAGTTCAACCAGGTCATGGGCATGGCCTGGAACGGCATCATCCCCCTGTCCATCGGCCTCGTCGTCATCGCCGCGATCATGATCCACTACGGCTACACAGGCATCAAGTGGATGCTCCCCATGAACCTCGCCGTCGGCGCCCTCTTCCTCCTCCTCGCCCCCGCCTCCACCCAATCCACCGAGAACAAGCGCCTCCGCATCGCCGGCTCACGCTTCTTCCCCCTCGTCGGCGAGCCCGTCATCGCCCAGCCCACCAATCCGATGGCACGCCACGACCACCCCGGCCACTGACCGCCCGGGTACCCCGACACTCCGTGGCATTTTCCGGGTATCCCGACACTCCGTGGCGGGCCCTGGGCGACCCTCCGCATGGGTACCGGCCTCAATGCACCGAGTTGATGTTGTCCGACGCCCGGTTCACATGGTACATCGTCGGCAGCAGATACCGCTTCCCGCGATACGCGAACACCTCGCCCGTGAGCGTGAAGCTCGTCCCCTCCGCGCCGCCGTCCATGATCGCCTCGATCGCCGCCAGGTTCTGGCACGGCAGCAGCGTCATCGGCCCCTCGCTCTTGCCCGAACTCCCCGAATCCACCACCGCCATCAGCGTCCCGTCGCTGCCGCGCACCACCCGTGCCCGTCGCGCCGTCAGGAACCCCGTCGCCACCCCCGCCTCCGTCGTCGCCGCGATCGTGGCCGCCGCCGTCTCCACCGTCGTCGGCATCGCCGGCACGGTGCTTTCCACCACCGGCCGACGCGCGCTCGACGCCCCCACCGCCCGATCCAGCTGCGACACGATGTCCTCGATGCTCGGATCCACGCCCCCGGCGCTGGCGGGCCGATCCCCACCGTCCTTCGGCCTGGCCGCCGCCGCGCTCGCCGCGCCCGACGCCGCGTTCGCCGCCGCATCCGGATTCACCACCACCACCCGCTCCACAATCGGCGGCGCGCTCGGCAGCAAAAAGTTCCGATCCCGATACACCAGCACCCGCCCGCTGATCCGCATCCGCGGCGCGTTGTCCCCGCCCACCCCATCGCCCGCCACCCGCTCCATCGCCCCCAGATACGCGTTGTCCAGAACGATCATCGGCGGCAGCCGCACGCCCGTCCCGTCCGCGTCGTAGATCGCGTACCACCGCCCCGACCGACCCTTCACCAGCTGCGCCCGCGCCCCCGACACAAACGCCCCCTCGCGCAGCAGCGGCGGGCTCATCCCCAGCGACAGATCCTGGGCCGCGCCCGGCGGCACGTTCGGGCGCACCGGCTCGAGCGCGGGCCCCGTCGTCGGCGACACGATGATCCGCGGCAGCGTCACCATCGGCGACGTCCGCGCATCCTCCGGATGCGGTTTTCCCGGTTGCGTCGGGTCCGGGGCCGTCGAAGGCCCCTGCGGCGGCGGATTTCCCGAGGCCGAGGTCCCCCAGCCCACGGCCAGTCCAGAGCACAGGCAAAGCCCGAGAACCCTCATCATCGCCGCTCGTGTGCGTCCGTGCATGATGCCCATGATACCAAACTCCGCGGAGCCGGGCCTTCCTCCGCTCCTCATCCCCGCCCCCACCCTTCCATGGGATGATCCCACGATCCGAATCCGCCGATTGTCCCCAGCGCCCCCACGCTCGTACACTCCCTCCCTTGACGCAGGGGCCGCCGTGAGGTAGGTTCCCTTGACATCCCGGCCGAGTACCAAAGTGGTCTAATGGAGCGGATTGCAAATCCGTTGGGGAAACCCTTCGTCGGTTCGAATCCGACCTCGGCCTTTCAGTGACGGAGAACGCCCGGGCGTGTCTAACCCGGGCGTTTTCATTGGGTTGTGACGCCGCACCCCATCCTCCTCGCTCCGATCACTCGGCACGCTCGGTCCCTGTCTGTCTTTGTGGTGCGCAGCGCCAACGCGCTGCGCACCCGCTGCGCTCCACCGCGGCCGCTGGGCGTCGGCTTGGGTTCCTGCCAGGCGGAGGGTTATGGGAGCCGGTGCCGCCGGCTCCGCCGGAGCGACCGGGGGCGGGGCGTGGTTGGCCGCCGCGGCGACGGCCTGGGCGGGGCTGGCGCTCTCCACCGATGGGAGCGACTCGAGCGCCCGGGCCTGATCGTCGGTTCCAAGGTGCGTGTACCGATCCAGCGTGAGCGTGATCGAAGAGTGACGGGCGAGCGTTTGAGCCACCTTGGGCGGGACGTTGGCCCGGGCGAGCCTCGTGATAAACGTGTGGCGCAGCGCGTGGAAGTCGGCGACCTGGCCGGCGTGATCTCGCTCGCACAGGAACCTCGAGCGCTCCCGCTGCTCCCGCTCACCGGCGGTTCTCGCCTCTTCGATCCACGCGGCCCGTGCCGCGGCAAGGTCGCGCTGGAACATGGTGGCCGTGTAGAGGCCCATCCGCCAGATCCGGACGTTCTCCCGCTTCCCCGCGAGGAACGCCCGGAGCTGGCCCGCCAGTTCGCTCGGGATGGGCTGCTCGTCGCGCTTCCTCCGCTTGCTGTACGCCGCCTCCACGATCACACACGGCCGATCACCGTCGAGCCGGAAGTTGCGCGGGCTCAGCGATCGGAGCTCCTCGGCCCGAAGCCCCGTGGCCACGTCCAGACGGTAGAGCATGGCCCGCTCGTGCCCGGTGATGGCGACCTTGACGTGCCCGCCCCGGGTGCGCTCGATCCAGTCCGGTCCCTTGGCGGCCGCGTCGATCACCCGACGGATCTCCTCCTCCTCCAGCGCACGCCGGACCCGGCGACGGTCCGAGAGCTCGCGCCGGGTGGGAACGCCGCGGAAGGGGTCGGCATCGAGCCGGCTCTGATCGCAGAGCCACCGGGCGAACGATCGGAGGGCACCCCTCCGCTTGTTCACTGTGCGGGCGCTGCGGCCCGCTTTCGCGCGGGTGTTCAGGTGCGACGTGAGGCCCGCGGCGTCGAGTTGCGAGAGCGCCGTCCAGTTCAGCGCCGACGCCACGTCCTCGATCATGGCGATCGTCTCGGCCACGTGCTTCGTGGAGTTGCTCTTGCTCTCCAGGTGTTCGCGGTAGTCGGCCACGTGCTCCGAGAGCGGCCGGGAGCGGAGGGCCGTCCTGCGCTCGGATGCGAACTCGGGGAGAGCCAGCTTGCGCCGGAGCGCCTGCTCCTCCAGGCGGTGGCCGAGGGCCATGCTCTCATCGCCGCTCGCGAAGGCCCGCTGGGAACGCTCCCGCTTCGCCCACGCTCCGCCTTCCCCCGTCCAGTCCGTCCAGGTGACGTAGTACGGGGCGAGCGGGTTGTTTCGATCGGGCTTGCGCTTCCAGATTCGTGGCATTTGCATTCCTCCGTGCTTCCGGCCCTCGGTCCCGATCCCTGTTCAACCGAGCTTCGGTTCAAACTTATCGAGCATCCCCAGCGCCACCCCAAGTCCCCCCGCCCGCCTGATCGTCTCGATCGCATCCGCCCGCGTCATGGCGCGCCCCCGGGCCCGCGCGAACTTCTTCCCCCACACCTCCAACGTGCGATCGATCATCCACTCCGACACCCAGGCCGGCTCGGAGCTCGGAGTCTCCGCGCCGCCGCTTCCGCCATCGGTCCGTTGATTGGCAGCCTCACCGCTCATGCTCTCCCGCCTTTCAGCTCACTCGCCCCCCGGAACTTCGCGAACACCCCATCTACGAACGAGGGCCTTCGTCTGGCGGGGACCATCGCCACACACTCCGGCGTGTGCTCGTCGAACCACGCGAGCACTCGCTCCCGGTCCCCCGACTTCACCAGGCGACGGAGCCGGCGGAGCTCCAGGGCCCACACCGATCGGAGCATCCGGGGCGGGCGCATCCCACGGATTGACGCCGTGAGCAACCGGCCCGCATCGTGATACCCCATCCCGCTCCCACCCGCGTGCGCCGCCTCGCACGTCGCCCGGAACAAATCCGGCACGCCGCTCGCCGGCCTGTCCATCGACGGGACTCCTCTCGCGTGGACCGCTTCTGCCGCGGCGGTTGCGGCGTCGATGACGAACTGGGAGAGTGTCTTGCCGCTGAACTGGGCGGCCCGGCTGAGCCTGCTCTTCGTCTCTGCATCTACACGAATGGCGAGCATGGTGTTCTTTTCCATCGCGGAGTCTACGCCGCTGTCCGATGGTATCGGACAGAGTGCCGGTGTCAATACAGTAGCAAATGGGCCGGCCCGCCTTTCGGCGGCTCTGTGCCGGCCACGGTGCAGGGTGCGAGGGGGAGGCCGCTGGCGCTACGGCGCATTGGCGTCGATCTCGGCCTCGATGCGCTTCCGGGTGTTGAGCTTGGACTCGATCGTTCTCTTGAGCTCGCTAATCCTCGTCGGGAGCGTGACCTCCTTGAGTTCTTTGGCCTTTAGAAACTCTTCGTAGATGGAGGGCTTCCTCAGCTCGGCCTCCAGCTCTTTCAGGCTTTCCTGGTACCGCTGGAGGTCGGGCTCGTCTTCACGCTTGAACTGTTCCATCTCCGCCTTCGCCGCGCTCAGCCTCGCCGCCTTGTCCGCCGACTCTGATCCACGTGTTCTGTACATTGTCCGAACCTCCAAGAAAAAGGACCCTTCAATCCATCGACCGCGTTTCGACGCGGGCTCGCTTCGTCATTCGCTCTCGCACGCACGAGGCCCCTTCGATCAGTCGATGGCCTCGCCCTCCCCGTCCAGGTGCTCCGCCGGCGGCGGTGCGGACAACGGGAATGGGTCCTCCGCTCTCACAGTCGGCACGTTGCTGATGCGCGGGGGCGGCGGGGTGTTCGCGGCGGCGGCCTTGTCCGGGGCCGCGATCCGGTACAACCGTTCTCCGTTGATCCGCGTGGCCTCGCTGGGCAGCACCACCTGATAGCCGAGCCGGATCAGCGAAGGTGCGAGGCGCCGGATGCGTCCGGCGATGCCCTTGGCGTTCTTCGGCCACGATGGCGGGATCGGCGTGGGCTTGGGCAGCTCCTCCTGAAGGCGCTTGGCGGTGCCCTCCCACGGCCCGATGAGCTCGCCCATCATGGCCATGATCGATTCGGCGAACGCATCGCCCTCGACCACATCCCGCGCGATCTCGCTCTCCTGCCCGCTGAACCGCTGGAGCGTGTTGCACTTGTGCTCCAACGCCTCATCCATCGCCGCGAGCACGCGCGAGAAGTCGGCGAGGCGGGGCATCTCGATCGGTCGGACTTCCGGCAACCACGCGAGCACCTTCACCAGGAGATCGAGCAGGGCACCGACCATCCGAGGCCGGGCCAGGTCGTACCCGCGCATGAGAGCGTCTTCGGAGAGCCGCTTCGTTGGGTCGATGCGCTCCAGCTCGATCTTGAGCAGGCGGCTCCCGAGGTCCCCGCGGAGCGCCGGGAGGTCGATGCCGTTGATGAGGATGGGTCGGCGGAACTCGACCACGTGAAGGTCCCCATCGGAGTAGAGCTTGCGCGTCACCCGCCCATCGCCGGTCACTCCCCGGCAGAGCGCATCCGAGAGCCATTCGGGAATCTGGGAAAGATTGTCCAGGGCCACCACCCACCGCCCGGACGCGGCCACGGTCCATTGATCGGGGTCCCGCGGCGGACAGCACAGCCGCGCCGGTCCGGGGTCGATCAGGTTGGCGATGAGCTTCGCGGCCGTGCTCTTCCCCGTCGCCTGTTCTCCGGTCAGGAGCAGGACTGGATGGGCGATCTCGGGAATGAACGCGGCCACGCACCACCCGACGAAGAGCCAAAAGTCCTCCTGGCCGACGTTGAGGAACCTGCGCAGTTCCTCGATATCCCCACCACGCTCAGGCGCTGGGAGTTCGCCGATGAGCTCGGTCCGCCGGAAGAGCACCGACGATGATGCCTCGATCGACCACCCATCCGGCCGCACCACCACCACGCGACCCCGCGTGCATCCGAGGTCCAACACGATCTCCCCCGCGGGCCCGCGGGCGGTGCGGAGCTCCACCGCCTCTGGTTCGCCGCTCATGGCCCGCCCCTGGAGCGTGAGCATCACGTCCGCCAGGGCCACCGAGGACGCGGCCTTGCCGTACTTCCGTGAGTGCGCGTCGGCGAGCTCGGCCCGGAGTGAGTCGCCACCGCCGCGGAGCATCCGGACCACGTTGGGCCCTTTCGCGGGGACCGCGAAGGCATCGCCCTTGGGGGTGCGGGAGATCCGGAACCGCTCCAACGCGATCGCCATGAGCCGGTCCTGCTGGCTCTGCTTTCCCTCGCCGTGGGGTCCCTTCGATCCGCCGGGATCGGGCGCGGCGGTGCCGCCTCCCCACTCGCCGGCTCCGGTTGTCGCCGCTTCTGTTCCGCCGCTCATACCCGCTCCAGTTTCAGCACTTCGCCCATGCTGTTCGCCAACGCCGCTCGATTCGGATGGACTCCGAGCCACGCCCGGAGGTCTTTGTGCGGAGCAGGAGGGAGCCGCCACGGCACCCGAACCTGCCAGGCCCGCGCGAGGGCGTTCGCCACCACCACCGCTCCCTCGCGCCCGGGCCACTTGCCGTCGGGCTTTTCATCGTTCTCGCCGAGGATCACCACGCGCCGCCCGCGCAGACTCTCCACCAGGTGCTCCACCCCGCAGCGGTTGCTCGGCCTTCCCACCGCCGTCCACCCGACCGACAGAGCCGCGGCCGTGTCGGATGCCCCTTCCGGCACGATCACCGGGTCCGGCATCGACGCCAGATCCGCCGGACCGAACAGGCCGAGGCGCCCGCCGGTGAGCGTCCACTTCGATCCGTCTCTTCCGCGGGCGCACAGTCCGATGATCTCGCCCCCGCCGCTCCGCATTGGGAACACCCACGCCGGGCCCCGCACCCTGCGCTTGATGATCGCCTCGAGCGCCGGCTCATCGGCCCACCCGACGTTGAGGCGAGTGAGTGCTTCGCGGCTCACACCGAGAATCACCGACAGCTCCCCCAGTCGATCGTCCGGCATGGCCCTGGCGAAGGCGTCGGCGAGCTCCGGCCAGTCCTGCGCTGGCCGGGCCCGTTCCGCGCGCCGCGTGGGTTGGGAGCCTGGAGCCGGCTTCCGCCCACGCTCATCGGCGGGGAACAGGTCCGCCAGCCTCATGCCGAGCATGTCGGCGATCGTCGCGACCGTGCAACCCGCGTGGCACTTGAGCAGCGTGGCCCCGTTGTCGCCGATCGTGATCGAGAGCGATGGGGCGGAGTCCTCGTGCGTCGGGCAGGTGGCGCACCATCCAGCGCCGCTCGTGCGCGGGTTGCAGCCGAGCTCGCGAAGGGTCGCGATCACGCGGGCCGTGGGATCTCGCGTCGGGGGAAGCCGCCTCATGCCTTCGGGCCCTCCTCCTGGATGAACTTCCGGAGGTCGGAGAGCCGGACGCGGCGGAGCTTGCCCACACGGACGAACGGGAGTCGCCCTTGCTTGTTGTACACGTTGATGGCCGAGACGGTGATCCGGAGAGCCACGCACGCCTCCTCGATGGTGAGGAGCTGCAGCGCGTCGGCGGGGCTCGCCGGCGACTCCGCCGGGGGCGGGTTCGGGGGCGATGGTGTGTTGGGCGTGCCGTTCATGGGGATCACGCACCCTTCCCGGCGGGGGCGGCGGCCGCCTCGGTTGCCGGTGCTTGAGGGCTCGGCGAGGACCCGGCCGCCATCACGCGGCGGAGGTCGCTCAGGCGGAAGCGCGTCCCGCGCGTGCTCGCCATGTTGACGCGGGGGATGACGCCCAGGCCCGAGATGCGCCAGAGCTGGCGCACGCTGATCGAGAGCATGGCCGCGGCGTCGCGGGGCTTGAGCAGGCGGTCTGGTTCCGCGTGGAACTCGGGCGGGGTGGGGGCGGGTTTCGTGGCCGGCAGGTCCTCGCGCATGGCGATGGCTCCATACCGGCGATTCGTGCGGCGTCATCAACGGCCGGTGCGTTGATGGTCACACGAATATCCGCCCAAGTTCAAACCTTGTCTATGGTCTCACGCTGCCGATTTTCGCTCCGTGACACTTGCACGCGCTTCGCGGCGCTTCACAACCGGAGTCGTCGCGTCCCGACGCATTTCATACCCGCGTCTGCGAAGGCCCTTTTCTGCGGCATCGAGATCCACCAGGAACTTCGAGCCCTCTCCCTTGCTCGGCAAGCTGGGAATCGTCCCGTCCTTCACGAGCTCCAGGGCCCGCGGATACGGCAGCGCCTTCCCGCTGCGCGGATCGATGAAGTGCTCCGCCAACCACCTCACACTTACACGAGGTGTCGGGCCGGTTGGCTCTGAGTCGGCGGCTACCACGGAACCCGTGGGGCATGACCCTTGTGCAGATGTGGGCGTCTGTGCCTCATGCTCAAGCATCGCGATCAGGTCCACGAGCCGGCTGTCCAACACCTCCCACTCCGCGTCCGCGACCACCCGCGACGGGAGAGTTGCGTGGCCGGAACACGGCAGCCAAACGCATCTGGCGAGGATTCCGGGAGCGCCCGCCAGAAGTTCGGCGACCTGCAACTCAGACTCTTTGAGCGCATCGGAATAGGCCAGACGGTTCAACGCGCTCCGATCCATGATCTCGGCGACTGGCATGGCATCGCGCACCGCGCTCAGGAAGTCCCTGCCCACACGGTTGGCCAGGCACACCGCCATGTACACGGGATTCCCACACGCGCCCGCGATCACCAGGCTGTTCGGCGAGGAGAGTCTCGTGAGGCGCAGCCCATCGGGAGTGCCCTCCGTCAAGCGGTATGCCGCCCAGGCCCGATGCGACGAGAGCAGCAGGCGCATGAGCGTCTCGAACACGCGCGCAACGTCCGCGACATCAAACCACGTCAGACCCCCCGTGTTCGGCTTCTCAAGCTCCCACAGGAACTCAAGATGGCGGGCGAAGTGCAGCGCGTGCCTGGCCAGCTTGACCGCGCGAACGGCGGCCCGCGGCTCATTGAATCCATCGAGATGTGCCGTGCGTTCAGCCAGCGCCACCCCGGATTGGAGCCGCTGCAGCGCCTCCGCCGCGTGCCACTCGTGCCAATGTGGGTCTGTGTCAGGATCCACCTGTGGAATGCGTTCCACCTTGAGGAGGAACTCCAGCTTTTTTCGCAGCTCTTCACCGCGGTCCTGATCCCTCAACTTCGGTGCTTTCCGCCCTGTCGCCCCGCCGCGCGCCGCCGTGCGCATCTTCGCCATTGCCGCCTCCCGTCCGTGGAGAGATTGAGGTACCTTCCGCCGCTCGCGTGTGAGTATACGCGATCAGGCATTGGCATGCACGCTGGGTCAATAACCCCGCCAGTGCAAGGCCACTCCATAATGAAAGAGTGCCCGGATTGACCGGCAGAATCGGCAACGTGCCTGTAACCCCCAGAGATTGGCCGCACTTGCGCGAGGCTTGGCGCGTCAACCGGAACCGGCATGCCTGCGCATCATCGGCAACCGTGGTCCCGATCCGGCGCGCGTGCCGGCGGTGATCGCCCCGGGCGGCTCGCGATGGTGGGCGTGCTCTGGCACAATCCCTCCGCTTCCTCGCCTGACGGCGAACGCCGGAAGTGGCGTGTGTAGAAGCGCATCGAAGCGCGACGAAGCGAGATTGAACGACCGGTATCCCTTGCACACGGCCACCCACGCGGCTTACTTTCACTCTGGCGAAGTTGTCCGGATGGACTCGGGCAGGAGCGGACGCATGGAACTCAACGACGGTCGGGGAAACAACAGACGCACTTCGAAAACCACCGCACCCGGGGTCGGGCCGCCGTCGCGCTCGCGTTCCGGTGATGCCCATTCGGACAACGCCCGTCTCTCCGATCGCATGCTCGCCCTCGCCGATCGGATCGAGCGACATGAGGTTCCTCGCGAGCGACTCGCGCCGCTGATGGCCCTGATCGGAGAGATCGAGAACGGCAACACCTGGTATCGGTATGGGGACGGGGGCGACGCCGCTCCGTCGTCTCGGATGGGAGAACACCGCCACGGCCAGGACAGTCCGGGCCACGGTGGGGCGTGATCGCACGCCGCGCTCCGGTCGCCACCGGACCGCGGCATTGGTTCCGTGCTCCAGTGTCCTTCGTCGGCATCTGGAGCGTCCTTTTCGCCAGCTCGCCGGTTTCGGTCCGGCGGGTTGGTTTTGGGTTGCACGCACGCCGTGAGAGCCGCCGGTTCTCCAAGGAGTTTCTCCATGTCCACCGCTTCGTTCACACTCTCATCGTCACTGATCGACATCACGACCGGGCGCATCGGGCGGGTTCCCGGCGCGACCACCTATGGCGAGGCGGTGAAGGCGTACCAGGCCGCCGGGCTGAAGATCGGCGACGCGCAATGTGAGGCGCAGCGTCACCACCGCGATCTGTGGTTGATCGAGCGGCAACGGCTTGCCGACGAGTACATGAATGTGACCTTGCCGAAGCAGCGGGAGCGCAGGCGCCGAGCCGAATCTGCGGGATAAGAACGGTCCGCGACCGTGCTCCGCCCGCTCGAGATGACGACACCTCCTATGGCACGACCCGACACAAATCCCGCCCTTCGCCCCTTCTTCCAGAAGTTGCGGCGTTCGCTCGACGAGGATCGCGCTGCGCAGGATGCCAGCTTCGCCAAGCACCGGAACGGTGCCCACGCCGCTTCTCCCGCGCAGCCGATGCCCGCGCGGGTGATCGCCCCACCACCTGCGCTCACTCCAGCCCAGCAGTTGCTCGCCTCTCTCAAGTCGGAGTTTCCCGGCCCAGCGCATGCCGTTTTCCGAGAGGACTGCATGCTGGATGGGCTGACGATGGAACAGGCGAGAGAACGAAAGCGGGAACACGATCGCATCGCGGCTCTTCCGAAACAGGACTTCTTCACAAAGCAATGGGGCCCGGTCCCCAATCCTTCGAACTTCGCCGCCGCCTTCGCCGCCTACATCTCGTGCGGCGTGAAACGTGGCGACGCCTACCGCCTCGTGCAGATTCACCACGCGGAACTCTGGCAAGCGGAAAAAGTCCGCCTCGCGAATGAGTACGCCGCGCATCGGCAGCGCCGCAGCGCTCGCCTCTAGATCGTTTCAATGACTTCGCAGGAATCCAGACCATGCTGACGAGCACAAGCACACCTTCCACGCCCACCTCCCCTGCGGCTACCGCGGAGGCATCCGAATTCCCCACGGCTAGGAGCATGGACCCGCTCACGTGCCATCAGACCGCGCTCCGGTCCTTTGACGAGTGGCAGTACAAGTACGGACCCGAGGCCAACCGGCTTGAAATACAACTTGCCGGCATGCCCGAGCATGCGGAGGAGCGCACCGAAGTCGTCGCCCGCCTGGCGTGGCTCGCGAAGTACAAGGCGTGGATGGACTCGCTCGGCCGGTGGCGAGCCTCGATAACCGGCGGTGTCTGAACGCACTCGCCGCGTCCGGGTCGCCACCCGTGTGCGGCATTCGGTTTCGCTTTCTTCTGCTCCCACCTTCGTCCGGTGGGATCGCGCTTCGGGCTCGGTTCGTCGTTCACGCGGCGAACCGGGTCTTCCAAACTCGGCCGGTGCTCCCGCCTCGTTGGCGGGTCCGCGGACGAGCACGCATCCCGAAGAGCACCCCATGAGCAGCATTGCGCAAATGATCGTTTCCTCCAATCCCCCATCCCGCTTTCCCGACTTTCCCCGCGCCGGTCACAACTCCACTCCGGCGTCTCCGCCTGTTCCCTCGCCGCATCGCGCGACCGGCACGGCGAGCATCGGAACCCGCACTCTCAACCGCTTCGACCTGGAGGACCAAATGTCCCCCGGGAAGTTCAAGCCGGTCCCGGGCGCAACCAGCTACAAGATGGCGCTCATGGCGTACATGAACGCCTGTGGACTCACACTGGGCCAGGCACACCGGTGGGCCCAGCACAACCACGACGATCTGTGGACCGTTGAGAAGCGCAGGCTGGGCGATGCCTACGCGGCCATGCGGGCAAAGAACCGACCTCGCGACTAATCGACCTACACCCCCGCGCCGCCGGTCTGGACAACCTTCGCCGGTGCCGCTCCCGGTCCGGCGGCCGGGGTTTTTCTCTTCGTGCGACTCCGCATCAGATCCAGATCACGCCTCTCTGCGAAGAGGGACCGCAACGATCTGACACTCTTCGATGGAATCTTGCCCATGCCCGCGTCCGTTGAGAGCATCGCTGTGCAGAGCCGAGCCGCGGCCGACGTGCTCGAGACTCGCCTGAAGGCGATGCTCCTCGCGCCGGGCATGGAGCGCACGCAGGTGATTGCGGATGCGCTGAACAAGTGCGCTTGCGAGTCGGGAGAATCGTTGACCGCGGACGAACTCTCCATGCTCCTCGTCTTCGCGGGCTACGGCGTGCAAGCGATCGTGGCGCAGATCTCCGAGGACCACGTGGACGCGCAACTCGATGCCGTGATCGCCGAGCGACGACGACGCGAGCGAGAACTTTGGGAGTAGGGGGACCCGATCCATGAGCGCCAGCCGACACAAGTTGAGTCTCGTCGCCGCGGCCCGCGCCGTGATCGATGGCCAGGAGGCGGAGCTCGATGCGCTGATGCGCGACCATCCGGCCGTCTTCACCGCGAGCATTGACGGTGTGTTGGCCAGGCTCACGGCCGGAGAGCTCGATCACCTCCTCACTCCCAACGAGCGGGCCATCACGCGGGCGGCCCTGAACTTCCTTCACATGGTCGCGCAGACTAGGCGGGCCGAGCGGATCGTCTCCGCCGGCGAGAGTTGAGCACCCACCGGAGCACCTCATGGCGGACCTTCTCTTCACGATCGGGGCGGATGATCGGGCGTTCCACCAGTCTCTGGCACGCATCGAACGCACAAGCGCTTCGGCCGCGAAGTCGGTCGGACGCATCTTCGGAATCGGCTCGACGGTGATGCTGGCGCGGCAGGCCATCCACTACCTGAAAGAATCCGTCGATGCCTACGGGAAGTCCAGCGAGGCGGCGGGGGATCGTGTTCGGGACATGCAGCAGCCGTGGAAGGATCTCCAGGTCGTCATCGGCGAGACGACTACCGGCTACGTGGAGTCGTTCAACACAGAAATCGAGAAGGCCCTCGGCAACGTCGCCGCCCTGGTGGGCATCGACGCGCGTGGATTCGCCACGGAGAGTCGCGAGGCCCACCGGGCGAAGAGGATTCAAGACGAGCGGATCAAGGGGGAGGCCGACGTGATGCGCCTGCGCCGCACCGGCGAGGCCGACTTCCGCGAGTTGTTCGGCGACAAGTTCGGGGCCGAGCGGCTGCGCGAGATGGGCAAGCACGAGACCCGGCTGCGGGAGATCGGAGCCATCAAAGGCGTGCCCAACGATGAAAAGGCCGGGCTTCGGGACCTTGAGAATGCGCGCTTCGGCTTGTTGGGGCGGCTGAGCCAGCTCGAAGAGACGAAGGACATTCGCGATCGCTGGCTCAAGGATCGACAATCCGAAAAGTTCACGGTGCTCGAGAATGCGAACGTGGCCGACGCCACCACTCGCGGGCAGATCATCGGCACCGGGGGCTTCGGGATGGACTTCAACACCATCTACCGCAACGCCCAGCGGGACCTGATGGAGCAGGGACGCAAGCAGCTCGAGGCCCTGCGGGCGGTAGAGGCCAACACCCGCGGGGGCCGCGGAGCCAAGTTCCAGCCCTGAGCAATCCGAAGGCACACGGATCCACCATCGGTCGATCCTCGCGCGGGCGAGCGGCCGGACTCAACGAACAAAGGAAGGAATCGCCATGAGCACAATCAGCTTGATAGAACTCGCGAGGTCCGTGGGCACGGCCACGGTGGACGTCGGTGGCCGCCAGGTGATCGTGAGTGCCGTGGGCGGATGGGAGCAGAACCTCATCGAGGCGGCCATGCCGCGTCCCGAGGCTCCGCAGATCCTCGATCCGAGCAAGGGCTCATTGAGCACCGACACCATCCCCAACGAATCCGATCCCGGATTCCTGGACGACTTGGAGCGGTGGTTCTACCGATTCCGCGTGCTGATCGTCGCCGCGGCCACGGACCACACGCCGGAGAACGGGAGAGCGTGGTCCGAGGTTCGGGGGACGAAGCTGGTGTCGGGCTCCCGCGCCGACGTGCTGGCGTGGTGCCAGGCCGCGATGGTGGACCTGGCCGACCTGAGCACGCCGGCGGTCGCCGCACTGTACCGGGGGGTGATCCTGGCCGGGATGCCCGCCAGGCCCGAAGCGCTGGAGGCCGCCGAAAAAAAATGATCGATGACGACCCGGGATCGTCCGGCCGGGTCGGCGGGTGGGACGTGCCGCGGACCTATGCGAAGCGAGCGGTGATGGTGGCGCTGGAGGTGTGCGAGCGGTTCGGAATGGACCCCTTCGGCGGATGGTGGGAGAGCCTCGACGCGGGACAGCAGACCACGCTGATCGCGTTCGAACGGTTCAAGAGTCGCGAGGAATCGATCCGGGGATCGGACGGAGGATGATCCATGGCTGATGTAGTGACAACGTGGGGACTCGACTGGCGTGAGTTCAAGCGCGGCACCACCGCCGTCGAACGCGAGGCGCGGCAGGCCGGGAGCCGGGTCGATCGGGAAGCCGCGGCGTTCACGCGTTCGAACACGAAAGCGCTGAAGGACGTGGGTCGAGGCCTCTTCGGGGTGACCTCGACCGCGCTGGCCGTTGGCAAGCTCTTTCAGTTCATGGGAAAGTCCGCGGCGAAGTACAACGAAGAAACGGGAAGAACCTCCGAGACGATGGCCGCTTTTTCGCGGGCGAACGCCCAGTTCACCTCCGCGATGGGCGGACAGTTCTCGCGCATGTTCGATTTTTCGGCCATCCAGACCGCGGTCTCGCTCTACGGCAAGCTCACGAGTGCGATTTCCGGCACGTACATCGGAGCCTCCGACGTGTCCGCGGCGTTCTTCTCCCTCTCTCGCTCTCACGTGCAGGAGATCAACGCCGAAATCGCCGCGTTCGATGAGCTGGGGCGGAAGTACAACGTGATCCGCGAGGCCGCGCTCAAGTACGAGGGCGTCGTCAAGGTGGCCGAGGCCCGGGCGAAGGGCGGTCCCGGTGCCGATTCCGCGGCCGCGCAGGCGCAGGAGCAGTACCGCCATCGGGACGCGCTCGTGGCCATCCGCAAAGAGGCGGATCCCGCGAAGCGCACCGCCGCCGAGGAGTGGGAGAACCGGCTCCACGCCGCGAACGTGAGCATTCAGCAACAGGCGGAGGAAGCGACCCGCCGGCAGACCGCCCTGGAGCAGAAGCTCCTCGATATCGAGTACCGCCGCACCGGCGTCGCCGCGCTGCGCCGACAGCACCGCGAAGATGAGGCCGAGGCCCTCGATGGGAACCTGAACCGTGAGGCGGCGATGGCGCGGCTGGAGGCCGAGCGCCACAAGCTCACGCGGGAGGACTACGAGAACCGCGCCCAAACACTGAGTTTCACGATGGAGCACAACCGGGACAACAAGCGGCTCGCGGCTCAGGTGGCTGCGCTCCAGGGCCGCAACCGCTCGGTGGAGTCGCTGAACAACCAGTTCTCGCGGGCGGAGATCGAGGTGATGCAGCTCTCCGGGCTTGAGGAGGCCGCGCAGCTCGCGTCGATCCGACTGGACTACGAAGAGCGGATCCGGGCCGTGCAACGCGATCAGAACCTCTCGCTTGACGAACAGACGCGAGCGGCCACGGAGCTCGGCAAGGCCCGCGATGCCGTCATCCGCGCCACGGGAGCCAGCCTGCTCAATCGGGCGAAGGACGAATACGCCGCCGCGGAGGCCCAGGCGATCATGTCCAGGCAATACCGCACCGTCGATGCCGGCATGGGCTGGCGCTCGCCCGGGGTGTTCGGACCCGCCGGTGCGGTCGCCCCGACGTTCCCCGGCTCTGGCCGGGCCGACGATCTGTCCAGGAAGGCGGACGGCGTGCTCAAGGTCATGGAGGCAGTGAAGCACGCGCTCGATGAGATCAACCGGAAGACCCCGAGCCGCAATGTCGGCGCTGTCGGCTGATCGGGTGTCGGCTCGCCCATCCACCGTGCAACTTCTGGCGTTCGATGCCTGACTGTGCCTGAGCCATTTGGCGGGCCGTCTGAGGCGGATCGACGGCCTCGGACACACGGTTGTTCCAAAACACCTCTCCGAATGACGCACCGCCCCGGCTAGCCCGGTTGGCGTGCGGCTGGCGCTGTCCGCTTTCCCGCGAACGGAGGTTCGGTGCCGATGGTGCCGATAGCTGCTCCGGCGGTTGCGGGGATCGGCAAGGCGCAACGCCATGGCGGAGCGAGCTTTGCGAATGGTTGCCGATTCTGCCGGTCATTTCGCCCATGCTTTCAATTGGTCGAACGGGGCTGGACCCGCGCCAGCTCTACCCCTGCTGCCCGGACGGGCCGTGGCACGTCCGGGAATCTCTTCGACCGTTGGTCGGCGTCCCCCTTTCCCCCCACACCCCCCTATCCCTCGTCGCGCGCGCACGCGCGATAGTGAGGGGCGACGTTCGAAGTCGATCCGGAGAGACGTGGAGGGAAGGCGGGGGCGGAAGAGCCGGCGGTGGGCCCTGTCGGGGGGCACCCCCCCCCTCCCCCCCCTTTAGGTTCCTTTTAGGGGGGGGATGGACCGCAAGTCGCTCGTTGTCGCGCTTTGGGGGGGAGTTGCCGCATGGGGGTCTGATTTCGCGGGGCTGGGCCCGGTGATTCGGCGGACTCCGGTGGGCGCGCGGCCTCGTTTCGATCCCGGTCCGGCGGGTCGATCGACCTGGCGTGGTGCGCGGCGGCGCTCGGGCTCACGCCCCTGCAGCGCCGCCGTCGCTGCCGGCGCTCGCGCCGGTGGCGCTCGCGCCGGGCGGCTCGCGATGGTGGGCGTGCTCTGGCACAATCCCTCCGCTTCCTCGCCTGACGGCGAACGCCGGAAGAGGCGAGCGTGCTTGCCCGCGTGGGATGATCCGGTATGCTCATCGTCCTCCGGCGCGGCCGCTCTTGGCGAGAGCTGCAGCGCATCCCTGGCGACAACCGTGAGCGAGTGCTGAGTGGCCGGCATCGCGTTCTTTCCGCGGAACCCGCCGCTGTGCGCGGTGTGTTCTCGGTGAGCCGTGTCGCGCGATGCGCGGCAGATCGGGGCGACCCAGTGAAGGCAGGTCAAGTCCGCCGTTCTAGAGTCGTGAAGTATGGCGATGCCGGTTTCATCCGTGATCCAGAGGGCACCCGGGCGAGCGAGGCCGCTTCGAAACTCGCACGCCGGAAGAAACTCCCGCCGGGCGATCGGGGCACGGAGGCCGATCGGAGCCGAAACTCCCGAATCGTGCTGACCGCGTGGCCGGATCCCAAGGCTCCCGGTGGAGCGGCCGCGGTGCGAGACGCGACGGTGCCCACGCTGGATCGGAGCGACCAGGCCCACCAGGTGCGCGGCGCCGATGGTCTGCTCGTGTGTGCCGATCGCCTCGACCCCGGATGCAGCCACCCGCGTCGATATCCGAAGTGCCAGATGACTTCGCGCGGCGTGTCGTTCGATAGCTCCTTCGATGAGCTCCACCGCCGGCTCGTGTGGCTGGAGTCGGAGTGCGGCCTCGATCGACGTCGATCACTCTGGAGCGGCTCCTCCGTCCCCATCGAGCGGATCGCCGATGAGGCGTACCGACGCGCGGTCTCGATTCGGGATCTCAGTCGCCAGCGTCTCTCCGTCCGCGTCCGTGGGAGGCGCGTGAGAGAGCCATCGCTCGGCGACAGCGCGAAGGCGGTGGTCGCCTACGCCGAAGAGCAGATCAAAGCGTGGCAGGAAGGCCGGTATGTCGCGCCGGAGTGACGGGATCGGCGATGGTTCATGCGGCCGTGCCGCCCGGTCCGTCCGGGTCTGGAGTGCCTTCTTCCCCGTCCGGAACGGCCGGGCCGAGCAACCGAGTGCGCACAGTCTCGACGGAGCAATCCCGCTCGCCCGGTCTGCCGATGTGGTGGTCCCTGCGCGTCCTCTCCACGATGGCCACCCTCCGGCCCTCGCGGAGAAACCGTCTCGCGACGGCTTCGGCATCCCGGCGAGCGAACACCGCCGATCCATCGGCCCCGGACCTGGCAAGGTCGCCCGCGATGCCGAGCACGTCCGCGGCATCCCCACCGACGGCGAGGCCGCACGTCTTCCCCATCCAGAGAAACACCGCCTCGGGGTTTCGTTCCAGGAGCTTGGCGCGTTCGGCCACGATGGCCGCGAGATCCTCGCCGTGGCTGGTGCACTCGGCTTCGGGCATCCATCTGACGACTTGTGCCATGATCGATTCCCTGATCGATTGGGGGAGCGAGCCCCATCGGGAAATGAGCGTGACGAGTTCCCGGCGCTGCGCGGCGTCCATCGGGGTCGGAACACTTGGAAAAGGCGCTGCGCCGAGTCCCGCCCGATCATCACAAGTGCCGCCGCTATCGGACGTTAGATGCTGCTCCGATTCCCGATTGCAAATCCGTTGGGGAAACCCTTCGTCGGTTCGAATCCGACCTCGGCCTTTGGAAACGAAAACGCCCGACTCCCCGGAGTCGGGCGTTTTCGTTTTCTGAAACCCACCCCGCCCCCGCGTTTGGGCGGCCAAGCCCTCACTCCGGCGCGATCCGCTCGACCTTCGCGATCCACTCAAACCAGACGATCGCGACGACACGCCGCCCCGGGGCCCGCCATGCGATCACCGCGCCCGCTCGCATGAAATCCCGGTCCGGGCGTGAATCACTCCAACCCGCACATCCCACACGGTCTTTCACCCTTCTGCCACTCATCGGCAAAGCGCCCGTGTCATCGACCGACATGGATTGTACCGATTCAACTCCGACGCTCCTCGCCATCACGGGAGACTCATGATCGACCCCACTCTCCGCCACCGTTTCCCCCGCTCGCCCCGCTCGCCCCTCGCCCGCTCCGGCGGGCCCCCAAGACGCGCGGCACGCCCCAGAGAAACGGTCGCGGTCGAGTCGCTCGAGCCCCGACAGCTCCTCGTCGCCGATCCCGTCACCGTCGCCCACCCCCTCTGGTTCGCCGCCTACGGCGCCGTCGCCGTCGATGGCGTCATCGACGCCGCCGAATGGGCCGACGCCGTCCCCGTCACCCGCTCCCAGCCCAGCCGCCCGGACGCCTCCGTCACCATGTGGTTCAAGTACACCGAGCTCGGCCTCTACGTCGCCGCCGATGTCCAGGACCGCTACCTCTGGGCCGACGGCACCGGCGGCGGGCGCGGCGGGCGCTCCGACTGGGGCAGCGACGACGCCCTCGCCCTCTTCTTCGACGCCTCCGTCACCCGCAAGCGCCTGATGACGCCCAATGGCCGCGCCCTCATGTTCAACATCGGCTCCTGGAACGGGCCGACCAACGGCTCGGGCGTCGTCTCCCGCGTCAACTACCTGCGCGGCAACAACCCCACCGGCATCGACGGCGACCGCTACGGCGTCCAACTCCATCCCGGCGGCGCGGTCACCCCCGGCATGTACTGGCGCACCATCCTCAACGGAACCCCCAACAACAACTCCGACATCGACCAGGGCTGGACCACCGAGGTCTTCCTCCCCTGGGCCACCATCAACATGCCCGGCATGCCCGTCAACGGCCAGAACATCACCATGAACTTCACGGTGATGTTCGACGACGACGGCGGCGGCCACAACTCCGCCCCGCAGGAGTCCAGCGCCAACCCCGCCCTCCGCTTCGGCCCCGCCGTCCTCGACGACCAGATCAACGGCGTGGACAGCAGCTTCAACGTCGCCTCCCCCGGCATGGAAGGCCCCATCGACTACGCCTGGCTCACCTTCATCGACGCCCGCACCAGCGACCGCCCCAACCCCGTCATCAACCTCTCCGTCGGAGTCGTGGACGGCTACACAACGCGCCTGGAGTTCCTCGCCCCCGCCGCCTCCTCCGCGGCCATGGCCCTGGGCCCCTACAAGCGCGGCCATGTCTACCAGTACCAGATCCGCTGGTCCGAGTTCCCCTTCACCGACGAGTTCGACTGGGAGACCGGCACCGACGTTCCCAACACCTTCCAGCCCCACCCGCGCGGCCAGCCCGAGAGCCTGCACATCGGCGGCCTCGAACCCGGCGTCACCTACCACTTCGCCATCCGCGCCGTGGACATCGCCGGACGCCTCGGCCCCATCCAGCAGGTCTCCTTCACCACACAGACCGAACTCCAGGACACCTCCTACGGCCAGCGCCTCATGACCTCCCCGCTCGGCGGCACGCTCGTCACCGCCTTCGGCAACCCCTTCTTCATCAACGGGTCCGAGACCGCCCCCGACGACCTCTACATCCGAAACCTCTACCCCGCAAGCGTCCGGGCCGCCGACGGTTCCACGATCAACTACTCGAGCACCCCCGGCGCCGAGGGCGACGCGGCCGGCTACTTCGCCGCCCTCGACGCCTACGGCATCAACACCCTGCGTGTCCCGCTCGGGCAACTCTCCACCGGCGCGCCCGCCGGCTCGAACGTCCCGGCCTCGTACTGGCTCGAATCCTCCCCGGGCAACTACAACCCGGCCATGCGCCAGTTCCTCTGGAACCTCATGGAGGAGGGCTACCAGGCCGGCGTGAGCCTCGTCCTCAGGCCCTTCGACACGGCCAACTACGCCGCCCAGTTCGCACGCACCGCCTACGCCGCCCAGAACGGCGGCCCCCTCTCCACCATCAACGATTTCTTCCAGTCCTCCGCCATCATCTCCATGGCCGCGGCCCGCATCAACACCATCGTCGACTGGATCGCCCAGAGCCCCTACTCCACCACCATCGTCGGCATCGAACTCCCCGGCGAGTGGGACTCGCTCGACTGGACCATCAACCCGCGCGGCAACGGCGACCCCACGCGCATGCAGGAGTGGCGCGACCGCTCCAAGGTCACCCTCCGCATCGCCAAGGCCGTCCACCTCCACGACCCCAACACCCTGCTCATCTCCTCGTCCACCGATCCCGACCCGCGCGGCGCCGTCGCCCGCGCCCTCTTCCTCGGCGGCAACATCGACATCCTCGCCCCAAGCTGGAACACCGCGACGGTCGGCGAGCCCATCCACAACCCCGACCGCAACCCCTCCATCCGCCCCGCCTTCGACTACGCCGCGCTCTCGGGATACTGGCTCACCAGCAAGCGCGACCAGCGCGTCGTGAACAACACCGGCTGGGGCGCCGACGAGGGCCTCTGGCCCGGCGAGAGCACCTTCTACTCGGGCATCTCCCCCGGCGCCCCCGCCGGCGAGTCATGGGGCGTCCAGAACGACATCGACCTCTTCCGCACCACCATGTGGACCCAGATCGCCATGGGCATGTCCGGCACCGGCATCCGCGCCACCTCCCGGGCCATGCTCGACCTCATCCCGGCCGATCTCTCCCCGCACACCACCGGCTACATGCCCACGCCCCTCCCCATGGGCATGCGCCGCATGCAGCAGGTCGCCTCCGAGTTCATCGGCGACTGGACCCTCGGCTTCGACTACGCCTCCTACCGCCCGACACCCCTGGGCCACCGCGCCAGCGTCGTCGGCACCCCCAAGCACATCACCACCATGGGCTCGAGCGACGGCGATCAGGGCATGGTCTACGTCTCCCAGAATCTCAACGAAACCGTCGGCTTCGCCCGCGGGGCGAGCCTCCTCATCGACGGCCTCCGCTGCGGCGATTTCGTGGACTACGAGATCTGGTCCACCGACCAGTACGCCCGGCAGCTCGAGTTCCAGTTCAGCGCCGAGGTCGTGAACGGCCGCCTCACCATCCCCCTCCCCGACTTCAACCGCGATCTCGTGGTGCGCTTCAAGGTCGAGAGTTGGTGGTGGTAGCGCATCCGCAGACATCCCATCCACGAAAAGCGCCCGGCCATCGACGGCCGGGCCCATCGTTTCACGGGAGGTCCGAATCGCTCACGCCCCGGCCATGCGCCGCAGCTGGGCCCGCTGCATCGCCATGCTGATCTGGGCCAGCCCCTGCGCCAGATTCCCGCCGCCGACCTTCCCCGACAGACAGAACAGGCCGTACCGGTTCTTCCCCGGCTGCAACTCGCGGATGCTCTGCACGCACGCCGTCCCCGTGTACTTCTTCCCCTCGTGCACCATCGTCACCGGCACGCTCGTCCCCACCGTGTACTCGCTGCCCGACACGATCGAGAATCCCGTCGCGCTCACGTCGTTCACGGGCACCCTCGTCTCGGACCCCACGCTCGCCGTCACCCCCGCGATCACCGTCGCCACCCGATAGCACTGCCGGCTCTCCGCCGACACCGCGTCCCCCGTCGTGACAAACGACACGATCCGCCGACCCTCGCTCTCGAGCACCCCCTCCACGCAGATCGGCCGCTGCACAAACTTGTTGTCCACCTGGTAGTACAGCAGCAGGTCCTGCGACGGCTCCACCCTCAGCCCCTCGCTGCCGACCTCCGCCGTGAGCCCCTCGGCCCCGGTCGAGACCAGCGTCGCCGGGTGCAGCACCCGCCGGTTGTTGTCCTTGGGAACCCGGAAGAACACATCCATTTTCGCGTGCAGCATGGGAGGCCTCGCTCAAGCAGATCGTTGGTGGACCAGCGCAGAAAACGCCTCGCCACCCATCGGCAAAACCCCGCATACCCATGACCACCGACGCCGCCACCCTGCCCCTCACACGCATATGGGACGTTCTCTCCGCTCCCCTTTGCCATTTGCCATTTGCTATTTGCCATTTGCCAACCCCGTACCATCCCCCGAATGCCCACCGCCCCCGCCCACACCCCCACCGATCCCCAGCCCCCCCTCACCCCCGACCAGGCCCGCGCCGCCATCGACCGCTTCCGCGCCGACTACGCCGCCGTCCGGGCCCAGGTCGCCACCGTCATCGTCGGCCACGACGCCGTCGTTGACGGCGTCCTCACCGCCCTTTTCTGCTCCGGCCACGTCCTCCTCGAGGGCGTCCCCGGCCTCGGCAAGACCCTTCTCATCCGCTCCCTCGCCCGCGCCCTCTCCCTCTCCTTCTCCCGCATCCAGTTCACCCCCGACCTGATGCCCTCCGACATCGTCGGCACCACCATCGTCCTCGAACTCGACAAGCCCGGCGGCA
>OEIU01000363.1_pt1 | contig 44387 bp, 47 predicted proteins | sample 1539221 | NCBI WGS metagenome assembly OEIU01 (sample SAMN03792071, study PRJEB22550) | activated sludge metagenome | feature: wastewater treatment plant; material: activated sludge; isolation source: Wastewater treatment plant of a petroleum refinery complex | place: Argentina: Zarate | collected... | reverse complement strand
GCGCGGAGGAGGGGAAGAACAAAACGCACTTGCGCTTAAGTCAGTGCCATTGGGCATCAGCCTGACTTCTGGCAGGCCGGCTGAAGCCGGCCCCACAGGAAGACTCAGACCCTGACTTCTTTTATGCGGTCTTTCGCGGCTCTCGATCCTCAGAAACTCCTGCCATCCACCGGCACGATCTTCAGCGTCGAGCGATCCACGTCCGGCAGGCAGCGCACGTTGATCGCCGCCACCGCATTGCCCTTCGGGTCCTTGCCCTCGCCGAACGGCGCGCAGCCGCAGTGACTGCAGAAATGATGCTGGATGACGTGCTTGTTGAACGTGTACGTCGCCAGCGTGTCGGTCGGTGTCCTGATCGTCAGCTTGTCGCGCGGCACGAACCACAGCAGGTAGCCCTTGCGACTGCAGTGCGAGCAGTTGCACTCCATGGCTTCGCCGAGCGTGCCTTCCACCTCGTACGTGATCCTGCCGCAATGGCAGCTGCCGCTGTAGATCATGAGTCCTCCATCGAACTGCCGGAAATGTCCGGCTCCGGTAAGCTGCGCGCATGAAAACGCAATCTCCCGCCGCCCGCAACCCGTCGGGCGTCCGCCTGCAGAAGGCCATGGCCGACGCCGGCATCGGCGCACGACGCGACTGCGAAGACATGATCACCGCCGGGCGCGTGCGCGTGAACGGCAAGGTCGTCACGTCGCTGCCGTGCTTCATCGATCCGGAAGCAGACACAGTCGAACTGGACGGCGAGGCCCTCCGGTTCCCGGAAGGCGTGCACGCGTCCGCGACCGCGAAGACGGCGGCGCGCTCGTACACCTATGTATTGATCAACAAACCCAAGGGCGTGATCACGACGACGCGCGATCCGGAAGGCCGACGCAATGTGCTCGACCTGCTGCCGCCGGCGATGCGCAAGGACGAACGCCTGTATCCCGTCGGGCGGCTCGACGGCGATTCGACCGGTCTGCTGCTGCTGACCAACGACGGCGATCTGGCCTTCCAGCTCACGCACCCGAAGTTCGGCGTCGCCAAGGAATACCGTGTCGTGTGTGCGGGGCTCGCTGCCGACGAGCAGCTGCAGGCGCTGAAACGCGGCATGTATCTCGTCACGCCCGCCTCCGACGGCACGAAGACCTCGAAGCGCGCCTCGATGGAATCGGTGCGCATCCTCAAACGCTTCGTCGATCGCAACCGCGGCGATCGCACGTTGTTGAGCGTGACGCTGCGCGAAGGTCAGAACCGCGAGATCCGCCGCATGCTGGCGCGTGTCGGCCTGAAGGTGCGTGAACTGGAACGCGTGGCGATCGGTCCGCTGCGCGCCGGCGGGCTGAAGCCGGGGCAGGTGAAGCTCTTGGGGAAGAAGGACGTGGAAAAGCTGCGCAGCGCGGTATTGGGGTAGTTCTTCTGTAGGTCAGGCTTTAGCCTGACTGCTTTCAGGCCGGCTAAAGCCGGCCCCACAGGAAGATGAAGATAGGGAGGACGCAGGAATCACCCTCTCCTGTCCATCGGCCGCACCAGGCCTTCCTGCGCCACCGATGCCACCAGCCGGCGTTGCCGATCGTAGACTTCGCCGCGCGCAAACCCGCGTGCGCCGCCCATGAACGGACTCGTCGCATCGAACAGCAGCCAGTCGTCCGAACGACACGGACGATGGAACCACATCGCATGATCGAGGCTCGCGAGCAGCACGTCCGCGCGGGTCGCTTCGGGATGGCGCAGCAGCGCGGTGCTGAGCAGGAAGTAGTCGGAAAGATACGCCGCACCCGCCTGCTGGGTCGTGCGATCGTCGGGCAGTTTCGACGATGAACGGATCCAGTACAGGCCGCGCGTCGCCGCTTTCTTGAGCACGAATTCTTCCGGGTTGGTGGGGCGGAATTCGACGAGCGACGGCCAGCTCTCCAGCGGCGGCGAATCCTTCGGCAGCAGCGCCGAATATTTTTTCGCGAGTTCCTCGGTGCTCATGAGCCCTTCCGGATCGGGCACGTCGATGTCGAGCGTCGCGGCGTGCTCGTAGCCTTCCTCTTCGCGATGAAACGACAGTTCCACGTGGAAGATGGTCTTGGCGCGCTGCCGGGCCACCACGCGACGGGTCGAGAAACTGCCGCCGTCGCGCGTCAGTTCGACGTCATAGATGACGGGAATGTCGCGCGCGCCGGCCAGCAGGAAGTAGCCGTGCAACGAATGCGCGTGACGCGCGCCACCGACGGTGAGGGCCGCCGCCTTCAGGCTCTGTCCCAGGATCTGGCCGCCGAACAGCGAGCCATTCATGTTTTCCTGATTGGCGCGGCTGCGGAACAGGTTGCTGTCGAGCTGCTCGAGTTCGAGCATGTCGCTCAGGTGCTGCGGCGCCAGTGGCGTGGTGCTGATCGGTGCGGGCATGCCGGCAGTATAGCCAGACGCCCGGGGATCGACCGGTCGACAACCGGCACTCGCCGGTGACCGGCCGCGCCTTGCCTGCCGTCCCTACTCCCCACCGGCGTTTTTCGTTAACCTCTGCGCCGCTACATAAAGAGTCGGCCACGAGCCAGCGGAGGATGCATGTTCAGCAGAGTCGCGAATCTGATCAAAGGATTTTTCTCGCTGTTCATCTCGGGCATGGAGAAACGCAATCCCGAAGCACTGCTGGAACTCGAGCAGGAGAACCTGCGCAAGCAGATCGCGAACTTCAACCAGGGTCTCGCCACCCACGCCGGCCTGTGCGAACGCATCATGGGCCAGGTCCGCAAGCTCGAAGCCGAACAGAAGGATCTGCGCGCCAAGACAGCCGCGCACCTGCGCGCCGGCAACAAGTCCGCTGCCGGACAGTACGCGTTGCGATTGCAGACCATCGAGCAGCAGCTCGAAGAAAACCGCAAGCAGCTCGAACAGGCGGAAGCCACCTACAAGAACCTCGTGAAGGCCCGCGACGTCGCGGTGCAGACCGCGCGCGCCAAGATCGAAAGCCTCAAGGGCGCGATCAACGACATGCGCATGAACCAGGCCATGGCCGAGATCCACGAAATGGCCTCCGGCATGATCTCCACCATCGGCGGCTCCGGCGACACGCTCAATCGCCTGCACGAAATGGTGGAGGACGAACGCACCCGGGCCGCCGGCCGCGCCCGCATCGCCCGCGACTCGATCGACATGAGTCAGGTCGACGTCAAGGAAACCGAAATGGCCGCACTCGCCGACCAGGCCCTGGCCGACTTCGCCGCCCGCGAAGGCATCTCCCTGCCCGGCGAACCGGCTGCTGCGCCCGCACCGCGCAGCATGGGCACGGAGAGTCAGGGCGGATGAAGACGAAGAAGATCTCCACGGGGGGCACGGGGAACACGGGGTCGGAACGAGAGGTTCAGATGCGAGCTTTTTTTTCTCTCTTGTCCCCGTGATCCCCGTGTCCCCCGTGGAAATTCCTTCTTCTCTTTTCTGATCGTCACATGCCTGCACCCCAAGGAGCACCCGGCTGGGCGAATGAACTGGCGCTGGCGTACGAAAGCGGTGCGCACGGGCAGTTCATCCTGTACGGCAACGTGCATGACCGGATCGCGGTCGGCAACCGGCTGGTGAATCTCGCCGGTTATCTGGAGAACGAGCTGCTCGCAGCGTTCCAGGTGGTGCTCTCCTACGATCTCGGCAACGGCCTGACGATCGAGCGCGGCGGCGAACTGGTCGAGAAATGGGCGGGCGCGGATCTCAAGCGCACGCCGCGCGAACCGCTGGACGCGATTCACTACATCAGCAAGTACCTGCGTTACCTCGGCAACCTGCGCGCGCTCGGGCGCGAAGCGAAGGAAAACGTCGCGGTGATCCTGCGCGGCATCGATCAGATCGCGCCGGCCGACGGACACGGTTACGAACACGGCAGCCTGTCGAGCCTGTTGCGCGAATGGGCCGGCGAATCGCCGTTCTCCGAACTCGCGTTCACCAGCATCCTGATTGCCGACAATCTCAACGACGTCGAGCCGCAGGTGGCGTTCGACGCGCACACCGCGCGCATCCGCGTACCGCTGCCCGATGCGCCCGCACTCGAACGCGCGCTGACAATCCTGAAGACGCAGCAGCCTGCAGCGTTCGCGGCCGATGCGAACCTCGGTCAGCTCGCTGCCGCACTGGCGGGTGTCACCGTGTCGGCGCTCGAAAGCCTGATCAAGGTACGCGCGCACGAGAAACGCGTGCTGGGCACGCCGGATCTGACGCGCATCAAGAAGGATCTGGTCGAACGCGATTCGGCCGGCCTGGTCGAGTTCATCGAATCGAAGCGCACGCTCGATGACTATCACGGCCAGGACGCGCTCAAGCAGTGGCTGCGCCAGGACATCGCGCTGTGGCAGCAGGGCGATCTGAAGGCGCTGCCGATGGGCTACCTGTTGTGCGGGCCGGTCGGCACCGGCAAGACGTTCCTGGTCGAATGTCTCGCCGGCGAAGCGGGCGTGCCGGTGGTGAAGCTCAAGAATTTCCGCGACCGCTGGGTCGGTTCCAGCGAAGGCAATCTGGAAAAGATCTTTCGCCTCGTGCGGGCGCTCGGACGCTGCATGGTCTTCATCGACGAAGCGGATCAGACGCTCGGCCGGCGCGAATCCGGCAGCGGCGACAGCGGCCTCTCCGGCCGGCTGTATTCGATGATCGCGCAGGAGATGGCGGACACCGCGAATCGCGGCCGCGTGCTGTGGATTCTGGCGTCGTCGCGGCCGGACCTGATCGAAGTCGATCTCAAGCGACCGGGCCGTGTCGATGTGAAAGTGCCGCTGATGCCGACGGCGACGCCTGCAGAAAGCGCCGGCCTGATCGCCGCGCTCGCGAAACGCTATGGCCTGCCGCTGGAGGCCGCCGACCTCGGCCGGCTCGAACCGAAGATGCCGACGCTGATGACGCCGGGCGCGGCGGAAGCGCTCGTGGTGAAAGCGTATCGACATTCGCGCACGCAGAGCGTGCCCGCCGCTGCCGCGCTCGAAGCCTGCCTCATCGGCTACCAGAATCCGGTGCCGGCCGACGTGCTCGAATTCCAGATGCGCATCGCGGCGCGCGAAGCGACGGACCTCGCCTTCGTTCCCGAGCCGTTCCGCAAGTTCGCGGCGGCGACGCCCGCAGCATGAACGGCAAGCGGTCGTATCTCGCCGCGGCCTTCAATGCGCGTCCTTTCGGCATGCCGGTTCCGCCGAACTGGTTCGGCGTGGCAGCGTTCGCGCTGCTCGGCGCACTGGTGAATCCGGGATTCTGGCTGATCGGCGCCGGCCTCGAAGGCCTGTATCTGTGGGCGCTGTCGCGCAACGCACGCTTTCGCGCGACGGTCGACGCCGAGGGCGGCAGGGACCACTGGAGCAGCCGCTATGGTTCCCTTATCGCGCTGCTCGACAATCATGCGCGCCAGTCGCAGGACGCCATCGAGGCGCAGGCGCGCGAGATCGTCGAACTGCTGGCGCGCACCGGCGCCACCGAATCGCAGATCAGCGATGTCCGGCAGATGGCCTGGCTGCATCTGAAGCTGCTGGCGGCGCGCGCCTCGATCCTGCAGGTGATCACGTCCGCGGAACGCGAGAAGCGCGATCTCGAAGAACAGGAACGCCGGCTCATCGATCGTCTGTCGGGCAACGACCTCAACGACAATCTGCGTCGCAGCCTCGAACAGCAGCTCGAAGTCATCCGCTCGCGCCGGGCTGCCCATGCCGATGCGCAGGGCCGCCGCGAACTCGTCGAAGCCGAACTCGAACGCCTGCGCCAGCAGGTGAATCTGGTGCGCGAACAGGCGCTGCTCGCGACCGACGAACACAGCGTGGCGTCGTCGCTGGATGCGCTGTCGGCGTCGCTCAATGAGGCGAATCGCTGGTTGAAGGATCAGCGCGAATTGTTCGCGGGGCTGGACGATCTGACGGACGAGCCGCCGCCGGCGGAGTTGTTGCGGCCGAAGAGCAGCGGCCGACGCAGGGAGCGAATGGCCGAATGAGCACCCGATGGCACCTGTTGTGGGGCCGGCTTCAGCCGGCCTCTGGGAATGTCAGGCTGAAGCCTGACCTGCAGGGAGAGGCGACAGCCATCGGCATCAATGAGAATCGGGCATCACAGGAGATGACTCATGACCGTACTTGAACGACGCCATGCCCGCGGCTCCGCCGCCGGCAACCTGATCACGCTGCTGCTGTTCGTCGGCCTGATCGCGCTCGGCGCCTGGCTCTGGCTCGGCAAGAAGACACCGGATGCCACGACCCAGACCGCGTCGCAGTCTTCGGGCCAGCCCGCTGCCGACGGCGATGCACCCGCGCCTATCGAGCCCGTCGACGGCACGCCGACGCTCGACGCTGCCGCGACCTACGAACCCAGGGACGGCGTGCTGCAGATCGACATCAGCGAGTACGCCGGCTACGGCGGCCTGATCGTCGCCAACGGCGGCCTCGAACCGAACCCCGATTCCTTCTTCGCGAAGGAATACGGTTTCAAGGTGAAGATCTCGATGAGCGAGGACGAGACCTGGTCGCCGCTCAACAATGGCCGGCTCGCCGCCACCGCGACGACCACCGACGCGCTCGCCGTGCTCGGCCGCCAGTTCGACGCCGTCATTCCCGTGCAGATCGGTTACTCGCGCGGCGCCGACATGGTCGTCGTCGATCGCGGCATCGCCTCCATCAACCATCTCGCCGGCAAGGTGCTGGCGGCCTCCCAGTTCAACGAAAGCGAATTCTTCATCCGCTATCTCGCGCAGGAAGCGGGCGTGCCGGTCACGGTGCTGCGCGATCTCGATTCGAAACCCGCCGCCGGCGAGCTCGGCCTCGTATTCTACGAGGACGCCTTCGTCGCCTGCGACGCCTATGCGCATGAACTCGCGCGCGGTTCGCAACGCCTGAACGGCTGCGTCGGCTGGACGCCGCGCACCAACGAAGTCGTCGAACAATCGAACGGTCAGGCCAAGGTGCTGGTCTCGAACCGCAACCTGCTGGTGATCGCCGACGTACTGGCCGTGAACAGGGGCTTTGCGAAGGCGCATCCAGACATGGTGCGCGGACTGGTGCACGGCATCCTCGAAGGCAATCGCCGCCTGCGCGATCAGCAGGCGCAGCACATCGGCGTCGTCGCCAAGGCTTTCGGCTGGACGGAAGACGAGGCGCGCAACGAACTCTCGCACGTGCATCTGGCCAACCTGCCCGAGAACCGTGCGTTCTTCGGCGGCACCATCGATTCCGCCGGTTCGTTCGGCGGCATTTTCCAGTCGTCCGTGCTGGCGTACGGCAGCGTCATCAGGAATCCGACCGATCCGGCGCGCTTCGTCGACACCAGCTTCCTCGATGCGCTCGCGGGCAAGGGCCTGTACGCGGATCAGAAGATCGCCATTGCGCCGATCAAGACTTCGAGTTCGGCGTCGCTCGAAGGCGATCCGCTGCTGAGCAAGGACATCCGCTTCTTCTTCGAACCGAACTCCTCGACGCTCGACAGGAACGCACCGCAGAACGCGGAATACCTGGAAACCATCAACCGCTTCCTGCAGGTGAGCCCCGGCTCGACCGTGCTGCTGCGCGGGCACGTCGACAATGCGCGCGTCAACGAATTCCGCGACCAGGGCGGCGAACAGCTCGTGAAGAGCATGGCGCTGAAAGCGATGGAACTGTCACGCCAGCGTTCCATCGCCGTGCGCGACGCACTGCTGGAACGTCACAGGAAGATCGACGCCTCGCGCATCGAAACCGTCGGCCGCGGCTGGGAAGAACCGGCGAGCCCGAACAGCGAGCTGAACCGGCGGGTCGAGGTGCAGTGGTTTACGTTGGAGTAAAACCCAGAAAGAAATAGCCGCGCGCAAAAGACGCAAGGTGAAGAATCGACTCTGACCTTGCGGCTTCTGCGCCTTTTTGCGGCCAATATTCCGAAAGCTACTCCTTCACGATCGCCTGATACGTCAGCGACCGCGAGATCGCCCGCACGTCGGGCATGTTGTCGCTGCGGTGCTGGATCATGCCGATGACGATCAGGTCGTTGACCGGGTCGATCCAGAACCAGGTGCCGGCGTAGCCGCCCCAGTAGTACGTGCCTTCGCCGTAGTAGCCGCCGGCAAGCTGCGGATCGTTCACGACGGCGAAATCGAACCCGAAGCCGGTGCCCGGCCCCACGCTCACGCCTGCCGGCAGCACGTCGGTGCGCATGAGCTTCACGGTGAGCGGCGACAGCAGGCGCACACCGTCGAGTTCGCCGCCGTTGAGCAGCATCTGGCAGAAGCGCATGTAGTCGCTGATGGTGGAGGCGAGTCCGCCGCCGCCGGACGGCATGACCGGCGGCTTCGAGTAATCGGCGACGCCGGGCATGGGCACGAGCCGGCCATCCTTGTCGGTCGTGTAGAACGACGCGAAGCGATCCATTTTCTCCGCCGGCACGTAGAACGCGGTATCGACCATCTTCAGCGGATCGAAGATGCGTTCCTTCATGAACTCGGGGAAGGACTTGCCGGACAGCTTCTCGACCAGGTAACCCTGCACGTCCACCGACACGCTGTAGTGCCAGTCCGAGCCCGGCTGCGACAGCAGCGGAATCCCGCCCAACTTGTCGATCATGGCCTGCAGCGGCTGGGTCGCATCGAACACGTTGGCCTTCGTGTACATCGCGTCGACCGGCGTCGAACCGAAGATGCCGTACGTCAGGCCGCCCGAATGCGACATGAGTTCGCGCATGGTCATCGGATGATCCGGTTCGACCTGCGTGACCGCGCCCGTTTCCGGATTCACCTTCGCGACCTTGAGATTCGCGAATTCGGGAATGTGTTTCGAGACCGGATCGTTGAGCTGCCACTTGCCGTCTTCGTACAGCATCATCATGGCGACGCCGGTGATCGGCTTGGTCATGGAGTAGATGCGGAAGATCGTGTCCTTCTTCATCGGCGCGCCCGAGGTAACGTCGCGCACCCCGGCCGTCTCGAAGTGCACGACCTTGCCGTCCTTCGCCACCATCGTGACGACGCCGGAGAGCTGCTTGCTGTCCGCGAGCTGCTGCATGCTCGCCGTCAGCTTCTGCAATCGCGCCGACGACATGCCGACGCTTTCGGGCCGCGCCGTCGCCAGGTCGGCCGCGGACAACTGGCCGGCGAAAAAGACCAGCAGCAATGAACCGATGATGGAACGTCTCAGCATCGTGAAATCCCCCTGTGTGAGTTGATTGTCGGAATGGCCGGATGATTGGATGAAAGAACGACGGATGCAAGGCTCCGCGCAAGCGCACAGGATTCTTTGCTACGGCTCTGATCCCCTCCTCCGCGCAGCGGGGGAGGGTTAGGGTGGGGGCGTCAAGGCAAACTGCGCTGCCTGGTTTGACACCCCCATCCTGTCCTTCCCCCGCTGCGCGGAGGAAGGGACGCACAGTTCGATCACGATAAGACCCGACGCAAGAACATCCAGTACCGCGCACCTTCCGTGCTGCAGGCCGCGTGACCATAATCGCGCCGTGTCCATCGATCTGCCCTCCCTGCCCATCGTCGAAGCGCTGCCCCGGCTCAAGCAGGCTTTGATCTCGAACTCCAATGTCGTGCTGCAAGCGCCGCCCGGCGCCGGCAAGTCGACGCTCGTGCCGCTGGCGCTGCTGGACGAAGCCTGGCGCGGCGACGACCGCATCGTCATGCTCGAACCGCGACGGCTCGCGGCACGCGCCGTCGCATCGCGCATGGCGCAGTTGCTGGGCGAGCCGGTGGGACGCACCGTGGGCTATCGCACGCGGCTCGACAGCAAGGTGTCGGCGCAGACGCGCATCGAAGTGGTCACCGAAGGCATTCTCACGCGCTGGCTGCAGCGCGACGCCGCACTCGAAGGCGTGGCGCTGGTGATCTTCGATGAATTCCACGAACGCAGTCTGCAGGCCGATCTCGGCCTGGCGTTGTGCCTCGATGCGCAGGGCACGCTGCGCGAAGACCTGAAGCTGCTGGTCATGTCGGCGACGCTGGATGGCGAGGCGGTCGCCGCCCTGCTCGGTGCTGCGCCGATGGTCACGTCGGAAGGGCGGATGTTTCCGGTCGATACGCACTACCGGAGCGGGATCGGGGGACGGGGCGCGGGGCGCGAAGAAGATGTGGCGCTTGTCGCGGCGAATGTGACGGCGCGTGCAATCGAAGATCAGGACGGCGACGTGCTGGTCTTCCTGCCGGGGCAGGGTGAGATCCGTCGCACGCAGCGGCGACTGGAGGAGTTGCAGCTGCCGCGCGGCACGCGCGTGCTGCCGCTGTACGGCGAACTGCCGATCGAGCAGCAGGACGCGGCGATCCGCCCGAGCGGCGCCGGCGAACGCAAGATCGTGCTCGCCACCAATATTGCCGAGACGAGCCTGACGATCGAGGGCGTGCGCATCGTCGTCGATTCCGGTCTCGCGCGGCGCGCGCGCTTCGATCCGGCCACGGGCATGAGCCGGCTGGAAACGGTGCGCATCTCGCGCGCGTCGGCCGATCAGCGGCGCGGTCGCGCGGGGCGCCTGCAGGCGGGCGTGTGCCATCGACTCTGGTCGGAAACGGAAAACATCGGCCTGCCGGCGCAGACGCCGGCGGAAATCGTCGAAGCCGATCTCGCGCCGCTCGCGCTGGAACTCGCAAACTGGGGCATCGGCGATCCGCTCGCGCTGCGCTGGCTGGATGCGCCGCCCGCGGCGAGCTTCGCGCAGGCGCGCGATCTGCTGCGCGATCTGGATGCGCTCGATGTCGATGGCCGCATCAACACGCATGGCCGCGCGCTGGCGCGTATCGGCACGCATCCGCGGCTCGCGCACATGATCGTGCGCGGCAACGAACTGGGTCTGAAGCAACCGGCATTGCAGATCGCCGCACTGCTGGGCGAGCGCGACCTGTTGCGGCTGCCCGCCGGCCAGCGCGATGTCGATTTGCGGCTGCGCATCGACGCGTTGCGCGACGGACGCGCGCCTTCGGGCGCGAGCATCGACGCCGGTGCACGTCAGCGTGTCGCCCGCAGCATCGATCTGCTGGAGCGGCAGATGAACCTGCCGGCGACGACGCAGATCCCCTATTCCGATGACTCGGCCGGCCGGCTGCTGGCGCTCGCCTATCCCGATCGCATCGCGCAGTCGCGCGGCGAGGGCGGCCGATATCTGCTCGCCAGCGGCCGGGGCGCGCGCCTGACCGACGTCAGCAGCATCGGCAAACACGAGTTCATCGTCATCGCCGATCTCGACGCCGGCGAACGCGAAGCGACGATCCGGCTGGCCGCGCCGGTATCGCGCGCGACGCTGGAACAGGATTTCGCGAGCCACATCGAGACGCGCGAACGGATCGAATGGAATTCGCGCGACCAGAACGTCGCCGCACAACGCGAACGATGGCTCGGCGCCATCGCCCTGGAAAGCCGGCGGCTCGACAGCCCCGACGGCGCACGGGTCGCGGCCGCACTGCTCGCAGGCATCCGCGAACTCGGTCTCGCCACACTGCCCTGGACCCGCGAGGCGCGGGCGCTGCAGGCCCGCATGAGCTTCGCGCGCGCGCAGGATCAGCGTGCCATCAAACCCTGGCCGGCAGTCGATGATGCTGCGCTGCTCGAAACACTCGAGGAGTGGCTGACACCCTGGCTCAATGGCATGAGCCGCCGCGATCACTGGTCGCGTCTCGACCTGCATGGCGCGCTGCTCGCCCTGCTCGACTGGGACCAGCAGCAGCGACTCGCCGACATCGCGCCCACGCATCTGGGCGTGCCCAGCGGCTCGCGCATTCCCATCGACTATTCGACCGAGTCGCCGACGGTGGCGGTGCGGCTGCAGGAAGTTTTCGGCATGCACTCGACGCCGTTGATCGGCGGCAACCGGGTGCCGCTGACACTGCAGCTGCTGTCGCCGGCGCATCGGCCCGTCCAGGTCACCCGGGACCTGGCGAGCTTCTGGGCGCGCGGCTATGCCGACGTCAGACGGGAACTGAAGGGGCGCTATCCGCGTCACTACTGGCCGGACGATCCGTTGACGGCCGAAGCCACGGCGCGCGCCAAGCCGCGGGGGACATAGTTGCTCCCCGGACATGGAACGCCGCAGCATCGACACCATCGATCCGCGAGCACCGGCGGCGTTATGATGCCGACGCAATGAGCACCACGTTTCACCAACAGCCCATTGGACGCACTATCGGTCGGCGCAAGGAGCGCGATGGCCAACCGCTGTCTGCATCGGACCGGGCCGCAATGACCTGCAATGCCCGTTACGTGACGCGCGCTCCCAAAGGCATCTTCATCTATCGCTCCGCCGAGGAAATGGATGCGGACCGCCAGCGATGGATCGTGGATGCAATCGTCGAGAAATCGCGCGAGCGCGCCAGATAGATGGAATACACGCGTCCCGCCACCTGGGAAGACGTAAAGCACCTGGCCAGGGAGCTTGAAGCGCAAGGGGCGGAATATGCGCTGGTCGGTGGGTACGCCATCGCGGCACATGGATTCAATCGTTTTTCGGAAGACATCGACATCCTGGTCAACCCGTCGGCCGAAAATTCGCGCCGCTGGATTCTTGCACTCGCTGCATTGCCGGACCACGCCACGCAGGAATTGCTCGCCGCTCCGGACGTGTTTTCTGACGATACGCGCTACGCGTTGCGAGTGAATGACGAATTCACCGTGGATGTCATGCCGTCCATAGCAGGGCATTCGTGGGAAGAGATGAAGCCGCATATCGTCACCATCGAAGTGGACGATGTCGGCATTCGCGTTCTGGACTTGCCGGGCCTGCTCAAGACCAAGCAAGGCGTCCGACCCAAGGATCAAATGGATGCCGCCGTGCTTGCCGCCGCGATCGAGCGGCTCAAACGCCAAGGCCCCGGCCGCTGAAGGAGGTCGTCCGGCGGGGGGAAGACCCCACTGTTGGTGACTTGCCGGCTACCGCACAATCGGCCAACCCCGTCGCAAGGAGAAGTCGCATGTCGTGCCGCCATCTGACGCTCGTTGCCCTGCTGTTCGCCGGCTTCGCACAGGCCGGCACCGTGATGGAAATGGTGAACCGCGATCTGGGTGGGCAACAGAAAGAAACTGTCATGACCACGTATGCGCAGGACGGAAAGTTGCGCATCGAAGCCGGCGATCGCGAAGGCTTCTCGCTGTTCAAGGACGATGCGCTGTACGTCGTCAACGATCGCGACAGGAACTATGTCGTGATGGATCGCGCTGCGCTGAAGAAGATGGCGGATGCGATCAGCCCGGTCATGAAGATGCTGGCGCAGATGCCGCCCGAGCAGCGCGCGCAGATGGAGAAGATGATGGGACAGAGCGCCTCGTCCGCACTGGGCGGCGGCGCGAAACAGGAAGTGCGCAAGACCTCCCGCACCGGATCGGCGGCGGGACATGGCTGCAGCTACGTCGAGATCGTCAAGGGCGGCGCGGTCGAAGACGAGCTGTGCATCGTCGCGCCGGCAACGCTCAAGGGCGGCGATGAACTGATGGCCGCCGCGCAGAAAATGAGTGCGATGCTGCAGGACGCATTCAAGGATCTCGATGCACCGCAACTCAGGCAGATGATCGACGAACAGACCGCGCTGTATGGCAAGGTCGGCGGCATTCCGGTATTGAGCCGTCACTACGCCAACGGCAAGCCGGTCAGCGAATCGACGCTGCGCTCCAGCCGCAGCGAAGCGCTGCCGGCAACCACGTTTGACGTGCCGGCCGGTTATGCTCGGCGCGAATTCATGCCTGCACGCTGACAGGCAACCACACTCCCGGGAGACCCAGACTTGAATCAGGATCTGCAGAAACACATCGAAGCCATGCACGCGGAGCTGAGCCGCATCGACACGGTCGATCCGCAATCGCGCACGCTGCTCATCACGCTGCTGGGCGACATCACGCGCCTGCTGGAGAGTTCCAGCGGCACGCCCGCGAACCAGCACAACCTGGCCGAACGCCTCGACGAACTGGCGGTGCATTTCGAGGCCGAGCATCCCTCGCTCGGCACGGCGCTGCGACGGGTCGTGGATGCGCTGGGCAAGGCGGGAATCTGAGGAAGCCGCGATGACCTACGACCCGAACAACATCTTCGCGAAAATCCTGCGCGGCGAAATTCCCGCATTCAAGGTCCACGAAGACGAGCACACGCTGGCCTTCATGGACGTGATGCCGCAGTCCGAAGGCCACACGCTGGTGATTCCGAAAACTGCGGCGCGCAATTTCTTCGACATCGATCCGCAGTCGCTCGGTCGCCTGATCCAGTCGACGCAGCACGTGGCGAAGGCCGTGCGCACTGCGTTCCAGCCCGACGGCGTGCGCATCATCCAGTTCAACGAACCCGCCGCCGGCCAGACGGTGTTCCACATCCACTTCCACATCGTTCCCTGCTACGAAGGCCGAGAAATCAAGGGCCATGCGCGCGACATGGCAGACAAGGCGGTGCTGGCCGAACACGCCGAACGCATCCGCCAGGCGCTGGCTGGCTGAGATTCAGAGTTTCACACGGAGTTCACGGAGACCACGGAGGTCGGAGAAGAAGTTAAGAGTTCCCACGGGGAGAAGAATGGGAACACGGGGAGCACGGGGATAGAAATTTTCTGTTCCGAGCCCCGTGCTCCCCGTGTCCCCCGTGGAAATTCTTTCTTCTTCCGAACTCCGTGGTCTCCGTGATCTCCGTGTGAAACTTCTTCTCTTCAGCATCTGGTAGTCTGCCGTTCCCCAGAAAACAGCGGACCGACACGCGATGAGCAACCCGATCTACAAGGTTCCGGAAGATTTCGCGGCACTGGCGCATCTGCGCAACGCGGAGTACCAGCGGCTCTACCAGGAATCGGTGCGCGATCCCAATGGTTTCTGGGCACGAATGGGCCGGCGGCTCGACTGGGTCCAGCCTTACAACAAGGTGAAGGACACCAGTTTCGACGAGCACGATTTTCGCATCCGCTGGTTCTACGACGGCAAGCTCAATGTCGCCGCGAACTGTCTCGACCGCCATCTCACCAAGCGCGGCGACAAGACCGCCATCATCTGGGAAGGCGACGATCCGAAGCTGTCGGAACGCATCACCTATCGCGAGCTGTACGAACGCGTCTGCCAGTGCGCGAACGCGCTCAAGTCGCTCGGCGTGCGCAAGGGCGATCGCGTCACGATCTACCTGCCGATGATTCCGGAAGCCGCGGTGGCGATGCTGGCCTGCGCGCGCATCGGTGCGATTCACTCGGTCGTGTTCGGCGGTTTCTCCGCGGATTCGCTCGCGGGACGCATCGTCGACTGCGGTTCGAGCGTCGTCATCACGGCCGATGAAGGCATTCGCGGCGGCAAGCGCATCGCGCTCAAGACCAATGTCGATCTCGCGCTGAGCACGCCCGGCACCGAATGCGTCAGGCACGTGCTGGTGGTGAAGCGCACCGGCATCCGCGTGCCGATGTATGCGCGCGATCAGTGGTACGAAGACGTCGTCGACGGTCAGCCGAAGGAATGCGCGCCGGAAACCGTCGATGCCGAAGATCCGCTGTTCATTCTCTACACCTCGGGTTCGACAGGCCGCCCGAAAGGCGTGCTGCACACCAGCGGCGGCTATCTCGTCTATGCCGCGATGACGCACGAACTCGTCTTCGACGTGCGCGAGGACGACATCTTCTGGTGTACGGCCGACGTCGGCTGGGTCACGGGCCACAGTTACGTGGTCTACGGGCCGCTCGCCAATGGCGCGACGACGATCATGTTCGAAGGCGTGCCGAACTATCCCGACGCGGGACGCTTCTGGCAGTCGGTCGACAAGCACAAGGTCACGATCTTCTACACCGCACCGACGGCCATACGCGCGCTGATGCGCGAAGGCGAAGAGCCGGTGAAGCACTGGTCGCGCAAGTCGCTGCGCCTGCTCGGCTCGGTCGGCGAACCGATCAATCCGGAAGCCTGGGAGTGGTATCACCGCGTCGTCGGCGACGGCCGCTGCCCCATCGTCGACACCTGGTGGCAGACCGAAACCGGCGCGACGCTGATTGCACCGCTGCCCGGTGCAATCGACCAGAAACCCGGCTCGGCCACCCTGCCCTTCTTCGGCGTGAAGCCTGCGATCCTCGACAACGAAGGCCACGTGCTCGAAGGCGCGACCGAAGGCAACCTGGTCATCACCGACAGCTGGCCGGGCCAGATGCGCACGGTGTTCGGCGATCATCAGCGCTTCATCGACACCTACTTCAAGACGTTCCCCGGCAAGTACTTCACTGGCGACGGCGCAAAGCGCGATGAGGACGGCTACTACTGGATCACCGGCCGCGTCGACGACGTGCTCAACGTCGCCGGCCATCGACTCGGCACCGCGGAAATCGAAAGCGCGATGGTCGCGCATCCCAAGGTCGCCGAAGCCGCCGCCGTCGGCTGCCCGCACGACGTCAAGGGCACGGGCATCTATGTCTACGTGACCTTGATCGTCGGCGAGGAACCCACCGAGGCGCTGCGCAACGAACTGCGCGACTGGGTTCGCAAGGAAATCGGCCCGATCGCCACTCCCGACTTCATCCAGTGGGCCCCCGGCCTGCCGAAGACGCGCTCGGGCAAGATCATGCGCCGCATCCTGCGCAAAATCGCCGCGAACGAACACGATCAGCTCGGCGACATCTCCACCCTCGCCGACCCGGGCGTCGTCGAAAGCCTCGTGCGCGAACGCATGAACCGCCCGGCGTCGGAGATCGAGCAGGACGCGGGGGTCGCGAAACCGGCGAAGACGTCGAAGCGGAAGAAAGCCAAGAGCTGAGACAAGAGAATGGCCGCAAAAAAGCGCAAAAAGACGCAAGGGCAAGAAATAAGAATGCGGAGTGTCTTCGTTATCTTGTTTTGAGACCTTTGCGCCTTTTTGCGGCCATTCTCTTCTCCGCAATCCTCAGAACAACCGCCCCGCCCCCGCCAGCCGCGGCTTGTAGTAATCATCATCGAGCGTGCGCAGTTCGATCGGCCGACCCGTCTGCGGTGCATGCACGAAGCGGCCGGAGCCAGCGTAGATGGCGACGTGCGAGATGCGCTTGCCGCTGATGCGGAAGAACAGCAGGTCGCCGGGTTCGATGTCGCCGAGGCGGATGGGTTCAGCGGCTCGATACTGTTCGGCGGCGGTGCGCGGGACTTCGATGCCCAGTTCGTGATGAACGAACTGCACCAGGCCGCTGCAATCGAACGCGGTCGGGCCGCTGCCGCCGAAACGATACGGCGCGCCAAGCAATGAAATGGCGCGGATGACGATTTCGCTGCCGACGGAAATCTCTGCTCCACCCTGACGCTGCGGCATCGGCGACGTGTCGAGCGTGCCGGGCGTGGCGATATCGCCGAGCGGCGGCGGCGAGACAGGAGGTGTGCCGGCGCAGCTCGCCAGCAGCATCGACAGCGCGGCCCATGCCGCGATGCTGCAGCGACGAGACCCGGCAGAACGACGCGTTTTCAACTGCATATCCGGGTGGGCTCCGGTCGGGCGCGCGCAGGATGCCGCATGCCGAGCCTCGGCGCCAGCCGCTGAACGGATTGTGAACTCCGCCCGGCCGCGGAACTCCCCAAGGCGCCAGACTCTGTGTAGTGTGTCGCCGCATCGATGCCGCACGCCTGAGGAAGCCGCCAACCATGATCCGGGGATCGCGAGCCGCGCACTGGCTGGGCTTGAGCGCCGCACTGCTGACCGCTGCAGCGGCGGCTGCGCCGGAACCCTGGACGCAGGTGCGTGCGGATGCGATCCGCAGTCATGTCGAATTCCTGGCGAGCGATCTGCTGGAAGGCCGCGCCACCGCGTCGCGAGGCTATGACATCGCAGCGGCCTATGTGGCCGCGCAATTCCGCCAGGCCAGCCTGAAACCCGCCGGCGATGGCGACAGCTTCTTTCAGAACGTGCCGCTGCTCGAAGCGACCCCGGTGCTGCCCGGCTCCTCCGCCGAGCTGGTTGTCGACAAGCACACGCGCACGTTCGAATACGGCACGCACTACCTGCCCTCGGCCGACTATCTGTCGGCGAGCTCGACGCTGACGGCGCCGCTGACCTTCGTGGGCTTCGGCATCGATGCGCCGGAACTCGACCACGACGATTTCGCGAACGTCGATCTGGCCGGCCGCATCGCCGTCATCTTCACGGGCGCACCGGCACAGTTCCCGCACACGCAGCGCGCCTATTACTCATCGACTTACACGAAATTTCCGCAGCTCATCGAACACGGCGCCGTCGGCGTGGTGATGATTTCCTCGCCGCAGGACGAGAAGCTGTTTCCCTGGGAACGCGTGGTGGCGATGAGCTGGGCGCCGCAGATGCGCTGGCTGGACGAGCACGACAAACCCCGCAATGCCTACGAGCAGCTCAAGCTGCGCTTCCGCTTCGATCAGGAAGCCGGCGCGCAGTTCTTCGAAGGTGCGGCAAAGGATTTCGCAGCGGCCAGCGCCGCGGCCGACGCCGGCGAATCGCAGGCGTTCGAACTGCCGGGCCTGCTGACGCTGTCGGCTACCACGGGCCTGCGTCGCACCGACAGCATGAACGTGATCGCCGCCGCACCGGGCACCGATCTGCGCAACGAGCTCGTCGTGATCACGGCGCATCTCGATCATCTCGGCCGCGGCTCCGCCGTGAACGGCGACTCCATCTACAACGGCGCACAGGACAACGCGCTCGGCACGGCGATCCTGCTGGAAATGGCGCGCGCGCTGAATGCGTCAGGCATCAAGACCCGCCGCACCCTCGTTTTCGCGGCGCTGACCGCCGAAGAGAAAGGACTGCTCGGTTCCGATTACCTGGCGCAGCATCCCATGGCTGACGGCACGCCGGTCGCCAACATCAACATCGACATGCCGATGCTGTTCGCGCCGACGCTGGACATGATCGCACTCGGCGAAAAGCATTCCTCGCTCGGCGCCGTCGCGCGCAATGCGGCCGGCAGCCAGGGATATCGACTGAGTCCCGATCCGATGCCGGAGCAGGTGGCGTTCGTGCGCAGCGACCAGTTCTCGTTCATCCGCCAGGGCATTCCGGCGATCGTGCTCTCGGGCGGCTACCAGTCGCGCGACAAGCGCGTCGACGTTGCCGCGCTGCGCAGCGAGTTCCTGGAAAAGCGCTACCACCAGCCCGGCGACGACGCGGCCGAGCCGATCGACTACGCGACGGCCGCCGACCTCGCGCGCATCAATCTGCGCATGGCGATCGACGTGGCGAACGCGCCCGGCCGGCCGCGCTGGAAGAACGGAGATTTTCTCGGTCGCGTGTTCGCGCAGGGCGCCGCCGAACAGAAGTCGGAATGACGATTGCTGAACCAGGGAGTACCTATGCAGGATGTGACGCCGGATGAACTGACCGGGCTGCGGCAAAGCTTCGACAACTGCGACAACGACGCCGACGGCTGGATAACGACCAGGGAATTTTCCGCGCTGCTGCAGTCGCTCGACGGCGATCTGTCCGAAGACGAGTGCCTGCTCGCCTTCGAAATGACCGACGGCGATGGCGACGGCCTGATCAGCTTCGAGGAGTTCATGGCGTGGTGGTCGGACTGATCCGGCACGGGCGATCCATCGCGCCCGATCATGTAACGATCGTCCAAAAAAAGGCCGCGCCCGAAGGCGCGGCCTGAATGTACAGCCACCGACCGCGGTGTTGCGATGGGATCTCAGCGGGTGCCCCACCGAACTGGGAGGTCCACGGAGTGGACTGTACGGATCGAAACAGCACGAAACGTCGGCACTCGAACGCACGACATCCGGATTCGGATCCGTCGTGCCGAAGTTTTTTTCCGATGACGAACGACGGCCCTGGTAGCGGGGGCGAACCGCGCAGCGGGCTCATTCGTTGATCCGGTGGACACGCAGCATCCCGCCCGTGTCGCAACCGATCCCGAAGGAGACGTCATGAACAAAGACATCGCCGCAGGCAATTTCAAGCAGCTCAAGGGCAAGATCAAACAGCAGTGGGGCAAGCTCACGGACGACGAGATCGATCAGATCGAAGGCAATACCGAAATCCTCGCCGGCAAGCTGCAGGAACGGTATGGCTGGGAACGCGACGAAGCAGAGCGCCAGGTGAAGGACTTTTCCCGACGCCACGGCTGGCAATAAGAATCCGCGCACGCCGGCCAGCGACCGCTGGCCGGCGCAAGCGCATTCTCAACTACGGGGTTCCTGCGGCAGCGAAGCGGCGCGATGCCGATGGCTCATCAGCACGTCCCGCACCTTGTCGAATTCCGAGGCCTTGTCGAAGAAGTGATCGGCGCCGCAATCGTGGCTGGCCTGACGATAGTCGTCGGTCGGGTAGTTGGTCACGACGATCACCAGCTCCGGCCGCGGCGCGCCTGTCGCCCGCAGCTGCTTGAGCAGGCGGATGCCGCTGCCGCCGCGTAACTGCACATCGACGATCAATACATGCGGGCGCGAACTGCGCACGCCTTCGAGCGCGTCGGGAACCTCGGCCGCCTGCCCGACGACGCGCGTGTCGGGAATTTCCCGCACGGTTTCGATCAACCGCTCGCGCACCGGCGTCGAGTCTTCGACGATGTAGATGGTCAGTTCTCTCGATGACGGCAATCCACCTACATCGTCATTCAGCGCGCCTCCGCGAATCGCCGCAATGGTGTCCCGGGAGCGCGCGCGTCGCGGCATGCGTTGCCGTGTCAATCGACCAGTTCGTTACGAACCGCGTAGGCCGCTATCTCGGCATTGCTGCGCATGGCCATTTTCTCCAGGATGCGCGCGCGGTAGGTACTCACGGTCTTGACGCTGAGGCCGAGCTCGTTGGCCATCACGGCGGGCGAGATGCCGCGCGCAATGCGCGTGAACACCTGCAGCTCGCGCTCCGACAGCCGGTTGTGCATCGGGCCCTCTTCGTTGGCGGCACAGTCGGACGCCAGCAGCTCGGCGACGATCGGCGTGATGTAGCGGCGTCCGGCGCCGACGGCACGCACGGCCTTCACCAGTTCTTCGGGCACGATCATTTTCGGCACGTAGCCATTGGCCCCGGCCCGCATCAGACGCACGGCAAAGCTGCGCTCGGGATGCATGCTCAGAACCAGGATCGCCAGTTCGGGACGTTCGTCGCGCAGCTGCTTGAGCAGTTCGATGCCGCTCTGTCCGGGCAGGGTGATGTCGAGTACCACGACATCGACCTTGGTTCCGCTTTCCAGAAGCTGCAGCGCCTCTTCGGCCGAGCCGGCCTCGCCGACGACCATCAGGTCCTCCTCGTCTGCGAGCATTTCGCGCACGCCGGCCCGCAGGATGGCGTGGTCGTCGACGATCAGGACGCGAATATGCTGTTGAATGTCGCGATGGGTCTCCGGCATGTCGTTTTCTCGGGCGTTGAACATCAGTTGGCCACCTCGATGGATTCACGGTCGTGATCGCTCCCGACCAGTCCCTGCGCACGGTAGGCGTGCAGCCGGTTGTAGAGCGTTTTCAGACTGACGCCCAGTAACGCAGCAGCCCGCGTCTTGTTTCCCTCACATTTGCGCAAAGTCGCCAGAATCATCCGGCGTTCGGCTTCAGCCAGCGGCGTGCCGACGGGAATCCTGAGGCACTCGGCGTCGCCGATCGAAGACAGCGGGGTCGACCGGTCGATGGCACTGCCGAGATCGAGATCCCCCTCGGCGAGGATGAAGGCCCGATGCACTGCGTTGCGCAGTTCGCGCACGTTGCCCGGCCAGTCGTAACGGGCCAGGCAGTCGGCCGAATCCGGCGACAGCCGTTTCGAGGTGTGCTCCTCCACGTTCAGCACCTGCAGGAAATAGTTCGCCAGCAATTCCACGTCCTCGCCCCGCTCCCGCAACGGCGGGATGCGCAGCTGGCAGACGGACAGCCGGTCCAGCAGTTCCGGACGCAAGGCGCCGCGCGGATCGCTCTGCACCGTCGCGATGATGCGGCAATGGAATTCCAGCTCGCGTGTCCCGCCGACACGGACACTGCGACGCGACTCGAGCGCACGCAGCAGTTTGACCTGGAGTTCGGGCGTCAGCCCGGCAACGTCCTCCAGCAGCAGCGTGCCGCGGGCGGCGCGCTCCAGATGTCCTTGCTGACTGCCCAGGCGCGCGACGCCGCCTTCGCTCGCACTGGCTTCGTATCCGAACAGCTCGGAATCGATGAGTGCCGGCGCGAGCGTGGCGCAGTTCAGCACCAGAAAAGGCTGGGTCGCACGATCGCTCAGATCGTGCAGGCAGCGCGCCGCCAGTTCCTTGCCGCTGCCGTTCTCGCCGACGATCAGCACGTCCGCATGCAGCCTCGCGATGTGCGCCATGCGCTCGAACATCGCATGCATCGCTGCCGACTCGCCGAGCAGACCGCCGACACTGCAGACGCGCGCCACTGCGAGGGCATCGGCATCGCTCAGCGACGACGGGAACGAGGAAGGCGCGTCGGACAGGACAGTCATGCGATTTCTCCGGAAAGCGAGGGTCCGGGAAGGAAACGGTGGGCACGCGTCTACGTTGCAGCAGTACGCGGAATGAAGGCGTCGACCACGGTGCCTCCTTTCGCCGGGTCGGTGCCGAAGCGGATCACGCCGCCGATCTGTCGCATGCGCTCGCGCATTCCCACGAGGCCGTGCGACTTCGCACGCGACACTGCACCTTCAGTCATGCCCGCGCCATCGTCGATGATACGCAGGCGAATACCGTCTTCGGATCGCGACAGGTCGACCCGCACCGATTGCGCGCGCGCATGACGCGTGACGTTCGTGAGCGCTTCTTGTGCGATGCGATACAGCGCGATCGACCACGACGGATCGAGGTCGTCGAAATCCTCCGTCACCTGCACGTCGCACGGCACGCCGGTGCGTCGCGTGAATTCTCGGCAATGCGTGCGCATCGCATAGGCGAGGCCGAGATTGTCCAGATGACTCGGACGCAGACCTTCGATCACTTCGTGTTTCAGTTCGACGGTGTCGGCCAGCATCTGCAGCGAGCGCTGCAACCGTTCGCGCAGTTCCGGCTGGCCTTCCGGCAGACGCTTGCTGATCCAGTTGAGATCCATGTTGATGGCAGTGAGATTGCTGCCGAGCGTGTCGTGCAGCTCGCGCGCGATGCGGGCCTTCTCTTCTTCCGACACGCTGATGAGGTGCTGCGACAGCTCGGTGAGCTCCGACGTGCGTTCCTCGACCTGTCGATTGAGATGCTGATTCGCGTCGAGCAACGCGCCCTCCGCTCGGGCGCGCGCCGCGACATAGCGACGCAGCAGCACCTGCAGGCCGATCAGCACGCCCACGGTCAGCACCGTCGTGAAGACGGCAATGCCGACGGTCAGCCACATGTCGTGCACGACTTCGCCGCGCAAGGCTTCGATGCGCGTGTCTTCTTCCTGCAGCATGCGCTCGACGTGTTCGCGCACGCGGTTCATGTCGGCCGTGGCCCAGCCCGTTCCGGCGACGTCGGCATTGCCCACTTCGCCCGTGTGCGCGATCGTGCCTTCCAGTCGCGCCACCGCGTTGGCCGTCATGGCCTCCAGCGCATCCAGATCTGCAGCACGCTGCGTACCTCCCGCCCCGCCGTTGTCCGCCTCCAGTTCGCGCAGCCGTTCGATCTCGGCGCGCCAGCTGCGCGCCGCGCGGCGGAAAGGCTCCAGGTAGACGGCCTGCCCCGTCAGCAGGTAGCCGCGCTGCCCCGCCTCCGCGGTCGCAATCGTCGACTGGAATGCGGTCAGCGACCGCTTGATCTCGTAGGAACGCGCGTACTGCCGGTGGGAATCCATCGTGCCCGCCGTGTTGATCACCAGCAGCGTGGCGTTGAGCAGCAGCAGTGCGATCGATACCAGCGTGATTGCCACGACGGCCAGCGGCACCTGGGCCGTCGTCGTGGGCATGGCAACCACCGCATCCGCGGGCAGGCTGGCTGAAGGCGTCGACATGGAAAGCGATGGATGACCGGCAGCGGGACTCTTCCGACCAGCCTTAACGCCAGTTGCCCGACGAGGTTCCGTGTGGATCGCACAGTCGCTGCGAAGCGACGTGTCGTTGACATCGCATTGACGTCGTGCGGGAACCTTGAATTCGACCGCACGTTAATCGACGCGAGCAACGCAGGTCAGGACCGCGCAGATTCCTGCGCGACATTCGACTCGCTTCAATACGATGAGGAACTACCGATGAAACTCCATTCTCTTCTGATGATCATGGCCGCGGGTATCGCGATCGCCGGCTGCAACAAGGCGGAATCGCCTGCCGAGGTACAGCACGATGTGGCCGATGCACGTGCGGACGCACAGCGTGACGTGTCGGAAGCGCAGGCAGATGCGCGCGAGAACATGGCGGATGCGCAGAAGGACGTCGCCGATGCCCAGGCCGATCATGATTCCGGCGAACTGGCGGATGCCGCCGGCGATGCCAGCGAGACAGCAGCCAGGGGCGACTTTAAAGTAGCGGTGGCGCAGGCTGAGGCGAATCACAAGGTCGCGACCGAGAAGTGCGAAGCACTGAGCGGTTCGGCCCAGACCGACTGCAAGGAGCGCGCCGATGCCGATCTCGACGCCGCGAAGAAGCAGGCGGAACTGCGCCGCGACGGTGCCGGCTGAACCAGGGCTCAAGTTACAGGGGTGCTCAATGAGTAGCTTCAATATTGGCAAACGTACCGCGGCCCTGCTGGTCGCCGCGATGCTGGGCGGTTCGCTGCTGGCAGGATGCAGCTCCACGCCGTCGCAGCAGTCGACCGGCGAGGCGATCGACGACGGCGTCGTGACCGCAACGGTCAAGGCCAAGCTGATCGAAGATCCCGTGACCAAGGCCCACCAGATCAACGTCGACACCTTCAAGGGCAATGTGTCCCTGAGCGGTTTCGTCGAATCGGAGCAGGCCCGGGCCCGGGCATTGCAGCTCGCACGCGGCGTGGACGGCGTGAAGAGCGTCAAGGACGCAATGCAGGTTCGCAAGGCAGCGTCGTAACGGGCGATGGCGAGGAAAGCGGGGGGCGTCCTGCGCGGCGCCCGCCGCTTTTTTGTCCGGCTCTTCCTGTGGAGCCGGCTTGAGCCGGCCTGAAAACAGTCAGGCTGAAGCCTGACCTACACAAAGAAGCCGATCGCATCCACCGAATCAGGCCGGCTCAAGCCGGCCCCACAGGAAGAGTTCTATACTCCCGACCGCAATATTTCCGCGCCTGGCGCGGTCCCCTGTTCCGCAACGTTCCCATCGGAGTTCGACCATGACTCGACAGGCCAGGATTTCCGGAGCGGCGCTGGCCTCGGCCGCCGCGCTGCTGTTCGCCTCGACGACACTCACGACCACGAATGCCGCCGACGAAGCGGCCGTGAAATGCGATGGCGGCAATGCCTGCAAGGGCAAGTCGGCCTGTCATACGGCGAGCAATGCCTGTGCCGGACAGAACGCCTGCAAGGGACAGGGTTACGTCATGCTGCCCAAGGCCGAATGCGAAAAGGCGCAGGCGGAGAACAAGAAGTCCTGAAGCCGGGGAACGGACGTGGATCTCGCGCAACTGCAGCGCGCTTTCCAGAAACATGTACTGGACGGCGACGACGCGATTGCTGTCGCCGTCAGTCGCACGGAAGCTGTCGAGAGCGCCGCACGTCTCGCCGTCTATGCTGACGCCTATCGTCTGCGCCTGATCGAGGCCCTGGCCCACAACTACCCGCGCCTGCAGCAACTCCTCGGCGACGCAGCGTTTGGTTCGATCGCGCGCGAGTATTTGCTGGCCCATCCCTCCGCCAGTGCTTCGGTGCGCTGGTTCGGCGATCGACTCGCGGAGTTTCTTGCCGCTGCCTGTCCGGACCCGCCCGTGCTGGCCGAACTTGCGCACTGGGAGTGGGCGATCGCCGCTGCGTTCGACGCCGCGGACGCTGAGCCGCTTGCCGAGCAGGCATTGAGCAGCATCGAACCCGCGCAATGGGCAACCTTGCGCCTGCCATTGCATCCGTCGGTGCAGCTGCTGCGCATGAACACGAATGCACCTGCAATCTTCAAGTCGCTGGCCGCGGACGACGAACCGCCGACGCCGGCAACGCTCCCGACTCCGCATCATTGGTGCGTCTGGCGCGAGGCACTGACACCGAGATATCGATCGGTGCCGGAGGACGAAGCCGCGGCACTGCAGACGTTGCTGGCGGCCGGAACGTTCGAAGCGCTTTGCGACTCGCTGTGCGAATGGCATGCCGCCGCAGATGTCCCGGCACGCGCAGTGATCCTGCTCAAGGGATGGATCCGCGATTCGATGATCGTTGCGGATCGGGCGATTTCTGTAGGTCAGGCTTCAGCCTGACTTCCGGAAAGAGGCCGGCTCAAGCCGGCCCCACAGTATGAGAGCCCCACCCTGACCCTCCCCCGCTGCGCGGAGGAGGGGATCAAGCGCCGTGATTTTCGTATGAAACTCTTCCTCCGATTCAGGTCCGAAAACGGCTAGTCCCACCTTCGCTGCCGGCGTATCGTCCGCCGCATGGACGACATTCACGGTCTCGACGGCGCGGCTCTCGACCGCGCGCGCATCAGTCGCGATCCGCGTTTCGACGGCAGGTTCTTCATTGCGGTGAAGACGACCGGCATCTATTGCCGGCCGGTCTGTCCGGCGCCGAGCCCGAAGAGAACGAACATCCGCTACTACGCGACGGCAGCTGCGGCAGCCGAAGCGGGGTTTCGTCCGTGTCTGCGCTGTCGTCCCGAGGCGGCGCCCGGCACGCCGGCGTGGCTCGGTACGTCCGCAGCGGTACGGCGCGCACTGCGACTGATTCAGGACGGTGCGCTCGATCGACTGTCGGTCGATGAACTCGCAACGAAGATCGGCATCGGGCCGCGGCACCTGCATCGACTGTTCATCCAGCACGTCGGCGCATCGCCGCTCGCGGTCGCGCAGACGCGGCGACTGCATTTCGCGAAGCGGCTGCTGGACGAGACCCGCTTGCCGATCACGGAGATCGCGCTGGCCTCCGGCTTCGGCAGCCTGCGACGTTTCAACGATGCGTTCCGGAAAACGTATCGACGCGCACCGCGCGAGCTGCGTCGGACGAAGCACGAAGCGGACGCCGCCGGCGATGAAGTCATCCTGAAGCTGTCGTACCGACCGCCGTACGACTGGGCACAGGTGCGCGATTTTCTGGCGACGCGCGCGATCCCCGGCGTCGAGCGCGTCGACGACGACGGTTACGCGCGAACGATTGCGACCGACGACGGCCACGCGATCGTGAGCGTGCAGCACCTGCCGGCGGCGAATGCCTTGGCACTGCGCGTTCGCGGCGCCGCGCCCGCCCATCTGTTCCGGATTTCGGCCGCCGCGCGCCGCATGTTCGATCTCGCGGCCGATCCGGTGCGGATCGCGGCCGGGTTCAGGTCCGACCCGCTGCTGTCGCCGCTGGTGAAGCTGCGTCCCGGCCTGCGCATTCCCGGCGCGTGGGATCCGTTCGAATGTGCCGTGCGTGCGGTGCTCGGCCAGCAGGTCAGTGTCGCGGCGGCACGCACGCTCGCCTCGCGCCTCGTGAACCGCACCGGTCAGCCGATCAATGGAAGCGACGGACTCACGCACCTGTTCCCTGCACCGCCCGTACTGGCGGCGGCGAACCTCGACGGACTCGGCATCACGGGCGCACGCATCGCGGCGCTGCATACGCTGGCGCGGGCAACCGCGGAGGGGCAGCTCGACTTCACCGCCGGCGTGGAAGACGTCGCGCAGGCCATCGCCGAGCTGCCGGGCTTCGGCGAATGGACGGCGCAATACATCGCGTTGCGCGCACTGGGCGCACCCGATGCCTTCCCGACCGGTGATCTCGTGCTGCGCCGGCTGGCCGCGGGTGACGGACCGCCGCTCACGATACGTGCGCTGCAACAGCGCGCGGAACGCTGGCGACCGTGGCGCGGCTACGCCGTCATGCACTTGTGGAAAGCCGCTGCGAGCAGCGTGAAGTCCCGCGCCGGCAAACTGTGAATCGGATCACCGATCGATCCCGTCCGCGGCTCGTGTTCTGAACGCGCATCACGGCATGGCGGAGACACGGCGTTCATCCTGCCGCGGGCATGGACACGAATCTTCAACGCTTGTGGCGCGTACTCGCGCTGATCGCTGCACTCGCGTTCGCGACGCCGCTGTGGGCCGGAACGCAGGTGAGCATCGGCGATCTGGAGCCCGCGGACCGCAGCGTGCTGGCACCCGGCGCCTCCGTGTACGTGCTCATGAACTACGAAACCGATGTGTCCGTGAAGTTGTGGGCACGGCCGTATTCGAACGGCGTCGAGGTGCCCGCGCTGACGAATGCGTCGCCGCAGTACACGGGCACCGGCGAGGCGCTCGGCTGGTTCGCATTGAGCGAGGCAGGCGTCGTCGATGAGATCCGCATCAAGGCCGGCGGGGGCGATCCGTATCGCGAATGGGTGGTGACGACCCTGCCGGTAAGACTCGAATGGAGTACCGAAGGCCAGAGCATCGGCAGCCAGGCCGCGTGGGTCGATGAGCTGAGTCGGGAACAGACGGCACAGATCACGGCGCAGGCCAGGCAGCGCGCCAGCGAGTCCGGCGGCGCGATGGACGGCCTGATCTTCGCGGGTTTTCTGATTCTCGTCGGCGCACTGCTGATCGGCGGCATCGCGCTGCCGCTGCGCAGCGCACTGCGGTGGCGCGGCGGCTGGCGCATCGCGGCGTTGGCGCCGCTCGGACTCATGGGGTTCGTGATCCTGCGGATCGTGGTCGATACGGCGATCGATCCGACTTCCCACAATCTCTGGCCGTTCGAGATCCTGATGTTCGGCGTCGCCGCGCTCGTCATCATCGTCGTGCTGATGATTGCGCGACGCATTCTCGGCGTGCGCTGATCTCTTGCTGTAGGTCAGGCTTCAGCCTGACTCCCTATCAGAGGCCGGCTGAAGCCGGCCCCACAGGAAGAAGAAGATCAGATCAGGAGAGCGCTCACTTCGCCAGCAGCTTCTCCGTCGCCGCGAGCAGCACCGCCAGCACGACGCCTTCGGCCGCCTGCGAGACTTCCGCGAGATCGGGAAAGCTCGGCGCGATGCGGATCGTGCGGTCGTGCGGATCGTTGCCCAGCGGATGGGTCGCACCGGCCGGCGTGAGTTCGACGCCCGCTTCCTTCGCCAGCTTCACCACCTGCTTCGCGCAGCCGTCGAGCACGTCGAGCGTGATGAAGTAGCCGCCCTTCGGCGTGGTCCACGAAGCTACGCCTGTGTTACCCAGATGCTCGTTGAAGATCTCCAGCACCTTGTCGAACTTCGGCGCGAGGATTTCGCGATGACGATCCATCAGCGCCGCGATGCCGTCGGCATGCTTCAGCAGGCGCAGGTGCCGCAGCTGGTTGACCTTGTCGCCGCCGATGGTGCGCTTCTCGATGCGCTTCAGGTACCAGGCCGCGTTGTCCTTGGAACTCGCGAACACGCCGATGCCGGCGCCGGCGAACGTCACCTTGGAGGTCGAGCCGAAGATGAAGGCGCGGTTCGGATTGCCGTGACGCGCGCAAGCCTCGTCAATGTTGGCGATCTCGATGCGCTCGGCCGTGAGGTGATGCACGGCGTAGGCGTTGTCCCAGAAGATGCGGAAGTCGCGCGCCGCGGTCTGCATCTTCGCCAGGCGCTCGATGGTCTCCTTCGAATACACGGTGCCGGTCGGGTTGCTGTACTTCGGCACGCACCAGATGCCCTTGATCTGTGCATCGCCCGCGACGAGCTTCTCGACGATGCTCATGTCGGGACCGCGGTCGGTGAGCGGCACGGCAATCATCTCGATGCCGAATTCCTGGCAGATCGAGAAGTGACGGTCGTAGCCGGGCACCGGGCACAGGAAGGCGATGCGCGGTTCCTTCGACCAGGGACGTTCGCTGTCGCACGTGCCCTTCAGCATCGAGAAGGCGACGCAGTCGTGCATGATCGACAGGCTGGCGTTCTCGCCGATGATCAGGCGGTCGGGCGTGACGCCGAACACCGCCGCCATCACGGCGCGCAGTTCGGGCAGGCCGGCCAGTTCGCCGTAGTTGCGCGTGTCGATGTTGCCGGACATGAAGTCGCCGCTGCCGGGCAATGACAGCAGCGGATTCGACAGATCGAGCTGCGCCGCCGACGGTTTGCCGCGCGTCAGGTTCAGTTTCACGCCGCGTTTGGCAAAGGCGTCGTAACGCTGGCGGATCTGGCCGTGCCAGGCGCGGAGGTCGTCGATACTCAGGGCGGGCAGCTGCGGCATAAGGGTCCTCGGACCAGGCAAAAAACGGGGCGCATTATCCGGGCTTGGCCGTCGCCGCGCTATCAGATCTTGGCTGGCAGCGCCGCGAATTGCCGTTTCAGGCCGACATGCCCGCGGGAAGCCGAAATCCTGAACGCAAACAGCAGCGCCCCCGGTCCTGCGCGCTCGGCATGCGATGCAGCATCCGGGTCGCCTATCATCGGCGCATGCTCGTGCGTGTGCTCGCCGACGCCGTTCTGGTCATCCACCTGGCATTCGTCATCTTCGTCGTGGCCGGTGGATTCCTGGCGCTGCGCTTCCCGCGCGTTGCGTGGCTGCACGTGCCGGCGGCGTTGTGGGGCGCCTGGATCGAGTTCAGCGGCCGCATCTGTCCGCTGACGCCGCTGGAGAATTCGCTGCGCCGTCGAGGCGGCGAAGCCGGCTACGGCGGCGGCTTCATCGATCACTACATCATGGCACTCCTCTATCCGGAGGGGCTGACGCGCGAGGTGCAGTTCGTCATCGGCGGCGGCGTGCTGCTGGTCAATGTCATCGCCTACACATTGCTGGTGCGCCGCTTGCAACGCAGGCGCGCATCGACGGTCGCCTCGCACGACGACAGCGGCTAGGATGCCGGCCTGCCGCAGCGAGGACGTTCGAGACCATGACACCACCCCCTTCGATTCTGATTGTCGGCGCAGGCGCGATCGGCGCGCTCTACGGTTCGGCGCTGGCGCGACAGGGCGCGGCCGTGTCGGTCGTGTGCCGTTCCGACTTCGAGCAGGTCCAGCGTCATGGCTATGCGATTCGCAGCCCGCTGCTGGGCGATCACGTCTTTCGACCGCATGCCGTGCTGCGCGAAGTGGCGCAGTGCACGACGCCGCCCGACTATCTGATCCTGACGGTGAAGGTGTTGCCGGATGTCGATCGGGTCGCGCTGATCCGTCCGGCGGTCGGCCCCGGCACGACGATCGTGCTGATCGAGAACGGCATCGACATCGAAGACGAACTCGTCGCTGCGTTTCCCGGCAACGAACTGCTGAGCACGCTGGCATTCGTGCAGGTGAGCCGCACCGGTCAGGGCGAGATCGTGCATCACGCGCTCGGGTCGCTGTCGATGGGCTGCTATCCCGCAGGCATCACACCCGCCGCGGAACGTCTCGCAGCCCTGCTGGGGGCGAGCAAGATCGAATGCAGGCTCACCAGCAATGTCGTCGCCGCGCGCTGGCAGAAGGCCGTGTGGAACACCGCGTTCAACCCGATTTCGGTCCTCGGCGGCGTGTTCGATACCGAAATGATGCTGCGGACGCCGGAAAATCAGCAGCTCATCCGTCTCGCCATGAACGAGGTCTGCGCCGCCGCCGCGGCGGCCGGGCACCCGATGCACCCGAAGCTGGTGGATCGCATGATCGCGGACACGCGTGCGCTGCCCGGCTACAAGACCAGCATGGCGCTGGATTACGAGAATGGCCGACCGATGGAAATCGAAGCGATCCTCGGCAACGTGGTGCGCTCCGGCCGCAAGAACAATGTCGCGATGCCGGTGCTGGAGACGGTCTACGCGCTGGCGCAGATGGTGCAGAACAAGCAGGACCCGAATCCATCGAGGTGACGCGCAGGACGGGAGCGATCGCTGCGCGTCACCTCACCCATCGGGACGGCGATCAGCCGGCCGGCTTCACGGTGATGTTGTTGCGAACGTCCTTCACGCCGTTGATGCCGCGCGCCAGTTCGCCGGCGTGCGTCTTCTCGGCCGATGTGCCGACGAAGCCGCTCAGCTCGACCACGCCGCTGTTCACTTCGACGTTGACGTCGGAGGCGGTGCCGAGACCGGCCTTGCCGGCGATCTGGCTCTTCACCTTCGCGGCGATCACCGTGTCGTCCACGGCTGCGCCGGTCGAGCGGTCGGGATCGCGGATCAGCAGCTTGTTCTCGACCTTCTGCACGCCCTCGACGTTCTTCGCCGTGGCTTCGGCCGCGGACTTCGCCGCAGCGGAATCGACGAAGCCGCTCAGCTGCACGACGCCATCCTTCGTTTCCACGTTGATCTGACGCGCCTTGGTGGCGTCGTTGCTGATCAGCGCGGACTTGACGCTGCCGGTGAGGCTGGCGTCGCTCTTGCCTTCGTCTGCGATCGCGCCGGCCGAAATGGCGGCGAGTCCCAGACCAAGCATCAGGGTGGGAAATCTACGCATGTCGTTCACCTTGTGTGACTCGAATTGACGGCTGCGTAATGCCGCAGTCTGCAATCCGGTTCCGGCAGGAAACGACGCGCGGCCGTCGCGAATGACGGCCGCGGAATCAGTGCAATCGGAAAGGGAACTTTGGCGGCGGCTCGCCCGTAGGGGCCGGCCGCGCCGGATCAGGCGGCAGGCGCTGCTTTCTTCCTGGCCTTGGGCGGCTGCTTCACGGCATGCAGTACGTTATCGGCAACGCGCGACATCCAGCCGCCCGAGTACAGCATCATCTTGAGCTGGTGCAGCAATACCTGTCCCGGGCCTTCGACCGCGAGCCGGCAATCCTCCTCGATCTTGCAGTTCTGCATTTCGAAGAGCCCGGTGCCTTCGATGATCAGGGTCGAATCCTTGAAGTGACACTCCGTAAACGACTTGTTGTCGAGCACGATGCGCTGTCCATTGAATGCCTTGCCGCGTACTGCCTTCATTGACGATTTCTCGAGTTGCCGGAACGGGGGATCGCCAGCGGCGCGCATTGCGCCCGGTCGACCTTCTTTTCGTAGCCGCGATCTTAGCAAAGGCCCGGTGGATCCCGCGCCGCCAAAAAACCGGCGGCGAGGTTCTGACGTAATGCAGCATGAGCCGCGGCATCCGCCGGCCGGCGGCATGGGCTCGCAGCAACGTCGCGGCGAGTGGACGCGTGGCGAGCGGGCAAAATAAAAGGTAGGAAGACCACGATCTTCCTACCTTCAGACTGCAAGAGACTGCTCGAACTTCTTGTTGCTTCAACCCGGAGGCAGAAGCCCCTTCGACTGTCTCTGTCTCATCACCCCTGAGCCTACTTGCCCTTCTTCGGCCGGGCGGCTTTCTTTTTTGCGCCGGACTTTTTCCGGGAAGCCGCCTTCGCCTTGTGAACTTTTTGTGACCGGGTGCGGACTGTACCCGCTTTGCGGGCAGAACGCTTCACGGATTTTGCTTTTGCGGTGCGTTTCTTTTTCGCGGCTGCCTTCTTGCGGGGCGCCGTTGACTTCTTTGCGGCGGGCGACTTCCTCGATGCCCGCGTTGACTTGTTCGCAACGGCTTTTCCGGCCCTGGCCGGCGGGGCGTCGGCCGGCTCCTGCGAAGGGGCGGCCTTGGCCGCATCGACATCGGCCTTGATGACGTGGATCGCAAACATCGCCCCCTGGGGATCGACGATCTGCGCGATCCAGTCGCCGCCGGGAACTTCCATCGGCCCGTTGATCAGCGTACCGCCCCCTGCCCTGGCCTTGGCCACGACATCGTCGAGATCCTTGGCCCGGACATACCCGAGCCATGTCGGCCCCGGCAGTTCAGCCGGTTTGTCGAAGGCGCCGCCGATATCGCGGCCGTTGCGCCCGAACAGGTAGTAGAAACCCATCGGCCCCATGTCGTGTGCGGCGGTCCGTTCCCAGCCGAACAGCGCGCAGTAGAAGTGCAGCGCCTCGTTGGCATCGGTGGCCGCCAGTTCCATCCAGGAAAATTCACCACGCCGTGGCGTGCGGTCCTCGCGCAGGGGTTGCGAACTCGAATACAGCGCGAACGGGGCGCCTTGCGGATCGTTCAGCACCGCATAGCGACTGTCGTCCGAGATGACGGTCGGCGCTTCGAGCACGGTGGCGCCGAGTCTGGTCGCCTGCTCGAGGGTCGCTTCGAGATTGGGGGTGCCGATGTAGTGCAGCCACCGTGGTGCGCCGTCTTTCAGCGGTACGGTCCCGCCGATCCGTTCGCCGCCGGTCGCGAACATGGTGTAGTCGGGATGCTGTTCCCCGCGCGCCGTCTTCCAGTGAAAGACGTCGTTGTAGTACCTGTGCGCCGCCGCCGGCGCCGGCGTCACGAGTTCGTGCCATACGAAACGTCCCCGTAGCGTCTTGTCCGTCATCGCGTCCTCCATTGCATTGAAGAATCGATCGAACTGCAGGCGTCAAAGGCGGCCGAGCATACGCCCGCCTATCCGTGAAAAGTAGGCACCTCGACCCTGTCTCTCGTCATGGCTCCCGCGGTGGCGCGCAGCTGGCTCCTCCGGTCGATGTTGCAGCAGCAGTGCGTGCAGAGAATGCCTGTATCGGTTGCTACCCAGGCAACTCATCCTCATCCCGGAGTTCCTCATGAAGAAGCGCATCGTTTGCGGCTCGGCCGCCATTGTCCTGACCGGCCTCACCGCCGCCATGTTCTCGCTCGCGGCCTCGCAGACCCGCGAAGCCGCGTCCCAGCCCGAACCCGTTCGTGCGGGATCGACCAGCCGCATCGAAACCGTCGTCGTCGAGCGGGGCCGTTACCTGGCGCGCACGGCCGGCTGCAACGACTGTCACACGCCGGGGTACGCGGGCAACAACGGCAACGTCGATGAGAAGAGCTGGCTGGTCGGCGACTCGGTCGGCTGGCAGGGTCCGTGGGGCACGACCTATCCCGTCAATCTGCGCCTGTTCATGCAGAACCTGACGCCCGAACAGTGGCTGGTGGTGGCGCGTCAGCCGGCGCGTCCGCCGATGCCCTGGTTCGCGCTGCGCGACATGACCGACGCGGACCTGCTGGCGATCTACCACTACGTGCGTTCGCTCGGACCGGCCGGCCAGCCGGCGCCTGCATGGATTCCGCCCGGCCAGCCGAGCGCGACACCGGTCGTGAAGTTTCCGGGATGAGCGTCATGACCCGACTGACATTGGCAGTACTGGCCGGCTGCCTGTTGCCGCTGGCGAGCCCGGCGGCCGGCCCCGTCGGCAACGACACCGTCGTGCGCATCCAGTCCGCATCCATCGAAGGCGGCTGGCATCAGGGACGCCTGCAGCTGGATGCGCAGAAGTGCTGGATGGTGAAGCTCGACAAGCCGACGCGCGATCACTACACGATGCTGGCGCTGATCGTGGTCAATCAGCTCCAGGTGTCGAATGGCGGTGGCTGGTCGCCGGTGGGACTGAAGCCGGTGCTGCAGGCGCAGCCCGAGGTGTGCCGCGAGTACGCGAACGATTAGGACGTCATGACAGGAGCGAAGAATCGCTCCTGTCGTGGTTTTCCTGCTGTCGCCGATAAGGTACAACGGCGATCGCGCCTGTCTGCGGCGTCGTGCTCGTCGATCGAACCGCAATGAGTGACTCCTGCCGCTCGCTCCTCCGCCGCCGACAGTTCGTCGCCGCTGTCCTGAGTCTCGCCGTCTGGTTGCCGGCACCTTCCTTCGCGGCGGAAACGGCGGAGCGGTCGATCCAGTTCTGGTTCATCCGCCACGGCGAGAGCGAGATCAATGTCGATTCGATCCCGCATCCAGCACCCGACGACGGCGTCAGCTATCCCTTGACGCGCCAGGGCGTGCAGCAGGCGCTCGCGCTGGGCGAATCCCTCGCGACCGTGCCGATCACGACGATCTACGCGAGCACGCGTCTGCGGGCGATCCAGACCGCGGATGCAGTGGCCTTCCGGCACGGGCTCAGCATTGCACTCGCGCCGGCGGCGGTGGAAATCGATCTCGGCATGCCGCTCGATGCGCCCGACAGCGGTCGTGCGTATCGCGAACTGGTGCGCAAGTGGCTCGTCGACAAGGATACGAGCGCCCGGATCGGCGAGGGCGAGAGCCTGCTGGACGCGCAACGACGCTTCCTGCCGTTCGTGCGCGAACTGATGAACCGGCATGCGAACGACACGGGCATCGTCGTCATCGTGTCGCACAGCGCGACGCTCGGCCTGCTGGTGCCGATGCTCGCGTCCAACGTTCCCGAGGATTACATCCTGACCCACGCACTGCCGAACGCGGGAATCATCAAGACCGAACTCCGTGACGACCGGCTGTTCTGCACCGAATGGGGCGGTGCGCCCGTCACGACGGGACACTGACCCGACCGCTGGGCACGGCGCGGAATCTCCCTACAATACGCCGCGACCGCCGTCGCTCACGGCAGGCACGCAATTGGTAGGCAATTGGGGGGAGCTGAATGCGCAAGGTGTTGTGGAGTCTGGTCGCGCTGATCGGTGCGTTCGCCATCGGCGGCGTCGCGCTGCATCGGGGTGAAACGATCAATGCGATGTGGATCATCGTCGCGGCGATCTGCATCTACGCCATCGGCTATCGCTTCTACAGCAAGTGGGTCGCGACGCGCGTGCTGTGCGTCGATGCCACTCGCGCCACGCCGGCCGTGCGGCTCAACAACGGCCGCGACTTCGTTCCCACGCACCGCTGGATCGTCTTCGGTCATCACTTCGCGGCGATCGCCGGCCCCGGCCCACTGATCGGTCCCACGCTGGCAGCGCAGTTCGGCTACCTGCCCGGCACATTGTGGATCCTGGTCGGCGCCGTGCTCGGCGGCTGCGTGCAGGACATGACGATCCTGTTCCTGTCGACGCGGCGCAATGGCCGCAGTCTCGGCCAGATGGCGCGCGACGAACTCGGTCCCATCGGCGGCTATGCGGCGATGATCGGCACGATCACCATCATGCTGATCCTGATCGCGGTGCTCGGACTCGTGGTCGTGAACGCGATGAAGCACAGCCCATGGGCGACCTCGACGGTGTTTGCGACCATTCCCATCGCCGTGCTCGTCGGGCTCTACCTGCGCAACCTGCGGCCCGGCCGCGTACTGGAAGCCTCGCTGATCGGCGTCGCGCTGCTGCTTGCCGCGGTGGTCGGCGGCGGCCTGGTGAACGAGCACGAGACGCTGCGCGCCTGGTTCGACTGGGACGGTCGCTCGCTCGCGGCCTTCGTGATCGGCTACGGCTTCATCGCCGCCGTGCTGCCGGTGTGGCTGCTGCTGGCGCCGCGCGACTACCTGTCGACGTTCCTCAAGCTCGGCACCGTGCTGCTGCTGGTGCTTGCCGTGATCCTGATGCGGCCGGATCTGAAAATGCCTGCGCTGACGCAGTTCATCGACGGCAGCGGCCCGATCTTCGGCGGCGCGCTGTTTCCGTTCGTCTTCATCACCGTCGCCTGCGGCGCGATCTCGGGATTCCATGCGCTGGTGTCGAGCGGCACGACGCCCAAGCTCATCGGCAATGAAACCGATGTGCGCCTCATCGGCTACGGCAGCATGATGCTCGAATCGTGCGTCGCCATCGTGGCCATGATCGCCGCCACGCTGCTCGACCCGGGCGTCTTCTTCGCGATCAACAGCGCGCCCGGCGTCGTCGGCGCAACGGCCGAAGCCGCGGTGACGACGATCAGCGGCTGGGGATTCCCGGTCACGGTCGAGCAGATGGATTCGCTCGCCGCGGCGATGGGCGAGTCGACGCTGTTTGCGCGCACGGGCGGCGCGCCGTCGCTGGCCGTCGGCATGGCGAGCATCCTTTCTTCCGTGTTCGGCCAGGGCCTGCTGGCCATCTGGTATCACTTCGCCATCATGTTCGAAGCGGTTTTCATCCTGACGACGCTCGATGCGGGCACACGCGTCGGCCGCTTCATGGTGCAGGATCTGCTCGGTCACTTCTCGAAGCGGCTCGGCGAAACGTCGTCGTATCCATCCATCCTGGTTTCCAGCGCACTGGTCGTCGCGGGCTGGGGATACTTCCTCTACATCGGCGTCATCGATCCCAATGGCGGCATCAACATTCTCTGGCCGCTGTTCGGCATCGCGAACCAGTTGCTCGCGGGCATCGCGCTGTCGGTCGCGACCGGCATCCTGATCAAGCAGGGACAGCTGCGCCATGCCTGGGTCACTGCGGTGCCGCTGGCATGGATTGCGGTGATCACCACCGCAGCAACCTGGGAAAAGATCGTGTCGACGGATCCGCGCATCGGCTTTCTGGCCGCAGCGGATCAGCTGGCAAACAAGGTCGCCGCGGGGACGCTGAGTCCCGAACAGATGGCGGTGGCGCCGCAGCTGATCTTCAACCAGCGTCTCGATGCCGTGCTGGCGATCATACTCACCGTCATTCTCTGGATCGTGATTGCCGACATGCTGCGCGTGGCGCGCCGCGTGACCCGCGGCCTGCCCGTGCTGCCGAGTTCGGAAGCGCCGGCTGTCGTGATGGAGGTCCGTGCATGAAAGCGCGACTGCAATCCTTCTGGCGCTTCGTACGCGAACTGGCGACTGACGACGCCTACGAGCGTTACCTGCAGCATCACCGCCACACGCACGAGGACTGCGCGCCGCTCGGTCGGCGCGCGTTCTATCTGCGTCAGCAGCAGAACAAGTGGAGCGGCGTGCAGCGCTGCTGCTGAAGCTGAATTCTTCCTGTGGGTCAGGCTTCAGCCTGACATTGCTCGAAGGCCGGCTAAAGCCGGCCCCACAGCAGGAAACTAGACCGCGATGCCCTGCTTCGCGATCGGCAGCGTGCGCAGGCGCTTGCGGGTCGCTGCGTAGATCGCGTTGCAGACTGCCGGTGCGACCAGCGCGACTACCGGCTCGCCCATGCCGCCCGGCTTCTCCTCGCTTTCGATGAAGTAGACCTCCACCGCCGGCACCTCGTTGATGCGCATGAGGCGATAGTCGTTGAAGTTCTGTTCCTTCACCTTGCCGCCGGCGACGTTGATCTCGTCGTACAGCGCCGCCGTCAGTCCGAAGATGATGCTGCCTTCGGCCTGCGCGTGAACGATGTCGGGATTCACGATCTGGCCGCAATCGATCACGCAGACGATGCGATGGACCTTCAGCCTGTTGCCTTCCATGGAAATTTCGGCGACCTGCGCCAGATACGTGTCGTAGCCGGACATCAGCGCGATGCCCTGGTAACGGCCTTCCGGAATGCGTCCCCACTGCGCCTTCTTCGCCGCTGCATCCAGAACCGCCTGCCAGCGCGGCTGCCTGGCGAGCAGGTCGTGCCGGAACTGATACGGATCCTTGCCGGCCGCATGCGCCACTTCATCCATGAACCCTTCGACCGTGAAGCAGTTGAGCGCATGGCTGACCGAACGCCAGTAGCCCACGTCGATTCCGATCTCGTGCTGCACGTAGTCGATGCGCACGTTCGCGGCGGCATAGGGATAGTTGTGCGCCGCTTCGATGGCGAACGGATCGACGATGTCCTTCACCACCGCCGGCGCCCAGCGTGAAGTAATCGACGGCGCGACGAGCTGCAGCTTGAACGTCGTGAGATTGCCCTGCGCATCGAGCGCCGCCGCGCAGGTGTTGCGTGCCGGCGGGCGATACTTGTCATGAGTCGTGTCGTCTTCGCGCGTCCACAGCAGTTTCACCGGTTTGCCCGCCGCCTTGGCGCACTCGACCGCTGCGGGAATGAAATCGACATCGAGCCGACGACCGAAGCCGCCGCCGAGGAACGTCGTGTGCACGAGGACTTTCTCGAGCGGCAGGCCCGCAGCCTGCGCAGCGACGGCCTGGGCCATCTGTTGCACCTGGGTCGGCGCGTAGACGTGACAGTGGCCGTCCTTGAACTCGACCGTGCAGTTCTGCGGCTCGAGCGTCGCATGCGCCAGCATGGGCAGTTCGTACACGGCATCGACGCGCTTCGATGCGCCGCGCAGACCGCTCTCGGAATCGCCTTCCTTGCGGACTTCCTTGCCCGTCCCGCTGGCGGCAGATTTCAGGCCGGCATAGATCGCCGCATTGCTGAGCCGGGCATTCGGGCCGGATTTCCATTTGATCGTCAGGGCGTCGCGCGCCTGCTTCGCCTGCCACCAGCTGTCGGCGATCACTGCGACGCCGGCTGAGGTCTGCACGACCTGTCGCACGCCGGGCATGGCCTTGGCCCTGGCGTCATCGAAGTTTTCCACGGTGGCACCAAGTTCGGGCGCTTGCGCCAGCGATGCGTACAGCATGTCCGGTAGACGCACATCGATACCGAACTGCGCACTGCCATCGACCTTCGCCGCCGTGTCGAGACGCTTCTGCGGTTTGCCGATGAAGCGCCACGCATCGCGACCGCGCGGTCGCACGTTCGCCGGCCTGGGAAGCGCCGCCGCCGCTTCGACCAGTTCACCGAACGCCGCTCTGCGGCTCGTGAAAACGACATAGCCGTCTTCGACCGAACCCCGCGACGCCGGCACGCTCCATTCATCGGCGGCGACGGCGATCAGTCGTTCGCGCGCCTCGGCGCCCGCCATGCGCAGCTTGTCCCACGCATCGCGCACGCTCGTGCTGCCGCCGGTCACCTGCGCGCCGAGCAGGCTGTTGACATACGCCGCACCGGGCGGGGCGAATTCCACCTGGATGCTGGCAGGTTCGACGCCCAGTTCCTCTGCGATCAACGTGGGCAGCGCCGTGTAGACGCCCTGGCCCATCTCGGATCGGTCGCACAGCACGGTGATCGCGCCGTCGGTGCCGATGCGCAACCAGGCATTCGCCTCGACGACTTTCGCCGGTCCGGCAGTGCGCGCGACGTTGTCGGGTTTGCCGCAGCCCGGCAGATACATCGCGATGACCAAGCCGCCGGACGCCGCGGCGGCCGATTTCAGAAAACCGCGTCGCGAGAGTTCGACGTGCATCTGCGGCTCGTGCGACGGGCTGATCGATTCCATCTCGGTATCGAGCGACATGGATCAGCCCTCCTTGCCGGCGGTCAGTTCGGCCGCGCGATGGATGGCCTTGCGGATGCGCACGTAGGTGCCGCAGCGGCACAGATTGCCCGCCATCGCCGTGTCGATGTCGCCATCGGTCGGCGCAGGCGTCTTCGCCAGCAATGCCGCGGCCGACATGATCTGGCCGGACTGGCAGTAGCCGCATTGCGGCACATCGAATTCGATCCAGGCCTTCTGCACCGGATGACTGCGATCCGGCGACAGACCTTCGATCGTCGTGATGGACTTGCCCGCCACGGCGCTGGCCGGCGTGACGCACGCCCGCGTGGCGGCGCCATCGATGTGAACGGTGCAGGCGCCGCACAGGGCCATGCCGCAACCGTACTTCGTGCCTGTCATCCCCAGCGTGTCGCGCAGCACCCAGAGCAGCGGCGTGTCGTCGGCAACGTCGACTTCATGGCTCGCGCCATTGACGGTGAGCTTCAGCATGCGAAATCCCCCGGTGTTGTATGGACGGGTTCGGGCCCGATCTCTCGCGGCGAATATACGCCGCGTCATTCAAGGGACCGCGCGGGGATTTGTACGGACGCGCTCTTCCGATGACCTGATCGCAGAGATCAGGAACAACTTCTTGCTTCGCAACAATACGTGACAGAAGTAATTGACTTGCTTTGCTTAAATGTTATGGTGCATTGCAAAATGACGCAAAGCAGCAAAGGAGGTTCCATGGAAATCATCTATACGGCGTTCCTGATCGGCACGATGGCCATCACGTTGATGTTTCCCCTCGAGAGGTTAAACTATGGGTGCGGGCCCTCCCCCCCGCGTGGCCCTCCCGTTCCCGGCTGGTTCGTGCGGCCAGGCGGGGAAGGCCCCCCCTTCATCTCTCCCGCCTCTTCTCCCTCTGATCTGTCGGCAACTTCCGACAAAGTGTCGACTTGTTTGACACTTCACACTCCCGCTGTGTATTTACCTTCAACGGTCCGTCGACCGTTTCGAAGTTCACCCACAGGAGGGTTCGTCATGGCGTTGTGGAAAGATCAATACGGCCGGGAACAGAGCGGGCCGGATCCTGCAGCCAAGGAACCCGAGAAGACCGTGACACCGCTTGCTGCGGTGGCCGAACCGGCTCGCACCGCTCCGGCGTCGCGCGCTGATGCGGGCGGCGGCAAGGAATCGGTTATCGCCGCAGGCCTGACCATTGAAGGCAAGATCGAAGGCAACGGCCACGTCCGCATCGCCGGCAACTTCAAGGGCGACGTGCACGTGCAGGGCAATCTCACCATCGAATCCGGCGCCCATCTCACGGGCGGCGTACGCGCACATACCGTGGTGGTCGGCGGCGAACTCGAAGGCAACATCGATGCCGCGTCGCGGGTCGAGTTGCTGCAGACCGGCGTTCTCAATGGCGATCTCAAGGCAGGCTCCCTGACCGTGGCCGCAGGTTCGCGCATGCGCGGTCGCGCCGAGTTCGGCTGGGACGACAAGTCCAAGACCTGACCCGGTCCATGAACAGCCGCGTCGCGGCGCCCGGAAAGACGAGGATCTGTCCGCACTGCAAGGCCACGATCCTCGAAAGCGCTGCCGTCTGCCCGGGATGCCATCACCATCTGCGCTTCGACCCGAAAGCGATCGTCGAGCGGCGTGCGCAGCCGACGTTCTCGGCGCTGCGGGTCGAAGGATCGTTCCGCAATCCGCCGACGAGCGCGGCATGGGAGTACTCGGTCGTCGTTTCGATCCGCAACGACAAGGGCGAGGAAGTCGCGCGCAAAGTGGTTGGCGTCGGCGCGCTCGGCAACAACGAATCGCGCACCGTCACGTTGTCCGTTGATGTCTTTGCACCCGCCAATTCCCGATAGAACTGTCAGGACTGCCTTGCTTCAAGGATGATGGAAGACCACATGGTCTTCCTGTGAGCACATGCCAAAACTCTTTCTGGTTCGACACGCACGTCCCTCCGCCGGCTGGGGAGAAGATCCGGATCCCGGCATCGATGCCCTCGGCGTCGAGCAATCCCGCACCACCGCGAGCGGCCTGGCGACGACGTTGTCTCCCGTCGCCTTGCTTTCAAGCCCGATGCGCCGTTGCCGCGAGACGGCGCAGCCGCTCGAACAGATGTGGCAACAATCCGCACGCGTGTTCGCACCCGTGGCAGAAATCCCGGCGCCGCCGCTCAGTGCACAGGCGCGACGCGAATGGCTGAATCGCGGCATGCAGGGCACCTGGGATGAACTGCAGTCCTTCTCGCCGCCCGGCTCGCCCGACTATCTGGCCTGGCGCACAGCGCTGCTCGAATCGCTGCAGGCATTGCCGGGCGACAGCGTCATCTTCACGCATTTCATCGCCATCAATGCCGTGGTCGCTGCAGCACGGCGGGTCGATCACGTCGTGTGCTTCCGGCCTGATCATGCATCGGTCACGCTGGTGGAAAGCACGGGTGCCGGATTCGATCTCATTGCATTGGGTCGTGAAGCCGAAACGGGCGTACTGACACGCTGATCGTCTCGTGGCGGCGCGCCCCCTTGGGCTGCGGGCTCGCCGCCCTATAATCCGCGTCCCCACAAACCAGGCGCCCGCCATGACCACGATCTCGATGTACGAGGCTTCGATCCCGACCTTTCTTCACACGCTCGCCAGCCTGAAGAACCTTCTGCAGAAGGGCATCGCGTCCGCCGAAGCACGCAAGTTCGATCCCGGCATCCTCGCCGCCAGCCGACTGGCGCCGGACATGTTCCCGCTGACGCGCCAGGTGCAGATCGCTTCGGATGCCGCCAAGGGCGCAGTCGCACGCCTCGCCGGCATCGAGCCGCCGAAGTTCGAAGACACCGAAACCACGCTGGCAGAACTCATCGCACGCGTCGACAAGACCGTCGACTTCATCAAGACCGTGCCGCGCGAGCAGATCGACGGTTCGGAAGATCGCGAGATCGTGCTCAAGACGCCGCGCGGCGACCTGAACTTCAAGGGACTGGTATTCCTGCGCCACTGGGCGCTGCCGAACTTCTTCTTTCACGTGACGACGACCTACAACCTGCTGCGTCACGCAGGCGTCGATATCGGCAAACAGGATTTCCTGGGCGGCAGCCTGCTGCGCTGAGCCCGCGGGATTCAGGCGCGGCCGCGCCCTGCGGTCGCTGCCTGACGTCGCGAGGCGCTCTTCGCGGCGCGTGCCCGCTTCGTTCCGGTCGTTACCGTCGCGCCGTCGAATCCCGACACGCATTTCTGCAGCAACTGCTGCAGTTGGGTGACTTCGTTCTGCTTCAGCGCCGACAGCAGCCGCGCCCAGACTTCCTCGCCCACGATCTTGGCCCGACCCAGACGCCTGCGGCCGGCGTCGCTCAGACTCCAGCTGTCGGCGCGCGAATTCCCCGGATTCGGCCGGCGCATCACGGCCCCGTCCGCTTCGAGCCTCCGCAGGATGGTGTTCATCGTCTGCGCCGTGACGAAGCAGCGGCGCGCGATCTCCGCACCCGCGATGCCCGGCTCCGACTCGAGCATGTACAGCGCGGCAAAATGCGCGAACGACATCTCCAGCCGTTCCTCGCGCAGCCGTTCCTCGATTACCCCGCGCAGCAAATGGTGCAGGCTTTTCAGCAGGTACGGGATGGCCTGCTCCGGCGTCATGCCGTCGACCTGTTCCCCAAGGATCTTTACATTGCGTTGTGACATGGCTCTGGTGCGGGATTATCAGCTTACTGATACCATATCAGCAAGCTGATAATCAGCGAAACCGGGCGACCGGACGCCTTCTTGAGAGCCACTTCACGATGAACCTTTCGGAACTTTCGGACCTCCTCCCGCAAACCCCCCGCGGCCGCATTTCGCTGACCGCCGCCGTGCTGGCCGACATCGCCGTCGCCATCGTCCT
>OEIU01000362.1_pt1 | contig 44455 bp, 32 predicted proteins | sample 1539221 | NCBI WGS metagenome assembly OEIU01 (sample SAMN03792071, study PRJEB22550) | activated sludge metagenome | feature: wastewater treatment plant; material: activated sludge; isolation source: Wastewater treatment plant of a petroleum refinery complex | place: Argentina: Zarate | collected... | reverse complement strand
CATGTGCGGCCGCGCCTATTCGCCGCGCTTCCTGTGGATGTGGCCGAACGCGCGCATCTCGGTGATGGGCGGCGAACAGGCCGCCGCCGTGCTCGCGCAGGTGAAGCGCGACAATCTCAAGGGCAAGTCCTGGAGCGCCGAGGAAGAAGAGGCGTTCAAGGAGCCGATCCGCAGACAATACGAAACCCAGGGACACCCGTACTATGCCAGCGCGCGGCTGTGGGACGACGGCATCATCGATCCGGTCGACACGCGCAGGGTGCTCGGACTCGGTCTCTCGGCGGCGCTCAATGCGCCGATCGAGAAGACCCAGTTCGGCGTGTTCCGGATGTAGGGTGGATGCGCTTTCCGCCGCCGCCCCCCTCCCTAACCCTCCCCCGCTTCGCGGAGGAGGGAATCAGACGTCGGTCGGGAGTTGAGCGTACTCATGAGCCTATTCGAAAAGATCCTGATCGCGAATCGCGGCGAGATCGCGGTCCGTGTGATCCGCACGGCACATCGCCTCGGCATTCGCACGGTCGCCGTCCATTCGGAAGCCGACGCGGGCGCGATGCATGTCGAGATGGCGGATGAAGCCGTCTGCATCGGGCCGGCCCCGGCGGCCGAGAGCTATCTGCGCGGCGAGGCGATCCTCGACGTGGCGCGTCGCACCGGCGCGCAGGCGATTCATCCCGGCTACGGTTTTCTTTCCGAGAATGCGCCGTTCGCCAAGGCGTGCGCCGAGGCGGGCGTGGTCTTCATAGGTCCGCCGATCGATGCGATCCGCGTGATGGGTTCGAAAGCGGATTCCAAGCGCGTGATGACCACGGCGGGCGTGCCGCTGGTGCCGGGTTATCACGGCGCCGCGCAGGATCTGCAGACGTTCCGCAGCGAAGCCGACCGGATCGGCTATCCCGTGCTGGTCAAGGCATCCGCAGGCGGCGGCGGCAAGGGCATGCGCGTCGTCACTGCCGCCGCGGATCTCGAAGCAGCGATTGCCGGCGCCAAGCGCGAATCGCTGGCGTCGTTCCGCGATGACACGCTGCTGCTGGAGAAATACCTGACCCAGCCGCGTCATGTCGAAATCCAGGTGTTCGCCGATACGCACGGCCACTGCATCTATCTGTTCGAGCGCGACTGTTCGCTGCAGCGCCGGCACCAGAAAGTCATCGAGGAAGCGCCCGCGCCGGCGTTGCCGGATGCGCTGCGCAAACGCATCGGCGAAGCCGCCGTAGCCGCCGCACGTGCGGTCGACTACGTCGGCGCCGGCACGGTCGAGTTCATGTACGCGGGCGGCGAGTTCTATTTCATCGAGATGAACACGCGTCTGCAGGTCGAGCATCCGGTGACGGAAATGATCACCGGCCAGGACCTGGTCGAATGGCAGTTGCGCGTCGCTGCCGGGGAGACGCTGCCGCTGACGCAGGATCAGCTCACGCGTCGCGGTCATGCGTTCGAAGCGCGCCTGTACGCGGAAGATCCGCAACGCGAGTTCCTGCCGGCCATCGGCCGCCTCACGCATCTCGAACCGCCGGCGCAGAACCCGCACGTGCGCGTCGATACCGGCGTGCGTTCGGGCGACGAGATCTCGATGTACTACGACCCGATGATCGCCAAGCTGATCGTCTGGGACGAAGATCGCACGTCCGCACTGCGCCGATTGCGCAACGCACTGGCCGACTATCAGATCGCCGGCCTCACGACGAACATCGAATTCCTGGGGGCCATAGCCGCGCATCCGGCTTTCGAAGCGTGCGAGATCGACACCGGGTTCATCGAGCGGCACAAGGCCGACCTCATTCCCGAGGAATCGCGCACGCCGGAAGAAATCCTGTCACTGGCCGCGCTGGCCTTCCTGCTGCGTCAGTCGGCCGAAGCGCACGACGGCGCCCGCGCGCTGATCGATCCGCATTCGCCGTGGCATGACGTGACCGGCTGGAACCTCAATACCGACAGCCACTACGACCTGCGTCTGAGGGACGCCGGCGAGCTGCGTCGCATCACGCTGCAGTTCCGCAGCAACGGCCATGAGGTCGTCGTGCACGACGGTCGCACGGTGAAGGCGTCGAACGTGACGCTCGAGAACGATCTGCTGAGCGCCACGCTCGACGGCGTGCGTCATCGCGCGACGATCGTCTTTGCGGGCGGCTCGCTCACGCTGTTCACGGGCGGTCGCACGTGGGAAATGAAACTGGACGATCCGCTCGCGCGCGCCGAAGAACAGGAAGGCGGCTCGGGCCGTATCGTGGCGCCGATGCCGGGCGCGGTAGTCGCTGTGCTCGTCGCCGAAGGGCAGGCGGTGGAAAAGAATCAGCCGCTGATGGTGATCGAGGCCATGAAGATGGAACACACGCTGCGTGCGCCGGCAGCCGGCAAGGTCGCGAAGCTGAAAGTCGCGAAGGGCGATCAGGTGACCGAGGGCGTGGAGCTGGTAACTCTCGACGGTTGAAGGGACGGGCGGCTGAGGACCGGAGAATCAGGGAGAAGAAGAATTTCCACGGGGGAGGAATGGGAACACGGGGAGCACGGGGAAAAAATTCTCTCTCTTAAGGCCCCGTGCTCCCCGTGTTCCCCGTGGAAATTTATTCTTCCTCTTTTGATTTACTTCAGCTTCTTCGGCGATCCCGTTCCCATGTACTTCGCCAGATTGCGATGCAGGTTCGCCGTCGTGCGTTCCATGTACGGATTCGGTCGCGGGCCCTTGAAGCCGAGCGACTTCATGCCCTGCTGCACGGCCGCCATGTTCGAGAAATCCTGGCTCAGCACATAGCACCAGGCTTCGGCGGTTGCCGGCGAGAACTGCCACGGCGTCTGCGGTTCCTGGCCTTGCGGATACAGCTCGTACACCGCGCCTTCGAAGATGCACTTGTCCGGATCGTAACCGTACGGCCGCGCGCTGTAGCACAGCATGTTGTTCACGGCGTGTCCGATCTGGAAATTCGGAAACACCTGCCACGCCGTGCCGCTCTTGCCGACGTGCTGCGGATCGACGGTCGGCCACACGACACCGCGCGCTTCATCGTCGCGTCGCGCCGATGCCAGCCAGTGCTTGAGCACCTGATCGCCCGGTGTGCCTTCGGGAAGCTCGTCTTTCAGGCGCAGCGCCGCGTTCACCAGCGTCTGGGTGGTGTTGGTGTTCGCCTTCTCCCACGTATAGGTCTGCATTTCCGCAGTCGACAGCCGCGGATCGCCGCTCGAACCCAGGCGCAGCTTCGCCTGCTGGTTCGCATCCATGTCCTTCGGTGCTTCGTAACCGATGTGGCTGTGCCTGCCGTGAGCACGCGCCCAGCCGCGGAAAGAGCCGTACTTGTTGAATTCGGGGTGCGTCGTCTCGACGTGGTAGGTCTCGTTGAATGCCTCCATCGCGACCTTCCAGTTGCAGTCGAAGATGCCCCACTTGCGCCAGCGCACGCGCATGTTCTGCAGCTGGAAAGGATCGAGCATATCCGGAATCACGCCGAGGTATTCGCGCAGCGACTCCGATTGCGGATCCATGTTCACCCAGATCCAGCCGCCCCAGGTGTCGTGCTTCACTTCCGCCAGATGCGTGTTCTCGGCCGTGAGACAGCCCTGCCAGTCGTCCTTCTGCGGAATGTGGGTGTTGTTGCCGTCGAGATCGAAGCGCCAGCCGTGATAGGCGCAGATGAACATCTTCTTCTTGCCGCAGCCGTTGCGTTCGCCAGCCGGCGTATCGACGAGGCGGCGGCCGCGATGCGGGCAGACGTTGTGGAACGCCTTGATCCTGTCGGTCGCGGTGCGCACCACGACGATCGAGTCGTCGAGGATTTCGAAAGTGAGGTAGCTGCCGACGTCGGCGAGGTCTTCGAGTCGACCGGCCTGCAGCCACACCTTGCGCCACAGCCTGTCGCGTTCGGCGCGCGCATATTCAGGAGAGGTGTACGCCTCGACCGGAATCGCTACCGGCTCGACGATGTCTTCGGCAGTGAGGGCGGTGTCTTTGAGGATTTCGACTGGCTTGGGCATGGCGTGTTCGACGTCGTTGATGGCGTTTATTTGTACGGACAAATACGTCGTAAATGCCGAGATATTCGGTTAGTTTCGTTATAAACGAATGAAGGAGTCGAAGTACAGGCTATAGGTTGTCTGGACTGGATGGGTTGAGCGAAGAAGTCAGGCTGAAGCCTGACCCACAGGAAGAAACAGAAGGCGTCTGCCCCTTACGCCGGCTTTACGACGAGCACGCTGCCTTCGGCGTCCGCGGAAACGTAGAGCGTGCCGTCGCTGCCGGCCGCGATGCCCGCGAACGGGCCCATCGGTCCCGACAGGTTGCCGATCGCCTTGAGGAATTTCGGCGTCACGCCCGCAGGCGCGCCGACGGGCAGATCGGCAACGAGCGTGCGCCGCTCGCCGCTCGCGAGGTTGTACTCGATCAGTTCCTTGAGTCCTGCATCGATGACATACAGCACGCCATTGCGCACCAGGAGGCCCTGCGGCTGTCTCAGTCCGTCGAGCACGCTTTCGGCGCGTCCGCCGCCGAGCTTCACGATGCGACCGCCCGCCGACTCCGCCACATACACGATGCCGTCCGCGCCGATCGCGACGCCCGACGGCTGCTGCAGATCGGCGGCGAGCGTTTCGACATTGCCCGACTGCGCCGACAGCACGCGGCCCGTCCCTTGCTCGGCGAACACCACTGCGTTCGCGGAGGCCGCCACGCCGTAGAGCTGATCGAAGCCGCCCGCGATCACCTGGCTTTCCGACTTCGCCGGCCAGTAGCGCGCGACATCGCCGTTCGCCGTCGTGACGACGAATTCCCCCGGCCCTGCAGCCGCAACGCCGCGCGAATATCCAGGATAGCCCGGCGAAAACAGGAAGCCCGCGCGCTCGCGTTGCCGGCCCGGCCTGATCGTGTACGAGAATGGACCGTCGGCGACATACAGCGCGCCGTCAGTTCCCATTGCGATGCCGAGCGGCCAGTTGAAACCATCCGGTACGAGATCTTTCGCCCTGCCGCCGTCGAGGAGTTCCACGACGGAGCCGGAGATGTTGGAAACGAACGTGCGCCTGCCGACGAACGTCACGTTGTCGAGACCGGGCGAGAGATTCGCCAGCACCGTCTGCACGCCAGAGCGCGGATCGATGCGTAACACCTGCCCGCTGTGCACCTGCGTCGACACGATCTGGCCGTCGGCATCGAACTTCACCGAATCCGGCACGCCGAGATGGTCGGCGACTTTTTCCGGCGTGCCGCCTTCGAGGCCGACGCGCCAGATTTCATTCGTGCCCATCACCGGGATGTAGAGCTTGCCGTCCGGGCCGACGTCGAAGGCGTTGGGCATCGGCACGTTGTCGAGGATCACGCGCGGCGCGCCGCCGTTGCGATCCAGTTCCAGGATGCGTCCGCCGACGCGGCATTCGCCGGCGATCAGTCGTCCCTGATGGAAGGCGATGGGATTGGCGACCGGCATGTCGCCGCGAATGACGCGCGTGCGGCCGTTCGGCTCGCGCATGCTCACGCGTCCTTCGGTGATTTCCGTCGCGTAGAGATTGCCTTGATCGTCGAACACCAGATCGTCGGGCGCGACGATGTCGCCGCCCTTGGGGCTGATCGCTTCGATGGCGCCCGTGTCCGGATCGACCGCGGTGATCTGGCTGCCGGAGACCTGCGCCACGTAGATGCGGCCATCGGGTCCGGTGCGCAGACCGTTGGCGCCGAACAGGCGGCTCGGCGGCGTCAGGCGTTGCAGTGTCCACCCGTCGGCACAGCGGCTCGTTGCTGCGGCGGTATAGCGGCCGTGGTCGGACGACATCCGGAATCTCCTGCGCGGACTTGAACGGGGCGCATACCGTACTGCACTTCCCTGTCCTGGATAAACCGCGGCGTCCATGATTTGTCTGGACAGATTTGAACTGCGCACCTTTAATTCGCGCCATGTCGCCGAAAGCCCGATCGAAGTCGTCCAGGAGCACGTCACGCCGTCGGAATACGCAGGACGAAGACCCGCTCTACCTGCAGGTGGCGCGCACCCTGAAGAAGGAGATCGTCGACGGCACGTTTCCCGTCGGTTCGCTCCTGCCGACGGAGGACGATCTGTGCCGCCGTTTCTCCGTGAGCCGCTACACGGTGCGCGAGGCGTTGCGGCGCTTGCGCGACGATCATCTGGTCGCGTCGCGGCAGGGTGCAGGCACGATCGTCGTGCCGCGACAGTCCCCGGGCGCCTATGCCCAGGACGTCATGTCGATCAACGATCTGGTCTCGTGGGCCGCCGGCCGGCGCTTCGTCATCGAATCCATGCAGATGATGGAGATCGATGCCGAACTCGCGGCGCGCAGCGGGCTGGCGCGGGGCCAGCAATGGCTGGTCGTGCGCGGCTACGGACATGCGGAAGGCGCCGACTGTCCGTTCTGCTGGGCCGAGTACTTCATCCATCAGGACTACGCGGCGGTCGGCCGGCTGCTGCCGCGCCACAGCGGCCCGATCTTTCCGCTGATCGAAGACCTGTTCGGCCAGAGCGTCGTCGAAGTGCATCAGGAATTCGGCGCCACGCTCATGCCGCCGGCGCTGGCGCAGGGACTCAAGGTCGCTGCAGGAACCGCAGCGCTCGAAGTGCGGCGCTCCTACAAGACGTCCGACGGCCAGATCGCCCAGGTGACGGTCAGCATCCATCCCGCCGCCCGCTTCCGCCATTCGACGACGCTGCGGCGCGTAAAGGGCTAGTCGTCAGGGCAACCCTGAGATTCGCCGCCGCCTATTGGCACGGGCCGGGGGAAGGGGGCTAACATGCCGCACCGCCCGGATTCATCCGGACGAGTTGTTGCAGGTATCGAACGCGCGTTGCTGCTGCTCCTTGTCGGTCAGGCTTTCCCGCGGGATTTCCTTCGGTCACAGCCTGACCTCCCCGGCCGGCTGAAGCCGGCCCCACAGGACGAGCGAATCGGCTACGAGAGGGTTTTGCACATGATGAAGCGGGGGAAGCACGATCGTGCCGGTGTGCGCAAAAGGAATGTCGCACCCTCGATGATTCTGCCTCGGTCCCTGGCCGATGACACGGCGCGGGTGCGTACCGATTCGCTGCGCGGCTTCAAGGAACTGGTGACGGAACTCGGTGGCGATCCGCTCGCGCTGATCGACGGCGCCGGCATCGATGCTGCACTCGTCGATCGCACGGGCGGAGAGATTCCTTACCGGCAGATGGTGCAGCTGCTGGAAACTGCCGCGACCCAGCTCGCCTGTCCGGACTTCGGCCTGCGTCTCGCTGCACTGCATGCGGCGCAGGGCGCCACCAAGGTACTCGGACCGCTCGACGTCGCGATGCGCAATTCGCCGACGCTCGGCGATGCGTATCGCTACTGTGCCGAGCATCTCAATGCCTACAGCAGCGCCACGCAGATCTGTTTCGAGAAGCTGCCGGACGATCCGCGCGTCTTCATGCTGTTCGAGATCATGCTGGTCGGCGGCCTGCACCAGCGCCAGTCCGTCGAGCACGCGCTGGCCCTGACCCAGCACGGCATTCATGCCATCAGCAAGGGCCAGGCTCGCGCGCGCGAAGTCTGGTTCACGCACGAACCGCTCGCGCCGCTCGCCACCTATCGCGCCGCCTTCAATGCCACGGTGCGCTTCGGCCAGAGCATGAACGGTCTGCTGTTCGATCAGCAGGACTGCGACCTGCCGCTGCCGGACACCGATCCGCAGCTCTACGAAATGGCGACGAGCTTCATCGACAACCGCTTCCCCACCGCCGCCATGCCGCTGCGCACGCGCGTGCGCATCAACATCGCGCGCCTGCTGGTGGAAGGTAACTGCACGCAGGAACACGTTGCGTCCGCCCTCGGACTGCATCCGCGCACGCTGCAGCGCCGCCTGCGCGACGAGGGCGAATCGTTCGAAGCCATCAAGGACGCGGTGCGCCGCGACGTGGCGCTGCGCTACCTGCAGCAGCCCGATGTCTCGCTGGTGCGGGTGACGGAAATCCTCGGCTACTCGGAAACGTCCGTGCTGTCGCGCAGCTGCCTGCGCTGGTTCCATGCGTCGCCGCGCGAACTGCGCAGCGGCTTGAGCCGCACTAACTAGAGGATCTCTGCCTGTAGGTCAGGCTTTAGCCTGACTCCTCAGAAGCCGGCTTCAGCCCAATGGCACTGCATTAATGGTTTTCTGCGTTGCGCGCCTCTGGTCTGATCCCCTCCTCCGCGAAGCGGGGGAGGGTTAGGGTGGGGGCATCAACGCAAACTGCGCTGCTTGACTCGACACCCCCATCCTGTCCTTCCCCCGCTACGCGGAGGAAGGGACGCTCGATTCGACCTCATCTCAATCCTTCGGCGCTTAATGCAGTGCCATTGGGCTGAAGCCGGCCCCACAGGCAGAACACTTCTTCAAGCGCTTTCCTGCGACTGATCGCCCTCGACCTTCGGCGTCGCGCCCGCGCGCAACTGGCGCGGCGACAGCGAGAACCAGCGATAGCAGCTGCGCGAAAGCGTCGAGGCTTCCGAATACCCGAGCATCTTCGCGACGCGGATCAGCGGCACGGTGGAGTGCTTGAGATAACGCAGCGCGATGTCGCGCCGTACGCCGTCCTTGATCGATTCGACCGACTTGCCTTCCGCCCGCAACCGGCGTTGCAGCGTGCGCGGATGCATGCCGAGCATCGCGGCCACGCTGCCGTAGGTGCAATCGCCTTCGAGCAGCAGCCGCTCGACGATCGTGCGCACGCGCGGGCCGAGGACCGCATCGGCCGAGGGAAAACGGTTCTCGATGAAATCCGTGCTCAGTTCGTAGATCTGGGCGTCGATGTCCGGCACCGGCAGATCCAGATCGCTTTCGGCGAAGAACAGTCCGCTCATGCTCTGGCCGCAACGGACCTCGGTACCGAAGTACTCGCGGTACTTCTCGATGGGCGACAGCGCCTCGTGCTCGATCCACACTTCGCGTGCCCGGACCCGGCCCTTGCTGATGGTCAGTGCGATGTCCTGCGTCAGCAGCAGCGCGCGTTCGATGGCCTGCGGATGCGGCGGCAGCCGGCCGAGCAGGATCTCGAGCTGGAAAAACAGCGCACCCGGCGCGTAGCCGGTGCGTGCATGCATCTGCGACGCCGTGCTGTAGACCTGGATGTGATCCGCGCAGTAGCGGAAGGCTTCGCGCAGCGTGCGCGAATTGCTCATCGCGAATTCGAGCGGCCCCAGCACCTTCGCGCCGCCCTGCGCGGTGGCGAGCCGCATGCCGAAGTCCGGGCAGCGCAGTTCGGTCGCGGCGCGTTCCAGCACCAGCACCAGCGAGCGATACGGAATCACGGCATGGCGATTGTTCAGGATCGCCGGATCGATCTGGAATTTCGCGAGCAGGGCGTTCGGATCGCCGCCGAGTCCGGTCACGACTTCGGTGAATTTGCGCAGGGAATCGACACGGACCATGGCCGTGCCTTCGGACATTCCCGGATCGGTTGCATTGTCATCTTTGCGCGTTGGCATGGCCGGGCGAGCATAGCCACGCGGGTGTGCGCGGACAATCAAAAAGGACGACACCGCGGGACATGGCTGACGCCCGCTTTGCCGGGAAGCGCGGTTGAGGTATTTGCGCAACGCAATATCATCGTCGCCGCCCGCGTCGGCCGTGCCGTCTTGCGTCAAGACTGCACCGCGCCGCGCGGACTAACTTCCGCGGCCAGATCCGCTCAATCCGCCAACCAAGGCAGCATCGCCGATGGACTTCACCTGGGACGTCGATCAGCAGGCTTTCCGCGCGACCGTGCGGGAATTTCTTGCGACCCATCTGCCGCCCGACTGGGAAGCGATGGCGCATGGGCCGGGCTCGCCGTCGCAGACTGCGTTCTCGAAGAAATTCTGCGCCGGACTCGCGCAGGCCGGTTTGCTCGTGCCGCACTGGCCGGAACGCTGGGGCGGCCGCGATGCCGATGCGTGGACCGCGTTCATCCTCGCCGAGGAAATGTGGGAGGCGGGCGAGCCGCGCGGCGGCCAGTACATGAACGTGAACTGGATCGGCCCGACGCTCATGCGCTGCGGCACCGAAGAACAGCAGCAGCGCTACATCCCGCCGATGGCTCGCGGCGAAACGCTCTGGTGCCAGGGCTTCTCCGAACCCGAGGCCGGCTCCGATCTCGCCTCGCTGCGCACGCGCGCCGAAAAACACGGCGACGAATACCGCATCAACGGCCAGAAGATCTGGACCTCGTACGCCGGCGATGCCGACACCTGCTTCCTGCTCGCGCGCACCTCGCCGGGTCGCGACGGCATTTCGATTTTCCTGTTGCCGATGGACACGCCGGGTATCACGGTGCGCCAGATTCCCAGCGTGATCGGCGAAGGCGACATCCACGAAGTCTTCTTCGATGACGTGCCCGTACCGGCGAGCGCGATGCTCGGCGAAGAGGGCAAGGGCTGGTCGGTCGTGCGCACGGCGCTCTCGCTCGAACGCGTCGGCATTCCGCGCTTCGCGCTCGCCTCGCGCATGCTGCATCGGGCTGTCGATGGACTGAAGAAGGCCGGACGCTTCGGCCACGGCGCCGTCGAACAGGCGGCGCGTGCGCGTGCGGCGTGCGAAGCGGCGCGCTTCTACAGTTACAGCATCGTCGACCAGCGTCGCCACGGACTGACCATCGGCCCGGAAGCGAGCGTCGCACGCTATGCCACCGTGATGGCGGAGCGGCTGGTCGGCGAATTCGTCGTCGAGCAGGCGCCCGAAGCGCTGGCCGGCGCCGATCCGCTGCTGCTCGCGCATCACCAGCGCGCGATCGTTGCCGGCATCGCCTCCGGCGCCGCCGAGATCCAGCTCAACCTGATCGCCACCGAATTTCTCGGCCTGCCGCGGGAGCCGCGCTGATGGATTTCCGACTGACACCCGATCAGGAATCGCTGGTCGAGGCCATCGACAAGCTCGCGCTGCAGTTCCAGCAGAAGCCGACCGAGTTCCATGGCTTCGCACTGGTCGGCGACGACCTGGAACGCGAACTGGACGAGGGCGGATATTTCGATATCGCGCAGGTGCCCGAACTCGGCCCGCTCGCCGCGGCGCTGGCCGTCGAGCGTCTGGCGCGCCTGCCGTTCGCTTCCGAATTCGCGCTGTCGATGCTGGTGCGCCCGCAGCTGTCGATCCAAGTGCCGCGACCGCTGACCATCGTCGAGAACGGCCGTCCTGCGCGCTTCCTGACGACGGCGAAGACGGTGCTGGTGATCGAGGGCGACAGCGTCGGCATCGCGCATCCATCGGTGGATGCAGTGGAGCCCGTCGAGTCGATCTACGCGTATCCGATGGGCCGGCTCACCCGCACACTCGATGTCGAACGTCTGTCGGATGCGGATGCAGCGAACGTACGCACGTGGATACGCGTCGCGCTCGCCGCGGAAGCCAGCGGCCTGCTCAAGGCGTCGCTCGACTCGACCGTCGAACATCTCACGCTGCGCAAACAGTTCGGCCGCCCGCTCGGCACCTTTCAGGCGCTGCGCCATCGCATGGCCGAATGCGCCGTGCTCGTCGGCGGCGTGCGCTGGCTCGCATTGAAAGCCGCCGGCACCGGCGACGCAGGCGATGCCGCACTCGCCGCGTCGCACGCCCAGGAAAGCGCCACGCGCATCGTGTACGAAGTGCACCAGATGTTCGGCGCCATGGGCATGACGCTCGAAGCCTCGCTGCACCTGTGGACTTACCGATTGAAACTGCTGCTGTCCGAACTGGGCGGCCGTGGCGGCCAGGCGGAGGCGGTGGCGAAGTACGTGTTCGACAAGAAGGAATAGCCGCAAAAGGCGCAAAAAGCGCAAAAGGGAAAGAAATCAGAGTTCGAATTTCTTATCCGAACTTTGCGCCTTTTGCGCTTTTTGCGGCCAATCCTTCTCTCATTCCAAAGAAACTCGGGGGATGAATGAGCGCGAAGACTTGCAAAGTGGCGCAGTGGGCGACGGGCAATATCGGCACCAGGTCGCTGCGGGCCGTGATCGAACATCCGCGCATGAAGCTCGTCTGAAACTGCTGCTGTCCGAACTGGGCGGCCGGGACGGCCAGGCGGAGGCGGTGGCGAAGTACGTGTTCGACAAGAAGGAATAGCCGCAAAAGGCGCAAAAAGCGCAAAAGGGAAAGAAATCAGAGTTCGAATTTCTTATCCGAACTTTGCGCCTTTTGCGCTTTTTGCGGCCAATCCTTCTCTCATTCCAAAGAAACTCGGGGGATGAATGAGCGCGAAGACTTGCAAAGTGGCGCAGTGGGCGACGGGCAATATCGGCACCAGGTCGCTGCGGGCCGTGATCGAGCATCCGCGCCTGCAGCTCGTCGGGCTGTGGGTGCATTCGAAGGACAAGGCCGGGCGCGATGCGGGTGAGTTGTGCGGGCTGCCGCCGGTCGGCGTGAAGGCGACGAATTCCATCGACGACATCATCGCGAGCGGTCCGGACTGCGTGCTGTACATGCAGCAGGGCGCGAACGTCGACGATCTGTGCAAGCTGCTCGCCGCAGGCATCAACGTCGTCACGACGCGGGTCGAGTTTCATGAGCCGGGACTGCTCGATCCGGCGGTGCGGGCGCGCATCGAAGACGCGTGCCGGCGCGGCAATGCGTCGCTGCACAGCACGGGAAGCAGTCCCGGCTTCAGCACCGAAGCATTGCCGATCGTGCTGCTGTCGCTGCAGCGCCGGCTGGATCGGCTGACGATCGACGAGTTCGCGGATGTGTCCAGCCGCAATTCGCCCGAGATGATTTTTCACATCATGGGCTTCGGCAAACCGCCCGCGGCCTTCAACGAACACATGCTCGCGCACATCAAGGAAGGTTTCGCGAAATCGTTCGCGGCGCTCGCGAATGCAATCGGATTGCCGCTGGAGGAGACGACGGTGCAGGGCGAGGTCGGCTGTGTGCTGAAGCGCACGCAGATTGCGGCGGGCATTCTCGAAGCAGGAACCGTCGGCGCACAGCGCATCACGATCTCCGGCCTGCGCGGCGGCCAGCCGCTGCTGCAGATGCGCCTGAACTGGTACGTCAGCCGCGACGTCGATCAGCCGTCATGGAAGCTGCGCGAAAGCGGCTGGCGGGTGCTGGTCGAAGGCGACGTGCCGCTCGATGTGTCGATCACGTATCCGGTCGCGCCGGAGGACTACGCGGCGATGACGCCGGGACTCACGGCGCATCGAGCGGTGAACGCCGTGCACGTGGTGTGCGAAGCGCCGGCGGGAATTCGTACGACGGCGGAGTTGCCGCAGGTGATTACGCAGCTCGGCTGAAGGACATCTTTTCCCTGTGGGACCGGCTTCAGCCGGCCTCTTGGAAGAGTCAGGCTGAAGCCTGACCTACAGAAGAAGAGGCCGGCTGAAGCCGGCCCCACAGGAAGAAGGGCTACCGCGGACCCTTCGGCAGTCCGAGCACCCGTTCGGCAATGATGTTGCGCTGGATCTCCGCCGTGCCGCCGGCGATCGTTTCCGAGAACGCATCGAGATAGTCGTGCCCGATGCCCATCGGCGCGACGACTTCCGGCGCATCGATGCCGTGCAGATCGATCGCCGCGGCCGTGACCTTCTGCGCGAACTCGGCGAAGGCGAGACGCATGATCGAGCCTGAGGCGTCAGGCACGGAATTCTCGGAATCCAGTGCGAAGCGATACGTCGAAGCGCGAATCGACGCGCCTTCGGCGCGCAGCCGGCCGAGGCGCAGCCGCAGATCGACGCGTTCGGGCGGACAGGCGGCGAGCAGCAGTTCGACGTGATTGAGGTGCGTGAGCAGCAGCGCGAGCGACGCCGTGCCGCGCTCGAAACTGAGCGTCGACATCGCAGTGGCCCAGCCGTTGTTGAGTCCGCCGACGACGTTGCTCAGCGGCACGCGCACGTTCTCGTAGAACACCTCGCAGAACTTGTGCGGGCCGGCCATGGTGCGGATCGGGCGTACGGTGATGCCCGGCGTGTTCATCGGGCAGATCACCCACGACAATGCCGCCGAGGTTTTCGCCTGCGGATCGGTGCGGATCAGCAGTTCCTGGTAGTCGCCGACGTCGGCGAAGCTCGACCAGATCTTGTGGCCGTCGATGACGAGTTCATCGCCTTCGACGCGTCCGCGCGTGCGCAGGCTGCCGAGGTCCGAACCCGAGCCGGGTTCGGAGAAACCCTGGCACCAGATCACTTCGCCGCCCAGGATCTTCGGCAGATGGAACTGTTTCTGTTCGGGCGTGCCGCAGGCGATCAGCGTCGGACCAGCGTGATTCAGTCCGACGAAGGAGGCATTGAGCGGCGAGGGTGCGCCGGCGCGTGCGTATTCCTCGAACCAGATGATCTGTTCGAGCACCGACAGGCCGCGTCCGCCGACTTCCTTCGGCCACGCAATGCCGGCCCAGCCGCCTGCGGCCTGCTTGCGCTGCCAGGCGAGCACGTACTCGCGCGACTCGGGGCCGTCTTCGGGCGACGGCTGCTTCGGTACGTTCGCTTCCAGCCATGCGCGGGCGGCGCGTCGGAATTCGGAGAGTGCTTGGGTCATCGCGTTTGGATCCAGGAGCCGGAAGAATGGCCGGAAATCGGAGAATGGCCGCAAAAAGGCGCAAAGGTCTCAAAGTAAGAACAGGAGACCTCTCTGATTCCGACCTTGTGATCTTTGCGCCTTTTTGCGGCCATTCTCTTCAACTCTTCTCTTACTTCCCCGACAACGTCGCGCGCAGCTGATGCTTGAGCACCTTGCCCGCATCGTTCTTCGGCAGCGACTCCACCAGCACGACCTGCTCGGGAATCTTGAACTTCGCGACGCGGTGTTCGTCGAGGAAGGCGCCGAGGCTCGCGACATCCGGTCCGGGGTGCTGCTTCGGCACGATCACGGCACACGCGCGTTCGCCGGTGCGCGGATCGGGCACGCCGACGATCGCGATCTCCGCGATGTGCGGATGCCCGACGAGGATGTCTTCGACTTCCTTCGGCGAAATGTTTTCGCCGTTGCGGATGATGATGTCCTTGGCGCGGCCGGTGACGACGACGTAGTGCTCGTCGACCCGGCGCGCCAGATCGCCGGTGCGGAAGTAGCCTTCGGCATCGAACGCCGGGATGTCGTCTTCGGGATGCAGATAGCCGACCAGCATCTGCGGACCGCGGGCGCAGATCTCGCCTTCGCCGGCGGCGGCCGCATTGTTGTGATCGACCAGCTTGATGTCGGCGAGGCCAGTGCGGCCGTCGGTGTCGGCGCCGTAGCGGGCTTCGTCGCGACGCGTGGCGCCGACCGTGGTGATGGGCACTTCGGTCGAGCCGTAGACGCGCGTGACCACGGCGCGGTCGAAGTAGCCGGCGGCATCGCGGATCAGCGCGGGCGGTACGGAGGCGCCGCCGCACACGAACAGCTTGAGACTCGGCAGCCGCGTGCCGGCCGCGCGTGCCGCGGCGAGTATCTGCTGCAGGAAGGGCGTGGCACCGGCCATGTGCGTGCACTTCTCGGCATCGATGAGCTTCACGGCTTCATCGGCATTCCACGTTTCCATCAGCACCGCGGTCGTGCCGCCGAGCAGCGGCGTCTCGAATGCATAGATGGAACCGCCGATGTGACTGATGGGCGAGGGCACCAGGAACTTGTCGCCCGGTTCGACCAGCCAGTGTTCGCGGATCTGCGAGATCAATGCGTGCAGCGTGTTGTGGGTGTGCAGCACGCCCTTCGAACGACCGGTGGTGCCCGAGGTGTACATGATCATGCGCACCGCATCGGGATTCAGTGCAGGCAGTTCGCGCGCAGGATCGAGCGGCTGCAGCAGCGATTCATACGGCGTGTGTCCCCGCGTATCGTCGCCGCGCAACACGACGACTTCCGGCGGCGAGGCCAGCTGCGCGCAGACGCGACTCAGCATCGCCGTGTAGTCCTGCCTGCGGAAGATCGCGGGCACGAACACCAGCCGCGTGTTCGCATCTTCGAGGATGAACTGCAGTTCGCGGTCGCGCATCGACGGCAGGATGGGATTGACGATCATGCCGGCCAGCGTGCTCGCCATGTAGATGACGGCCGCTTCGTGCCAGTTGGGCAGCAGGAAGGAAACGACGCTGCCGGCCGGCGTACGTGACAGCATCGCCTGCGCCATCGTGTTCGCCTGCGCGTAGAGCGTGCGGCAGTTCATGTGCACGTCGCCGTCGACGAGCACGATGCGTTCGGGCGTGTGCTGCGCCGCCTCGCGCAGGGAGTCGGCGATCGTGCGCCGGATCCACAGGCCGCGCTCGTACGCGAGCGATGCGCGTGCCTCGTTCCAGCGAATGGCGCGTCCGGCGATGAGTTTGCGGCCCTGCGGGGTGTTGCTCGACATGCGTACGGCCCAGTCAGACGAATCCAGGCGCGGACGATCTGCCGCGCGCCAGCCATGCCATTGCGGCATACGCATTGCGCAAACGCTTCGGGCAAGTATCCTCGCGAGGCGCGCGCAAAAATCCGGCGCGCGAACGGTACAGACTTGGGCGTGGTTTGTCACCGCGCCGCGCGGCCTGCCGATGCGGCATCGTCGCGTTGCGACGAAGCTGTCGCACGGGGTTAAACGGCCGTCCGTGGCGATCAATACGGCGCCAGCCGAGGGCGCTAGCGTGCGACAGGTTCCAGAAGAGGCGGTGAAGAGTGGAGGCTGAGTCTCGCTACCATCCCGGCGCCGAGCAGATCGCGCTGGCCGACACGATGGATGAGTCGCTCGCGACGTTGTTGCCGGTGTCCCGCCTGCACGAGTCGGTCGTCGAAGATGTCCAGACCTGGTCGAATCTCGAGGAGATCGGGATGTTCGGAATCGGCGTCAGCGAGGAACGCGGCGGCAGCGGTCTCGGTGCGGCCGAAGAATCCCTGATCGTCATGGGTCTCGGGCGTCGCCTCGCTGCACCCGCCGTGCTCGCCACCATCGGTGCGACGCATGCGCTCGCCAGGGAGGGCCCGATCGATCTGGGCAGCCGCAAGGTGGCGGCCGCCTATCGTCGCGGCGATCGCATCATCGTCGTCGACGATCCTGCGACCGATCTCATGCTCGTGCGCGACGGGACGGGCGCGGCCTTGCACGAACTGAACGACGCGACGCCCATGCAGGTCGATCATCGACTCTGGCTCGCGAACCTGCGTACGGTGGCCAGCCTCGGCGAACCGCTCGCACGCTTCGGCGCGGCGCAGCTGCTGCGTCTGCGGCTCATCGATGCGGCCGTGCTGGCCGGCATCGCCGAGGCCACGCTCGACATGAGCGTCGCGTACGCCGGCATGCGCGAACAGTTCGGCTGGCCGATCGGCACCTTCCAGGCCGTCAAGCATCACTGCGCCAACATGGCCATCGCGGCGCGCTGTGCGCGCGATCAGACGAGCTTCGCCGCCGTCGCGGTCGACGAACAGCGCGAGGATGCGGCATTGCAGGTGGAAAGCGCGTTGTTCGTCGCCGGTTCAGCGGCGCTCGGCAATGCGGCGAAGAACATCCAGATTCACGGCGGCATGGGATTCAGCGACGAGGCCGATCCGCATCTGTTCCTGAAGCGCGCGCAACTGGTGATGACCATCGCCGGCGGACTCGACGCCGCCAACGAGCGCGTCGCGAACGTCAGGGTGGGCGGCTGACATGCAGGTGGCCATCGTCACGGGTGCGAGCAGCGGCATCGGCTTCGGCACCGCGGTCAAGCTGGCCGGGGCCGGCATGGCGATCGTCGCCACGGGCCGCGATGCGAACAAACTCGCCGGACTGGAAAAGGCGATCGGCGATCCGCAGCGCATCGCGACGCTGGCCGTCGATCTCACGGCCGACGCAGCGCCGCAACAGATCGTGGACTTTGCGCTGTCGCGCTACGGACGCATCGATTTCCTGATCAACAATGCCGGCGTCGGCAGCCCGAAGCCGCTGCACGAAACCGACGATGAGATGCTGGACTACTTCCTGAACCTGATGCTGCGTGCGCCGTTCCGTCTGGCGCGCGACGTCATCCGGCACATGAACCCGGGCTCGGCGATCATCAATGTCACGTCGACCTTTGCGGTGATCGGCGGTCGTCGCGGCGGTGCCTACTCCGCGGCGAAGGGCGGATTGCAGGCGCTCACGCTGCACATGGCGTGTCAGTACGGCGCGCAGGGCATTCGCTGCAATGCCGTCGCGCCCGGCGTGACGGTGACGCCGATGACCGAAGGCCGGCTCGACGATCCGCTGTTCAAGCGCATCAACGTGGAGATGACGCCGAACACCCGCCTGGGCACGGTCGAAGACATCGCCAGCACGATCGCCTTCCTGTGCTCGCCCGGCGGCAGTTTCATCAATGGCCAGACCATCGTCGTCGACGGCGGCTGGAGTTCGACCAAGTACCTGTCCGACTTCGCGTTGACGTCCACCTGGACGCCGCGCTGAACTGCATTGCCGCGCTGTGAACGAAGGCCGGCGAACTGTCAGGTGGAGATCCCCATGAGCGTTGCACCGTTCACCAAGAAATCCGAGTCCGGCGGCGCCGACTGGCCGCCGAGCTGGACGACCAGGCCGCACGGCATCAGCGTCGGTCGCTATACCGATCCCGAATTCGTCAGACTCGAATACGAGAAGCTGTGGAATCGCGTCTGGCAGCCCGCCGCGCGGCTCGACGAGATTCCGGAAGTCGGCGACTACACCACTTACACCATCGGCGATCAGTCCGTGATGCTGGTGCGCGCCGATGAAGCGACGGTCAAGGCGTATTTCAATTTCTGCCCGCACCGCGGCACGGCACTGTCCGAGGGCTGCGGCACGTTCCAACACCAGCGCATCATCTGCCCGTTCCACGGCTGGCGCTGGGATCTGCACGGCAACAACAAGTACGTGCTGGAACGCCAGGAATTCCGCGACGGCCAGCTGCAGGACAAGGACGTGGCGCTGCGCCAGGTGCATTCCGTCGTGTTCGCGGGTTTCGTGTGGATCAATCTGTCGAAGAACCCGGAGCCGTTCGACGACTACATCGCGCCCGTGCGCAACTGGCTCGAGATCCTCGGCATCGAGCTCATGCGCAACTACTGGTGGAAGGCGATTCCGGTGCCGGCCAACTGGAAAGTGGCGCAGGAAGCCTTCTTCGAGGGCTATCACGTTCCCGCCACGCATCCGCAGCTGGAGAAGGCGGGCGCCGAAGTGATCTGGGGCGATCGCGACGAGAGCACGATCCAGTACGCGCACAAGAATGTCTTCTACGATGCCTACGCCAGGGGCCACGGTCGCTTCTACGGCAAGGCGACGCCGATGTCGGGTGCCGTGAAACGGCTCGGCGACGGCGATCCCGTCGACCTCATGGCGAACCGGCTGCAACTGCTGGCGGACGGCATGGATGCGCAGGTGCTCATGCAGGACGTGAACATCGTGCGTTCGTTGAAGGGCAAGCCGATTCCCGAAGGGTCGAGCCTGGGCGGCGAATACATCAAGGCGCTGTACGCCGACGCGGCCGCCAGCAATCGTCCGATGCCGAAACCCATTCCCGAAGTACTCGGCATGTGGGGCGGCGAAATCTTCGTCTTCCCGAATCTCATGCTGCTGCCGCAGGGCGGCAACTGCATGATCTATCGCGTGCGCCCCGACGGTAACGATCCGGACAGGTGCATCTTCGAGATCATGTCGACCAAGACCTATCCGGCCGCAGAGAAGGTGCCGCGCGCGGTCGTGCAGACGGTGACGGACATCCACGATCCCGAACAGGTGCTGCTCATTCCGCGTCAGGACCTGGGCAACATCCCGCGCATGCAGAAGGGCCTGCATTCGAAGGGCATGCGCCAGACCTGGCTCGCGAACGAGCAGGAGAAGATCATCCTGAACATGCATCAGGAACTCGATCGCTATCTGCAGGCCGAATAGTCGATCCGCGCTTCATGCCCGACGAAATCAAACCGCGCATCGCGCCGCTGCTGCCGTCCGACTGGAACGATGCCGTCATGGATGCGCTGGGCGCGTTCCCCAGCGCCCGCGACTTCGTGCTGAATGGCTGGAAGGCCGGCGGTCACGGCGTGCGCGGCATGCACGGGCTCGGCCTCACGCTGCACTACCCGGCGCTGTCGAAGGCGTTTCTGACGTTCAACAATCACGTCGCCACCGGCAGCACGCTGTCGCGGCGCGTGCGCGAGATCCTCATCCTGCGCACCAGCTGGCTGCGCAAGGCGGAGTACGAGTTCATCCAGCACGTCGTGCTCGGGCGTCGTGCCGGCCTGACGGACGAAGACATCGATCGTATTTCCCGCGGTCCCGACGCGCCGGGCTGGGCCGATCCGATCGACGCCGACCTGGTGCGCGCCGTCGATGAACTGCACGCACACGCCTGCATCCAGGATGCGACCTGGACGCGCCTGTCGACGCAGTTCAATCGCGATCAGCTCATGGACCTGGTGTTCTGCGTCGGCTGCTACGACCTGCTGGCGATGGTGTTCAGGACGTTCGGCGCGCAGCTCGAAGCAGGCGTGGAGACGCTGAGTCCCGAGATGCGCGCGCGGATGCAGGTCAGGCTGTAGGTCAGGCTGTAGGTCAGGCTTCAGCCTGACTCTTGAAGCCGGCTGAAGCCGGCCCTACAGCCGGAGCAAATCAAAGCCGGCCCCACAGCCGGAGCAAATCAAGGCCGGCCCACTCGAACAGGTTGCGACTCATGACTGATTCCACGATCAAGGGCCCGCCGCTGGCCGACGACCCGATCTTCGGCCCGCTCACGCTGGGCGGATTCTTTCGCGAAGTGTGCCGTCGCAACGGCGGCAGGGAAGCGATGGCGTTCCACCCGCCCGGCGGCAAGCCCGTCGTGCGCTACACCTATCGGCAGATGTACGACGAAGCCTTCGCGGTGGCGCAGGCGCTGGTGGCGCGCGGCGTCGCCAAGGAAACGCGCGTCGGCCTGCTGGCGACCAATCGTCCTGAATGGGTGATTGCGACGTTCGGCATCGCGCTGGCGGGCGGCACCTGTGTCGCGCTCAGCACGTTCGCGAAGACGGGCGAACTCGACTACATGCTGCGCCTGGGCGATGTCTCGATCCTGATTTTCGAACGCTCGATCCTGAACCGCGATTTCGCCGCCGAGCTCGTCGAACTGTGCCCGCAGATCGCGACTGCGAAGGACGCAGCACTCTCGCCGCGCCTGCCGTTCCTGCGCCGCGCCGTCTGCATCGACGATGCGCCGGCGCCGCAGGGCGCATTCGAGTCGTGGCACGACTTCGTGCGCGGCGAGCGCAAGGCACCGGCAGCGATCGTCGATGCCATCGATGCCGAAGTCGCGCCGACGGATCGGGCGCTGGTCATGTTCTCGTCCGGCTCGACGGCCCGGCCGAAGGCCGTGCTGCAGTCGCATCGCGCGGCGGCCATCCAGTGCTGGCGCTGGCGCGCCATCCTGGCGACCGATCCTCAAGTGCGCAGCTGGGCGGCGAACGGCTTCTTCTGGTCGGGCAACTTCGCGCAGGTGCTGGGATCGACGCTCGCCGCCGGCGGGTGTCTGGTGCTGCAGCGCTTCTTCGATCCGGCCGAAGCGCTGCAGCTCATGCAGAGCGAGCGCGTCACCTATCCCGCGGCCTGGCCGCATCAATGGGCGCGCCTCGTCGAAGAGTCTTCGTATGCGACGACCGATCTGAGTTCGCTGCACTACGTCGGCGAGAGTTCGGCATTGCGCACGCATCCGACGGTGAAGACGGACTGGGACGAGCCATGGTCCGCCTACGGCAACACGGAAACGTTCACGCTCAGTTCCGCTCATTACAGCGGCACGCCGAAGGAAGTCAGTGCCGGCAACCATGGCTTCCCGCTGCACGAGAACACGTTCCGCATCATCGATCCGCTGACGGGCCGGGTGCTGGGCCGCAATGAAGCCGGCGAGATCTGCGTGAAGGGGCCGACCCTGATGCTCGGCTACCTGCGCGTGCCCGCCGAAGACACGTTCGATCCGGAGGGCTTCTTCCGCACCGGCGACGGCGGCTTCATCGACGACCAGGGTTGCCTGCACTGGCATGGCCGGTTGAACGACATCATCAAGACGGGTGGCGCCAATGTGTCGCCGCTGGAGATCGATGCCGTGCTGCGCACGCTGCCCGGCGTCAAGGTCGTTGCGACGGTCGGCGTGCCGCACGACACATTGGGAGAACTGGTCGTCGCCTGCGTGGTGCCGGAGGAGGGCGCCACGCTCGATGAAAAGTCGGTGATCGCCTTCGCCGCGAAACAGCTGTCGAGCTACAAGGTGCCGCGCCGCGTGGTGTTCATCGACGAGTCGGACGTCGCGCTGACGTCGTCGAACAAGGTCAAGACGGCGCCGCTGCGGGAACTGGCGGCAAAGCGGCTGGCCGGCTGACATTCTTCCTGTGGGTCAGGCTTTAGCCTGACTCTTGAAGGCCGGCTAAAGCCGGCCCCACAGGTAGAGCAAATCCTGAAGTCAGTTCCATTGGGCCGACACCCGACCGGCAGCAGATCTGACAGGTGCAGTCATCGTCGACTGCGCGTTCAGGCTCATTGCGACACGTACATTGACCGCGGGCGACAACGTCCTTGCGAACGCGAGATCATGGCGCAGCGAACTCCCAGGAATGCAAAGTCGCAGACGGCGGGACGGCGGGATCCGGAGGCGACCCGCGAACTCATTCTGAAGTCGGCGCGCGAACTGATGTCGCGCGATGGGGCGGAAGGATTGAGCGTCGCAGAAGTTGCGCGTCACGCCGGCGTGAACCGCGGCACCGCGTATCACCATTTCCAGACGCGGGAACAGCTCATCGATGCGGCGACCCGCTGGGTCAGCGAAACCCTGCACGATGCGGTGCTCGACAACATCATACTTGCCAGTCATCGGGCGGCAGAGGCGGTCAATGTGGAAGCAGTGATCGGACAACTCGCTGAATTTGCGATGCGCAACCCGGAGCTGGGCCGCGTCTGGCTCTACGAGCTGCTGAATTCGCGCCAGCCGGCCAACGACAAGTTCTGGCGCACCTACCGGACCATGATGGAGCGCTTCGCCGAATCGGACGAAGCCCAGCCCGGCATCGACGTCGACGTGCATTCGATCGTCATGCTCGCCGGCACCTTCCTGTGGCCCGTGTGGGTCCGCGCCCACGCCCGCACGGCGAAGGAACGCCAGGAAATGACCGAACGATTCACGCGCGAGATCGTGCGCCTGACGCTGCATGGCACGCTGCGTCCCGAGAAATTCGCAGCGCTCGCGGCGCGGGTGAGCCAGCCCGAGGAGCAGCGGCCGGCGTTGAGCTGATTTCGGAGCGGGACAAGGAGTAACCGCAAAGAACGCATGGAACGCAAAAATTCAGAGAAGAAATTCAGAGAAGAAAATGGCCGCAAAAGGCGCAAAAAGCGCAAAGTAAGAAACTCTTGTTTTGCGCTTTTTGCGCCTTTTTCGGCTATTTCTTCTTCCGGTCTATGCGTTCTATGCGTTCTTTGCGGTTACTCTGATCCTCCGATCCAATGACGCAAAACCAAGACATGACCCAGGAACTCTCCGGCAAGGTGGCGATCGTCACCGGCGGCGCCAGTGGTATCGGCCGTGCCACGGTGGAGTTGTTCGCGCGCGAAGGGGCGAAGGTCGTGATTGCCGACGTGGATGAAGCGCGCGGTGAAGAACTCGCGGCGCAACTCGGTGAGGCAGTCGCGTTCCGCAGGACCGATGTCGCGAGTGCCGACGACGTGCGGGCGCTGGTCGATTTCGCCGTGTCGCGTTTCGGCGGGCTGCACATCATGTTCAACAACGCCGGCATCTCCGGGGCGATGCAGAGCCGCTTCCTCGACGACGGGCTGCAGGATTTCCAGAAGGTGATGGGCATCAATGCTTTCGGCGTCATGGTTGGCACGCAGGCGGCGGCGCGGCACATGGCGAAGCACGGCGGCGGCTCGATCATCAATACCGCGTCCATCGCGGGCATCAAGGCCGGTTTCGGCGTGATGACCTACCGTGCCTCGAAGGCGGCCGTCATTCATTTCACGAAATGCGCGGCGATCGATCTCGCCGAATACGGCATCCGCGTCAACTGCATCGCACCGGGCCACATCCGCACGGCGATGTCGTCATATGCAGCGCCGGGCATGGCGCCGGAGACGGCGGAGCGCGTGCAGAAGGCGGTATCCGAGGCGATGGATGCGGGCCGGCCGCTGCGGCGGCAGGGGCGGCCCGACGACGTGGCGCAGGCGGCGCTCTATCTCGGCAGCGACCGCTCGGCGCAGGTGACGGGGATTCTCATACCGGTCGACGGTGGCCTGACGGCGGGCGACGCGGTCAATCATCTCGAAGAGATCATGGAAGCCCGCGCGCGGGCGCTTTCATCCTGAGCCGGCGCGACTGCAGCGGCAGTCAACATTTCATTGCGGGCGTAGACAAGTCATCCGGAAGATACCGATGACCGGACGAGGTTTTCCCTGAATCTCCGCGCGGATTGTGAATGACCATTCTCGAATCCGTTGACAAGGCCAGCCTGCCGAACGTACAAGAATCCGCACACAGGCCGCGAATGCGGCTATCGAGGCGGAGGGGGAAATGCAGACCGTCTACGCGTATTCGGGGCGCGATATCGCCGAGTCTCGCCGCGCGCTCGCCAACATGGTGCGCCATGAGTTCACCGACGGCGACGTCGAGATCGAACAGCCCGCGGGTGAAGTCCGTTCCTTCATCCGCAAGGGACTCAACCAGCCGATCATGACCATGCGGTCGCTGAATGCCACCGGGATTTCCTTCCGGCGTGCATGGCACCACATCCGCTCGCGGCGCGCTGCCGTGCACCTGCTGTACTTCGTCATCCAGGGCGAACTGCGGGTGGTGAATTCCGCCGGTTCCTACACGGCCACGCCCGGCCAGCTCGCCATCATCAACGCCGACGAACCGTTCTACTCGAACGCCGTGGTCGGCGATCGCGGCAGCTTCGAATGCGCACTGGCCGTGGTGCCCGAACACCTGGTGCTGTCGTGCCTGCCGTGGGCGAAGGACTGCAACATGGCCTTCGACATGGACCCGTCGCACCGACAGGTGGTGACGGGCCTGCTCGACATGCTGTGTTTCGAAGGCTCGCATCTGGGGCGCCAGACGGCCGAGCCGCTGGCCGAAGCATTCCTGCAGTCCGTCACCGAAAGCGTCAGCGATCAGATCGCCAGCCTCGCGCGTCCCGACAGCGTGCTCGACAAGCGCTTCGCCGACATCCAGGCCTGCATCCAGAAGTACCTGACGGCGACGGATCTCACCTGCGATCGCGTCGCGGCGTACTGCGGCATTTCGCCGCGCTACCTGTGCTACGTGCTGAGCGCCAGGAACACCTCGTTCTCGGATCTGCTCTGGAGCCAGCGCCTGCCCAAGGCGAAGGAATGGCTGGTGTCGGATGCGTTCCGTCGCTATCCCATCCACAAGATCGCCTGCATGGCCGGCTTCAAGAGCGCGGCGCATTTCAGTCGCACGTTCAAGTCGACCTATGGCTGTTCGCCGAAGGAGTTCAGGGCGAACCACGGCGGCGCCGAGCTGGAAGCGCAGCGGCTGCTGGCGAGCTGATTTTCGTCCTGCTGTGGGGCCGGCTTCAGCCGGCCTTCAGAGTCAGGCTGAAGCCTGACCTACAGCAAGAGACGGATCGTCGGCATTGCCTCCCGAAGCAATGCGCCCTTCGCGGCGGGTCATCGCGCCGCCGTTAACGTAACCCCCACATCAATCCGCGACGCCGTATCGATGGGCGTACGCGGCCAATCGAGGGGGTGCTCAGTGCGTAGATTCCCAGCGGGTCCGGCTCGTCGTCTGGCCCTGTCGGCAGGGCTGTCTTCATCGATGCTGATGGCGCTTTCGCTGACCCCGGCCTCCAGTGCCGTGGCGCAGCAGGCAGGCGCGGAAGGCGAGAGCAGCGGACCCGAAGAAGTGATCGTCACCGCGCGACGTCGCGATGAAAGCCTCTCGAAAGTGCCGATCGCGATCACCGCCATCGGCGCCGCGCAACTCGAGGATCGTTCGATCCGCACCGACTCCGACCTGCAGCTCGCCGCGCCCGGTCTCACGATCCGTCAGACGCAGGGCAACAACTCGCTCACCTATTCGATCCGCGGCCAGTCGGCCGACACGTTCAGCGGTTCGCCGTCGGCGGTGATCGCGTATCTGAATGAAGTGCCGCTGACCATCGGCAGCGCGTCCTCGTTCTACGATCTCGAATCGGTGCAGGTGCTGAAAGGCCCGCAGGGCACGCTGTTCGGTCGCAACACCACGGGCGGTGCCGTGCTCTACACGACGGCCAAGCCGACCGACAAGAACGAGGGATTCCTGCGCACGCGCCTCGGCAACTACGATCTGCGCGAACTCGAGGGTATGGCGAACCTCGTCGTCAACGATGCCGTGTCCGTGCGTTTCGCCTTCGATGCCATCAAGCGCGAAGGCTACATCGACAATCTCGTGACCGGAGACCAACTCGGCACGCTCGATCGCAAGAGCGGTCGTGTGTCGCTGTCGATCAAGCCGACCGATGCATTCGAGAACACGACGGTCTTCCAGTACACAGACGTCGGCGGCACCAATACAGGTGCTTCCTATACTTACAGCGTGTACGCGCCGGGCGAGACCCACAACGGCAGCCCGCTGAACACCAGCGCCGGCTTCCTGTTCGGACCGGGACTGGACTTCGTCGGCGGCGCTGGCGCGTGGAATGCCTACCTCGCCGCGCATCCCGATGCCTATGCGCCGGGCCTGGTCGACTACGTGAACGAGCAGCGCCGCATTGGACCGTACAAGACGCGTCACCCGGCCGGCGCGCGCCACGAGGGCAAGGACATCAGCCTGTCCAACACCACCACCTTCGAGATCAACGACCACCTGACGCTCAAGAACATCCTCGGCGCCTCGAAGTCCGAGACGGACTCGGAGCAGCCGCAGCTCGGCGCACCGTTCATCACGATCCTCACGGCGAATCTCGTCACCGGCGAATCCGGCAACGAGAACGACGTGGATTCGATCTCGGATGAAATCCAGCTGCAGGGCGAGGCGCTGGACGGCCGGCTCGAATACATCGCGGGTTACTACTTCCAGAAAATGAAGACGGACACGCTCTGGCCGCAGACGTACTTCGATGTCAGCCCGGTCATTCCGCCGTCGAGCGTCACCAACAATTTCCGCATCCGCAACGAGACGAACGCCGTCTACACGCAGGGCAGCTATGGAGTGACCGACGCGGTGCGTCTCACCGCAGGCGTGCGTTACACCTGGGAAGACGTGGAGATCGAGCAACTGCCCGCGGCCACGTACACCTACGGCGCGCCGAATGAATCGGAAACGTTCAAGGACCCCAGCTGGGAACTCGGCCTCGAATGGCAGGCCACCGACAGCGTGTTCACGTACCTGAAGACGCGCGGAAGTTTCCGCAGCGGCGGTTTCAACGGCTCGGCGCCGCCGGTCAAGGCCACGGCGACGGATGGCGGCAACCTGTTCTATTCCGAAACCACCAAGGACGTCGAAGCCGGTCTCAAATTCCGCGGCGATGTCGGCGGCCGTCCTGCGAGCTTGAATCTCGCGGCCTACAAGCAGTGGGTCGAAGACGTGCAGCGCGTCGAGTTCCCCGATCCCGATGGTCCCGGCGGCCTCGCCTCGATCGCCGTCACGGCGAACGTGCCGGAGATGCAGGTGCAGGGCGTCGAACTCGAAGCATCGATCGCTGCGACCTCGTGGCTGGAGTTCGGCATCTCGGCGGCGTACACCGACGCCGAATTCACCGACGGCCAGGTGTCGCTGTTCGGCACGGACTATTCGTACGGCCCGGTCGGCGATACGCCGGAGCGTTCCGGCGTCGTGTACGCGCAGATCGATTTCCCGACACCGGGCAGCGTCGGTGCGATCAAGTTTCGCACCGAGATGTACGCGCAGTCCGAACAGTATTTCTCGAACGCGGCGGCGACCATTGCGCCGGGCACCGAACTGCCCAGCTACGAACTCGTCCATGCGCGCCTGAGCTGGGATGAAATCCTGGGCAGCGGCTTCTCGGCGGCGCTGTTCGGCAAGAACCTGACCGACGAGGAGTACTTCGTCGGCGGCATGACGCTCGCGGCGGCGCTGGGGCACAACGCGGCGGCGGTGGGTGAGCCGCGGATGTACGGACTCGAGCTGTCGTACCGGTTCTGAGGCTTCGGCTTTTCTGCTGTAGGTCAGGCTTCAGCCTGACTCTTTTGAAGGCCGGCTGTGACCGAAGGGAATCCCACGGGAAAGCCGGCCCCACAGGAAGAGAAGAGTCAGGCTGAAGCCTGACCTACAGGAAGAAGCAGAAGCCCGCTTCAGGCCAGAGCCGGATCTACATCAGAGTAGCCAATACATGAGCACAGAAACCTACGACGTCGTCGTGATCGGATCGGGCGCCGCCGGCGCGATGGCGGCACTGCGCGCGGCCGACCGCGGTCTCTCCGTGCTCATCGTGGAGAAGGCGCACAAGTTCGGCGGCACCTCCGCTACCTCGGGCGGCGTGCTGTGGGTGCCGAACCACCAGCTCACGCCCAACGATGACAATCGCGACAAGACGCTCGCGTATCTCGACAGCATCCTCGGCAGCGGCGTGAACCGCGAACGGCTCGATGCCTATCTCGACAATGCGCCGGAGATGGCGAAATTCATCAAGTCGCTCGGCATTCCGCTGGCCGTCGCTGCCTGGCCCGACTACTACGCGACGGCGCCGAGCGCCCGCACGGACCGTTCGCTGATCTGCGATACCTTCGACGGCCGCGAACTCGGCGAGCACTTCCCGCTGATGCGCGAGCAGTACAACCGCTTCAAGGTGCTCGGTCGTTACTCGATGGATGTGATGGAGTTCTTCTCGATCTCCACGCGCTCCAAGGGCTGGGTGCGCACGTTCCTCAAGATGGGGTGGCGCTACTGGACGGATCGCAGCACGCGCCGCATCACGGCACGCGACCGGCGCTTCACGATGGGCGCTGCGCTGATGGGCTGGCTCTACAAGCACGTGCTGGCGCGCAGGATCGAGATCAGGCTCGACACGAAGCTGGATGAACTCGTCGTCGCCCATGGCCAGGTGACCGGCGTGAAGGTCAATCACTTCGGTCGTGTGTACGAGATCGGCGCGAAGCACGGCGTCGTGCTGGCGGCCGGCGGTTTCGAGTGGAATCAGGAACTGCGCGATCGCTTCTTCCCGGTGCCGGGCCTCACGCGCCACAGCAGCTCGCCCGAAGATGCGAACCGCGGCGAAGCCCTGATCGCGGGCATGAAGATCGGCGCCGCGACCGAGCACACCGAATCGGGCTGGTGGATTCCGACCATGCACCTGCCGATGGCGTCGGCATCGAACTTCGAAGAGATCCATCAGGCGGCGTTCGATGTCGGTCGCCCGCACAGTGTCTGCGTCAACCGAAACGGTGTGCGCTTCGTGGACGAGGCAACGGGCTACGACGAATTCGGCAAGGCGATGGTGGCCGATCAGTTGAAGACCGGTGCGAACACGCCGTGCTGGCTGGTATTCGATGCCACGTTCCGCGAGAAATTCACGGCGGGCGGCATCATGCCGACGATCCTCATGGCCGATCGCAAGATTCCGCCGGACTGGTGGGATCACTACATCTTCCGCGCGGACACGCTCGACGCGCTGGCGAAAAAAATCCAGGTGCCGGCAGAGGCGCTCGAGCGCACGGTCGCCAGCATGAATGGCTACGCAAAGAACGGCGTCGATCCGGAGTTCGGTCGCGGCGGCAACAGCTACGACCAGATGTTCGGCGATTTCAACGTGAAGCCGAATCCCTGCCTCGGGCCGATCGACAGGGCGCCGTATTACGCGGTGGCGATCAATCTCGGCGATCTCGGGACGAAGGGCGGACTCAAGGCGGATGCGCAGGCACGCGTGCTGGACGGCAGCGGCCGGCCGATTCCGAATCTCTATGCCGCAGGCAACAATGCCGGCAGCCCGTTCGGCAACTGCTATCCGGGCGCGGGCGGCACGATCGGGCCGGCACTCACGTTCGGCTTCGTCGCGGCCAATGACATTGCGGCGCGGGCGAAGGCAGAGGAGCAGGCGTCGCGGCTGCAAGCCACGGGTTGATCGGCCTGGTCTTCATCTCTTCCTGTGGGGCCGGCTTCAGCCGGCCTCCGCCTGTAGGTCAGGCTTCAGCCTGACTTCTTTGGAGTCAGGCTGAAGCCTGACCTACAGAAGAGGGGACCTTCAGGGTTTTCCCCGCCATCTCTGCGTCGTCTGCGGTCGGGACAAGCCCCGGACCGTTCTCTACCATTCCGGCCGATCCCGTGTGCGCGGAGCGCCTGCCGGCAATGACTGACAAGATCCTCGACTGTTCGGACATCGATCGCTACCTGGGCAAGCCCATCGAGGGCGCCCGCATGAAGGACCCGATCGGCAATCTCGACATCAAGCGTTGGGCGCAGGCGATGCACTATCCCAACCGCTTGCACTACGACAACGCGTATGCAGCGGACAGCCGCTTCGGCAAGCTCATCGCACCGCAGTCGTTCTCGGTGGCCTGCGACGATGGGCATGGCGCCGCGCCGGCCTGCGTCGGCCGCATCCCGCAGTCGCATCTGCTGTTCGGCGGCGACGAGTGGTGGTTCTATGGCCCGCAGATCGCTGGCGGCGACACGATCCACAACGAACGCATTCCGTTCGACTACGCCGTCAAGGACACCAGGTTCGCCGGCCCGACGTGCTTCCAGCGCGGCGACAATCACTACTACAACCACCTCGGCGACAAGATCGCCACGCAACGCTCGACCAGCATCCGCTACCGCGCCGATCTCGCGCGCGAAATGGGCGGCACGCCGCCGGCGAGCGCGACCGATGATCCCGAATGGACCGACGTGCAGCTCGCCGAACTCGAAGACCGGAAGTTCGAGTACATCAAGATGCTGCACGACCTGGGTCACGGCAAACGTTGGTGGGATGACGTGAAGGTCGGCGACAGGCTGCCGGTACGCGTCATCGGCCCGCACAGCATCGCCAGCTTCGCCACCGAATGGCGTGCGTATCCGTTCACCATCTGGGGCGGCATGCGCCGTCGCACCGACATCGATCTCGAAGAGCTGGGCTTCACCGCCGACATGGCCGGCAAGGAGTCCGACGGCGAGCTGGAACGCATCAATCCCGAACAGACCGACGGCGCCTACATCGGCCCTTCGCGCGGCCACCTGTTTCCGCGCTGGGCGCGCTACATCGGCATGCCGCGCGGCTACGGCTACGGTGCATCGATGGGCGCGTGGATCATCGACTATCTCGCCGGCTGGGCCGGCGAGTGGGGCAGGGTCGTGCATTCCAACTGCGCGTATCGCGGCCCGGCCTTCACCGGCGACATCACGATCTTCAATGCGAGCGTCGTCGATAAACAGAAGGACGACGAGGGTCGCCACGTCGTGCAGGTCGATTTCAGGATGACCAGCCAGACCGGGGCGACGATGTCGACGGCGAAGGCGGAGATTCAGCTGCCGGTTCGTTAGTCCTCTTCCTCTTCCTCTTCCTCTTCCTGTGGGGCCGGCTTCAGCCGGCCTCTGAAGATGTCAGGCTGAAGCCTGACCTACAGGAAGAGGTCCGACGATCTCGCCGATCAACGCCTCGCGATCCCCGGCGCTCAGACCGCCATCCTCGCGGATGCGCGCAAAGCACGCAGCCATGCGCTTGCGTCTGCCGGTGTCGATCGCATCGGCCAGATGCGTTCCCGCAGTGGCATCGAGCACCAGCGCATCGCGCACGGCGTGGTTGCGTTCGGCGACGAGGCGCTGATGCAGCAGTGCACGGCCCAGCAGTACCCACGGCAGATTGGGTGAGGTGATCGGGCCGACGATCACGCGATGCCCGCCGAGCGGTGTGCCGAGCACCTGCACTTTCGCAAGACGCCCCGCACCGAATACGGCGCCCAGTCCGCCGAGGACGGCGCCGACGCCCGCGCCGATCAGCAGCGATGCGCCGCCGACCGCAAGATCGATGGCGCCGCCCGTCAGCGCGCCGGTCGCTGCACCCGTCACCGCGAGTTGCGCCGTGGACATGCCGAAGACGGCGAAGCTGCGTTCGGAGAACAGATCTTCCTGCAGCAGGTCGACCTGCTGCTCTTGCGCGGCGAGCGCGGCGTGATGGTAGATGGCCTGCACCGCGCGGCGTTGCTGCTGTTCGCGCTGGCGGATGCGTGTCTTGAGCTGCTCGCCGAGCCGGCGCGAGATGTCGGCCTCGTCGCTGCCTTCCGTTGCGGGTGCGCGTTCCTGGGCTGACAGCACGTCGCCGAGCAGATCGGCGATCTCCGCAGCGGCGCGCCGGGCGCGCGTCGCGCGATCGCGATCCAGTGTCGTCACGGCGCGTTCGAGCATCGTGCTCCATTGCGCGTGTCCCTCGCCGAGTTCGCGGAAGGCCCGCAGCAGTTCCAGGCGTCGCGCGAAGTCGGCACGCTGTGCATCGAACACGCGCACGATGGAGAAATACTGGTTCAGCGCGCGCCGCCATTCCTCGATGTGATCGCCCGGTCCGATCAGGTTGATCAATGCCATGCGCGGCTGGCCGGTCCAGCGCAGGATCTCCATCTCCGCTTCATATTCCACGCCGTAGGGATGCGCGCCATCGACGACGTACAGGATGCCGGCGCCCTCGAGGATCGGCCGCAGCAGTTCGCATTCATCGTGGAACCGGTCATCGCGCTCGTGTGCGGTCACGAATTCGCGCACGACAGCGGGCCGCGCACTGGCGTCGCGTTCGTGGTCGCGCAGCCACGCGAGCGTGCTGCGCGGCCGCTGGAATCCGGGCGTGTCGATGAGTTCGTACAGCACCTGGTCGTCGATGCGCATGCGAAAACTGCGCGCACGGCGCGTCGTGCCCGGGTCCGGCGAAATGATCACGGAGTCGTCTTCCGCCAGCGTCGCGACGATGCTGCTCTTGCCCTTGTTGGGATGGCCGACGACGGCGAAGGTCGGATGCGAATCGTTCACGCGCCGCTCTCGAGCCCGATTTCCATGTAGAGCGCCGGATCGGCGAGCCGTGCCGTCCAGCGCGACCACGTCGATTGCTGCGCGCGCGTGGGTGGCGACTGATCCGCCGACACCGGCACGACGATGATCGAGCACTCGCGGCCGACGGCAGTGCGCAGATCGGCGAGAAAGTCCTGCAGATCGAGCAGCGGCGCTTCCCAGGCGCGCACGAAGATGAGTGTCGCGCGCGGCTGCAGCGAGGCGATCTGGCGAAGCAGCGCGCGGTCCGCATCGAGTGTCGCTGCGCCCGCGGCATAGGTACTCGATACGCGTCGCTGCAAATGCTGCAGGCTCCATCGCGGCACGCTTTCGTCCGGCAGCGCATGCGACCAGACGATGGCGAGCGCATCGGCGTCGCTGGCCGGCGGTGCGGCGGCGAGTTCGTTGCGGGTGCCGGGCGCGTTCTCCGTGTCCGTCGCGCCGAGCTGGATTTCCGCGGTGTCCATGCGATCGAGCAGGGCACGCGTGCGCGGATCGTCCAGCAGCAGATGTCTGGTTGCGGTCCGCAGGCGTTGCGATGCGAACGTCAGCATCAGTACGCGCGGCAGTAGCCCGTAGGTCAGGATGCAGGCGAGCAGGAAGGGCCACCAGCCCGTCAGTTCGCTCGCCACCGTGCGGCTCGGCGGCGCCGACGCGAGTCGATAGAAACGCGAGGCTTCGATGAGATCCACGCCGGGCACTGCGGCAGGCCAGAACTCGCGCCACGGCAACGACAGCGTCTGCGTGATCCGATGCACGCGATCCGCATTGAGCCGCAGGGTCGTGCTCCAGCCGAATGCGAGGTCGGTGAATGCGATCAGCGCAATGGCGGTGAGCACGACGGCGGCATTGAATGCGACAGCGGCCGTTTGTGACCACACGAGCATCTGCCAGCGCGCGAAGCGGCTCGCCGCCGGACCGCGCGCTTCGTGCCAGACCAGCACATCGGCGCGGGAATCGTCGACCCGTCGCAGGCGTCGATACGCTGCGGCGGCCAGCGCACCGGGATTCAGGCCGCCGAGCAGATCCTGCACGGCACGCACGCCCGGTATCTGCGGCAGCATCAATACCAGCGTCAGCACGATCAATGCGATCTGCAACAGCACGAGCGAGGCGAGCACGGTGACGACGTTGACCGGCCACGTGCCGTCGTAATGGAAAACCGCCAGCGCAGCGGCGGCACCCGCCGCGCCGCCCAGGAGCACCATGAGCAGCGAGATCAGGCGTCGGGCGCGCAACAGTCGTGCAATCAGCGTCGTATCGGCAGCGGGAACGGGTCGCGTCGCTGCCGCGCGTTCCCACCAGCGGAGGACGCGGGTCAGCGGATCGCGTGCGTCGATATCGGCAGCAATGCGCCGTTCCCGATGCAGCCGTTCGTCGTACGGCGTCGCGCCGTCGGCTTCGAGCCAGGCCGGAATCGCCAATGCCTGGGCGAACAGGGATGGCTGCGGGTCGGATGCGGACATGCCGGGATCATAGCAATCCGGCCTTTGCGTCCGGGCGAAGTGTCGGTTCGGCAGCGGCTCGTTCGTCCTTGAGGTGACAGATCTCATTCCCGCTCCCTCCTCTGCTTGCAGGGGGAGGGCTGGGGTGGGGGGCTCTTCACTGTGGGGCCGGCTTTAGCCGGCCTCTTTATCAGAGTCAGGCTAAAGCCTGACCTACAGAAGCCCCCATCCTGTCGGCAACCACGGTAGTCAAACGAGGAGGCGTCATGCCCTACATCGACGGTTTCGTCATCGCCGTTCCCAAGGCGAACAAGCAGAAGTTCATCGACCACGCCAACACCGGCGACAGTGTCTTCATGGAAATGGGTGCGACGCGCATCCTCGAATGCTGGGGCGACGATGTGCCCGACGGGAAAGTCACGGATTTCCGGCGTGCCGTTCAGGCAAACGAGGACGAAGCCGTCGTGTTCTCGTGGGTCGAATGGCCCGACAAGGCCACGCGCGACAAGGCCATGTCGCGAATGGAAGAAGTGATGAAGTCCGATCCGCGCATGAACCCCGAGAAGAATCCCATGCCGTTCGACGGCAAGCGGATGATCTACGGCGGCTTCGCGCCGGTGGTGACGCTGGGCAGTTGACTGATCTTCCTGCAGGTCAGGCTGTAGGTCAGGCTTCAGCCTGACTCCTCCGAAGGCCGGCTCCAGCCGGCCCCACAGGGATCTGAGCGGAAGGCGGCGAGCAGCGCCGGCAGGTTGGCCTCATAGGCAGCGACCGCGGCGTCCTTCACCAGACCGTAGCCGGCGATCTCGCCGGCTGCGCGCGCCAGATCCATCGCGGCGACGAGATTCGACTCATCGAGTCGTGCAGCGATGCGCTCCACGAGCGCGCGATAGTCTTCGATCAAGCGTCGCTCCATGCGACGTTCGGCCGTGTAGCCGAACACGTCGAACGGCGTGCCGCGCAGTCCTTTCATCCTCGCCAGCAGCCTGAACACCGGCAGCATCCAGCCGCCGAACTCGCGCTTCTTCGGTCGACCGCTCGCATCGCGCCCCGGCAGCAGCGGCGGAGCGAGATGGAACGTCATGCGGAAGTCGCCGGCGAACTGTTCGCGCATGCGCTGCAGGAAGCGCGGATCGGCGTAGAGCCGCGCGACTTCGTACTCGTCCTTGTAGGTCATGAGCCGCGCCAGCGTGAGTGCGACTTCGCGCACGAAGGCATCGTTGCCCCTGACGGAATGCGTGCGCGAGCGAATGTCGTCGATGAAGCTGCGGTAGCGCTCCGCATAACTCGCGTTCTGATAGGCCGTCAGCAGACGCGTGCGGCTGGCAACGACATCGTCGATCGTGCCGAGCGGCACCCGTTCGGATTTCTCGCCGAGTTCCTGCGCCAGTGCCTCCGGCGCATGCGCAGCCAGGCGACCGAGCGCGAAGGTGCGCAGGTTGCCTTCGACGAACGTGCCGTTGAGCCGGATGGCCTGCTGCAGCGACGCGAGCGACACCGGCAGCAATCCCTTCTGCGCGGCGTAACCGAGCATCAGGATGTTGGTGCCGATGCTGTCGCCGGTGAGTTCGGTGGCGAGTCGGCTGGCGTGCAGGTCGAACAGCGGGCCGCCGTCGACCGCGGAGGCGACTGCGGCCAGCAGACGATCCGCCCCGAGATCGATGTTGCGGTTGCTCTGGAATTCGCCGGTCGGCGCGACATCGGTATTGAGGATGCCGGCGGTGTGTCCGGGCCGCAGCGTCTTCAGTACGGCGGTACCGGAGCCGACGATCAGGTCGCAGGCGATCAGCAGGTCCGTCATGCCCTCGGAGAGCCGCGACACATATATATGTGTGGGGTCCGGCCCGAGCCGGATGTGGCTGGCTACCGCGCCGCCTTTCTGCGCCATGCCCGTCATGTCGAGCACGGTGCAGCCCTTGCCGTCGAGATGCGCGGCCATGCCGAGCAGCGCGCCGATCGTCAGTACGCCGGTGCCGCCGATGCCGCCGACCAGGATGTTGTAGCCGCGTTCGTCCAATGCACGCGTCGGCGGATCGGGCAGTGCATCGATCAACTGCTGCAATCGTTTCGCATCGCCGATCGCGCGCACCGCGATCTTCGCGCCTTGGACGGTGACGAACGAAGGACAGAAGCCCTTTACGCAACTGAAGTCCTTGTTGCAGGTCGACTGATCGATCCTGCGCTTGCGGCCGAACTCGGTATCGAGCGGCAGGATGCTGATGCAGTTCGATTGCACCGAGCAGTCGCCGCAGCCCTCGCACACGTCCGGATTGATGAAGACGCGCTTGTCCGGATCCGGCATCAGCTGGCGCTTGCGGCGCCGGCGTTTCTCGGCGGCGCAGGTCTGTTCGTAGATGATGCCGGTGACGCCCTTCATTTCGCGCAGCTCGCGCTGCAGCGAATCGAGTTCGTCGCGATGATGCAGCGTCGCGTTCGGCGGCAGCGAGAGGTTCGCGTACTGCTCGGGATGATCCGATACCAGCTTCACCGGCCGCACGCCTTCGGACAGCAGCTGGTTCACCAGGTCGATCGGCGTCATCTTGAGTTCGACCGGCTGGCCGCCCGTCATCGCCACCGCATCGTTGTACAGCACCTTGTAGGTCATGTTCGCCTTCGCTGCGACAGCCGCGCGAATGGCGAGCACGCCCGAGTGCGAATACGTGCCGTCGCCCATGTTCTGGAAGACATGCGGTCGATCGACGAACTGGCTCACCGACACCCACGGCGACCCTTCGTGGCCCATCGGCACGAACTGCATGGTCTTGCGATCCATCACGACGGCCGCGAGTCCGTGGCAGCCGATGCCGCCGAGCGCGATCGAGCCATCGGGAATCTTCGTGCTGGTGTTGTGCGGGCAGCCGGAGCAGAAGTACGCGGGACGGATCAGCGTGCTGCTGAGCTTCCCTGCCTGCGCTTCGAGCGTGCCGTACAGCGACGCCCGTTCGGCGATGCGCGCATCGGTGATGCCGATCTGATCCAGCAATGTCTTGATGGCACGGCGCACGTGGCCGACCGTGAGCTCGCCCACTGCCGGCAGCAGCGGCGCGCCCTTCAGATCCTGTTTGCCTGCGAGGGCAGGGCGGCGATCCGCGCCGATCGCATACAGATGCCGCGCGATCTGGTCTTCCATCACCGGCCGCTTTTCTTCGACGACCAGCACGGCGCTGCTCGACTGCGCGAATTCGATCAGGCGTTCGCGGTCCATCGGCCAGATGAGTCCCGGCTTGTACAGGCGGATACCGAGTCGGCGGCAGTTCGTCTCGTCGAGTCCCAGATCTTCGAGTGCCTGGCGTACATCGAGATAAGCCTTGCCCGCGCTGACGATCGACAGCGTGCGACGCTCGCCGTCGATCACGGTGCGATCGATGCCGTTGGCGCGTGCGAAGGCCGTGGCCGCGGGCAGGCGGCGGTTCACCAGCGTTTCTTCTTCGACCAGCGGCGGCAGATTGGGTTTGAGGTTCAGGCCGCCTGCGGGCAGTTCGTAGTCGGTCGGAATGAGATACGTGCGGCTCAGGTCCGGCACCGCGGCGGTCGCCGACAGATCGAGCGTATCGGTAATGCATTTCAACCCGACGTAGCAGCCGCTGTAACGCGACATCGCCCAGCCGAACAGACCGAACTCCATGATCTCGTCGATGGTCGCCGGATACAGGATCGGCAGCAGTGCCGCGATCAGCGTGTGTTCGGATTGATGCGCGCTGTCGGATGACTTGCCGCCGTGATCGTCGCCCGCCACCGCGAGAAAGCCGCCGAGCGCCGACGTGCCTTCGAGATTGCCGAGCTTCAGCGATTCGCAGGCGCGGTCGACGCCGATGCCCTTGCCGTACCACAGTCCGAAGATGCCATCGAAAGCCGACTTGCCGAACCACTTGAGCTGCTGCGTCCCGCGGATGGCACTGACGGCAAGCTCTTCATTCAATCCCGGCACGAACTTGATGTCGTGCGCGTCGAGCAGCTTCTGCGCACCCCACAGTGCAGAGTCGTACACGCCGAGCGGCGAACCGCGATAGCCGGAGAGGTAGCCCGCGGTCGCCAGTCCCGCGGCGCGATCGCGCCGCTTCTGATCCAGCGGCAACCGCACCAGCGCCTGATTCGAGTTGAGGAAGACCCGTCCGCGGGGCTGCAGGTACTTGTCGTCGAGAGTGGTGGCGGACTGGGTCATCGGGAAGTCGGACGAGGAGTAACCGCAAAGAGCGCATAGAACGCAAAAGGAGAAAAGAAGTAGAAATTGCCGCAAAAAGCGCAAAAGGCGCAAAAGCTTCAGAGCACGATTCCGACCTTTGCGCCTTTTGCGCTTTTTGCGGCCATTCTCTTTTCCGGTCTTCTCTTCAGCTCCGCACCGGCGGCAGTTTGCCCATGCGGAAATCGCAGTGATCCGCCGTCTGCTGGATCTCGATCAGGTTGCCCTCCGGATCGCGCCCGTAGATCGACTTCACGTGACCGACGTCGATCGGACCCGGCTGGCTGAAGGTCATGCCGAGGCCCTTCAGGCGTTCGTACTCCTTCTCGATGTCGGTGCAGTCCACGCAGAAGTGCGTGTAGCCCTTGTCGTACGGCTGCAGGCCGCGCGAGACGGTGGGCTTCGGTGCTTCGTATTCGAACAGCTCCATGTAGCAGGTGCCGGCGCGCAGCATCGCGCCCTTGGCAGCGGAGTTCGGCACGTCGACGATGCGGTCGATGAAATCGCTGTCGCGCCAGCTGAACGCTTCGCCGACGAGTTCGAAACCGAAGGCGTCCTTGTAGAACTTCATCATCCGGTCCAGGTCGTGGACGTGGACGGCGACGTGATGGATTCCCCTGATCATTGGCTATCCCGAAGGTTGGCTGTGGTGGCTCTTCCTGTGGGGCCGGCTTTAGCCGGCCTGAGAACTGTCAGGCTGAAGCCTGACCTACAACGCCAGCAGGATGCGTGAGCGTTCTGGCTCAGACAACACCGCGCAGACCAGTCAACGGCGCCATAGCAGACGCAGGCAAGTGGGCCTGCATACCCGGTCATTCCGGTGGATAGGGGAAAAAGTAGTATGCCGACACTGCAAACCCACAGCCGGGTGCCCCGGGAGGCGCAGGTTCATGGCCAACACATTGATCACAGGCGCGCGGATTTTCGATGCTGGCGGCGCCGCGCCGTTCGAAGGCGATGTGCTGATCGAAGGCAACCGCATCCGCGCCGTATCGAAGTCACCGGGCCAGATCGCCCCGGCGGGTTGCCAGGTGATCGACGGCAAAGGTCTGTTCCTGATGCCCGGCATGACGGAAGGTCACGCGCATCTCTCTTTCGAAACCGTCGCCGCGACCGAAGATCTCATCACGCCGCCGCCGGAAGAACACACGCTGCTCACCGCGCGCGTCGCGAAGGTGCTGCTCGATCATGGCTTCACCAGCGCCTGGGGTGCGTCCGAAGCGAAGCTGCGACTCGGTGTCGCCGTGCGCAATGAAGTCGACGCGGGTCGTCTGCCGGGGCCGCGCATCCGCGCCGGTTCGCTCGAGATCAGCGTGACCGGCGGCATGGGCGACGAGAGCAGGAATCACAATCCGCGCGTCGGCCCCTCGATCATCGTCGATGGTCCGGAGGAGATGCGCAAAGCGGTGCGCCTGTGCTGCCGCGAAGGCTGCGACAACATCAAGCTCGACGTCTCGGGCGATCCGTTCTATCCGAACACGCCGGCGCATTCGACGCCGATGTCGTTCGACGAGATCAGGATGGCCGTCGAAACGGCGCACGACTACGGCCGCAAGGTGAATGCACACACGCGCTCGATCGTCGGCACCCAGCACTGCCTGCGCGCCGGCGTCGACGTGCTGTATCACTGCGAGTATTCCGACGCGAAGACTCTCGACATGTTCGAGGAAGCGAAGGACCGGGTCTTCGTCGCGCCGACCGTCAGCCTGTTTCATTCGATCGTCAACAACGAAGCGGCGCCCAACGGGCTCACTGCCGAAGTCGGCGGCTACATGGGCATTCCGGGCCTGCTCGAAGCATCGATCAAGACGCATACCGAACTGCGCAAGCGCGGTATCCGTCACGTGATCGGCGGCGATTATGGTTTCGCATGGAGTCGGCACGGCACCAACTCGCGCGACATCGGCTTCTTCGTCCAGTACTACGGCTACACCCCCGTCGACGCGCTGCGCTGTGCGACGCGCAATGGCGGGCTGCTCATGACTTCCGTGTCGGGCGACAAGCTCGGCGAGATCAAGGAAGGCTATCTGGCCGATCTGCTGCTCGTGAACGGCGATCCGCTCGCGGATTCTGCGGTGCTGCTCGACGCCGAGCGCCTGGTCATGATCATGAAGGACGGGCAGGTGTACAAGAACACCGCCAGCGCGGCGCAGCGGCGCGCGGCTGCCTGAGCAATTGCGGAGATCTCTCAATGTCAGCGGAAATCAAAGATCGCGCACACAAAGGCGAAGCCCGTTGTCCGGGCGCGCCGACGACCCAGGAAATCATCGCCTCCGACAAGGTCGGCGCGCCGCGCTGGGTGCGCTCCGAGTCCTACGCCTTCATGGGCGATGAGGACATTCCCAAGGATCGCTACATCGATGCGGACTACGCGAAACGGGAAATGGAAAACCTGTGGCCGCGCACCTGGCAGTTCGCCTGCCGCGAGGAACACATCCCCGAAGTCGGCGACTACCACGTCTACGACATCGGTCGGCACTCGTTCATCGTCACGCGCGTCGCGAAGAACGACATCCGCGCGTACTACAACGCCTGCCTCCATCGCGGCACCAAGCTGCGCGCGTCCGGCACCGAAGGCAATGCGCGCGAGTTCAAGTGCAGCTTCCATGGCTGGAGCTGGAACATCGACGGCTCGCACAAGGAAGCCGTGTGCGACTGGGATTTCCCGCACGTCGATTCGAAGAAGTTCTCGCTGCCGCAGGCGAAGGTCGAAACGCTCGGCGGCTTCGTGTTCATCAACATGGATCCGAATGCACCGACGCTCGCCGAATACCTTGGCCCCGAAGCGCTGGCACACTTCAAGGCCTGGAAACTCGAAGACCGCTACATCTACCTGCACGTCGCCAAGCGCCTGCCCTGCAACTGGAAGCTCGCCATCGAAGCGTTCATGGAGGCGTATCACGTCATCGTCACGCATCCGCAGGTCGCGGTGTCGAACGGCGACGCGAATTCGCAGTACGACACGTACGGCGAGCACGTGAACCGCTTCATCTCGCCGCTCGGCGTGCTGAGCCCGCACCTGTACGGCAAGCACACGGAAGAGGACATCCTCAAGCAGTTCACGATCGGCGACAGCAGCGCACTCGGCAATTCAGAGCGCTCGCTGAACGGCGGCAGCGCGCGGCAGGTGATGGCCGACATGTTCCGCGGCATGTTCGAGAAGGCGACCAACACCGATCTCAGCAGCGTGTCGGATTCCGAACTGCTGGATTGCTACTCGTACACGGTGTTTCCGAACACCTTCGTGTTCCCCGGCATCTCGCTGCCGATGGTGTATCGCTTCCGGCCTGATCCGCAGGATCATCGCAAGTCGCTCTACGAAGTGCTGTTCATGCGCCCCGTACCCGTCGACGGCAATCGTCCGATGCCGGCCGAACCGATCCGGCTCGCCGATCATCAATCGTTCTGCGAAGCGCAGGGCATGGATCCGGGCTTCGGCAACATCCTCGATCAGGACACGGACAACCTGATCCTGCAGCAGGAAGGTCTCGAAGCGAGTGCGAAGCCGGGCATCACGCTCGGCAACTACCAGGAAATCCGCATCCGTCACTTCGAGAAGACGGTCGACAGGTACATGAAGTAGTGTCTTCCTGAGTCTTCCTCTCCTCCGCTTGCGGGGGAGGGCAGGGTGGGGGCGCGTGAAAGTGCCTCCGTTCTTGAAGACGCCCCCATCCCAACCTTCCCCCGCTTCGCGGAGGAAGGGGCCGGAATCGAAACGGTCAAAGACAGGTTCTCCCGAGTGTCCAATTTCGTGCGCGTACTGCAGGCCGCCGAGCTGCCGGCAGGCTCCAAGAAGGCAGTCGAAGTCGCCGGCAAGTGGATCCTTCTCTGCAACACCGATAACCGTCTATTCGCCGTCTCCAACATCTGCTCGCACGCCGAGGAGAAACTCGACTGCGGTCGCATGGGACGCACCTGGATCGCCTGTCCGCTGCACGGCGCGCGCTTCGAACTCGCCACGGGCCGCGCGATGAATCCGCCGGCGACGAAGCCGATCGCGACGTATGAAGTGCGCACGGTGGACGGATGGATCGAGGTCGGAATTCTTCCTGTAGGTCAGGCTTCAGCCTGACTCCGGAGAAGTCAGGCTGAAGCCTGACCTACAGTCGGAGTCGGGCGGCGACTGTGGCTGACCCGGGCATTGCCCGTCTCTGCAATGCCCGATCCGGGCCTCGGGCGGGTGGCTAAGATCCGGTCATGTGCCGTGGCGGACGAAGCCTCGCTGCCCCAGCCCGGAGGATCCCATGATCGACATCAAAGCGATGAAGGACGAGGCCAGGAAGTACATCCGTTACGAGAAGGACAAGGCAACCAGGATCGCGACCCTGACCTTCGATCGCCCGCAGGCACTGAATGCCACGACCGCCGGGATGCGGCAGGTCTACGCCGAGTACATCTTCAAGGCCAACATCGACGACGACGTGAAGGTGCTGGTCATCCGCGGCGAAGGCGAACACTTCGGCTCGGGCGGCGATCTGCCCGAACAGGCCGAGATGCTGTCGGCGACCAGCAAGGACGTCTCGCTGCTGCACGAGTTCGGCATCGACGATCCCGATGTGAAATATCCGCCGAAGGACACGTTCCGTTTCCTGCACGGCCTGACCGATCACTACGCCAAGGCGCCGGCCGGCAACCGTCCGCTGCAGGAGTTCAAGAAGATCAGCATCCTCGAGGCAAAGGGTTACTGCTACGGCTGGCACTTCTACCAGGCCGCCGATGCCGATCTGGTCGTGTCATCCGACGAGGCGCTGTTCGGTCATCCCGCGTTCCGCTATGCCGGCTGGGGTCCGCGTCTGTGGACCTGGATCGACACGATCGGCCTGCGAAAATTCCAGGAGATGCTGTTCACCGGCCGGCCGTTCACCGCGAAGGAAATGTACGAGTGCAATTTCCTCAACAGCGTCGTGCCGCGCGACAAGCTCGAAGCGGAGACGGCGAAGTACGCGCTGGCCTGCTCGCGCTCGCGTCCGACCGATGTCGTCGCCGTGCAGAAGACCTTCATCGAGCTCTACAAGCAGCACCGCGGTGAATACCTGGGCAGCCTGCTCACCGGCTTCGTCGAAGGCATGCTGCCGATGATGAAGAACGACAGCAGCGACGACGTGCAGCTCGGCGATGAGGTGTTCGGCAAGGGACTGAACAACGTCGTCAAGGACAAGGACATGGAGTATCCGCCGGAGTGGCGGATGGGCCGGTCGAACCGGAAGAAGCCGTGAGACGAAGAGCTGGAGCGAAGAGGGAGAGTAGCCGCCAGATCGGAAGAGAATGGCCGCAAAAGGCGCAAAAGGCGCAAATGGGAAAAACAAGGGATTTCTGACTTTGCGCTTTTTTTGCGGCCATTTTCCTATTCGCCGCTTCGTGGTTGATCAAATCGGGAGAATGTCGTCATGTCATTCGAATTGAACAGGCAGCTTGCCGCGAAGCGCGATCCGCTGCCGACGACCGCGATCGTTGATCCGGTGACGGCGAGCATCATCCGCGGCGCGTTCGAAACCGTGTGCTTCGAAGCAGCGACCCATCTCGGGCGCTCGGCGACCTCGCCGATCATCAATCAGTCGAACGAACGCAACGGCAGCATCATCGATGCGCATGGGCGGCTCGCGGCAGTGTCGGTCGGCACGCCGCATCTGGTGTTCATCTCGCAGCTCACGGTGCGTTACGGCCTGCAGTTCAAGCAGGACTATGACTGGGGTCCGGGCGATGTCTTCCTCGGCAACGATCCGGATTACGGCGGCGGCCATCTGCCGGACTACAACGTCTACGCGCCCGTGTACGACGACAAGGGCGAACTCGTGCTGGTGCAGGCGCTGCAGGCTCATCAGGGCGACACGGGCGGCAAGGATCCGGGAGGTTTCACGCTCGAAGCGACGGACATCTTCACCGAAGGCCTGGCGATTCCCTGTCTCAAGCTCGTACATCGCGGCGAGAAGCGTCGCGACGTCATCAAGCTGCTGGAGCGCAACAACCGCTTCCCGTCGTTCGCGGGCGATCTCGCCGCGATGATCGGCGCCGTGCAGCACTGCGTGAAGCTGCTGCAGGACATCGTCCGCAAATGGGGCGCCGAACGCGTCAAGGCGGCGATCAACTACAACATCGACCACACCGAAAAGCG